>Ga0180437_10001470_pt1 | contig 40338 bp, 24 predicted proteins | sample SS_ome_4_FD_132410 | JGI IMG/M metagenome (GOLD analysis project Ga0180437, IMG submission 132410) | Hypersaline lake sediment archaeal communities from the Salton Sea, California, USA - SS_3_D_1 metaG | ecosystem: Environmental > Aquatic > Non-marine Saline and Alkaline > Hypersaline >...
CAAATGGGCGAAGAGATGTTTGAAGATCTTATGGGCCGAGCAGCTACAGAGGAGCAGGCTAATTTTCTGCGCGAGCAAAGAGATCTTTTCCGGAAAGGCAAGACTATGACTGGTGGGATGTGGCGGCATCCAACTACTGGCCCTGAATCTTTTCAGTTTGTAAAGTTTAAGAAAGATGCTCGTATTGCAAATGGCATGGTTGCTGCACCAACACAATTTGGCAAGCTTCAATTCCAAAGTGGAGAAAATCTTCCTGTCGATGTATCTGCTATGGTTGGTTTTAAAGGTGACTTCGATAAAGATACATTCGTTCTGTCTGCTATCTCTAATAGACGAACGAGCGACATGGCTCGTCGCTCAATAGATAACAAAATGAGAGCAGATTATTCTAAATATTTGTTTAACCATTATTCAATGAAAGATGCTATTGATGGCCGAGTTGGAAAGAAAGCAATTCTGGACATGACTTCTGATCAAGCTCTTCAAGAAGGTTATAGAAGATTATCCACTGCCAAAACAGCGACAGGGCGTGTAAATATTGCTTTGCAAAAACTTAAAATTGGCGTTCAGAGTTCGGCTCCTGAACAATATCGTCCTTTGGCTGAAATGTTTTGGCATCTTGAAGAAGCTGCTATTAGTGGCAAGCATGGTGTTCTTAGCTCTGATTTATATCAAGCTATTGCTCAGTCTGTAGAAGAAGGTGGGCCTTCAGGAATCTCTCGAATGGAAAATGTAATGAGAGAGTTAATGGGAGAGGAAAGAACTATTTCTGGGACAATTACAGATGCTTTTGGCAACGTTCGGCAACATTCTTTAGAGTATAATCCTCGTCAATGGGCTGAGATGGCAATTGCTTCACATGATGTTGTAAGCCAAGATGTAGATATTGCCATGAGATCCGTTGCAGCTGCGAGGGGAAGGAACCTTGACCAAAGAACTTTAAGTGATCTTGTAGAAATGTATCATGCCCGTAGAACTGGGTCGGTTGATTTTGCACAAGCGGTCATGGAAGCTAATGCTGCGAATGCAGATCAGTTTACAACTAAAGGGACTCGTCTTCTTAGAAAAGCACAAATTAAAACAAGGAGTGTGTTTAGTGCAGTTAAGAGAGCAGGAAAACCATTGTTAGCAGGAGCAGGGATTGCAGCAGGAGTTATGCTTATGGCTCCCAGTACATCTGGAACACTTAGATCCCCTGAAGGCTCAAGCGCTGGCAGAGGAATGACTCCTGATGATTATGGTCCTCCTGGTGGCCAAGGCATGCTACCTCCACCTCCTGGAATGAATGCTTCTCCAAGGGCTTACGATCTGGGTGGCGGCAAAATGACTTCTCATGCTAATATAAGAATGCGGATTAATGATCTTGACTCCTCGTCTAGAGATTTTATGAGAAGCGCTAGGCAACTTAGCAATGGAGGTCAAGTTAATATTAGAACCCGAGACGACAGGTCTATTCTTGACCCCCGAATGCTTGCCAATAAGATCCATGAGAGGCTGTAATAAATGACTGATTCTGATACACTAAAACAATTTAGCGACTATAGAATAGGGACTAGAGATCGTGAAGATTATGAAGAAGGATTTGGTTTGTATGATGATTGGGCACTAGGAGTCTCAGATCCTAATTTGCCTGACGGAACAAACAGCAAAGAGCTATTAGAAGAAGCTATTAATTCTGTCACTCCACAAGATGTATTTACTACTTCTAGTTTTTCTACTTTTCCAGATAGCTTTTTGATTGTTAATGATATTTATTTTACTGATGTTCCTACAGCCGCTATATCTATTGATTCTCAAACAGATGTTTTTGTTGGCGAGACTCTAAGGTCTCCTGCTCCAGTAATTGATTCTGAAGGTCGTCAAGATTTTGTCTTAAGGCTCAGTCTTCCCTTCCCTCCTGGGGAAGCACAATCTATTAAGCTTAAAAGACTAGTCTCTCAAATCTCAAAACATCCATTCTTGTTTATTTATAATAACAATATTAAACAAAAACTAGATGTTCCTGAAAATGAATCTACTGTTTTTGTGCTAGAGGCAGCAACATTACGTTCTACTCAAGAGACTGTTGGCCTTATCGTGTTAGATATGCAGTTGCATTATTTTAACTACAAGCCATTTAGTAAGCATTATTATTTTAATACTGCTCTTCCTGGATATACAGAAGAACCAGATCAAGTTTCTAGGCATGAAGATATAGAAATTGATCTTACTGAATTTGGCGGATATGAAGCTTCTGAGCATACAATATCTAAGCTTGCTGACCGAACAAGAAATAATATTCGACAAGGTATTAAAAACTTAACCAGAACTAAAAGGGAAAATGTTCCCGTTAATATGCCATCAGAGTCTGACGCATGGATGTATTTTGCTAATCATCTTGAGACTCAAAGTGAAGCTATTACAGGAATCCCTTCTGACTATATTGGTTTTACTCTTAGAGAGTATATGCATTTTAATCCACCTGATTCTAAATATGCAGACGGAGAGAGCACATTAGCTGACTTAATGAACTCTCGCTATGAAGAGGTAAGTCCTCTTTATCGTGCAGACAAATGGCAAGAAGCTCTTGCAAAGAAACATGATGAAGAAACTAAATATAGTGTAGAAGGGACAACTGCACAAGAGAGACGTTACCAAGAAGAGATAGACCTTTCTCTCGAAGGGGATATTACTGCTCCTGTTAAATTTACTAACCCTCGTGGCCAAAAATTAACTATTCAACTTCTTGATGAGAATGGGAATGTGCCAACGAATGCCAGATATGAACTTACAAAGTTTGCAGACAGAAGGAAACTGACAAAAGATGAAGCAGTCTTCCTCTCCCCTGATTTGATCCGCAAACTTGCTCTTGTCGCGAAACATTTCTCAGGAAGAACAATTGAAATTATTTCAACACAAAGAGATCCAGGATGGGTGAATAAACGAATTCCTCGACCATCTAATTGGAAGCCTAGTTATCATATCCAAGGCAAAGCGATAGACTTTCGGGTTAGAGGCATTCCTAACCAATCTCTGTATGAATATATAAAAACATTACCGAATACTGGCGCTGGGTTTTATCCCAATTCTGTCTTCTGTCATATGGATGCACGAAACAGTAGTTTTTTCTGGGTTGATTTATCTGGCAAAGGCGAAAACTCGAACTATGCACTAAAGACAAATAATGTAAGAGAACTTAATAAATACCTAAATGATCATTATCGTCTCGCAGGAGATTCTGTTTCCTCAGAAATTGATTCAGATATTGAAGAGATTGAGTCTAATTTAGGCACAGACAAAGACAGGGAAAAACAGGCTAAAGATATTGCACAACAGAAAGGCAATGTAGCTGATTTAATAGAGAGACAGAAAGAGCTAAACAAGCACAAAACAGAAGCTGACTATCAAAAAGCACAACATCGTAAAGAACAAAAGACAGAGAAGAATAAAAACGACAGAATGGCATGGATTGAAAGTATTGAAAAACAACACGGAGTTCATTATTATTACGATGATCCAAAAGTAAGAAATGTTTTTTATAGAGACATGAGCCTAAATATTTCTAGTGATCCTACTGTCCAAAGATCAGGAGCTGCATTAAAAAACATGGTGTGTTCTGCAATCTCTGTATCCTTTGGACATCGAATTGCTCCAATCCCCCTTCTAAGTCAGTCGTTTTATACCTATCAGTTCTTAGGAGCCGGTAATAAAAGTGGGCAGATTGTACTAACTTTTGCAGGTGAAGAGGGCAAGAAGTCTGCCCAATTGGTTAAGCGGTTAATTTGGAAAGCTAGAGATAACGCCAGAGACTTTACATCTGTGATTAAGAGTGTTGGATCAATTGGCTTAGAGCATACTGCTTTTGGGACAGGCGAACAGAATACAATCATGGCTCTTGCTAATATTGATAATATTGTTGTAACAGATATCAAGGAGTCTAATTCCCCAGAAGGCGCTGACAAGCATCAATTGGTTATTGAATTTATTGCTCAAGAATTTGCAGAAGAGAAACTTGAAGAAAGGTTTACTACTACTTTAGATACGAAGAAGAGAATAATTAGAGCAATATTACAACATGTAAAATCAAGACAACCAAAAAATGCCTTGTCTGGGGCAGTTCAACATAGAGCAGGTCGTTCGACAGATCCATTAGACCTAAATGCAATCTTTGTTTCTCACGATCTTGTAAGTGCCAATACCTCTTCTGAAGGAAAACCTTACCGGCTTATTGGTGACACTCCTTTATGGGTTGCTAGATTGCTTGTAGAGGCAGCAAACATTTGCAAGGAAGCTAATGATAAAATGCCTCCTGTTAATTGGCAGGTTTCAAAAGGGGCTAGTGCAACATGGCAAGAAGTATATAAAGCTTGGGGCGCTGGCAGTATCATGCGTGGCAAAACAGCTAATATCGATTCTTCTGAACGGAACGCTACTGGTATTCAAGCAGCTATAGATCAACCAGATATTGACCGTCAAAATAATACGGCTAGGGAATATTCAAAAGATAAAGACAGTGCCTCTTTAGTTGCTGATAGTGTTCAAGCATCTAGAACTCGTGAGCAAAATGGTATTTATGATAAGAATGGAGGGCCAAAAACAAATAAGTTTCATAAGCAAGTTTTTGACGAATGGCTTTCTAAAATGAATCTTATTGTGAATGAGTTTAAGACTCATTTAAATGATGGAGAAATAGTTGATAAATATTTCTCTGGTGTTTTAGATAATCTGACAGCAGTGATAGCTGGAGATATTTCTTCTTGTTATCTAGATATCGGATTGCCTAATGTTCCAGGAGCACCAGTTCCTTTGCCTCCAGAATTTTTCTTATATGATGATTCCCATGAAGATCCATTGGTTTCAAACATGACAGACGATAGCAATATGGAAAGGTTATTGAAACGACATGTCGAAACAGAGATGGCTTCAATCAAACATTATATAGATGAAAGTTTTCTTGGTGGTTCCTATTTGTCAAAGAACCTTCCGAGAATTCTAGAGCAGAGAGCCTCAGACCATGAACGTTTTGAAGGAGAGAGGAACTTTTCTACATACTATAACTATTTTACTCATGGAGCTAAGTCTTGGGAGCCTATATATACTCGTAGGGACGAACAAGATCCTGCTATTAAAGGTGTTCGTCAGTGGCTAGATTCCGTTGCGAGTCATTATGGCTCAGCCGATGACAAAGAACAAAGAATCAATTACCTGAAGAATATTATAGAGCTATCCCCTTATATCGCAAGCGGTAGGCATTGGGAGACTCCTCTAACTGAGCAAGACAATTCTGCTCTTGTAAGATCATTGTATAAAGATGCTGAAGACGTATTGGCCTTCGGGCCAAATCCGATTTATGGACATGTAGACGCAACAATGAGAGGACAGCTAGAAGATCCTGCAAACGAGCGCAGAGCCCAGGCAATTGAGAATAAAAAAGCTGTTGAAGCTATGAAGAAACCAATTCCTCCTCAATACAAGGCAGGGCTATTCCTTACTGGCAAACATGGTGAAGGGCCAAGAGAATCAATGGAGCTTCCAGGACGTACAGTCCTTGCAGATGGTGCAGTTACGTTTGGTCAAACAGAAGCAGAGAAGAAAGATAGCAAACCAAGTTTCTTTGATGAGCTTGTTCAAATGGGTAAAGATTTTGCAGATGCAGATTCTTCTGGTGCAGTTGGCGGGTTTGTGTTGAATGCACTGTCTGGCGGTAGTAGCCTTGGTGGCTCCTTGTCAGGATTGTACCAAGGCTCGAAGATTGTAGAGAAGGCAGCAGGAGCTATTGATGCATATGCATTAGATGCAGGAGCTGCTAAATATGATCATGCTTTCTCAAAGATGGCACAAGAAGATGAGATAAAACAAATTGCTCAAACGGCTAGCCGAACTGCTCTTGGACGTAGGCGAAATGATCTGTCTATGAGAAGAGCCTATCCTACTTTTAAAATATATTTTATCGAAGATGATAGTGGAGAGACTGAATTAATTGATGACGGCATCCTGAGGGCTTTTGATGACTTCTATAGTTATTCTGCCATCCAAGAAATCAAAGTTACTCGTTCTAGACATATTGCTGCAGACATGGCTGTCATTAGGATGACAAATATTGGAGGCCTCTTATTAAGAAAACGCTTTGGAGAGAATGATAAAGACTTAACGAAGTATGGTATCAATGCAGAGAAACAAGGAATCTTTGCAGATACAGAGCGAGAACATCCTTTTGAAAAGATGATTCTACAGGACGGTATTAAAGTTCAAATCCGTTTGGGTTATGCTGCTAACCCAGAACATCTTGAGACTGTTTTCCTTGGCCAAATTGTAGAGGTAGGGCTTGCTGAGAGAGGAAAGATAATTGAGATTGCTTGCCAGGGATATGGTGCAGAATTAGAATCTGTTGAACTTGGCCCCCTAGAGAATGGAAAGTATTTCTTGTCTTCTCAACAAGTGTTGTCTGGTGCGATCATACAAGATTCTATTGCTAATTTTGGAAGACAAGATAGATTCAATCGAGACAACCCTGCTGCTATGCGTCATTCTTGGACTGGAGGCCGAGCGACCGGATTCTTTAGTGGGTTGAGTCCTTCTAATATTCATGAAGAGTGGTCGGACAGAGGTTTAGAAACTATTTTCAATAGATACCAGTTCTTAAACTACCAACAAGATGACAATATTTATGCTCCTCCTCCTGAGACTTATTCTACTAGCTGGACTAAATTTTGGAACAATGCTTGTATCTATCGCCCGCTAAAACAAACTCCGTGGCAAATCTTCAAAGAACACGAGCTAAGACATCCTGGCTATATTTCTCTTGCTGTTCCTTATGGGCATTCTCCAAGAATGACAATGTTCTTTGGTAGTAAAATGCAACATTATTGGAGCAAGCCTCCTTCTTCATTAGAAATTGAATTAGCACGTGGAGCCAAGAACGATATTGTTCGGATGAGGAAACAAGGTCTTGAATTGTTTGAGAAAGGCATGGTTAAAGAACTTGTAAAATTTGTTGGCAAGTCTCCTAAATTAGGGGCAGCTATCTTTAACGATGTTATGACTATTGGTACTAGATATGATACCGGTTTCGCTATTGGCGAATTATTTGGTAGATATGTCCCGTTCCGTAATTATCATTATTTTGATAGCTATCATCATATCTTAAAAAACAATATCCGATCTTCAGTTGATGGTACATTTAATGAAGTTGAGATATATTACACAGAGGATGAGAATGATATCATAGACCCAGACAGAGACGATCTGGAAGAGAATGTCGCTTCTGTCGCTAGGGGATATGAAGGTTTGCTGGCAGTTAAACTAGATGAAAATATTCCAGAATCTGCTATTCGTTCTTTCCGTGGTGAATATCCCTCTTGTGTTACTGTTGATATGGCACGAAGATATGCTCAAGGCATCTTTGGAAGAACATTAAGAGATGCTTACAAAGGGGAACTTTGTGTTATTGGAGACGAGAAGCTTAAGCCATATGACGTGTGTTATCTCAATGATGCTTCAATCAACATGACTGGTCCAATTGAAGTAGAATCTGTAACACATATCTTCAACAGAGACAATGGTTTCGTTTCTATTATTACTCCAGATCTTTGTTTAGAAGTAAATGATTATTATACTTCTAGTGTCTTTGATGTAACTGCTTCTGCTATGAACTTTACTTTTGCAGACTGGGTTACTGGTGCGAATATATTAAAAGGCGTTGGTTTTCTTGGGTTGCTTGCTGGTGTAAAATTTATGACATGGACACAAGATGGCGCTCCTGTTGTGGCAACGCCACTTACATTAGGCGGAAAGCCCTTTATAAGCAATTCTCTTGGTCCAAATAGAGTTTCATTGTTCTTCTCTCTAATGGGCAAGTGGAATCAATATTGGGATGATCTTGGTGATGCATGGAGAAAATTTGATGTGTCTGAAGCTTTCTTCGAAAACAGAGTTAATCTAGTTAAGGGATTCTATGAAGCCCTTGGTTCTGGTGCACAAGGAGGATTAGAGGAGGCGTAATGGCTGAAAAATTTGCAGGACATAGTGTTTTTGGTAGCCGTCTTAATCAAATTGTCAGCAAGACTGATCACCTTGATGTGGGCAGATTTAAAACTGCTCGTGCTATCCTTAGAGAGTCCTACAATGGACTGTATGTTTTCCGTATGGATCTCCTTAGTCCTGATGGGGAAGTCGTAAGAAGAACAGGTCCAATTCCAGTAATTGGTACAGAGGACCAGCTCGCTGCATCATACGGAAGTCCACAGAATATGGTTGGCCTTGAAGATGAAGTTTGGGAGGCTATTATTTTTTATCATGGGACTACAGTCAGTAACGGCATTGCTCTAATCACAAGAAGGCTACATCAGTTAGAAGGCGGAAGATTTGAAGCTACTACCATTGCTAATGAATTAGTTGCTCGTGGAGCTGCATATGCTCCTCCTGGTTCTGGTATGATGTAATGGTATAATAAGCAAGAAGGAGTTTCTTATGGCAGATCCAAAAATATTAAAAGTGAATCCATCCTCAAAAGCAGGGATCGTTGTTTCTGAGAATACGGTTAGGTCGACTGTAAATGAAGACAATGGTATTATGATTGACGAGAGAGGGACAACAATCACAGGCCCAATGAGCATTGCCGCAAGTCCAAATCAAATTAGAGTAGGAGGCTTGTTCACTTTTCAAAATTCAATTTCTGGGATGCTGCCATCTACTATTGCGACTCCTTCGCCTATGTATATGGTAGACCCGCCAATTAAACAAGTCCAAAATCTTGTGCAGCAAGTTGCTATTATGGGAGCAATGATTGGCGGAACAATTGCTATAGGAGCTGCATAATAAATGGCTCAAATTTATGATAGAACAGATCTTACTTGGTCTCGCAGAGGAGATTTAGCTATCGGTCATAATGGAGACATTATGGATACTTATGAAGATCCTCTTCGTTCTTTGTATCAAGAGATTAGGACTAGAACGATGTCTGTTCTTGGAGACTGGAAGAACTACCCAGACTTGGGAGCCAACCTAGAAGATTTTGTTGGCGAACCAAATTCAAAACGCACAGCAGAAGCTATTAAAATTAGGATTGTTGCCTCTATTACCCGCAATGGGCTTGTTAATAATTCTGATCTTAATGTAAAATATACACCAATTGATATCGATAAGATTATGTTTAGGATATCTGTAAAGGTTGCTCCTACCGCACAGAATGGCGGTAGCAATTATCTCGGAATAAACTTCTTATATGACTACTCCGAAAATCATGCATACTTTGTTAGTTAGGAGTTAATATGGCCTTTTTTGAAAGAACACAAAGAGACATTGTATCTGATGCTCTTGAGAATTTAAGCAGGACTACAAATATTACTCAGCTTGCTCCGGGGGCAAAGGCAAGATTTATTTTAGATAGTGTCGCCCAAGAGCAAGCTAACCAACATCGTATATTTGACGTTAACCTAATGCAGGCTTTTATTAAATATTCTGATGGCAAGTTTCTTGATTTCTTTGGGGATATGATGTCTCTTCCTCGCCGAGAGCCTACACATGCTGCTGACGATGGGGAGAACTTTATGTTCTATGTTAGCACTGGAACTTTTGGTAGTATCAATGGAGGGGCAAACTTTACCATCCCTGCTGGCACAACTGTTCAAACTGTACCGTATGAGGGATCTGTAATCACTCCAGGTATTGAGAACCAGGCTGTTATACGTTACACAACTACATCACAAGCAGTTGCAGAAGCAGGACAGTCTTTTGTCTATGTACCAGTTCGTGCCATGCTTGAAGGAAGAAATTCTGATGTCCCTCGGAATGTCTTAAACAAGCACCAATTCCAAAGTTATTTATCTTCTCAAAATGAGAGTTTAAAATGTACGAATCGCTATGCGATTTCAAATGGAGAGGATAGAGAGACTGACGACTCTTATCGATTCCGACTTTCAGAAGTTTTTGAAGCAAAAAATTTATCTGTATATGCTGCTATTCGTCTTGCTGCTTTGAGCGTCCCTGGTGTCGCAGATATTACAAGCGTTTTAGCAGAGCAAGGTCCAGGTACATATTCTATTTACATCAAAGGACTTACCCCAACAACAAGCCCTAAGTTATTGAGCGAAGTAACTGCAGCCTGTCAGAGTGTTTCTTCTTTTGGTGTTAGGCCATTTGTTTTAGCTCCTTCTCCTATCGGACTAGAATTGGTTGCTGCTGTTACTTGGAATCCAAGAGCAACTACAGCACAGATAGCTGCTGGCTATAGAGACATGAGAAATGCTCTTGAGAACTATTTAAACAATACAGACATTGGTCAAGTGGTTTATTTTTCTGATATTGTTGATCTTTTGCTACAGGCTTCTCCCTATGCATTTAGCATTGGAGCAACAAACTCTAACCAGTTTGAAGAGGTTTATGCCTATAGAAGTGACCCTATTAAACAAGGGACAGTAAGAAATATTGTTGTAGGAGACAAGATTGAACCATTATATAATGAAAGAGTCATCTTAGAAACCTCTGGCCGACATAGAGGTATCCAATTCATGACTAGGAGTCGAGTATAATGGCACTCGGAACGTATCCCAGTAGACGTTATTCTAAATCATGGATAACTCAAAGGATTGTCAATAGAGCACCCGAATGGGCACACATAAGGAAAAGCCCTGTCTCTGTTGGTCAACAATTATTAAATCCTTTGTCTTTATATATTCAAGATACCATCCAACAATTAACCAAAGAACGTTTTAATATGTTTGCTTCTTCTGCGGATTTAAATGAAGTCGATATCCTTTATCGTTTAGATTTGCCAGACGAAATGGAGTTTACTTCTAGTCAAGATTCTTCTGGTGTTGCTACTTATACTCCTCCACATGTATACGCCACAATAAGCGGATCTGAATATGAGATCACTCAAGCAGAGTATAATAATATAGAGACATTAGCATATGACTGTATAGCTTCAAGAGTTGCTGATGGAGAAGTTTCTTATTCTTATTCAGAAGTAATCCCTCGTACTACTATTGAAAACCTTGCAAGTATTTCTCCTGGAACAATTGTTGTTAATGGGCATTTATATATTACTCTTGAAGACAATGAGACATGGGAAGAAAGATCTGCTGATCGTATCTATTATGTAAAATGTTATATTACTGGTGTAACTAGAAAAGGGACTGAAGTTACAGAAGCAGTGCCATTAAGATACAATGGGACTTTCAAAACAGTGAATGAGTGGCAAAGTGTTACATCTGTAATGGTTAGCTATGCTGATGCTGAAGCATATCTTACAATAGAAACTTTTCCGTGGAATAGAGATGGTCATTTAGATTCCCAAAATATTCTAGTCCCTCCAACTGGAGGAGAGAGACCATTGTTTGTTGATCTTAGCTCTAGGTCTTGGGGCTCTACGTTAGTAGGAAAAGGCTTTACAGTTAGTGACTTTGACATTATTCGATCTGGAATAGAAGAGAAAGAAGTCTTTTATGAGATTGAATTGCTTGACCAAAGTGGCTCAAACATCACTCTTAATGGATTCGTTCTAAAACCTAATAGCAGATTCATGTATGCGGTTGATGATAATAATTTATACATCTATGATACCTCTCTTGAATTTCCTGACACAAGAGGTTTAGAAGAAGATTCTCCAGAAACAAAAATTGACTTATGGTCAGACCGCTGGATTAACATGAGAGGAGACACAGCAAAGTTAAGAACAAGGAATAATGCAGTGTTGGATCCTCCTTCTAGATTTAGATGGCACATGTTAGACCCAGATGGCAATGAATATTATATAGACACTAATGGCGTTCTTTGGCCAACAACAACAGATGCCTGGATTGAGAATAGCAAATGGAACGATGGTCTATTTGATGAGCAAGAAATTTCTTTGTCTTTTACTAAAAACGGTGTTTATGTAATTACATTTGAGTCTCAATATTGGGATGATAAATTTTCTGTTTCTGCAACATATAAAACAAAATATTTGTTCTTTGTTCCTTCTATCAGACCAGAAGCACAGTTCTCATTGCCAATTGGACTTGTAGAGCCAGAAGAGATTGGGATTGATTCTGATTTGCGAGTCTGGCTAAAACGATATGGTTCTGTTCATTTATTGAATGTCTTCCATGATTATTTTTTGGTTGATTATCAAAACAAAAGAATTTGGTGCAAAGAGCAATATCCATCTATACGGGTGACAACATAATGGGCAACAATGTAAAATTTCAAGGATTCTCGTTTCTTATTGAAGTTCCTTCTGAATACACTGGGACTCCAGAGGCAAAGAATATTGTTAATCATTTTGATTTGACTTCTGATCTTGTTTCATTGAATAGGATAGAGGGAGAATCAAATATTGATTTTAAACAAAGAATTATGGATGTTGCTGTTCATCCAGGCGGGGGAACATATGATGGTGTTATAAATGGCATTACCCGTGCCCTCGGATATGCTCGTGAGAAAGCAATCAAGATAGAGTTAGCTCTTGATAGCTCTGGCGACCCTATTGCTAGGAATCCTAGAGTAGAAATTTTATCTAATAAAGTTATCTTGTACAGCGATCATCGTCCAGACGGGACTCAAACAATAGACAAGACTATTCGTATTTACCAACCTGAAGACGCAGGATATTTTGTCGAAGATTTAGTATCCCAAATTAATTCTTCTCAATGTTTTACAGCAAGTGCCTATAGCGGAATTCGTCCTAACATGCACTCTACTAATCTGGTAAGAGGAAATACAGATCTTTATATTCAAGGGGATCCTCTAATAACAGACACCCGTACCATCTTGTCGGCTCAAAACATAGTAGAAGGAAGTTTCGTTTTTGATGAAGACGATCTTTTCCAAACAGAGGTAACGACAACACCAAGCGCAGAAGGGGAGTATATGATCGACAGGGTCAATGGGAAGTTCTATACTTACTCTATTCCTCAAGGAGATCTTGGAGTCTCTTATCATGCTGGTGTTTTTCCATTTGAAGTAGACTATAGTCCTATAAAGATTTATACTCTTCAAGATGATGATTTCCAATATGAGCTCTTCGATCATGAAACTCTTGACTCAGGAGAGGAAGCAAATGCTCTTCCGAATCGAGAAGGTTCTGAAATCTACCACCAGCTGTTTGACGAAACAGAAGTATTCTGGGGCGAATAAATGACAATTTCAAGATCAACAATAAACGTGACCACAAAACAAATTGTCACCCGTGAAATGAGCACAAAACCATATGTTGGTTTTGAACATTTGACTGAGACTCCAGATGGATGGCGCTTTGATATCAAAAGATGGTGTAGCCCATTTGATCTAAGACTTCCCAGCCTCCCCCGTTTATCTGACCCTTCTACTCAAGGCATCTCTGCTTCTGAATACTTTAGGTCTGGAGTTGGTTCCGCTAGTTTAGGAGATTTGTTTGTTGAGGATTTTGAAGAAGTTTTAAGAGCAGGAGAAAGACATTGGTATCCAGAAGTCAGGCATGGCTCGTATTATAGATATAACACAGACTATTTCTATTATGGAGACAATAGCCGAGTTCAATATATTGATCCAACAGAGAATAGGTCTGGAAGAAATTATATTGAGTTGGATAAAATGCCGGATGTTAGCTCTCCAGTTCTTGCTGCTACATTTAAGCGCAACCATTTAAAAGAATCTATTTACAAGACTAGGATTGCTCAAAGGTATCAGTTCACTGGCACTTATAGCGGAGGTATAGAATTAGATACTGTTTCTGATATAGGCAAAATTAATTGGTCAAATGTAGACATGACCAAGAAAGAATTTATTGTAGACCATACGATAGACAATCTTACAAGGCTTTGGTTTAACAGAGACTATACTGAAACCTTTGGTGTTGTGCCTGCAACATATCAAGATCTAGGGGCTTGTGAGTATATTGGACTATCAACTGGCACTCCCTATCAATTGTTCTATCTTCCATATTTCCCAGTTCTAGCAAATGATTCTTTCCATTTGTATGTCGCAACAAATAATACTTGGGAGGAATGGACAAGAGTAGATTCTTGGTGGGAGCTTATTTCTACAGACTGGTCTTACCAAACAAGAAATAGGTATTTTTTAGATAAGGATCTTGGCATAGTTTATTTTGGTTCTGCTGAAAACGGCGGGGTCCCTCCAATTGGCAGGCATCTTGTAGCGACTTTCAAAACAACTTTAAGAATTGAATATGAAGAGTTAAGTCGCGAAACAAAAATCATTGCAAAAGATGCTGATGTTAATCCTGTTACTCAGTCTGTAAATCAAGGGTTCGTTTGTATCTCTCATGCAGATCTTGAGGCAGCAGGGATAACTCTATCTATTGATAAACAAAAAATCATTGGAACTTCAGATCCAGTAGAGTATGGCCCAGTTACTGTTGGCTCAGACTATGCGATCTTAAAAGCTCATGTAACAACTTCTTCTGGATTGCCAGCAGCAAATATTGAAGTGGGATTTGAAATGAGTCCACAAGACATTGGCTATCTTGCAGGATCTAGTTCGTCTGTTGCAGCTACAGATTCTTCTGGAGATGCATATACTAATTATCAGCCTCCTTCCTCTGCAGACTCCTTAGGGTTTTATACAAAGACAGTAAGGAATTCTACACACCCTTATTATCCTGGAGAGAGAGAAGTCATTCTTAAAGTCTCTGACCCTGGTCTCCAAGGTAAAGAAGATGAGATATATCTTTATCAAATCTTAAAAGATGATCCGATTATGGGATATGAGACAGTAGATGATTTCTTGTTGAATCTATACTATCAACAGACTCCTGTGTGGGTTCAAGATTCCACTGACTATGCTCGATGGAGTCAAGAGATGATTCAAGAATATGAATTAGAAGAATGGGTTAATTCGACAGAAGGCACCGAGATGAATGGCAGGAAGGTTGTTGTTTACCAAATTAGCGGAGCAGACAATACAGACTCTTATGCTATAAATCCTGTGACCGGGCTTGCTGGAGCAGTTGTTCCTGTTCGACCTTATTTGGTTGAACAAATTAATGATGCAACTGATCCTTACAATGGGTATTGGAGATTAATTTATCCTGCTGGGGCAATTTTAGACTGTGGTCCAACTTCTACTTATGATGTTGGCGGATACTGGGTTGCTTCAAGTAGAGTGGTTTCATTTCAAGCACATTGTTGGAGTCCGTATTATAATAGATATATCTATAGTAATACTATAACGGCTCGTGTTAGCTTGCCACAATATTTACTTGGCGAATACTTAAACGATCTCGGAAAAATTCCATTTGGATGGAAAGTACTTACTGATACAGACAATGTTGCAGCTGGTCTAGATGGTGCGACATTTATTACAATTAATCCACACGATGGCCCATATGAAGTCATTGACTTAGTTGGTGGAACTGGTGGAACCGGAGAATGGGCAGACGCCCCATTTAGAACACTGAGCTTCGGCTTCACAATCCTATAGGAGTTATTATGAGTAGAGACCAAATGCAAGATGTTTTCCCTATTGTCTTTGATTTCAAGAAGGGCGAGCAACCAACAGCAGAAAAGCTCTCTGGGCTTGTTAAGCATGTCGATGGTGGCTTTGGCAGGATCACTCAAGGTGTTGGAGACCCTTGGGACTACCAAGCTCATACGGGCTCTGGTGGGGCTTTTGATCTAAGTCTTGAAAACCTAGGACAGTCTAGTCTGGCTAGAATTATTGGTCCTTCAGATTGGCTTTCTCCGTCTGCAAGTGATTGGAATCAGGCAGCAATAGGAACAGTCTCACTATCTCAAGACAGGAACCAATGGACACTAGGATTCCCTCTTGTCAAGGTCACTTCTGATATTAACGAGACTAGTCAGGTGTCTGGGAGTGTAACTCCTTTGGCATGGGGCTCTGAGATCCTTGTAACTCAGGATACAGGAAGTGTTCTTAATAATAGAGTAGCTTCTCCTTATCTTGTTGTCTCTGATGGGGATTTTTATGTTGACTTTTATAAAGGAACAATTACTTCTTATAAAGTACCAACGAATACGATTAAGCTAGCTTTTGTTGGTATTCATATGTTTGGGCCTGGTGTCCCTTGGGGTACTCACAATGTAATCCCTACCTGGGAACAAAGTGTTTTATGCAATGTGACAAAGACACATGATGCAGGAAGCAATAGCTATTATACTCTTACCTTGCCAACATTTAGCAATCAGACAAGGTACTCTCATCTTCCGTCTTTTGGACAAAGTACTTTTGGTTCTGGTGCAGGTAGTGATACTTCTTGGACTCTGGTTCCTGGCTCCCTTTCTACTTATCGATTGCCCGCAGCATTAACAGGAGCGAGCTTGTCTGCAGGAGACACAGTCCCTGAAGGTTATTGTTTGTTATGGCAAGGAGATGCAGATGGAAGAGTAATTCCTCAGGTAGAATTCCAATATCTAAGTGCAACAACTATGACATTGGTAACCCCAATAGACTGGTTGAACGAGGGAGATAATTATCGTCTTATTATTTCTGGAACAAGTGCTGCCGAAGCAATTAACTATCTGTTTCAAATCTCACGAAATAATGAGCATGTAGGGCTCACTGACAACCCTACAGTCGGGTATACAATTCCTTTATCTCATGACAATCTACAAGACAGATATACCTCTAATATTAATTCTGCTCTTACTGATGTAGACAGATGGAAGTTTAGAGAGTCTGATTATGGTACTAATTGTCACCCTCAGTATATTCATCGAGGCGGTTATATGACTGATGATGCTGATGGGAATAGTGCCAATGCCATGAGAGGCGCTTTAGCAATGGCAGGAGATATTGATGCCAACTTCTATCTTGGCACTGCTTTATATATGGGAGGACTTTATAAAACAGCCGCTTTGTCTTTTGGTGGTGGCTCAGTAGACGAAAGAGATCAATATTCTAATGCAATGATAAGGCTAGATGGTACTTTTATAACAACAACATATGATTCTTGGTCTTCAGGGATTGCTAAGCGCACACCATTTAGTTTGAATGGGACAGGAGCCGAATCAGATGTTGGATATGATTATGTAGCTCTTGGTGCTTTGTCTGTTTATCCTTCTCTATGTGCTCCATTATATTTAAGAGGTCATTATCCAGGAGGATCTTATGATGAAACTAAAAATGGTGCAGTTCTTGGATTTGATTTAGGTCAACGAAATGAAGCCAACTATGTCCGCTTGATGGAGAGTACACGTAGTGGCCTGAATGATGCTATCCATCAGCCTGCAAACACAGGACAGTCTTCTACTAGTGCGTTGTCTATTATGCCTGGTTTAAGTGCGGTATCAGGCTTTAAAAGAATTTCTGACGAGCAGGTTCGTGAGTTTAGGTTTCGTGGAGTCCCTTATGTTTCAAGTGCGACTAACACAACAGATGCTCTAGGTGGTGCAACAATCAGAGGTGCTGGCTCTAATATTCCAGAATTTGAACATCACTTTACTTCTCCTAGTATTCTTGGTGCAGACTTCCTTAATGTTTATTCAAATGCAATCTTCTTCTCTGACACAGGAGATGGCAAGACAACTTCATTTACAGACAATGGAACTGGCTGGTTAAATGGCAATTCTGGTGTTGGTACAGGATATACTCATACTCCTTCTGGACTTTATTATATCCCTGACACAGCAACAGTAAATGGTTATTTGTCTTTCTATCAATGGGACACAGCAATTGGAAACGCAACCAATTGTTTCTCTGTTGGTCATGATCATGGGATGTATTACCAAGGAGCTAACACACAGCTTATTCAAGGGAGTACTCCTACTAATCGATTAGCACATAAAGTATTATTAGATCTTACTACTTCAAAGTGTAGCCTATGGAGTCTTGGAAGTTCTAGCTCTTCTTTGTATATTGGTACAAGCGATACTGATGATACGACTGGCTGGCTAGCTAACATGGCTAATATAGCTGCTGGCAATTCTGTAAATGTATTATCTCATGGTGGAGGGATTTCTCTAAGCGCAATGACAGAGACAGGCGGTTCTAGTAGAGACATCTATATTAGAACCTTCCATGCTAATGCAGCTGATACTTCTGGCAATGTTAACATTAGCAGTGAGGATTCAGATGTTATTGTTAATGCTGGCGATGCGATAGCCATGACATCAACAACAACAATGGCAATTGGCGCAGGCACTACAACAAATATTTATGGCAATGGTAATATTTCTTTAACTTCTGGATCTGGAGCAGATATCTTATTTGATTCTGGAGAAGATATTGTTTCTACTCCTGTTGGTGAATTTAGAGTTGGGGATTCTGCTTTAAGTGGCAGCAATACAACAACTAGCATTAACCTTTATGCAAGAACCGGAGCGAATATCTTAACTGGACATTCTGCTATCTCTAGTGCAGATATTACTATCTCTGGGTATGGAGACATTCTCCTATATTCTAGGCATAGCTCTAATGACATAGAAGCGAGAAGTTATCATGATGTTATACTCTCTCCTAGTTATACTGACGTGACTGGTGCTGGAGGAGATCTGATTTTTAATAATCTTGTCGTTGGTACTGCTTCTGCTACTTTAACAATTGCTGCAAGTGGAGAAGTAAGAAGAACTTCTTCTTCTAGAATAACAAAACAAAACATAAGTAGTTTAGAAAATGCCGATTGGATTTATGACTTAAATCCTGTTTCTTTTGAATTTAAAAACGATCCTTCTCAGCCCCATTATGGCTTCATAGCAGATGAAGTACATCGTGCAAATCCTATTGCTGCCTATATGCCAGCAGAAGAAAAAGATCAAAATGTTTTTTATAACTCTATTTTTTCTGCTTTAGTAAAAGCAGTTCAAGATCAAAAGAAAGAAATCGAAGATCTAAAATCCCAATTAGAGAGTAAATAATGACTACAGTTACAGCTAGTTTTCAGTTCCGTTTAACAGGAGTCACCAGTGATCCTTTTGATACGCGAACTAGACAAAATGTAAAAAAGCAATACGCAAAGATTGTATATCTAGAGGAACCTCCTTCAGATGCAGTCAGGTTATCTTATGTTGGCTCGAAGGAGATAACTCCTAAAGATAATTTGTTTATTGGAGATAGATCTGATGCTTTGTATGCAAATTCAAAAACAAGCACTACAGAAGAATTTATTTCTACTTCTGATAGCGGGACAGAAGATGTTGCTAGTATAAACTTTCTAGTCACACAAGAATTCGTAGAAGCAGCATCTGGATATATACCATTATATTACAAGCACAACATAACTTCTGTCGTAATTCCAGAATCTATTAAAGTATTTGATCAAAACTACAATCTGGTTAAAACTGACAAGTGGAAACTAGTTGCAGAACATGATTATGACGAGGATACTGGAGTAAAGCTTACAACGATAAGTCAATATAATTTATTTAACTCTTTAGAAAACTCTTTTAATTCTTCTAATGGTAGTTATGTCGTGTATTTTGTTCAGTATACATATGTGTCTGGTTCCTCTGAAATCACAGTCACAGAGATTCTGAATAATGAGAAAGCATATAAGCCAGCAGTAGCAGAAGACTTTTGGCATCTTACTCCTGGCCAATTAAAACCTTGGGTCTATGCTTATTATCGTGATGACTATTCTGTTACCTTTCCTACAATTAGTAAATTTGCAATTAGGTATTTAGAGTCAGAAAGAGTATCTGTTAAGCATCCTGTTGACCTGACGGACACAGAGCCTTGGTTCCCAAGGATTACAAATGGTTCTTTTACTCATGGTTATGCAGGAGATGTTTCTACCTACAGCATCCCAGAATTTGAGAATCAAGCTTTTAGTCCATTGGAGCCATATAAAATTGCTGCTCGTAAGCTTTGTCAGAAGATTGACAAACGTCTTTTAAAGCTGCCCCATGAAGAGATTCAGACTGGTTCTACTTTTAATAGTATTTCAATTGTCTTTGAGAAAGATGATACTGCTGAATACGCTATAACAACGGACTCTACTTTAGATGGGACTCCGTATTTTGACTTTGATGGTCATAGAGTTCTAGATTCTGATGGAGAAGAAATTACTTGGTCCACTAGCAATCTGCTTAGTTTTGATCGTCGCTCAGGAATAGTATATGTAGGATTTGATATCTCTGACTCTCATGATATCTATGCTACTTATCCTTATGAAGAAAAATATTATACTTTTACTAGTATGATGATGAATCCTATCTTTGATAGTAATGTTCATAAAGAGACAAGAATTATCTATCTTGTTCCTAAGAACAGTGCGAATGAGAATTCTGCTACACAAACAGCATCCATCATGTGGTTAAAAGCTTCCCGTGCAGATGTCATATTGAGCACTAATCAAGATGGGACATACGGTAATGAAAATGTAAACTTTGATGCTCGATTAAACAATACTGATGGATATGTTATCAATGGTATTTTGGGAATGCATTATTCTTGGGAGGCATCAACTATTGCCCAAGCACAATCTCCAGCTACTGTCGTTGAAATTCTTCCAGGACAACCTGTATATGTTCAATCAACAGAAACATTTCCTAAAGAAGGCTGGCTTCGAGCACAAGATGTCGCAGGTCATTATAGATATTTTAAATATTCTAGCAAATCAGACACCTACTTTACTTTGTCTACAAGCTCTACAGAAGTACCTACAAATGGTCTAATTAATATTCCTGACGGGAATACTATTGAGCTTGTAAACTTTGTGCAGGAGCGCTCTACCCTCTCTGAGAGGACTTCTGCTAGTGAGGTTGCTGCGTATGGTGGAACTGGAGTTCCTTCTGTTTATTCTCAGTATTTTGTTTTAGCGGAGATGTCTGTAAATCCTCCTCACAGTAAAGAAGGATTAACAGTTATTGATGTAAGAGAAGATGGTGGGGGAATTGATGAAGATAAATATGACGAGGCTAAAGCTATAAATCCACAAGTACAATGGATGAATGACTATGAATCTTTTGATGGTCAAGTTTATCCATCTAATGCCGTTATTGTAGTTAAGCTTCCTAAGACTACGTTAGATGATTTTAGTCTTGATAACTTAAGAGAAATAATCAGCGAGAAAGTTCCTTATGGAATTTATCCATTGATTAGATTTTATGGCTATGAACCAAGGGTTATCAGTATCCTTCCTACTTCAACTGTTGGCGCAATTGAGGTAAAATGGGAGAAGGAAGGTTCTGAGTTTGTTTATGATATCTGGTATGCTCATAATGAAAGCGGCCCATGGACAAAAGCAAATAGTTATTTGCTAACTGATGGCACAGGTTCATATAATAGTTTTACAATAGAGGGACTCACTGACGAATCCCCATATCTTGTTAAGATAACAATGCAAGATAGATACTACTCATGGTGGTATGGTTATAATGGCTACAATAGTATTGCAGGTGGCCTTGGTCTTGATGAGACTGCTCCAACACCATCATTTGGAAATGTTGCTAATTTCCAGTTTAGAGTTCTGTAGGAGGAACAATGACTGTCAACCTAACATTATCAGAAACTTCAGGTGGCTATTCTTTGGCAGATACTACAGATTTAGGATCTGTTACTCCTGGGAATGCAGTAGGTCATCAAGATGTTTTTATTTCTCATGATGCAGAAGTTAATCCAATTACAACTTGCACTCTTTATCTTGTTAGGTATGCAGGGAGTAATTATCTTGGCACTGATGCTGATGCTGATTTTACTCAAATTATGGGATGGGGAGATGCTGCAACTGGAGGAGTGGAGCTAAGCATGACTCCTGATTCACCCTGGACTACAGGCAATAAGTTTGCTGCTGGATGGAGCTATTTTAAAAATGGTGCAGGAGATATTAATAGCCAAATTCCATTAGACAAAGACTCTATTGTTGTTGGTACAGTGCCTGTAAGTGATGGAGAAATTCCTGTTGCAGGAGAGGCTCATATCCAAATTGATATTGATGTTCCCGCTTCTCCTGGGTCTTCTGGTTATAAGGCTTTTTCATTAGTCTTTGCATATTCGGCGACATCATAATGGCTACTAATACTAAAAACAAAAAGTCTCCAGGAACACTTCCGTCTCCAAGCCATGAAGTTTTGCCTACTCAGTCTTAAAAATATCTTATAACACTTGCGCTTTTTGGCTTCATGTGTAATATTTAAGTTTGAAATTATCACGTTAAATCAACAACAGGAGTAACTAATGAAATTTACAAGAGAAAATCTAATCAAAGTTTGGCATGCTCTTACAGTTCTCTCTACCGAAAAAACATCTGCTAAGGGAGCCTATGCTATTGCAAAGAACAAACGTCTTGCTGAGACAGAGGTTAAGTCAATTGAGGATGCTCAGAAGAATCAAAAAGAGCCAGAAGGTCTTATCGATTTTGAGAATGCTCGAATCAATCTTTGTAACGAACTTTGTGATAAGGACGAAGAGACTGGGGCTCCGGTCCTGAATGGGAAAAACTTCTCCATGAGCGAGAATGCAGAAGAATTTAACAAGCGTCTTACGGAACTTAGATTTGAACACAAAGAAGCTCTAGATGCTCAAGAGAAAATCATTAAAGATTTTGAAGACTTTGTAAAAGAGGAAGTTGAAATCGCATTCCACGAAATTAAAGTAGATCAGCTTCCCGATAGTGTAACTGCTGAACAAATTGGAGCTCTCGGCGATATTGTCGTCGAATAAGGAGTGAGAAAAAATGAAATTGGAAGTAACTCGTATCTATAAGAATTCAGCAACTGATATTATTAGAGTAGATACAATTTACATGCAACCGACAACAAACCAATTAACTTCTGGTGTTAACGCAAGGACTTTCTATAGAGATTTGTCTACATCAAAATTGCATGAGCCAGCAGATAGGGTCGTTGCTTCTATTCAACTTATTACTTCTGCAGATACTGTTGAGACTGCGACTGGTAATTATCTTACTGCCACATGGACAGGAAGAAATGCGGGGGTCCCTATTCTCTGTGACATGTCTGATCTACCTCGTGTTGGCAACACCGTTTAGGATATTCTAATATGGGAGCCTGGATAAAATTCTTCAAGGACGGACCGTCCGAACATGGCTCTGATATCGATATCGCTAAAGGCAGAGCTTCTTGGTCACGCGGACGTCTAGATAGCATTACAGCTGTCCAATTGTTTGACAATACAGTTTGTCTAGATGTTCGTGTGCCAAATACATCTTGGCACCAGTATGATAGGTATTTAGCTTTCCTTGGTGATTTTGGCGAGAATGCTTCTTCTCGTTCTGCTCGTGTTGTCCAAGCAGAAATAAAGCATCATCATGTCGGCCAGTCAGTTCGTTATATGAGAGTCAATAACACATCCTTTATAAACATGGACAACTCTCAAACAGGGAAAATAATTTCTTCAGAAGATGTTGGATTGTGGATTACTGGATATATCCTTAGCAATGGGAAAACAGGGCTAGAGTTTTGTAGGAGAGGAGCCTTTAATGGCGACAAGCAAATACTTAAATAGCATTTTAAAAATCATGCCCGCAGTTCAGGCAAGGCAACTGGCTGATTTATTGCAAGACTTACAGTCTAAAGGTACTGTTAGGAATGCAGAAGAATATAAGACTAAATTACAAGAACTATCTGTCATAGTAAACGATGCCGTTCCTCAGCCTTCGTTTGAACAAGTCCGTGCTTTAGTCTGGAATCTTTGTTCCTCTGATGCTCACAACGCTATGATGCAAGCTTTTAAGAATGACCTTGAAGCTGCATTCTTGCAGGTAGATGAGATCGGAGAAAAGCTTGATGATCATAATGAACTTCTGATGAAGAACATGATGTCTGACCTTGAACGTGCGCTTGACGAACAAGAGAATCATATTAGAAAGCTAGAATGGCTTGCTGATCAGAGCAACGAATTTACTTATGTCTTGGTTAATTCTTTTACTTCTTCTTCTTTGCTTCATGTCTCTAGAACAGAATCTAATGCAGACTCTTTGTATTTTGACAATCGTACATATAAACAAAAAACATCTGTAGAGCTTCCTTCTGCCACTGTCTCTGAGAGAGGGAATAAACTTATGTTAGATGTTTCTGTGGATCCAGTCATTAAACCTGTTGGGGTAAAACTTCACACTGACCAATATTCTTATGCCACTGAAGTCAGTGTTGATATTGACAACCCGATCACAAATACAATAGACGGAGAACGTGGAACGTTTTGGTTTAAGAATACATATACAAAAAATAAAGTTCCAAAAGTATCTACTGTCCTGGAATTTGATTTAGGAAGAGGTACTGATGTTAATTACATCATTGTTGAGGGAGCGACACAAGAGCCATTTTTTGTTGAAAGGATCGAGGGCATCTCTCCTGGTGGACATCGGATAAGTCTGAAGTCAACAAGTATAGAAGTAAACGGAAAAACAAGAATAGATTTTGATCGTTCGTTTGTACAATCTGTTAAGGTTTTCTTTGCGGTTTATACTTATCACAAAGTAGACTATTGGACTCCTAAAGATACAGATGTGCACGATGCCTTTGACTCTTCAAATAGATATGATCGCCTTAAACGAAAAGATTCTTTAGCCGCAGTCTCAAGGGAGGCTTTGTCTTCAGAGTCCTTGGCTGACTTGTGTAATGTTCCTGTTCCTGTATCAAAACAAGTCAATGCCCACCGCTATACTTTTGCATTGGATAATGTTTGGTTTGGTAATGATCTTTATAAAGATTCTGGTATCTTTGTATCAAAGCCGTTAAAGATAACCAATATTGGGTCCTTGGCTGTACGTGTTGATGAAGAAGTTCAATCTGGTGTTACACAAGACACTATCGAATATGAAATTATTAAAATAGACAAGGCCCCTAAATATAAAGAAACAAAATTTCCAATCCCTAAACTTAATCAAACATCTGTTGTGAGCGAAAGACTTGTCCTTACTAAAAGAGAATCTGCTTCTGTGAAAAATGATGTTGGAATGCTTAGGTTCTGTCCTTATATCCCTAGCGATTGGTCTTCCTCATATGCTGATCCAATTGTTGTATATGAGAATGGTCGAGAGTTAAATGCAGGAACAGAATGGGAGTTCGCTTTTGCAGAAGAAACTGCTGTAAATGGGACTCTTGATTGGAAAACTGTATTTACACAAGCTGTAGATTTCTCTAACTTTACATTAACGCCTCCTAAGATGTGGATCAAAATAAACAATGCCAAACTGAATGACGTCTATACTGTAGACTATACTCCTAGAACAAGCGATTATAATATTAATGAAGCAGGAACTAACGAACAAGAAACAGTTTGGCTTGATGCGGACAAGACTGTGTATCTAGAGAATGGTGGCCGAGTATACTTTAAGAGAGAAGATCCAGATGTTACAATAGATTCTGAGATATATTTACAGATCACCTTAAGACGGAATAAGGCATCTCAGGCATCTACCCCAGAACTATATGAATATGCAGTACTAGCTGCTAGTTATGATTAGGAGAAAGAATGGCCAATAAGCATCTTACAGTTCCACCTAATGAGGTAGCACTAGCACGGCTTAAAGTCCTCCTTGAGTCTGTAAATGATCTCTATCATTCTGGAGACATGGTTCTTGAGTCTAATATTGTTTCTTCCTATCATGAAGCCTTAAATTTATTTTATGAATCTCTTGATAGTTCTATCCTTGGTTCTGTTATGAAGATTTATAAGGGGGCTCCTGCTGACCCTGCTACTTATAATATTTTTACTACTGCGTTACAGAAAGATGCTAAAGCTTTATTCTCTGAGATTGGTGCGCTAGACAGGCTAGTCTCTTCTAGTTTTAATTCGATCACATCAGAACACAATCAGGCATTGCAGGCCAGCAAGAAAGTAGCCAATAAATTAGGCGATTATCTTCTTTATGCAGATGCTTCTTTGGGTGCAGGTTTTTTCTTTGGCGATAGTTTTAATAGTTCCGATCGAGTAGAAGTAGGTTCCTCTTTAGTTGATACTGATGAATGTTTAGTCAATACTGACGAAGGAATCGTCCTGCTTCCTTTAGACGGAAGCCCAGATATCCCTAGTGTAAAATCTATTATTGTTAATCAAAATAGCAATGGAGAAGCTGGAAGCAACTACCAGCTAGATGTGTTTGGTCACGAAGACATTGAAGTTGTCAGTGATGGAGAGCCGAATACATGGTTCGAATATGAGAGAGTCACAACAAACGAGCTAAGCGCCCCTCTAGTTTTAGACATTACTATTGCTCTTGATGAGGTGTCAGTAATAAACCATATTAATGTTAATCCAATTAATTTTGGGACTCCTACCCCTATCAAAGTAACTAGGATTGAGACATCAAAAGACGGAGCGGAATTTATCTCTATTAAAGATGAGATTCCAATCAAAGACTTTTCTTCTGAAGAAGAGAAGGAAGAGTTTGAGCTTTCTCCTGCTTCTTCGAAATTTTCTGGACAAGGCTTCTATTCTTTCCTTCCAAGGAAAGTCCAATATGTTCATCTCGTCTTAGAGCAGCATACTCCATATACTATTGAGACGAACAATGGTCTTCGTCTAAGATATTCTATTGGTATTCGTGACATCAATATTCTTGGCCGTCAGTTCCTTCCAGAGGGAAGTCTTGTCTCTACTCCGTTTGCTTCTTCTGACACAATACAAAAGGTATCTTTGTGGGCATCAGAGAATCCTGTGGAAGAGTCTACTTTAGCAGACCTAAAACACTTTATTTCTCATGATGATGGAGCCTCTTGGCTTGCTATTCAACCTCAACGAAGATCTGGTTCTGACATCCCAGAGATTGTAAACTTCAATAATATTTCTCCTAACTCTGTTGAGACAGGAGAAGAAGTTACAACTCTGAGACACAAGATCTCTATGAAGAGGGATACAGAAGCTTTTAATGGGGACATTACCATCAAGCAAGAGAGATTGTCTAAGATGGATATTGTTGATGTCCCAGCGGGTGGACAGTTTGATGTCTCTCTTTCTCAAACTCCAATCGAAAAGTCAGTGAACGTTTTGCTTCCCTTCATGGGTAGCTTTAGTTGTCCACGAGCAAGGAATGGCTCTGTTGTTCGATCAGAGTCAGCTCCTATGGATCTTGATTTTGTTGAGTTTACAGTAGACGTCCCCGGAGAAAGAGTTAGAGAGTCAGATCAGTCGAGAGAAGGTTCTATCCGATTTAAACTCCCTTTCAAAGGATTGCCAAATTTAGAAGAGAAGATTAGAGTCTTTGTTAATGGCGAGCAAATAGAATATTGTCCAAAAACATCTGCTGCTTTTACAAGCCCGCCAACTTCTCATACTTCTATCAATAGTGATAGTAAGGTATATTTCTTAAACAAGAAAGGTACAGAACTTCAGTTTGGACATGCAGATACTTCTGTTAGTCCTGACAGTCCAACTCAGCGGGGGTATGTTCCAGTCGGAGGCTCTAAGATTCAAGTTTGTTTAGATGGAGATAATCCTTTCTTAAGATTAACAGACAAGGGCTATATTCTTACTTTGTCTACTCCCTCTGATGGACAGAAAGAGTCAATTAGTCTTGTTGCCCTTAATAACATGAGCGACGATGAAGTTTCTGCATATGAGATTGAAGTTCCTCCTGGTGCTGAAAGATATAAATACCTGCCAGATATAGATCCGACAAAAAGCTTAACAGACCAAGAGAAGATTGCTTTAAATAGCGCTGCCAAGACTTCTCCTGCTTTTGTAAAACAGGTGTCTGCTTCTGCTATTGGAGTGTCAAATGTTTCTCTAACTGCCAAAGATATTGACCCTGTTAAGACAGCTCCTGTTCGGTCTATTGGTAAATGGATAGGCTCTAATCAATATTTCCAAAGCAAATCAAAATCTGAGAAAGCTTTAGAATCTAATACAGGACAAGACAATGAGCTTGCAGCAGAATATGATCTGCAGAACCAAGACTTATTTGGATTCCAAGGGACCTTCTTTGTTGATAGTTATGACGGAGCATACCCTCCAGTATTCCTTGAAGGCATTAGTAACTTTGATATTACAGAATATGACCTAAGTGGAAATGTAATAACTGGTACCTCTAGGCAGTTCACTGACAAGGTTGCTTTTCAAGACGGCTATACAGAGCTTAGAAACGAATCTGCAAGCTGGGTAAAGGTTGCTACTCGTTATACATTTGATCCGTACACAGGGGCTGTCTACTTAGGCTCAGCGCCTAGTGCAGATAGACGTGTCGTTTTGTCTTGCAAGAAGAGAGACCTAAAGGTTATTTCTCAAGACTTTTGGCAGTTCGATAGGAATACTGTTACAGGTAAGCCTAATACTCAAAAAATTATTTTAGATCCTCGTGTTGTTTTTACCGCAAAGAGAATTGAAGAAGTTTCTTTGTCTAGCTCTGATATCCGAAAGGTCTCATTAGCAGCGGATAATGATCTTAGCCATAATTGGACAAATTCTAAATTGGTTAGGGGAACCGTGAAGCCAAGTATTACTTTGTTTGCAGTCGGAGCAAAGCCAATTGAGGTTAAATTTATAGATGGGGAAAGAGAATTCTCTAATATTTCTGAAGTAAATAGTGAAGAGATTTCATTTACTTCTCTTGGGAGCAATCTGTATTCTTTCCAGCTCGGCAAAATAGATGTAGCTAGTAATAAAACATTAATTGGAACTCCAGCTTTTGCTCCTGTAAGGTCAGTAAATAGTGCATCAACAACTGCTAGTCAATTTGATTTGACACCACAAGTATCTACAGCGACTCTTGCAGCAAACGGAGAATGGAAAGTAGATTCTTCTGGGCTGGTTACTCTATATCTAACTTCTACTCCTGGAAGTCATACTGTTTCATATCGAGTAAAAAATGCAGAACCTGGTATCGATATCTCTGGAATGTATTCTGTTGACTATGATAGTGGCGTTTTCCACTTGGCTCAACCAGTAGTTGCTGCTGGCAATATTGCATTTGAAGTCTCAATGTACAGTGCTTTTTATAATATTGCAGAGCAAGTCTCTTATGGAAATATAGAGAATGTAGATACTTCTGCAAGAACAATCACATTCAATTCTGCATTTGGCATGAGATTTTTAAAACAAGACACTGCACAGAAATCACGTCCACAAGTCTTAAAAATATTTTATGAGTATTACAAAAAAACAACAGAGTCGTTAAAAGACCTAGAGCCATATTTCTCTCCTATTTGTAAAGATCTTGCTTTCCGTGCAGTCACATCTAATTTATTAGAGGAGCTATAGATGTCATTAAAGACTACATATAAGGAATATATTCTTGAACAACTAGCTCTTGAATATCTTAAAGATGGAACGATTCCAACAGCAGAACAGCTTGAACAAGATCTAGAGACATATCAAGAAATTCATCCTGACCTGTCGCTCCCGAAGTCTAAATACATTGATTTTAATGTAGATAGAGGAGACAATTCTAGTGCTAACAAGATCCATACAATAGCAGACACAGTCTCTAGTGATGTTGGCGTCGTAGTTAGAGAGGTCTATAGTTTAGCAAAGAAGGCATCTAAATTTTATGAGAGATGGTCCTTTGAAAGCAAACGTCTCGCTGCAAAAGCACAAAAACTTGAACAAAGAGTAGATTCGCTCCTCCTATTAGCTAATTATACTACAGGATACTTTGCTTCTGTTGCAGATGTTTTTACAGATATGAATCTTGTAGATACAGATAACACAGATGCATACATAAATGTAGACGAGCAAGTTGTTACTCTTAATCCAGGAACTGAAGAAGTTGGGGCAGTTAAAGAAGTAAATATGAATGATCTAACTGATCTTGATGTTGAATTCTATCCTTTGACTCGTCGACCTGGAACTTCTGTTTTTGATGTAAGTAGTAATAATAATCTTGTTCAAGCATTTAAGACACAAGACACCACTTGGGTTGGGAAGGTTACTTCTTCAATCTCTGGCAGCATGACATGTGAACTAAAAGCACATATCTCAAAGGACAAAGATGTGGAGGTTTCTCGTATTGCCTTTGACTATACAGGACCTACTTCTCAACGAGCAACTGTTACTGCTATGTATTCTCAAGATGGATATATTTGGAATATTGTTCCTACAAATGAAGCAACCAAACCTCTCCTGTCTAATATGTCTTGGTCTTTCTCTTCTACTTCAATGCGATGGATTAAGTTTATTTTTTACAAGAACGCTTCTGACTCAGGACAGTATGAGTATGATTTTTCTTGTCGCCATATTCGGGCCTATGGGGCTTCTTATTATGAAGGTCGTGGAAACACATTTATTAGCAAGCCATTATCGACTATGGATATAAAAGATAATATTGTTGGTTTTAATCTTGCTCAGCTAGATGTATGTGAGAATGTTCCTAACGATACAGATATAAAATATTATTTGTCTGCCTCTAAGGACAACTCAACATGGACTAATTGGTTTAATGTATTACCTTCTCAGAGAGACGAAGTTAAGTATCCTAAAGTAATAAGTTTTTCTGGGGCTGACTGGAAAAGTAGTGAGGACTCTACTGTCATTGCTCTTAATAGTACTTATGGTGCCGATACTCTTGTAACTACCTTTGATTCTTCAATTACGGTAAACAGTACTACACGTGATATTTTGCAGTATCGTTTTAAGAATAATACTTTCGCTGCAGTAAATACTGCTATTCCAGTCAGTGAAGAAGAAGATCCAGATACTATTTCGAATAGTATAGTCCTCTGGAGAAATATTAGGTACAAGGATTCTTATCCTGATACTTCTACTGTTCGTGGAGTTGCAAGAGGATGGGGGCTTCGTGAACAAGTTTATTCTTGTTATTTTGAAATCCTTTCCTCAGGAGGCAAACTTTTAGACTTTGGAGACAGAGAATGTGTGCTTGATGGGAAATCAGTTAGTGGTGTCGTTAAGATTCCTGCTGGGGTTCATAAGTTTGAGACGCTTCTTGATAATTGGTTTGACATCTCTGATAACTATGTAGAGGCTGTTGGTTCTGGAGGGACTGTAACAACGGAAGAAACTCTTAAGTCTATTGATCCTCTTTATCCTCATAATCACAAGTTGATTATTGAAGGTTTTCCATATGTGTCTGGTTTTAAAGGTGACCAGGTTTATCCTGGCACTGATTATTCTGCAGAATTTTATACAACAAAGACAAGCCTCTTTGATCTTGAGAACAAGATTGAGGAATACGGTTATTTTGCAGTTAGAGGAGTAGGCAAAAATGACACAGCGGCTACGTTATCTGTTTTCGTTCGTTATGATCCTAGTGATCCTGATTATACCAATGAATTGTTCGTCACCAAATGGAGAGTTGGACAATCAGGAAACGAGATGTACAAATATGTTAAACTCAAAGCAGAGTTTTTGTCAGAAAGTACATCACTAACACCAGCTTTAAATTCTTATCGAATAAAGCTTGGCTTATAATGATAAAATATTTTTGGAGGTTATAGATGTCACAGTGGAATTGGTCATGGGTATCAACCCAAGATGACACACTTAAAGCTTCTAACTCTGTTGATCAGAGCGGAGGTACTCTCTATACATATAGGGCTGCTACTAGAGGGCAACTTAGTGCAGCTGAATTGAGCACCTCAATTGATTCTATTTCTACGAATATCAATCAACAGTGGAGGCTTTGGGGATCATATGTCCGTCCACTTCTTGATTCTTTGCCTGCAGGACCAAGAGATCAGCGATGGCGTCCAGGTGTTGGCCTTCCAGAAAAAATTGATGCTCTTAATTTTGGTATTCAAGGAACAACTCTATTTGTCTTTAATGATGCTACCGCAGACAATGCATATGGTAGGTATTGGGATACTTCAGCTGAACGACCATTAACTGTTGCTGAAGCCTTTGAAGATATTTGGACTGCTATCTCTAACATCTCGACATCTACTTCTGCTGGCAGTGGAACATTTGATGACACAAATCTTTGGTATGCTATTGGCAATAGATATGAAGACTCTTCTCTTACAAGTGCATCTTCTTCTCTAGACTCTAGGACTAGTCAGCTTGAGTCAAACATTAGTCAATTATCAGATGATCTTTATGGAGCATCTGAAGGTTTCGGGCCTTGGAATTTTGGAGTCCCGCTTTCTTATAGTTTGGCTAAAAATATTGATGAGCTTCTTAAGCTCCATAATGTTTCTAGTGGATGGCAAAATGATCCTGCTGGTGTTAACCACTCAGGAATTGGAGGTAGTTCTCCTCCGTTTGCATATACTGATATTAGCCCGATGCCATCTCAAACTCTCTCTCAAGCTCGGGTCTCGCCTTATAACTCTTTATACAATGAGATTCTTAGAATACGTTGGGAGATTGCAAGAACACGAGGATCGTTAAATTACTATACAGACGTTATAGATCCTGTTACTAGTTCTGCTGGTGACTTAAGCACTCACATGAACTATACAGGTTCTGGTTCTTCCTCCTCTTCTAACCCACATGGCATCAATTATGTAGATACTGGCCAAGAAACTGTTAATACTGCCATTCGTAGTTTTACAGGGATGTCTAGTAATGCTGACAGCTCTCCAACCTATTCTTCAAATTACTATATTACAGATGGTGATAGTTTAGAGACTGGCCTTGGAAAGCTTGATACTGCTATTCATTCTTTCGCTGGCAGTGGTACAGTTACTAGACTAGAACAAGATTATGATAGATCTAGTCTGTCTGAAACTGTACGGGAACAAAACGCTATTACAATTAGCCATAACAGAGGCAAGTATCCTTTGGTTCAAGTATTAGATATCAGCCCACAAGAAGAAGATTATTATGGACAGTATGTATCTCCTGCCGTAGATATTAATGTTGTCCATCTTGACGATGATACATTTGAGATCTGGACTGGGGCTGCAATTATTAAAGTCATTGCTCTCTTCTAGGAGTTTGAATAAATGGGCAAAGTAAAACTAGATAGATCTAATTGGAGCACAATACAATTTGGTTCAGGTGTTCCAACTGGTGCGACTCCAGGGAATATATATTTTGACTCAAGTTCTGGCGATGTCTATTACAGAAGGTCACGAAGTCATTCATGGGCCAAAAGTGTTACTGGATACTGGGGCAGAGCTGGAACCGTTTTAAGTCCTTTGACTTCTGGTGACACAGCTCAAGCAGCAGGCTTTTATGCAGTAGACTCTTCTGCTGCTGTTTTATCAGCTCAAATGACAGGAAATGGAGCAGAGGAAGTTGCTCGCCTAGAACTAGCTGGAGAGGATTCTGCGACTAATAGGGAAGTCTATGGGTATGTAGCTGTTGATGCAGTTACAACTACTTCAGGCGCGGAAGATGGGAAGTTAGAATTTGGTGTTGTATGGGATGGTGTTCTGACTGAATTTATGTCGCTTAACAACGGAGGTACTGGTGACTTTATTTTCAATAGTCCTGATGGTGGAGATTTTAAGGCGTATGCTAATGGAGGAAACGTTTTAATACGGTCACAGGGAGATGGAACTGGATCTCCAATCAGTGTAGATCTGATAGGTCAAGGGTATTCCTCCGGAGAGAGGATTGACTTAGATATTACATCTACTTCTGTAGGAGATACTAATATTGATTTATTGAGCCAGTCTACTGCAGGCAATGGTCTGATAACAGCCATTACTAAAGCGGCAACTGGGACCTCCACATGGACTGGCGGTGCTACCTCTTATGGAGCAACAGGCCCCTCTTCTGTTACAACAAATTTGTATGCGTTGAATGAATCCACAGGAACTGCTTCCGCCACTTTAAATGTCTATACAGATACTAGTTCAGGTCCATCTTCCGGTAATGCAACGGGTAACTACTATGCATTGGCTGATTCGGGAGTCGCTGCTTCTAGTTTCTATTCTGAAACTGATACTGGTGTTGAATCTAATACTTACCTAAAAGCGACTTGCTCAGGAGGAACTGGATCTTCTCAGGTGTTCATTGAGTCTAGTGCAGTAGGGGGGAATGCAACCTCTACACTAAATGCAAAATCTTCTGGTGGCACAGCAAGAGTTAAAGTTGGATTTGTCTCTGGTAGTACTGGGCCTGACCAAGTTCAATTCGCTGATGTAAATGTTGTAGGTTCGACCTGGGCTGGGACACAAAGTTATTTAGAGCTCTCAGACAGTCAAGCTGAGTGGAGCACTCTACATACTAATTTCACTTCTGGCTCATCTCTGATCAGTATGCTTAATACTCTTTTTGCCTCTGGCGGTGGCACTCTAGATGATGCCTACGACTTTGGAGGAGCTGGATCTGGTAGAACTATTGATGCTGATTCTGGAGCAGTTCGTATTACAGTAGACGACACAGATAACAATAATGTTCTCGAATTACAGAGCAGAGAGACTACAAACAATAACAATCTTTTAGTACTTGAGAATCAAACATCAGGATCTAGTAATCCTGATGAAGCCTGTGATATTTACATAACAGGTACGGACTCAAAAATTATTGCCCACAATGTAGACTCTTTGTTGGTATCGGCTGTTTCTGATACAGCACCAATAACAGCAGGGTTCTCTGCTGCTTCTGTTACAGCTGGAGTAAATACTCTTACACAAATTCAGGCTACTTCTACTACAGGGACTTGTGATGTTGTTATCGGTTCACTTGCTTCTTCTTCAGGAAATGCCTATGTAGGTGTTCATGCTTATTCTGCAAGTGGGTCTTCGTCTCTTGAAGTGGGTAGAGGAGAATATGCAGGGCCTACTTACTTTTATACTGATGAGGTTCGGTTCTCAGATATTAATGCATCTACTTCCACTTGGTCTAATCTATATCTTACTCTGTCTGATAACACGACTGAATGGGATAATTTAGAAACTAATTGTGGCGGTGAAGTATCATTAATACAAGCCATTAATTTAGCATTTTCATCTAGTGCTTCTTTGACTTGGTCTGGTACAACATCTAATGCTACTCCTACAGAAATTTTTGTAAATGGTGTATCATTAAGTCGTTATACCTTAACTGCAAGTCAAACCGATGCATTCTTTCTAAAAGTTATCGCACGAGATAGCACTAATAACAAATCAAAAGTTTGGGAGATCAAAGCAGCTGCTCAACGTGACAGTTCTAACAACAGCGCATTGGTAGATACGCCTATATATGAAATTGTTGCACAAAGCGACACTACGGGAACAGGCACAGGAACTGATACGTGGGATGTTGCCGTATCTGTGGATGATACTGATGAAACATTTAGAGTTACAGTTACTGGTTATACTGATGCGTCAGTCGGTTGGGTAGTTGTAGGGTAAGGAGCATACAATGACTACAAATCTTGCTAAGACATGGACCAAATACGACGATAATTTAAATGATTCTTCGCTAACTCTTGTAGAGGACCAGAACAGGGAGATGTTGCTCCGGATAAAAAACAGGCTAGTTTCCAGTTGCGGAGCGGTAGTAGTCTCTTCCAGCGATGGCACTACGGCAGATGCATCCGATAACTGGTCTGTCTACACTGATTTAGTATTTAACACCTCAGGCAGTGCACACTCGTGGATTGTTTTGCAGTTTGATTCAATCCATAGCGGTTATCAAATTTGTATCGACTGTAATGAAACTGCTGTAACGACAGAACAATGTACAGCGCTTATGTCCGGGGCTGCAGGGTTTACGGGAGGCACTACTACTAATCGACCTACCGCTACTGATGAGATCACTTTAATTAACGGGACTTACTGGGGAGGCTGGACTATTGCAGATAGTTCTTCGAGCAGACGTGCCTGGTCGCTGATAACTTCTTCTGACAATACGGTTGTTTTTGTATTGACGCACTTTACCAATAGCCCTCTCGGTTTTTGGATTTTTGCGAAACCTGCAGGTGCTCCTGCAGGCAACAGCACTCCAGGTATCGCTTACATGATTGGGCAGAGCGGTCCTACTGTCTCAAATTTAAGAGGCAGTGGGAATACTAAAATGCTGGTTGATGGTCAGGAAACCGGTCTTGTTTTCTCGTCTTCATATGCCGATATTGATTTTTTAAGCTCCACCCAAGACAATCGATGTTCGGTAGATATTTCAAATAACGGCATGATGTTTGGTCATTCTTTGATTTCTACCAATGTGTCCCGAGCAGGAGCATACGGCTATATCCCTGATTTGTATTGGGTAAATACTGCGATGGTAGATTATATGCATTTATATCAATCCGATGGGACCTCAGTAGGCTGGTGCGTTTATGTTGATTTTGCAATCCCAACGCCATCTATAGTAGAGAGGTAATATGAGTTTAATATCTAAAAGCTTGACTTGGTCTACATCAACAACTACTATTACTACAGGCACTGCTGACGAACGAAGTGCAGCCATGTTGTTTTTCATCAAGCAACAATTAGATGCACATGGTTTTTCTGTTGTCCTTTCGTCTGATTCTTCGTCTTCGGGGGCGTCTGATTACTGGGTTACATCAGCAAATGTTGTCTGGAATACAGCAGGGAATGCAAGATCTTGGGTTGTTTTAGAGCATAGTACAGCGGGTTATCAAATTTGCATTGATTGTATTTCTTCCGCAGCAAGCAATACAGCCTTAATTGAATTAATCATCTCTTATTCTGGAGCATTTGCTGGAGGATCAACTACCGCACGACCTACTGCTACTGATGAGTGGGTGCATCCTACAACAAGTTGGACAGCTGAGGGTAGCGGTGAGCGCAGGGGTGTGTTCTCGTATGACTCAACTAACCAATTTTATTATTTCGTGCAAGCGACTAGCACTAATACAAGTCGAGGATGGTTATTTTTAGGCGAGCTGAGCGATGTCAATAGTGACTGGGACGAGCCTTTATTAGTAGGTTTTTACGGAGCGACTTTCGCTGTCTCTGAACTTTCCCTGGACGCTTTTTATTGTAATCGAGATGGAGGAATACGAGAAGTAGTTGTAGGAACTGCATACGGCCCCTCGGCTATTGTTAAAGCATCAGGAGGAGTTCTAGACTATTATAGTAATCTCACTGCGGTTAAGGCTTATGTTTTTGACAAAGGATCTGCTTTTTATTATGGTATTTTACCTGATTTGTACCTAGATACAGGTTATGCAAATGATAATGATTATATTGACGACGATACTGATACTGAGGCATGGTTTCTGTGGGGCATCGGTTGGATCCCCAGACAAAATGGATCAGGTTTCCTGCTAGACACAAGTGCGACTCCAACGAATTATGATGCAGAAGAGATTTATGGTGTTGCAGGACTGGCTAAAATTACGATCAAAGGGATAGCAGATGCACGGCAGGGAGAGATTTTTAATATTAGTATAGCTGGCAATGGTGGAATTGTAACTTCATAAGGAGATGTAATGGTTACTACAATTGATAAAACAGGTGGGAACTTAATATTTTCTGCTGATGGGTACAATATTCTGGTAGACAAAGCAGCGCCTTCAGTAGGCTCTGACCTAGTCACTAACGGTTCGTTCGGAACAGATACTGATTGGACCAAAGGGACGGGATGGACAATTAGTCTAGGTTCTGCAGGTCATGCTGCGGGCAGTTCTGGAGTACTAGAACAAGACGTCAGTGCTACTTCTGGTAATGTTTATGTAGTAACTTTTGATCTAACACAAACCTCTACAGGACTGTCAGACACTCTGTCAGTTGGAGTTGGTAGCGCTTCCGCGCAAGTTTTCCGTGGATCAGTAGCTGGCACTACGTATTCTGCTGTTTTCACATCAACCGGAACTGGCAATTTACAGTTTACTGCTTCTGCAAATTGGGCAGGAGCAATAGACAACGTAACATGTAAGTTGTTGACTCAGTCTATTCCTGGAATATTATTTAGTGGACCAACCCTTGGCTCTGGATTGTCCCTAGGAGGGCTGGCTAACTCTAATATATTTTTAGGCAGCAATTCAGGATACAACAGCGAAGGGGGAATTGAGAATTGTTGTATTGGCTTATATGCTGGCCAGAATTTGTATAGCGGCGATTACAATCTTCTTGTTGGTAAATACGCAGGTAATGCATTAGGCACTGGCTCCCAAAATCTTTGTCTCGGGTATGAAGCAGGCTATGATCTAGTTGCAGGAGATAACAATATTTTCCTTGGCCAAAAATGTGGATATCGCATTTATGATTCGTCAGATGTTATTGGTATCGGTAGAGAAGCACTTGAAAAGGCATACTCTATTAGCGATAGTATTGCGATTGGCCAGCAAGCATTGACGGATGCAGCTTATTCCTCAGACAATATTGCAATTGGGACAACTGCAGGCTACTCAAATACGAGTGGCTCTGAAAATTTATTTATTGGCACAGGTGCTGGTTATTCAAATACGACAGCAGATAAGAATATTTGCATTGGTTATGATGCTGGTGGAGATCTTACTACTGGCGCAGAAAATACAGCGATTGGACACAGTGCTTTAGATGTTCTCGCTACTGGTGTAAATAATGTTGCAGTAGGAGTTGATGCTTTAGGTGCTGCTTCGGATAGCGGAACAGGAACTTGTGACTACAACACTGCTGTTGGCCATAGTGCATTGTCAGATATGGATTCTGTTACAGATACAGATGTTATAAACAATACAGGGATTGGATATGGAGCAGGAACTTTAAGTGGCTCAGGACAATTGCTAAATGGCAATGTGTTTGTTGGAGCAGGAGCGCAACATGCTGGTAGTGGCGATATGAACTCTGCAACTGTTGTTGGAGCAGGAGCTACTACTGCAAGTGGGATTACTGGTAATGGCATTGCGATAGGCAATAGTTCAAGTGTTGGTGGGAACGGAGCTATTACTGTAGGAGCTTCTAGTTATGCTTCTGGGACTGAGACTATTGTAATTGGTTATAATAATTCTGGTGCTTCCAATAACACTGTCTACATGGGAAATAGTTCTACAACCACATACAACATGTATGCTGCTTCATGGACTAATATTTCCGACAAGAGATTAAAAACTGGTATTAAGAATTCTGATCTAGGTCTTGATTTTATTATGAGTCTACGACCAGTTAAATATCAGTTCAAGGCACCTAAAGCAGAACCTGATAAATTCAAACGACCTCACTATGGGTTCATCGCTCAAGAAGTGAAGAAGGTTATGGATGAGATGGAGATTGACTTTGGTGGATACATCGATCCTTCTATCAAGACTCCTGGATCGAAAGATCATCTTGGTCTTGGTTATACTGAATTTATTGCTCCTACAATTAAAGCTGTACAAGAGCAACAAAAAATTATTGATGATCTTAAAAGTCAGGTAAAACATTTAAAGAGTGAAATAACTAAACTCAAGAAAAAATAATTTGGAGATATATTATGATTAAGCGACACGGTGTTATTGGAGGACCAAAGAACAAAAGGCCAATTCAGCCAAGAATGAAACCTAGGTTCCATTATGAGGGTCACCTTCCAAAACCAAAGAAAGATTCTGGGGAGATAAAAGTTTTCGTTGTCTCTTCTGACGAAACAAAGGTTGATGTTTTTGAAGAATTAAAAATTGTTCCTGAGCCTGAGGAAGTTTTAATTGTCGAACCAGAAGAGGAAGAAGTTGTTGTCGTCGAGCCAGAGATAGATCCTGTTCTAGAGGAAGACAAAGATTGTAATCCTAATCTAGAGTGTCCTATATGTCTTTTTGTTTCTAAGTCAGAGAAGGGTTTGAAATCTCATATGAGATGGAAACATTCTACTGTAGGCGCCTAGCCAATGTAAGCAATTCTTGCAAACTTGTCTCTGTTGTGTCTAGTCTGCTCTCTATTCTTCTTAACTGTTCATTACATAAACTAAGCAATTGTTTCAGTTGGTTTTTGCTGCCAGCGCCATCAACTAAAGTTTTTAGTTCTTGTGCTGTCTCTTCAGCATTTTTAAGTCTAACTTTTTCTTCATAGCTAAGTGCCATTATTTATCACCTCTAACTGATTTTACTACATGTTGGATTTGTTCGTCCGTAAGGTTCTGACTTGAGGGCATACACACAGTGCTCAAGTACTTTAATATTGCTATGTCTTTACCGAAGAAAGGATATTTTCTAAATGGTTCTTGCGTGTGATTAGGAGAGAACAGTGGTCTTACCTGCACACCTGCTTCTTTACATCTCAAAGATACAGAATGATAGTTCTCTTTTGATCTGTAGGCGTTAAGCCATCCATTTCCACCTTCTTGATAATACACATTCTCCTCACCTAGAAGCTCAACATACTTATCACGCACACGTCTCTTCTGTTTTAAAATCTCATCTATGTTTTCCATTTGTCCACAGGCTAAGGCTGCGTTTATATTGGACATTCCCATATTGAACCCAGCTTGATGATGCACATACATTTCTGCATCATCTTTTGACTGAAGAGAGAAGTACTTCATATGTTTACCTAGTTCTTCTTCTCTTGTTACGAGCATCCCACCTTGTCCAGCAGCAATAAGTTTGTTGAAACTAAATGAATACATTCCAACTGTTCCTTTTGTTCCGGCATAACATCCATATATATCTGTAGATCCTAATGCTTGTGCTGCATCTTCAATCACAGGTATCTTGTTGTTATAGACAATTGAATAGATGGCTTCCATATTACACATGTTACCTAGTATATGAACAGGAATGATTGCTTTAGGCTTTAGCTTAACAACAGCATCTTGTAAACAATCTACATCCATCTGTAG
>Ga0180437_10001471_pt1 | contig 40312 bp, 24 predicted proteins | sample SS_ome_4_FD_132410 | JGI IMG/M metagenome (GOLD analysis project Ga0180437, IMG submission 132410) | Hypersaline lake sediment archaeal communities from the Salton Sea, California, USA - SS_3_D_1 metaG | ecosystem: Environmental > Aquatic > Non-marine Saline and Alkaline > Hypersaline >...
AAGGTCCAGGTGGGCCAAAAAGCCCGGATCAGCACCGACGCCGTAGCCGGGGAAACGGTGGAGGGACACATCGCACGCATCGCGCCTCTCCTGCAGGAGACCTCCCGGGAGGCCCGCATCGAGATCGAATTCGCCAATCCCAGAGAAATTTTCAAACCGGGGATGTTCATCAATGCCAGGATCGAGTTTGAGGTCCACACCGACGCCACCGTGGTTCCCGTAAGCTCCATCGTAAGGCGGAACGAGAGGGAAGGCGTCTTCATAGCCGATGTGGACAATGAAAAGGCCCTTTTCGTGCCCGTTACCGTGGGGATTGTCAGCGGAGACCTGGCGGAGATCCTTGAGCCGAATCCGTTGGAGGGGCAGGTGGTGGTGCTGGGGCAGCATCTCCTGATTCCCGACAGTCCCATCATTCTTTCGGGAGAGGGACCGGAAGGGAATTCTCCCGAAATGAAGCCACCCGTGAAAAAGAAACCGGGCGGCGAATCCGATTCCGGAGGACGTCCATGAAACTGCCGCAGTTTTCCGTGACCCATCCCGTTTTCACCGTCATGCTGGCGCTGATCGTGATCCTCCTGGGCCTGGTGTCCTTCCTCCGCCTGCCCATCGACCTGATGCCGGACATCACCTATCCCACCCTGAGCATCTCCACCTCCTACGCCAACGCATCACCCGAAGAAATGGAGGAGATCATCACGCGGCCCATCGAAGGGGCCATGGCGGCCGTTCCCGGAGTGGAGGAGATTTCCTCCACCTCCAGCGAGGGAAGCAGCAACATCCGCATCACCTTTACCTGGGGAACCAACCTGGATGAGGCCTCCAACGAGGTCCGCGACCGGCTGGACCGAATCATCCCCGTGCTCCCGGAGGAGGTGGAACGGCCGAGGCTGCGCAAGTTCGATCCCTCCAGCTTTCCCATCCTCATTCTGGGGGCATCCTCGGAACTGGACCCCGTCCAGACCCGTCGCTTGATCGACAACCAGATCAAATACCGGATCGAACGCGTGCCCGGAGTGGCCTCATTGGACATCTGGGGGGGACTGCAGAGGGAGATCCATGTCAATCTGGACCCCAACAAGATCAAGGCCCTGGGGCTTCCCCTGGACCTCATCCTCAGCAAGATCCGTTCGGAAAACGTGGATGTCCCCGCCGGAACGATCGAGCGGGGCAATTACGAGGTCCTGGTTCGCACGCCGGGAATCTACACCAATCTGGATGAGATCCGGAACACCGTCATCGCCATACGGGACCGGGCGCCCATCCAGCTTAAGGAGATCGCCACCGTCGAGGACACCTGGCAGAAAGTCCGGCGTATCGTCCGCATCAACGGCAAGCCGGGCATAAGGCTGTCCATCAGCAAGCAGTCCGGGAAGAACACGGTCGAGGTGGCCCGGGCCGTACTCAAGGAGATTGAGGGGGTCAACCGGGATTTCCCCCAGATAGCCATGACGCCCATGATCGACTCCTCCGAATACATCCAGAACTCCATCAACAACGTCAGCCGCTCCGCCATGTACGGAGGGCTTCTGGCCGTTTTGGTCCTCCTCTTTTTCCTGCGCAACATCCGCTCCACCACCGTCATCGGCCTGGCCATCCCAATCTCCATTATCGCGACCTTCGCCCTGATCTATTTCGGAGGCTTCACCCTGAACATCATGACCCTGGGAGGGCTGGCCCTGGGAATAGGCATGCTGGTCGACAACTCCATCGTCGTGCTGGAAAACATCTACCGCTACCAGGAGGGCGGGACCGAGCCCCTGAAGGCCGCCGTGGAGGGGACGGGAGAGGTCTCTTCCGCCATAGTGGCCAGCACGCTGACCACCCTGGCCGTGTTCCTTCCCCTGGTCTTTGTGCGGGGAATGTCCGGCATCATGTTCAAGCAGCTCTCCTATGTCGTGGCCTTTTCCCTGACCTGTTCCCTGCTGGTGGCGCTGACCCTGGTCCCGCTGCTATCCAGCCGCATCCTCAAGGTCACCCGAATCAAGGACACTGAGAAGCAGACCTTCCAAGCCCGCATGTATGCCTGGACCGGCCGGACCCTGGTGACAGTGGAAAACAGGTACAAGGATCTGCTGCACTACGCCCTCAACCACCGGGTGCTGGTCCTGGGCATCGCCGCTGCGCTCTTTGTCGGGAGCCTCTTTCTCATCCGTCTGGTGGGGAGCGAGTTCATGCCCGCCGCCGACGAGGGGGAGGTGCGGGTCACGGCCGAGATGGAGGTGGGGACACGCCTCGGGATCACGAACGAAAAGATGGAGACCATCATGGCCATCGTGAGAAAAGAGGTCCCGGAGGCGGAGAGCTTCGTGGAGAGCATAGGCGGTTCGAGCTTCCGCGCGTCAGGCTCCCACACCGGTGAGGTGAGAATTTCCCTGGTGTCCCAGAGGGAGAGAAATCGGACCGCCGGGGAAATCTCACAGGTCCTCTGGCGCAGGCTGGGCAACATTCCCGGGGTCAGGACGCGCATCCGCGAGGGCCAGGGATTCTTCTTCCTCCGGATGGGGCAGGGCGGCGGGGACCGCATCCAGATCGATATCCGCGGATATGATCTCGATATCGCCGATGCGCTGGCTGCCGAGGTGGTCAAGCTGGTGGAAAAGGTGGAAGGGGTCACGGACGCCCGGGCCAGCAGGGAGACAGGAACCCCGGAGGACATCATCGTCATCAACCGCCAGAAGGCGGCGGACATGAAGCTGACCGTATCCCAAATCGCCGGAACGCTGCAGACATTCCTGTCGGGGACCCGGGCCGGGAACTACCGGGATGCGGGCGAGGAATTCTGGATCCGGGTGCTGGTGGCGGACGCGGAAACCATCTCTATGGACGAGCTCCTCGACCTCACCCTGTCCAACTCCGAGGGAAATCGCGTGATGCTCCGTAATGTCGTAAACGTGGAAGATCGGTCGGGACCGGTGCAGATCCAGAGAAAGGACCAGGAGCGGGTGGTGACGGTCACCGCCAACATCCTCGGCCGCGACCAGGGTTCCATTATTGCGGACATCCGGGAGGAGCTGCGGGCACTCCCCGTGCCCCGGGACTTTATCATTCTCTTTGCCGGGGATTTCGAGGAGCAGCAGAAGGCCTTCCGCGAGCTGCTGCTGGGCTTGATCCTGGCGCTCCTTCTGGTCTACATGATCATGGCCTCTCTCTATGAATCGCTGCGCGGCCCGTTTATCGTGATGTTCTCCATCCCCCTGGCGGCCATCGGGGTGATCCTGATGCTCTTCATCACCCACACCACGTTCAACGTCCAGTCCTACATCGGCTGTATCATGCTGGGGGGGATTGTGGTCAACAACGCCATCCTGCTGGTGGATTATACCAATCTGCTGAGGCGCCGCGACAATTACGGGATCCGAGAGGCCGTCGAAGAGGCGGGACGGCGAAGACTGCGGCCCATACTGATGACGGCGGCCACCACCATATTCGCGCTCATTCCCCTTGCCTTGGGGCTGAACGAAGGCGGGGAGGCCCAGGCCCCCTTGGCCAGGGCGGTCATCGGCGGTCTGCTGAGTTCCACATTGATCACCCTGGTGATCGTTCCCGTCGTTTATTCCTTCGTCGAGGGCATGGGCAGGGAGAAAGCCCGGTAAGAGGACTCTCGATACTTACGCTGATCATGCGGCATCGTGGACGGGAAGCCCCCTGCCGGGGCGTCTGAGGTCTTCTGGAGCCACGAGGCAATCATCCGTCCCAAGCAAAACTTTTCGCATGAAAATCAGTATATAACTAATGAAATTTCAGTGACGTCCGGTTGGGACAATACTGCAAAATACAGCTTCGTCGTCGAATGAAAAATCAGAGTCGATCGTATTGGAAAGGGAGGATCCCATGAATGTGGTGCAATTGGAACACTTAACCAAAACCTTCGGCTCCGTGACGGCCGTAAACGATCTTTCCCTGAATGTTCCGCAGGGAAGCATCTACGGCTTCATCGGCCCCAACGGCTCAGGCAAGACCACCACCCTGCGGATGATCATGAACATCTTCTATCCCGATTCCGGAAAGATCGAGATATTCGGGCGGGAGCTGGATGAATCCGCTAAGGACCGGATCGGTTACCTGCCTGAAGAGCGGGGCCTCTATCAGAAGATGAAGGTGCGAGAGCTGCTGCAGTTTTACGGAGAGCTCAAGAGCGGACGCAAAGTCGACAACCAAGTGGATGACTGGCTGGAAAGGCTCGATCTCAGCGACTGGGCCCACCGAAAAGTCGAAGCGCTCAGCAAGGGTATGAGCCAGAAGGTGCAGTTTATCGCCACCATCGTCGCTAAGCCGGAACTCATCATCCTGGACGAACCCTTTACGGGCCTGGATCCGGTCAACACCGAAGCCATCAAGGATGTGGTGCTGGAGCTTCGCTCCCAGGGGGCCACCATCATCTTCAGCACCCATGACATGAGTGTCGCGGAGAGGATGTGTGACTACATCTTCATGATCTTCAGGGGGGAAAAGGTGCTGGACGGCACCCTGGCCTCCATCCAGGATAAATACGGCAGCGACACCCTGCGCCTTAGGACCGAGGCCGGCATGACCGCCCTGCAAGACCTGGAAGGGATCGAAAAGGTCACCGACTACGGCCGCATGCAGGAGCTGCGGGTCCAGCCCGATTCGGATCACCAGAAAATCCTGGCTGAGGTCATGTCACGAACCCGGTTGCTCAGCTTCGAGCTTTCCAAGCCGACCCTGCACGACATCTTCATCCGCATCGCCGGTCCCGAAGCCAAGGAGGCGAACCATGCGTAAGATCCTGCGGGTGGCAAAAAGAGAATATCGAACCTCAGTCCGGACCAAAGGCTTCATCATCGCCCTAATCTTGATGCCCGTCATGATGGGAGGGAGCGCCCTAGCTATGTTTCTTTTCCGAGGCCAGGTCGACACCCGGGATAAAAAGATCGTGGTCCTGGATCATTCTGGTCAAGTGGCGGATGTGATCATGCAGGCCGCCGAAGCACGGAATGAGGCGGAGGTGATTGACAAAGAGACCGGAAAAAAGGTGAAACCGGCCTATATCATAGAGCGGGTCGAACCGGATGTCGACGATCCCCTGGCCCATCGGCTGGCTTTGTCCGACCGCATCCGCCGGGGAGAGCTGCATGCCTTCCTGGAGATCGGACCCAACGTGGTACATCCCGAAAAGGACTGGGAGACGGCAAAAATCGCCTACTATGCCAAAAACGCGGCCATAGACACGATCCGGGGATGGATGAACGGGACCATCAACAATCATCTACGCCGGGTCCGCCTGAGCGATGTCGGGGTTCAGCCGCAACAGGCGAATGAGATCCTGACCTGGCTCGAGATCGCACCACTGGGTCTGGTATCCGTGGATGAAGCCGGCCAGATCAAAGAGGCCCAACGCAGCAGCGAGGCGGAAGCCGTCGGCGTCCCCCTGATCCTTTTCTTCCTGCTGTTTATGATGATCATGATGGGAGCCATGCCGCAGCTTCAGTCGGTCATGGAGGAGAAAAACCAGCGCATCGCCGAGGTGCTTTTGGGGAGCCTCAAGCCGTTTGAATTCATGGCGGGCAAGGTGCTGGGGGGATTGGCGGTTTCGCTGACGGCCGCGTCGGTCTATGTGGCGGGGGGCATTTTCCTGCTGCGCCGCCTCGGCCTGGCGGCTTTTATTCCCTATCAAATCATTCCCTGGTTCTTTGCCTTCCTCGTGCTGGCGATCATCATGTTCGGCTCTATTCTGGCGGCATTAGGTGCCACCTGCAATGACGCCAAGGACGCCCAGAACCTGACCTTTCCGGCCATGATCCCGGTCTTCATCCCCATGTTCCTGCTCATGCCCGTCCTGCAGGAGCCGGCCAGCTCGTTTGCCACGGCGCTTTCCCTTTTTCCCCCCTTCACGCCCATGCTGATGCTGCTTCGCATCAGCGCCCCGGCCGGGATCCCCCTGTGGCAGCCGTGGGTAGGACTGATCGGGGTAATCCTGTTCGCGCTGCTTTCCATCTGGGCGGGGGGACGCGTCTTTCGGGTGGCCATCCTGATGCAGGGGATGCCGCCCAAGTTGTCGAATATCCTGCGCTGGGCGGTGCGCGGCTGATCCAACGAGAAAGACCGGCACACGAAAATTAGATAAATGCGAATGAATAAATACGAATAATTGAAGAAGAATGACCGAATTCGATCTTCAAAGGACTCAAGCGAGATAAATGGACGAGAGCAACTCACCCCGCATCATCGGCGTCAATGCCGGAAATGTCGACCGGACCGGATTTTTTTGCTACATGAGCAAACCTAAATCCGAGGGCTTCCAACGCAAGCTGGCCTGGCTCAAGGCCCGGTTTGCCGAAGGGATGCACATAAAAATGCTCGAACTCCCCCTGCGGGGTTTCATCGAATATATTCCGGGAGAGTACGCCTGGAGGGCGGTGAATGCTCCGGGCTATATGGTGATTCACTGCCTCTGGGTGGTGGGGAAAAGCAAGAGTAAAGGCTATGCCGGTCTCCTGATCGAAGAATGCCTCCGTGATGCCGAACGAGCGGGCATGAGAGGTGTCGCCATGGTGACCAGTGAACGGATCTGGTTGGCGGGCAAAAAGATTCTATTAAAGCACGGCTTTGAATCGGTGGGTGAAGCGCCCCCCTTCAACCTGATGATAAAAAAATTCGACTCCGGTGCTCTGCCTTCCTTTCCTGAAGATTGGGGACAAAGGGCACGGCATTTCGGATCCGGCCTTACGGTTGTCCGCTCCGATCAGTGCCCCTACATCCCCGATGCCACCGAACTGGTGCTGGAGACCGCCCGGCAACACCAGATCCCCGCACGTGTCTTCGAACTCAAGAGCAGCCAGGAGATCCGCGATCTGTCGCCTTCACCCTACGGCGTTTTCGCAATTGTGCTGGACAGCCGGCTGCTCGCCTATCATTACCTGATGCCCAAGGATCTGCAAGAATTGCTCAAGGAAAGAGGCTGAATACAATTCATGGGTCATTACTAAATCATGATTCACTGCTGAGTCATGATTAATTAATGAGCCACGCGTAATAAAATAGGTCAGAGGTAATTAATTAGGTCGGGATAACAAATAAGATCACGGGTCACAAATAAGTCATTGGATATATGAAGCGGCTGCGGTTGGTGGCTGCGGTTGAAATCGGAACGAATGGAAAAAATCGCCGGATGTGGCATAATGATAAAGGAAAAACGCATGCGTCAGGAACGCAACCGGCTCCACAGAAGAAGGCATGTTTGGCTGGGCCTGGCCCTGCTGGCGGCTTCTTCCCGGCTTATGGCGCAAGCGGAACCAAAGGCCTGCGACGAGGGCCTCACCCGCCTGCTGAACGAGATCTACGCTCAGGTCAAAGAGATGGGGCCTCATCACGGGGATCTCTTCATCAAGCGCATGTTTTTCGTGGGCGAAGACGATGACGACACCAACAAGGACATTCATGTAGGGATCGCCATCCAGAACGAAGAAACCCATGACAGAATGACCATTCAGGTCGCCTACATGAAACGCGACCGGCGCAACCGCAGGGTCGCCACCACGATCGACTCGAAGGTTTTGAGCTGCCGGCTGGAGGAGGGACAAGTCCTACTTACCCAAACCGATTACGCCGAAAAGGAGATGAAAGAATTTCTCCGGGAACTGCTGCGCGCCATCCTCAATAAAAAGCGGCTGCTGAGACGATCGACCGCCTGAGGTGCGCGACCCGGCCGGATCGGAATATCTCCAAATATCCTGCCAGCCACATAACCATAAGGAAATGAGGGAAGATAGCCTGAGGATACATATAAAAACATCGGATGTTGAATAAAACGACAATATTGATCCTGGTGCTGCTTATCGCCGCACCGAGCATCCCGCAGACCCGGCGCATGACCGTAAATGACCTGCTGGCGCTCCCGCCCAGCCGGCCGGATTTTACCATCCCCTATGGAAACGATCCCAACCAGGCCGGCGAACTCCGCCTACCCTCAAACAAAGGCCCACACCCGGTAGTAATCGTCATCCACGGCGGATGCTGGCTGGCCGAGTACGATCTCCGTCACATAGGCCCTTTGGCCGGCCACATTACCCGGTTGGGATATGCGACCTGGAGTCTCGAATATCGGCGCGTGGGAAATCCGGGCGGCGGCTGGCCGGGTACTTTTACAGACATCGCGGACGGAATCGACTTTCTAACAGACCTGGCTCCGACTCACGATCTCGACCTCCAGCGGATCATCGCCATCGGACATTCGGCCGGGGGACATCTGGCCCTCTGGGCAGGGGCCCGTTCCAAGCTTCGGGAAAACAGTCCGCTCTACAGGACCGATCCCCTTTCCTTAAAGGGAGTGATCGCCTTGGCCGGCATAGGAGACCTCACCAATCTGGGGGTTCAAGAGGGCTGCGGCAAAGCGGCACAAAGCCTCATGGGCGGAGCTCCATCCGAATTTCCTGAAAGATATGCCCAGGCTTCGCCTCAACATCTTCTGCCTTTCCGCGTGCCTCAGATCCTGATCCACGGCCGACAGGATCCGATCATAGCCTTGGCCGCCTCCCAAAATTTTTATGCCCGCGCGCGGGAATTGGGTGATTCCTGCCGCCTGGTCGTTCTCCCCGATGCCGCCCATTTCGAGCCTGTCATACCCTCCAGCCCGGCCTGGAATGAGGTCCGCGCAGCCATCCAAAGCCTGCTGCAATAACGGGACGGTTTTGTTCCCGCCATCCGATCCATTACGACAAAACATAGGGAATTGTTTTTCGAACAAAAATTGATGCTCAGGTGAATGTCCTAGTCATCAGACAATTTATTAATCAGGATCAAAATCCCGGCGCCGTATCTTAAGGTCATAAACGAAATCGAGTGGTGACGTCATAGACAAATCGAGCGGTGACGTCTTGTACAAATAAGCGTTAGGGTGGTCGGAATCGAAGTAAGACAGGGGATTTCTTTGCCTATGTAATAGCTTGCATATCCATCGGCCCACGATATATGCTGTTCAGCGAGAGGATCCAAAGGTGAAAAATCATATCCTTGCGTTCGCGCTCGTAATAGCGCCTCTCTTCTTCCATGCTCCAACCGTGAACGCCCAAGTCTCCCTGAAGGCCGAATGGGCCTCAAGCTATATCTGGAGGGGATTCGACCTCAATCCGGTCGAGAAACCCGTATTCCAGCCCTCGCTCACCTATTCCTTCAACGAGAGCGGCCTGTCGGCGGAACTCTGGACCAGTTTTTCATTCGAAGACCGGGAGCTGCATGAGATCGACTTCACGCTCATGATTGAAAGAAGCATCGGGGAATTGTTGGCCATCGAGGCCGGCTTCATCCACTACGGCTGGTATTTCACGCCCGATTTCAGCTTCCGCGACGACACCAGCCACGAAATTTACCTGTCGACAGGTCTCCCCGATATCCTGCTGAGTCCTTATCTCACAGCGTTTTATGACTTCACCAACGGGGATGGTCTCTATGTGCTGGCAGAGACCGAACATACGTGGAATCCATTACCTCCCCTGGGTGTCCTTCTTTACGCTTCCTTAGGATATAACGGGGGACAGTGGCTGGAGAAGGGCGCGGATCCGGGATTCAGCGACCTCAACTTCAGGGCTTCCCTCCCCATTTCCATCGGCCGATTCCGCGTCATTCCCTATGCCCAGTACACCTTCGTACTCCTGGACGCCGTCGGAACAGACGATTTTTTTTGCTACGGAATATCGGTATCGATCGGCGAAGAGTGATCCTCTCAGGAAAGACCGAGGATGCGACAAATATTCGCAGCCGTCAGGCTTCCTCCACCACCGCCCAGCCGATGGCATCGGCCAGGGCATACGCCGGATCCTTCAAATCCCCGTAAAACGTCACCCGGTGCCATCCCCACCGGTCCCACATAGTGAAAAGTTTCTCGACATCCCCAAAAGGCTCGGCGCACAGCTTGGTCCGGCACGCCCGGTCGTCGGGATCATTGTCTACAGCCTTGGCCCGGTGCAGGAGGATCTCCCGCCTCTCCGGGAGGATCTCCAGGGTCGTCGTCATGTATCCCTCGGGCAGGACCGACCGCACCGAGGCCCCCTGTCGGTCCTCGGAATGGGTCATGATGGCAAAGGGATTGGCCGGCCCCTGGGGACCGAACACCTTGTTGGAGGCCACGCAGTGGGCATAGATGATCTGCCGCTTGGCGGTATCGATCACCGGATCGGAAATGAAGCCGGGCCGGCCCTGGGTCATGGTCGTAAACGCGACCATGGTCGCGGCCGAGCGCACATCGCATTCGCAGGCCCCCACCAGCCCTTCATTACACAGCTCGTGAAAGCCCAGGCACGGATAGGCATGAATATGGCCACCGTAGAAACCGCCGAGGCAGTTGACGGTGATGGCGTTGGCGGAATGCTTCTTCATGACCGCCTTCATGCCCAGATACATGGCCGCCGAGGTCTCAAGGGTCTCGAAGGGAACCTCTACGACCTCGGTCGCCGAATCACGCCAGCGTTCGGCGATCGCACGGGCCTGATCCCGGTCGGCGGACTCCCATGCCGCGTTGACTTCGGCAAACGACACCCGCTGCAGAGGAATCCCCATGATCGGTTCGGCGGGCCCGGAATTCTGGTCGCGGACCGCCAGGATGCGGGATTCCTTCATACGGCTCAAGCAATCCGGTACGGAAAGCATCTTCAGATCGTCCGGTGTGCAGGTGAGATCTCCGGCAGGAGCGGTGTTCCGGATGCGGGCCCGCTCGGTGGCGGCGGCGAATTCGGCGGCCGAGCCGCCTTTACGCACCACTTCGAAACACTTCACCGCTTCGATCAAATCTTCCAATCGGGAGGACGCCACAAATCCCACGTTGGAGGCTTTTTCTCTGAGGAATCCCGCGGTGTAAACCAGGAACCCCCCGCTGCCGGCATACTGGAAATCGGCGTAAAGCACCGGCTTGCCGGTTGCAGCCACCGACTGCACCACCTGATTCCAGCAGTTCAGTTGATAGACCAGATACCCATCGATGCCGGCCGGACCGTCCTGAGCCAGTATCTTTTCCGCCTCATCCGGTCCACTGGCCATCGTGGATTCAAACTCGAATTCCGGACACCGCCGGGCCAATTCCCCATCGATGCGCTGCATGACCGGGCCGAAGTCGAAGCCGATATTTGGCCAGTCCGGCCGGTCCTGCTTCACCGCATGAAGCGAGTAGAGGACGCGGATCTTGAGCCTCTCTCCGCCACCCCCCGGCCGGCCGGAACAGAAAGACATCAGCGGGCCTGAAGCAAGACAGGCCGTGCCGGCCGCACATGTGCCCAGAAACTCACGCCGGCTTAAAGTGTCGATGTCTCCCTTGGGATCATTCGATTTTCTTTGTTTGACCATTCTCCCCTCTCTCCATGAGCTTTGAATATCATATACCATAAAGATCGGGTGTCAACAATCTTGCCCGCTATTTGCCGCTAATCCGGGAACACGTCCGGATTCGTAATAACCAAAAAGTGCACGGATTCAAGCCACAGCGGATCACCGCTGATTCTGCTTATCTATCAATGTCAGCGTGAACTCCAGCTCGGGGTCCCTGCCGGCAACGAGGTCCTCGATGTCCGGAACGAAGGGGAAATCTGGGAGATCCCCCGGTCCCGAGGCTCATAGCCCGAGACGGCCATGTGATAGCGGACCATGGGAATCCTGATCCGCAGGCCGGAGTTGGGGAGTGTCAGAAGCGGCATGATGCCAGAGGTGTTTCCGTAGTAGCCGGCCCCGCATTCCTCGCCGACGAAAGCGGCGCGTTTATGATGATGAAGGATGGAGGTGCACTCCCCGGTCCCTGAGAAGCTCCTCCCGCTGATCATGATATAGACCCGGCCTTTGAAGACAGGAGACAGAGGGTTCTGCTCACCAAGATTGGGATGAAACCTGAGGTCATAGGTCCCCTTGTCGTTGGGGCGCAGCCGGTTTTTCAGGTTGTTATCCAGATTCGGTTCGCTCGTATGCTCAAGAAAAGAAAATGCGTTCCGGACCACCTCCAGCGAATTGTAAAACATATAGGGCTTATCCAGGAGATAGGAGACCAGCAGCTTCCCGAACATGTCGGTGCCGCCCCCGTTCTCGCGCAGGTCGATGATCAGATTTTCCACCGCTTTGTCCGAGAGTTCCCGGAAGGTCTTTCTCAGAAAAGTCGGGTAGGCCATTCCGGCGCTGCGGTAGCCCGGCTCTGCGAAGGTCCGGATGGTGAGGATCGCAGTTTCGCCCCGGTAAGCAAGCTCGATGGGGGGCTTGGCACGGGCGGCCTCCGGATAGCGATCTCGGAACCGCTCATTTAAGGCCGCAGCCGTGATGCCGTTGACCTTGATCTTACTAAGTCCGCCGCCGGCCGGCGGCCGGTATCCGATTTCGAACTCTCGGGTCTCCTCGAATGCCAAAGCGTACATCCGGCCGAAATTGACGGAGCCTTCCAGATATTTAAGTTTGGAGGTCCGGATTCGCCCGTCCGAAGATATCAACGGCAGCAGCCGCGTGATGATATCGGCCATCGCCACTCCGTTGATGGCGACCATCTCGCCGCCCAAGGGGAAATCCGGATCCGAGCTGAAGTTGCGGAGAACATAAGCCCTGTCACCCAGGAAGCGCAGGTTGAAGGGAAGCAGGATAGGCCGGCGGCCTAGATAATTATCATAGTCCGCCGAATATCGGAGCCGCGTATGCCCGTCATTGACGGCGGCAATCAGGAGGGCCAAATGTTTATAAAACTCCGGTTCGGACATGGGTCGGCCCAACTCTTTAAGGGCCAGGTCGAACCGGCTGTCCATCTCCTTTTTTGAGGAATAGTAATGGAGGCCCGCATGCGCTTCCTCCAGGGCGGTGCGCAGAAGACGAAAATCTTCCTTGAGCTCCTGGACGGAAAGCCGGCGTTCGGATGCGGATACGTCCTGCCCGATCTCTGTGGGAGCTGAAAACGCAGCCCGCGGATTCATAAAAACCAGCAGAATAATCACTAAGTTCAGGACCGTTTTACACGGCACAGGCAGCCTCCTTCAGTGATGTGGACACTTGGGCCTTCAAGAATTTCATGACAGCGTCCCGAAATGAAATTATCCAGCATCAGTATCGATATTTTTATTCATAGTCTTGGTTATTGTTACGGACGCCGCGAGAAAGGGTTACACAGACCAGCATCGATCATCCGAATCCTGCGGAAAATTCCTCATGCAGATTATTTCTCCGGGGACTCCCGTTCCACCACCACCAGTCGGCCTCTGAGTTCCACCCCTTGCACACCTTCGCCGGTCACAACCAGGTCATATTCTCCCGGTGGGATGAATTCGAGATAATCGATAAAATAAGGCCGCGGGCTTTCCACCCTGCGGATCACGAGATCCCATCGGATCTGATTGAAGCCCATGCGCGCGGAAAGGGGCTTTTCCCAAACGCTTTTCCCCTCTTCATCCCTCACCGATATCGTTACCTCCCCCCCTCGAGTCAGATAAAAGGTGATGGGCACCTTTTCCATGGTGCTGTAACGGGGATCGCCGTGGGTGTCGTTGATCCAGGGCAGGCGCGCCGTGGGAGTGTCCAGAAATATCGGAGACTGCGGCATGCCCTCTGCATAAGCCTGCTGGATGGGCTGAAGATTCATTTTGTAGATCCCCCGCCCGTGGGTTCCCGCCACCAGATCCATCTCCCGCTCCTGAATCACCAGGTCGGAAATGGCAACAGCGGCTATAGCCGGCCCCAGCAAGGACCAGTTTCTCCCCCGGTCAGTGGTTACATACACTCCCCGATAAAGTCCTGCGTAAAGGATATCTTCATGGACCGGATCTTCCAGGATCACATAAGCCGTCTCATCGGGAAGATTGCCTTTGATCGATCGCCATTCCCGGCCGTGATCCTCAGAAGCAAAAAGATAATTCCCCAGATCGTCGTCGTTGATTCCGGTCACGGCGACATAAATCCTCCCCTCGCTGAACCGGGACGGGCAAATGCTGCGGATATAGCGGTCGGGGAGACCACGGGAATGTTCGTCCCACTCCAGGCCGTCGTTGTGGGTGATCCAAAATGCTCCACTTTCGGTCCCGGCATAAAGAAGGCCCGGCTTGAGGGGAGACTCGGCCAGGGCCCCCATGCCCCCTCCTCGCTTGCCTTCAAATGCTGATTCTGCCAGGTCGGGGCTGATCAGATGCCAATCATCTCCCCGGTTCAGGCTCTTGAACACGAAATTTCCGGCGTGGTAGAGGGTGAGGCGATTATGGGGGGAGATGATATAGGGGGCGACGAATGTGTACACCAAATTCCCCTGATGGTCCTGGGGCAGGCGGGGCCTAATGCGAACGGAACGGTCGGCTCTCATGTCTTTGCGCAGGATTCCTCCGTTCTGGGAGGAAGTGTATACCGTATTGGGGTCCACCGGATCCGGAATGGTGACACATCCATCTCCGCCCGACCAGGCATCGAGCCACACATACCGCCAGCCGTCAGGATACTTGAATTTCCATTCCCGCGCGGGTCCATAGACCGAGGCGTCATCCTGCGTGCCGCCGTAGACAAAATAGGGATCCCGGTTGTCGACGGAGATATCGTAGAATTCCCCGGCCGGGAGGTTGTTGTAATGCAGCCACGACTGACCTTTATCATAGCTGACATAGAATCCGCCGTCATTGCCCAGAGCCAGATGCCGGGGATTCAACGGATTGATCCACATCTCGCAGTGGTCCAGATGCAGAGGATCGGCCGGGCTGGGGAACAGATGAAACACATCACCGCCCACGAGTCCGAAGGTCTTCCCCCCGTCCGTGCTGTGGGCGATGCGGACGCCCAGGGCGAAGATCTCATCGTCGTCTTCCGGATTGACATAACAGTCGGTGAAATACCATCCGATCCCGGGAAAGATGTAGAGATCATCCCCATGGGTCCGCTCCCACCTCTTCCCCCCGTCCAATGTCCGATAGACCTCGGCCGCCGTGTCTCGCTCGCGGCTCAGGTTGTCCACCAGGGCGTAGACCTTGCCGGGATCGGTCCACGAGACCGCCAGCCCGATGCGTCCCGTCCGGGGCCCGTCCGGGAGGCCGCCCCGCAGGCGGGTCCAGGTCGCGCCGCCGTCGGTGCTCCTGTAGACGCCGCTTTCCTCACCGGAGATTCCGGGGTAGTTCTCCCACATGGAAACGTAGGCGACCTCGGGATTCGAGGGAGCGAACACCACGTCGTTGGCCCCGGTGCGTTCATTGACATACAGGACATGTTGCCAGGTTTTCCCGCCGTCAATGGTCCGGTAGAGCCCGCGGTTGGGATTGGTCGACCAGAAATGCCCCATAACCGCAACCAAAGCCACTTCGGGATCCCGGGGATGGACGGCGATCTCACCGATGTGATAGGAGTCGGGCAAACCGATGTTGGACCAGGTCATACCGCCGTCTTGGGAACGAAAAATGCCGGTTCCGGGCATGGTGAAATTGCGTGCCTTTTTCAAGCTTTCTCCAGATCCCAACCAAATGACATCCGGATCGGAGGGTGCCAGGGCGATATCACCGATGCCGAGGGCAGACTGGTTTTCGAATATGGGTGTCCAGGTCAGGCCGTGGTTGTCGGTCTTCCAGAGGTTACCCGAACCGAAGGCCACGTACCAGGTCCCCGGCCGGGTGGGGTCGCACTGAACCGCCTCCACCCGGGCGGAGTTCATGACCGGTCCCAAGGGAATCCATTCCAGGTTGAACAGGGAACTCTTTTTCATGAGCAGGTACTGTTCCCAGGAATCCAGCAGCGGGCTCCGCGCCTCCTGAGCAGCCGGAGCCGCTCCGGTTCCTAAAAAGAGTAGTCCCGCCAAACACAAGCTCATCGTTTTGGATTTCATTCGTCCCTCTTTCCAGAGAAAAACAAGATATCGGACACCATCGGCACAATAAACCGCAAAATATCACACCCTCGGCAGCCGGTCAATCGGCTCATCTTCCCAGCGGTTGAAATAAAGGTTAGAATTCAGTGGAGTAAAACCACCATCAGGAGAGGAGATTCCATGAGCCTAAAAAAAATCACACGCGGCCTCCGTAAATCTTTCATAACCGGCGCTTTGGTCATCCTTCCTCTTTGGGCGACCGTGCTGCTGGTCACTGCCGTTATCAATCTGGTCGACCAGACCTTCGCCGTCCTGCCCGCCCGCTTCCAGCCCCAAACCTATATTCCGATCTACGGTTTCGAGATCCTGGTCACGCTGATCATATTCCTGGTCGTCGGGGCCCTCACCGGCAATTATTTGGGCAGAAAGGTCATCACGGCAGGGGAAAAGCTCATGACCAGGATTCCCGTGGTGAGAACCCTATATCAGGGAATCAAACATTTGACGGCCGGTGTCTTCAGCGAAAAAAAGATTTTCTCACGCGTGGTGTTGATCGAATTCCCCATCAAGGGCCTGCAATTCCTCGGCTTCGTGACCGGCCGGGAAGAGCAGCTGGTTCCCCAGGCCGGCGGCCGGACTATCCTCAAGGTGTTCGTTCCCAGCACCCCCAATCCCACCACGGGTTTCTTTTGCTTTGTGCCGGAAGAGAGCGTCACACCACTGGATATCACGGTGGATGAGGGATTCAAAATGGTGATTTCAGCCGGGTATTCGGATCTTCCCGGAACGCCTTGAGATCGATCAAAGGATCAGAGGTTTCCGAAACGGGGGTTGACGACGTTGCTGTAGATCGAGCCGAAACGATACGAAAATCCCACCTGCATCCGGAGGTCGTAGCTGGTGGCCAATTGTTTGAGCTGGAGCAGGATCTCGTCCTTGGATGCGTCTTCCGCCGGCAGTGAGAGCTGATCCCTGACCCGGGAGAACTCTCCCGAGACGCTGAGCGATAATCCCCGGAAGACGCGCACCGAAAGGCCGGACTCCAAGGTGAGGTGATTCTTGCTGAAATCATGCAGGAAGGTGGAGCCCTCCAGCTGGAATCCCATCGAACCCCAGGGCTCTTTCATCTCGAAGACAGCCTGAAGCTGATGGCTGAACAGGTTTTCCTGGTCCTTCGCGAAGATGGTCGTCTCGATGTAGTCGCGCATGGTGTAGTAGAGGCGGTACTGGATGCGCAGTTCCCGGCGGGTGGATTCCGAATAGGGGAAGATATTGAATTCGACAGCCGGGCCGATGGAGGTATAAAGCTCGGCATTGTCATAGGTGGATGAGTACAAGCTCGCGGATGCGCCCCAGGACCAGTGGCCGCCGATGCTTTTGATCAGCTGGGTGTAGGCCGTCTTCCGGTTGGAGCTGCTCTTGACCTCCTCGATGTCGCTGATCTGATAGCGGCGCTCGTCGAAATTCCCATTGAGCCAGAGGCGGAATTTGATGTCTTCGGTGGTCCGGTTGGCGGACAGGGAGATGGAGGTGTTGTACCGCTTGGAGCGTTCCTCGTAGTTGAGGTTGCCCCTCAAGCTGGTATAAAAAACCCAATAATTCCAGGGATCCTGGACTTGGGTGGTCTGGGGCCGGGATCTTCCCGCATAGGAGACCGTGATGAATTCCGACATGGGTGTGTCGTACATATAGGGGACCAAGCCCTGCTTGATGAGATTGACCATGCCTTTGCGCACTTCGTCGGAAGTGTCGGTGGACTTGGAATAATACTTGAGGGTGGAATCCCTTTCCCGGTAGATCCCCCGGCCGATGAAGGCCAGGGTGTATTCGTTTCCTCCGGAGCCGGTCCGCTCGCGGGTGATCAGGATATGCACATCGGCATTGGTCCGGTCGGAGACATAATTGACGAACGTGATTTCGGTGCGGATGTAATCCAGATCGCAGATCCGGCGCGAGCAATCCAGGAACACATTGGGTGCCACAGTGCGCAGCTCATCGCTTTGGGTGGGATCAGATCCGGTCTGGGCCGACATCGGCCGGACATAGAAGGCGATCACGAGCAGCAAAGCCATCAGAGAAGTAGGCGGTCGTTTGGTCATTCTTTTCGGTCCTCACTCATTGGTCCGGATGAATACCTGGGACCACGGAATTATCAACACCTCGGAGCCCGGAGCGTATTGATTTCCGGACAGAAAGCGCTTAGAAAGCCAGGACTGCATCACCCAAATCCGAACGATCGTCGAGGGTGGAATCAGATCGGCGGGAAGCGTTTTCTCCGTACTGGGGAGGTGGCGCTCGGCGCAGATCTCAGTTCCGGATTTGAAATTGTAGGCATGGATATCGATCGGCGCGCTGAAGTTCATGAATTTCCAGCGAACAGTCAGATCTCGGGAGGCGTCCCGGATTTCCGGCCGCGGGGCCGATATCACCAGCCAATCCGGAATGGGAATTTTTTCACGGAGCGTACGCCCTTCAGGGATCAATATCCTGAGTTCAGCCGAGTCAACCAGCGAGTCCTTTACCACGCGTATGCGTCTCTCGTAGTATCCGTTCTTCAATTCCAGCGCCTCTCCCATCAAAAAAATCCGTGCATCAGGGATGACATCTCCGGTCATATCCACATTGCGCAGCTCGACATAAATCCGGATCTCATACAGATCGACGTCATTGTTGTAATCGTACCGAGACAGGTTGGCCGTGGGATAGATGGTCACCCGCAGGAAGACCGGTGCGGGCTGATCGGAATCCTCCGGGACCTTCACATCCTGGGCGAGGGGCATACCGGCCGTCGACAAACACGAAAGCATGGCCATAAGGATAAGCGGACGTTTCATCTCAGGCTCCTAACATAACCCACCATTATACTCAACACACACAATATGACAACGAATCCTTTCGAGAAGGCAAATCTCTTTGTGATTGCATGTGATGAATCACAGAAGGCAATTGCCGGGCGTGAAACGGGGAGCGAATTGACAACAGCTTGCTTGCTTTGATATACCTGGATTACTCGTGCAGGAATGTGGAAGGCGGAAGACCTTGGGTGATCGGGATTTGCCAAGCGCCGGCCCCAAAAGAAAATCCACCCCAAACCCAAATTAACAACTCTCAGTCAGGGAAAAGGAGGTCGTCATGAAAAACCACGCATGGATCTTATCGTCGAAGAAGGCATCGGCCGGTCTCATTATCTCGATGTCCTTGATTGTCGGGTCATATCACACACCGACTTTCGCTGGACAGGAAGATATTGATATCAGCCAGATGCGCTACCGGCATATCGGTCCCATCGGAAACCGGGTGAGTGCGGTGGTGGGGATTCCCGGAGACTCCCGAGTCTATTATGCGGGGGCCGCCTCGGGAGGGATCTGGAAATCCACCGACGGAGGAAGCGATTGGTTTCCCATCTTCGATGACCAGCCGGCCCAATCCATCGGCTCCCTCGCGGTGGCCGCCTCCGACCCCAACGTGGTTTGGGCGGGAACCGGAGAAACCTTTATCCGCAGCAACGTATCCATCGGGAATGGGATCTATAGATCCACCGATGCCGGCAAAACCTGGAAGCATATGGGTCTGGAAAAGACCGGCCGGATCGGCCGCATCCTCATCGACCCCCGCGATCCGAATGTGGTGTTTGCCGCCGCCATGGGACACTGTTACGGACCCCAGCCGGAACGAGGCGTTTTTCGCACTCAGGACGGGGGGAAAACTTGGGAGAGAGTGCTTTTCTTGGATGAGGACACCGGCTGTTCCGATATGGCTATGGATCCCGACAACCCCCGGATTCTCCTGGCAGGGATGTGGCCGCTCATCATCCGGACCTGGGGAAGAAAGAGCGGCGGCCCGGGGGGCGGCCTGTATATGTCGAAAGACGGCGGATCGTCCTGGACGAGACTCTCCGGAGGGGGACTGCCGGGACCGCCGGTAGGGAAGGTCGCGGTCGGAATAGCACCCGACAATCCCGATCGCATGTACGCCTTGATCGAGACCGAAGACGGGGTGTTGTGGCGATCGGATGACGGGGGAGATAGCTGGATGATCATAAGCCACGACCATAACCTGACCCAGCGGCCGCACTATTACTCGCGCTTTGCCATCGCTCCGGATGATTCCAATGAAATCTATACCCTTGCGGTCAGGGCCAGCCGGTCCTATGACGGAGGCCGGACATTTACGCGATTTCGGGCCATGGGCGGAGATCACCACGACATGTGGATCGATCCCACCGATGGAGATCGCATGATCCTGGGTAATGATCAGTACGTGGCGGTCTCCGTCAACCGGGGCGAATCCTGGCTGGCGACGCGGCTGCCGATCGCCCAGATGTATCACGTGGCGGTGGACAATCAGATCCCCTACTACGTCTATGGCAACCGCCAGGATGGATTCACCTTCCGCGGCCCCAGCAACAGCCTGACCGCAGGCTTTGGGGGAGGCGGCATTCCCTCCGGCGTCTGGCATGCGGTGGGAGCGAATGAGAGCGGCTTCGCCATCCCGGACCCGGTGGACAACAACATCGTGTGGGCCAACGGATATGACGGGCGACTCGACCGCTTCGATCTCAGGACCTTCCATTACCGGTCGGTGGACGTGTGGCCGGAGTGTACGGTGGGGGCACCGGCCGCCGACCTGAAATATCGCTTTCAGTGGACGTTTCCCATTGCGATCTCGCCCCACGATCACAACAAAGTCTATACCGGAAGCCAACACGTCCACCAAACCACCGACGGGGGGCACACCTGGTCCGTCATAAGCCCCGACTTGAGTACGAATGACAAGAGCAAACAGCAGGATTCCGGCGGCCTCAGCGTCGACAATCATCAGGTCGATTTTTGCTGCGTGGTCTTCGCCGTCGCCGAATCCCCGCTGGAGGAGGGAGTCATCTGGGCGGGCACGAATGACGGACAGATTCAGATAACCAGAAACGGAGGAGAGACCTGGATCAATGTCACCGATCGGCTGCCCGGCCTCCCGCCCTGGGGGACGGTCAGCAACGTCGAGCCTTCTAGGCATGAGGCCGGAACCTGCTACCTGACCGTGGATCTGCATCAGGTGAACAACCGCGATCCCTTCGTCTATAAGACATCGGACTACGGCGAAACCTGGAAACTCATCAGTTCCGGTATTCCCAAGAGCGTTTTCAGCTATGCGCACTGCGTCCGCGAGGACCCGGTCCGTAAGGGGCTGCTCTATGTGGGGACCGAGAATGCGCTTTATGCTTCATTTAACGACGGCGCCGAGTGGCTTACCCTCCAGTCCAACCTCCCTCATGCTACCGTGCACTGGATGGTGATCCAGGACCACTTCAACGATCTCGTGGTGGGAACCTACGGCCGCGGCTTCTGGATCCTGGATGACATAACGCCCTTTCAAAACCTCACTGCGGACGTCATCGATTCCGAAGTCTATCTGTTCCCTCCCCGTCCGGCCTATCGATTCCAAAATAAAGAAAGCTACAAAACCCTACCCCATGATCTCTGCCGGGGAGACAACCCACCCTACGGGGCCTCCATAAACTATTATTTCAAGTCACCTCCCACGGAAAACGTAAAGCTCAGCATAATGAATGACAAAGGAGAAATGATCCGGACGTTATCGGGCCCTAAGAATCCGGGCATCAACCGGCTCTGGTGGGATCTGAGGCACGAGCCACAGCAACAGGCCAAACTGCGGACCAAGCCGGCCAAGCATCCCCATGTGACGTTCGGGCCGGAAGGCTGGCGTCCCCTGGTATCGGACCATTTCGTATCCGGGGGAAGGCGGGGTCCGTTGGTGCCTCCGGGCGTCTATACGGTCCGGCTTACCGTAGGAGACAGGGCTTTAACCCAACAGCTCACGGTAAAGAAAGATCCCCATTCCGCGGCCGACGAAAACGATATCCGGGACCAACACCGGATGGCAATCGAATTGCGGGATGAAATCAATGCGGTAGTGGATATGATCGACCGCATCGAATGGATCAGGAAGCAGCTTTACGATCTATTCGGCCTCATCAGGACTCATGAGCGTGCGGAGGCCGTCATAACAGCCGGGAAGGAGCTCGATCGGAAGCTCATTGCCGTCGAGGAGCGATTGTTCGCCATGCATGAGCTCACGGGAGGAAGTCAGGATGCCTTCCGGACACCGCACATGCTCTGGGGACAGCTTTGCTCACTCTTAGGCCGCTTAACCACATCCGATTTCCCGCCCACATCCCAGATGATCGAGATGCATGAGATTCACAAGCAGAATCTAGCTGACTATCAAACCGAATTGGCCCGTCTGCTCGAGAGGGATCTTCAGGAGTACAATCAACTTCTCAGGCAGGCGGATATTCCCAATATCGTGCACGAAATACCGTAGAATCTCTCTCTCCGCGGGAATCATATCCCGGAGCGGTGGGCCGCCCTTTTTTGACCTGGATCTATTCCCTGTGGGGCATGTGGGGCTGCGCCGGGGGGGCCATAATCAGCCATGCGGCGGGGCGATGATGTTCTTCAATTCAGAAACCTCCACCCCCCCCATCCCGATACGATAGATCTATCCGGCTGAAGAACCTATCGAGACCATAAGGCCACAGGTGAAACATCCAGGCCGCCCCGATAAAGAACGGCCCTGACCTTCCGAAATGATCAGCGGCTTGCGGCAGACGGCGGTACATAGCCGTCCGACAGGGTCTTCATGAACGCCACGATGGCGGCCTCATCAGCCGCTGTCAAACCGAGATCCCCCAGCTCATCGCTGTTGACGTTCACGGGGACCTCTGGGGCCGGCCAGGCCTCGACATCCCGGGTGTTGTAGAAATGGACGATCTCCTCCAGGGATTTGAAGAACCCGTTATGGCCGAAGGCTTTTACGAAGCCGGGATACGGGCGCTTGTCCACATTGCGCAGGGTTGGCACCTTGTGCTTGCCCCACTCGGGATTATAGACCTCCGGGCCGTACCCGGCACCCTTGAGGAAGCCCCCCAGGCCCGGATCCACCCAATCCGCTCCGTCGGGATTGAAATTGGGTGTGGCGTAATAGAACGGATTATCCGGATTCTTGGGGACCCCCAGGTTGTCGAAGGTGAAATCGGTAAACAGCGGCGGCTCACCGCCGGAGCCGGGCTGGCTGATGTGGCAGGCCGAACACATGGCATCACCCTCGAATAGAGCCAAGCCGGCCGCCTCCTGTGCCGTCAGGGTTGCCTGGCCATTTAGATAATAATCGTATTTGGAAGTGAAGGGATTCACCTCTGAGGACTGTTCAAAGGCCGAGATGGAGCGAGCGATTCGCTCGTAGGTTCCGGCCACGTCTTTGATAGGATCCAGCGACCCCGGACCCCACACCTCTTCGAATAAGACTGCATATTCCGATTTGCTGACCTTATCGCAGACCAGCTTGGCGTTGGGGTTGTTCTGCTCCAGGGGATTCAGGAAGGGTCCCTGGGCCTGCTCGGCCAGGGGATCCCCCAAGATCCACCCCGTAGCCCGTCCGTCCCAGAACATGCCCCCGATCCAAAGCCCTTCCGCCTCATCGTAATACAGCACCGGGCTATCCCCCCCGTAGGCGGCGGTAGGCGGCTTGCGGTTACCGAAGCGAACGTGTACCGCACCCGGATATACGGCGAGAGTGGCGTTGATACCGGAATCCGGCCCGGTAAAACCCACCTCGGGCGCGTGACAGGTGGCACAGGACTGGCCGGGCGGTGTGGACAGGTTTTCGTCGAAATACAGCATCTTACCCAGCTCCTCAAGCGGCGTCAGAGTACCTACCTGCCCCTTCATCTCGTGAATGCCCAATCCCGCCCAGGCCATAAGACATCCCAGTGAGATCAGGCCGATCCAAAAAACCTTGCGCATCATCTTATCCCTCCTTTTGGTTTCAGATTATTTAGCTTGCCCGGCGGGTTGGATGAAACTGGATATGTCTCTTACACGAATATGTCGATTTGAACCAGAAAGAAACCGCGGTTAAAAAGGAAATCGAAAGCCCACGATGTGCCGTCGGAATCTTAATCCTCCCTGCCGGTCCGCTTGCTGCTCCATTTTATGTAAGCTATCTGCCCAATGTCAATAGAAAACTCTTGCTTCCGACACTCCCTTTGACGACTCTCCTTGGTTACGCCACATTTTGCAATGGAGCGGACAAGCCGGCAAATTTATCATCCGATGTTACGGCCATTATTCCCGGCTAATAAATTTCAATCTATTACCGATATTTTTAATCCATTGCCAACTTTTGCTACGATTTTATCGTATTAAAAATGAAGGAAAACGCATGAAGAAGCTGACCATCAACGAAGAGATCTTCCTGATATCCATCTGGCACCTGCAGGAAGAAGCCTACGGAGTCAGGATCCGGAAAAAAATTTGGGAGCTTACCGGTGACAATATCGCCTTCGGAACGCTCTACAACACTTTGGACCATCTGGCGCGCAAAGGGTATGTCGGCACCCGAAAGGGTGCTCCCACCGCCACGCGGGGCGGGCACAACAAGGTGTACTATTCCCTCACGCCGGAAGGAGAGACTGCATTGCACCGGGCGCGCTCCCTGCAGAAAAGACTCTGGCGCGGAATCCCCGAATACACGTTTGAGGAGGGATCCGAATCATGATCCGCCGTCCCGAATCCCCTCCTTCCTGGGCCCGCCGCATCCTATCCCGGCTCGGGGAATACCAGGAACGGTTCGCCATCGCCGGAGACCTGGAGGAGGTTTTTCACGAGCTCGGCCAGGCGACCGGCTATCGCAAAGCCCGCCGCTGGTACTGCCGTCAGTGCCTTCGCGCGCTGCCTTCCTACCTGTCTTATACCGCGGGCTGGGGCCTGGCCATGCTGCGCAGCTACCTCAAAACCGGCCTCCGCAACATCTCCCGGCAAAAGATCCAATCCACGATCAACATCCTGGGCCTTTCCCTGGGCACGGCGAGCTGCATCCTGTTTATCCTGTATGTATCGGATGAATTCTCCTTCGATCGCTTCCACAGCCAGGCCGACTCCCTCTACGCCGTGGTCTCACACAACCAGTTTCACGGAACCACCGCCGTGGCCGGCATGATGGGGATGGGGCCCCTGCTCCAGGAAAACTCTGCCGAGATCCGGCACGTGGTCCGCCTCAACCGGCGCAACCAGGCCATCGTCCGTTGCCGGGACCTGATCTTCAATGAGGAGACCATATTCGTCGATCCGGCCTTTTTTGAGGTGTTCTCCTTCTCCCTCCTCCAGGGATCTCGAGGTTCTGCGCTGCAGGCGGAAAACGGTGTGGTGCTGACCCGCCGCATGGCTTCCAAATATTTCGGCGTCGATTCCCCCTTAGGAAAGCCGCTGAGCATGACGTTCGGGACGGTTGAAAAAGAATTCACGGTCACCGGAGTGGCCGAAGACCCGCCGGGAAATTCCACCATCGACTTCGACTTCTTGATCAACATCCAGAACCTCAGAGAGATCCGCGGGCCGGAGTACATGTCCAACCGGCAGTGGTTCGATACTCAATTCTTTGTCCTGCTCCAGCCCGGGGCATCCGCCGAGGCCGTGAACCTCCGTTTTCCCCTTTTCGTCAAACAGCACTTTAAGGATACGCTTGAGAGATGGAAGGAGACCGGATCCTGGCGGGGCGAGGGAGACGTCTTTTCCTTCCGCCTGCACAACATCAAATCCCTCCATCTCAATCCCACGATCCGCGGCATAGGCAGCAGCGACTTCCGCAGCTCCTTGATCCTGGGCGGGATCGCGTTGCTGATCCTGGCCATCGCCTGCATCAATTTCATCAACTCGGCCATCGGGCGGGCTTCCGGGCGATCGCTCGAGATCGGGGTTCGCAAGATCATCGGGGCCCGGAAAGGACAGCTCGTCCACCAATTCTGGACCGAATCCCTGCTGCTTGTCTTTCTGGCTGTGGGAGGAGGCATCCTGCTGGCTTCGCTGTTCCTGCCCCTCTTCAACCGCCTGGCCCACAAATCGCTACAGATACACAGCTTTTTCAAGGGCGTCAACCTGCTAGCGGCGGTGGGGATGCTCCTGCTGGTGGGAATCGCCGCGGGAAGCTTTCCCTCCCTGGTCATGGCGGGATTCCGTCCGGTCGACATCCTGAAGAGCAGGATCAAATTCGGACGCAAAACCCTGCTCACCAAATCTCTGCTGACGGTCCAATTCATGCTAGCGGTTTTTTTGATAACGGCCGCCTTCACCATGTCCGAACAGATCCGGACCATGACCCGGAAACATCTCGGTTTCCGGCCTGAGGGTGTGATAGTGATCCCACTGCAGGAAAGCGGCTGGGACGAGGGAATCAGGACCGATGCGCTCATCCGGCGGTTCCGGGGCCGGCTTATCGGGCGAGCCGGAATTCTCAATGTTTCCGCCTCCACCATGACTTTCAGCCGCCTGATGGTGATGAGTCATATCAAGATCAAGGGCCTGACCTATGATGTTTTTTTCAACCGAGTGGACTTCGATTACCTCGAGACCTTGGGCATCCCTCTGACGGCCGGGCGCGATTTTTCGCGAGCTTTTTCCACCGATGCAACCTCGGTCATCGTCAATCAAAAGTTCGTCAGCCGATATGAACCCGAAGATCCCATCGGGGCGGTCATTTACGATGCTTACGATGAAGCCACGCCCCTTACCATCATCGGGGTGGTGGAGGACTTTCACCTGCAGTCGCTGGAGAGGGAGATCGAACCGATTATCCTGCATATGCGGCCCGAAGCCACCGCCCACAATCTTATGGTGCGGGTCTCAACAGAGGAGCTGGGAAAGACAACCGCGCTTTTGGAGCGGACCTGGGAGGAACTTCAGCCGGACAAGCCGTTCTTGTTTTCGTTTCTGGATGAGCACATCCAGGGGGCTTATGAAGAGGAGCGGAGATGGCACGCGATCGTCCGCTGGGCATCCATCCTGGCTATGGCGATCACCGGGATGGGGGTCTTCGCCCTGACCGCACTGACCTTGAGCCGACGCGTCAAAGAGATCGGGATCAGGAGGGTGCTGGGCGCGGACGCCTTCCAAATCATTTGCATGGTGGGGCGGGAATTCCTAGTGCTCACCGTAGTGGCCAATGCCGTGGTGTGGCCGGTCGCTTACCTCGTCATACGCACCTGGCTTCGTGGATTCGCCTACCGTACTTCTTTGGGTCCCGAGCCCTTCATCTGGGCGGCGCTCCTGACTGTGACGGTCGCGCTGGCCACCGTGTCCGCTTTGGCGATCAGGGCCGCGCTGGCCGATCCGGTGAAATCGCTGCGCATCGAATGAGTCGACGGCCCACAAAGCGGTTGCAATCTTCGCCCAAAAAGCATATTTATTTCCCCTTGGGCTGAAACTCAACCGGCGTTTTCCCCGATATTCGACAGGTTTCCGGTCCATGAACCGAGAGGAGGTCACATTTTGAATATCAGGATCAAAAAAATACAGTCTGCGGTTGGGGCGCTCATTCTGGTTTTGCCGCTGTTCGTATCGGGAAGAGCATCACAATCGGAGGAGCTCGACCCGCAAAGCGTCTTCGGCTGGCGGGAGATCGGACCGGCCAATCCCGGCGGCCGGATCACGGATATCGAAGGCGTGGAGAGCCGCCCGATCGTCATCTACGCCGGCGCCGCCACCGGAGGACTCTGGAAGACCGAGAATGCGGGCATCACCTGGAATCCCATCTTCGACGACCAACCCACCGGATCCATCGGAGATATCGCCGTCTCCCTCTCCGATCCCGACATCCTCTACGTCGGGACCGGTGAACCCAACAACCGCAACAGCTCGCCCTGGGGAGGCGGAGTGTTCAAGTCCATTGACGGCGGAAAAAGCTGGGAATTCGTGGGATTGAAAGAAACCCATCACATCGGCCGGGTACTCATCGATCCTCAAGATCCCAACACCGTGTATGTGGCAGCGCTGGGACACTTGTGGGGGGTGAATGAAGAGCGCGGCGTTTTTAAGACCACAGACGGGGGGAGATCTTGGGAGAAGGTCCTGTATCTGGACGAGCGGACGGGAGTCACCGACCTGGCCATGGATCCGGAAGACAGCTGTATTCTCTACGCCGCTGCCCACGAGAGGCTCCGCGACCGCTTCGATGCCGCCGATCCTGTCGACCAGTGGGGCCCCAAAGCCGGGATCTACATCACCCGGGACGGAGGCAAGGTCTGGACAAGGGCCTCCCAGGGACTGCCCACCGATGAGATGGGGCGCAGCGCTGTGAGCGCCGCGCGCAGCCGGCCCGGCACGGTCTACGCCATGGTGAGCACACGAGAGACCCGAGGCCGGCCCGGTCACCCTCCAGACAGAAACGGAAAAGGGGATCCCAACCTGGGAGGGATTTTCCGCTCCACCGATTACGGGCTCACCTGGCGGCACATGAACACCTTCAACAACCGGCCTTCTTACTACAGCCAGATCCGGGTCGATCCCAATGATGCGGATACCATCTGGATGTGCGGCTCTCCCCTAGGCTTTTCCGAAGACGGGGGCGCCACCGTGGCGACGGGGCCGGAGGTTCAGGGCCGGACCCATATCGACTACCATGCCGTCTGGATCGATCCCAACGACTCCGCGCATGTGATCACCGGCGGCGACGGCGGGATCAACATCACCTACGACCGCGGCAGATTCTGGGAGGTGATCACGTCGATCGGGCTGGCCCAGTTCTATGCCATCACCGCCGACATGCGCAAGCCGTACTATGTCTACGGCGGACTCCAGGATAACGGCAATTGGGGCGGCCTCAGCCGTTCGCGCCGCAACTCCGGCATCGTGAACGCCGACTGGTTTCCACTCAGCAACGCCGATGGTTTTGTCTGTCAGGTCGATCCAACCGACTTCAACACGGTCTATATCGAAACCCAAAACGGTGTTCTGCAGCGCTTCGACCTCCGGACCGGAGAAACCCGTATGATCCGCCCGCTGCCCCCCAATCCCCGAGAGGATGAAAGTCAAGCGGGCTACCGCTTCGACTGGAACAGCCCGGTGATCATCTCCCCTCACAACCCGCACACGCTCTATTTCGGAGGCAACGTGTTGTTCAAAAGCGTCGACCGCGGCGAACAATGGCGGGCCATCAGTCCCGATCTGACGGCGCAGCCCGACTCCGGCTTCAGTGCGCTCGTCTCCATCGATGAGTCCCCGTTGACTCCCGGCCTCATCTGGGCGGGAACCAACGACGGCAACGTGCAGCTCACCAAAAACGACGGCGGGGAATGGACACGGCTGAATCCCAACATGGGGGATGCTCCCCAGGGCTACTGGGTGAAGCGGGTGGAGGCGTCCAATCATAACGCAGGCCGGGCCTACGTCGTATTCGACGGCCACCGCCACGACGACATGGCTCCCTATATCTACGTGACCGATGACTACGGCCGGAGCTGGAACAAGATCACTCAGGGCCTTCCCGAAGGATCGGTGTACGTGATGCGGGAGGACAGCAAGAATCCGAATCTGCTCTTTGCCGGGACCGAATTCGCCGTGTATATTTCGCTCGACCGCGGGGCGCATTGGGCGCGCTTCATGCAGGGCCTGCCCACCGTACCCGTGCATGACCTCTACATCCATCCGCGTGATTTCGACCTGATCGCCGGCACCCACGGCCGCGGCGCCTGGATCGTGGACAACATCACACCGCTCCAGCAGTGGGCCCCGGAAATCAAGCAGATGGACGTGTTTCTTTTCGATATCCGGCCCGAGGTCCTGTGGAAAGAGACGTACGAATGGCCATGGGTAACGGACAAGCGCTTCTTCAAGCCCAATCCCCCGATCGGCTCATCGATCTTCTATTACCTGAAGAATAATTCTCCGGATAAAATCAAGATCGAGATCCAGGATATCACAGGAGAGGTGGTGAGGAACCTGGAAGGGCCCTCGCAAGCCGGGCTGCACAGAATCCTCTGGGATTTCCGCCGGAATCCCCCGGAACAAAAATCAGCTTCCGAGGAGCCGCGTGAGAGACGATCTCGACGTGGACCGCCGATAGCGGGTCCGGGCCGTTACCTGGTGACCCTCAAAGCAGGCGACACCGTACTGACCAAAACCTTGATGGTCGAAAAAGACGAGCCCGGGTACGTAGGGAGGTAAACGCACATGCAACACTATAAGGTCAAACCGGGAGACAAGGTCGATCTCAAGCGATACGATCCCGACGATTCGGGCTGGTTCAAAGGAGATAAGGAAGCGGGCAAGGAGGAGCTGAAAAAGCTCAACGCACGCCTGGAAGAGCTGCAGGAACTGCTCTATGCGGAACATAAACACCGGCTGCTCATCGTTCTCCAGGCCATGGACGCGGGGGGGAAAGACGGCACCATACGGCATGTCTTCGACGGTGTCAACCCGCAGGGAGTGAAGGTCGCCGGCTTCAAGGTTCCCACGCCCGAAGAGCTGGACCATGACTATCTGTGGCGCATCCATAAACACACGCCGGGAAGGGGCGAGATCGTCATCTTCAACCGCAGCCATTATGAGGACGTGCTGGTGGTGCGTGTCAAGCGGCTGGTCCCCTCCTCCGTATGGCGCCCGCGCTATAAACACATCCGGGACTTCGAGCGGATGCTGGCCGATGAAGGAACGACCATACGTAAGTTTTTCCTCCACATCGACCGCGAGGAACAGAAAGAACGCTTTCGGGACCGGCTGGATACGCCCCACAAGCAGTGGAAATTCCGCAGGGGCGACCTGGATGACCGGGCCCTCTGGGAGGAGTACATGGGCGCTTACCAAGAGGCCATCAAGGAGACCAGCACCGAGTGGGCTCCCTGGTACATCATCCCCGCCAACCGCAAGTGGTACCGCAACCTGGTCATAAGCCGTATCCTGGTGGATACCCTGGAAGGGCTGAAGATGAGCTGGCCCGAAGCGGAAGAAGACCTGGAGAATATCATCATGCCCGATTGATGAGGCGTCCGCCTCCTTTTAGAGTCCTTCCCGCCTACCGCGACACATAGCGGGCATAAACCTGACGGACCCGGCCGGATTCCACATCTCCGCGGTGGATATAGATCCGGTAGCGCAGCGTGACCGGCCGCTGAGGTTGCAGTACTTGGGCTTCCAGGCCCGGCCAGGAGGGATTGATCACCCCGGCATAGGAGTTGCGGATGAGCCAGGGAATGGGGAAATCCGGGTGATCGAGGGATACAAACAACGCCACTCCCAGTTCTCCGGTGGAAATGTCCGCCCACCGGAACCGCACATTCGTGACGTCCTTCTCCAAGACGCCCTGCTCCGTGCTCATCACCGCTCCTTGAAACATCGGCGCTCCCCGCACACAGAGCCCGCCGTAGCCTTTATCCGCCTCAGGAGAACCACTCAGCTCGAGCGGCCCGCCCACGGCTTGAAGCACGATCTCGATGTCGATCGCCCTTCCGAACGCATCCGCGGCATGGACGATAAGAGTCAGGCTCTCTTTCGCCACGACCTCGTCGCCGTCCAGCCGCCAGGCATTTTCAACCTGGAAAAGCGCCCGGTCATGATCGATCACGCGATTCATCCAGCGCACGAAATGCTGCCGCAAAGAGGGGACCGCGGGATGCCAGGTCTCCGTGTCCTGGCCGCGGGTCTTTACGACCGGCCAGGTCCAGAATACGCCGTAGTGATGGGCATGGTCCTCGGGAAATTCCTCGGTGAGGACAATTCCGTCGAGGGAATACAAGGGATGGATATAGCAGGACCGGGTGTATTTGGCATCCACTCCTTTTTTGAGCTGATCGCCGAAGCGATAGGTCAGAATCCTCGCTTTGCCATCCCATATGGTCAAGGTGCCGGCTTGGTCGTCCTGGACAAAACTCATCTGAGCCGGCGCGGCCGAAACGCACACAATTTGCCCCGTGAGAATGATTCCAAAAATAATTGCCAAGAGGAAAAATTGAAGTCGCTTCTTCATGTCGGAGTGTCCTTACATAGTATCAGCTTTGTATGAGCCTGTCGCCGCCGCTTTCCTTCATGAGTTCCTTCACCTTGGTTTCATCGACCTCGACCCCCAGGCCCGGCCCGGTGGGGGCATAGGCGATTCCCTTTTCGATCCGCAGCGGCTGCTTCAAGACATCCGCCGTCAGAAACTGGGGCCCGTTGAGGGCGGCGGGCTTTTCCAGGCCGTAGGCGGCATAGAGCCCCAGGGTTGCGGCCAGCGAGATGTCCGGATCGGTCAACCCGCTCCCCAGCCACAGGAGCCCGTGCTCCCGGCACAACTCGATCTGCCGCCGGTTGGACATCAAGCCCCCGCAGCGGGCGGGCTTCATGGCGACGCCGTCGCACATGTCGAGTTTTATGAATTCCTCCAAATCGAGGGGTGAAACGACGCCTTCGTCCATAAGGATGGGCAAGGCGCCTTGGCGCTTGAGGGCCTGATACCCGCTTATCCGGTTGGGCCGAAGCGGCGCCTCCAGCACATCCACCCCGGCGTCCGCCAGTCGTGGGGCCGCGGTCAGTGCGGTCGCGGGATCGTAGCCGCCGTTGGCATCGGCCCACAGGAATGATTCCGGAGCCTGTTGCCTCACCTCACGCGCCAGTCGGGCATCGAAATCCGGATCGGGAGCCACCTTGATGTTGAAATTACGATAGCCGCGTCTGCGGCCTTCTTCCATCAGGGGGACGATTTCATCGATGGTCTGAACATTGACCGTCCAGCTGAGGATTAAGGCCCCCCCCGATTTCCTGCCCCACAACTGCGCGAGAGACATTTTGAGGAGCCTGCCGGTCAGGTCGTGAAGTGCCAGGTCGATGCCGGCCCGGCTGATGGGCATGCCGGTGGAAAATCCCGGTGCCACGGCCTCTTCCATGGCGGCATGGGCCCCGGCGATATCCGACGGATCACGCCCGATCAACACGGGCGTGTAATAATCGCGCAGCACCACATAGGCCGTCTCCAGCGTCTCATAGCTCCATTTGGCGATGGGGAGCGCCTGTCCCCAGCCCACGGTTCCGTTGTCGGCCGTGATCTTCACCAGGACCGCCGCCCGGCCGGCCGATCCGTGGGGACCGGTGAAGAATTTGAAGTAACCGGCCATGGGATAGCGAAGAGGGAAGAGATCGATGCGGGCGATCTTGACGCTTGACTCGTCAGAGGTGCCCGGCCGGGGCAGGAGCCCCCAGACTCCGGCCGCGCCGGCACAGGTTTTCATGAATCCCCGGCGATTCATTCCCGCCATTTGCCCGCGACGTAGTCCCGATAACGCTCGGCCACCTTCCCGCTCTCGACATCCCCCCGGTGGACCAGAATTCCCACCCGCTGGGATATGGAGTCGCCTTCAGCGAGCACAAAGGGCTCACCGCTCCGTTCGTCCGGACGCCGGGGCCCGAAACAGCCGTATTCGCGGGTCAGCCAGCGGTGGTCCTCGCCGTCGGGCCACTGGAACACCGCCACGCCTTCGGTCTCGCCTTGGACCGTATTGGAATAGTCGATCCACCGGGCGGCCTTCATATCGGTGGCATCCTGGCCTGCGGCACCGCCGTCGGTGATCAAAGTTCCGCCGTTTTCACCGCTGAATAACGGGTGCATGCGCAGGTAGGGCCAGGCATAATGCACGGCGTCGCTCACGAATTCCACATCACCGTAGGACGCCTCCAGCGTGAAGGTGACGTCGAGCAGGTATTCGCCGCCCCCTAAAGCAAAAACCAGAACGCGCCGTTCCTCATCCAGCACCGGAAGATCCCCATCCATCTCCCATATCGAGCGCGAATGGATAACGGCCCGCCCTGCCCTGGTCTCCAACCTGGAGAACTCGAAGTGCCGGACATGGTCGCGGAAAGGGGGGCCCCAGGCGTTCCGGCCTACGACCTGACCGGAATAGAGTGCATTGTAAGTGCTGACCTCTCGATAACCCTCCAAACGGACGGTGTCGGCGAACCAGAAAGAGCGGTGGTGCGGATAGGGTTCGGTCTGCTGGATCAGCAGGTTTTTTCCGGAGGGGCTGTTCAGGGGCCAGTAATGGGGCAGGTCATGGTTGGGAGAATATTGATAGACAAAGGCCGTGCGCCCGTCGATCAGCACGAAGAGCCGGCCGGAATCGTCATCCTGCCGCAGCTCGATCTCCTGAATGTCGTACGCGATCCGAGTCGAAGCATATGCCTCCATACCGCAGGCGACGTCGACACTCCCAAAAAGGAAAATCAGCCGGAGCGCCGGAAGGGCCACAAATCCGATCCGAGTCTTTCGCATCGCCGTCGATATCACGGGTGATTGACCCGCTTTAAAGGGTCCACGGCTTTCGATGCGGAAAATCCAGCCAGCGGTTGGCTTCATCATCCCCGATGAAGCGCTCCGCCTGAGGATCCCAGCGCAGCGTGCGTCCCAGTTTCATGGCGATGTGCGTCATCACACAGACGGTATTCGAGCGGTGCCCCGCTTCCACCGGGGCCACCGGATCCTTGCGGCTGCGCATGCACTCCAAGAAATCCTTCATGTGGTTGGTGCTGACATAGAGTTTCGTCTCGTCGTCGCCGATTTTCTCCTGAAGAATCTTCTTGTCCGAAGCCTCGATACGCCCCCGCTGGACAAAGATGAATCCCCGGTCTCCCTCGAACCGGACCCCGGCCGGGTCGCCCGTCTCCTGGATCAACCGGACGCCGTTGGCGTACACGCCCTCGGAGCGGAAGGTGGTGTGCACGTCGAAGAGGCCCCGATCCGGGAATTCGGCCGTGGCGGAAACCTCAACGAGTCCGGTATCGTCGGTGCCGTTCCCCCATTGGGCGGTGTCGTTCATATGAGATCCCCAGCCGGTGATCATGCCCCGGCAGGTGCCCTCGATCTGCAGCCAACCCGGCCGGCTGTACCCTCTCTGGGGATGGACGCGGTCTTCGGAAAAGGGTGCCTCGGCGGCCGGCCCCAGCCAGAAGTCGTAATCCAGGTTGGGCGGCACGGGCATCTCCTGGGGATCGCCGGTGCCCTGGTCTTCGGGCAGCCAGACGTGAATGGTGTGGAGCTTGCCGATCCTCTGGTTGCGGGTCAGCTCGCAGGCCATCCGGAAATAAATCGAAGACCGCTGTTGGGATCCCACCTGGAGGATGCGCTTGTTCTTCCGTACGGCCTGAACGAGCTTTCGGCCCTCGGCGATGGTGTAGGTCAGGGGCTTTTCCAGGTAGATATCCTTCCCGGCCTCGGCCGCCGCTACCGCATGGACGGCATGCCAGTGATCGGGAGTGACGATCAACACGCCGTCGATGTCTTTGCGGGCCAGGAGTTCACGGAAATCCCCATAAGCGGTACACGCCCGGTAGCCGTCTTTGCCCAGCTCCGCGGCATAGATCTTATCCACCAACCATTGGGCGTCCTGCATGCGGTGGGCATCCACGTCGCACACCGCCACCACCCTGGCTCCCGCCTCCAGTCCGCGGTAGACGGCCTCCTGCATGTCGCCCTGGCCCTGCCGGCCCACTCCGATGCACCCCAACTGCATGTTGTCGTTCGGGGCAAAGGGGCCGCGCGCCCAAGCCGGCACGATGGCCGGAGCCGCCGCCGATGCCGCCGCCGCCTTGAGGAATTCACGACGCGTGAAACCGTGTTTTTTCCTGGATCGAGGCATGGTCCGCTCCTCCCGCTTGATTTTGTGAATCATCCACCATATTCCACCAACAAAACTATCACGTCGAAATCGAGGATGTCAATCTCTGCCGGATCGGCGATGGGCCTGGATGGGAACCGTGATCTAAAATCCTATCCCAAACAACAGATACGACACTAGAGCACGGCCTACGTTCTTCAAGGTGTCCTCCCTGATTCTATGCCATGGGCTCAAAACTCGAATTCGAGACCGAGGTAAGGGATACGGCCCCACATATAGTTTGATTTATAGGCATTTATCCAGCTGAGCCACTCCCGGTAGAGTTCGTTTTGGTGATCGAAGACATTCAAGGCCCCGAGGAAGAAAACCAGATTGGACCGCTGAAAGTAAAACCTGCGCTCGATCCTCAGCGACAGGTTTCGATAGTTGGACAGATGGGCGGACATGATGTCTTCGTAGTTCACCCACGGCCATCCGAGCTGCCTCGATCTCTCTTCATCGACCGGAGTGAAGGCCTTGTTGCCGCTGTAGACCCAGCGCGCATTAATTTCCCAATTCCGGTTGGGCTTATAACCTCCGGAAAGGCAGAATATGAAACGGTGATCCAGCAGCCGGTTACGCCACACACCCATCAAGTCGCGGTAGCGCGCCCGAAAATAGGAGAAGGAGATGAATCCGTAGAAATTCCGGGAAAGCTTCTTCTGAACCGCACATTCGATTCCGCGGGCATAGGCCTTTCCCTCATCCACCAGGCGACCGAAATCCCAATACCGCTCCTCATCCCCGATCACATTATCGAGCACGAAATAGTAGGGCGCCCGCCGCGTCATGGGAAAATGGTCGTACTGTTTGTCATAAACCTCCAGGGTCAGCTGGGTGTCCTGCTGAAGGAGGTATTTGAATCCCAGGATCACATGGCGGGCCTTGGGATCGCGCAGCCCAACATTGTCGGGATGCTGCTGGATGAGAAAAAGCGGCATCTGTTGATAAAAGAGCCCGAAAGCTCCGTTTAGGGAGAGACGCTCGGTCAGAATCCAAGCAAAAGACAGGCGCGGCGACACATGGATGCGGTCGGATAAGGGAAAATGGTCGAGCCGGAGGCCGGAAGCCAGGGACACATTGGGGAAGGGATAGGCCACATAGGTGGCGAAGGCCGCTCCGAAGGTGCCGTCGAAACTCCGGTTGCCCGGCACGTCCAGATCCCGGGAGCGGAAGCCGGTCCTCTGGAACTCGAATCCGAATCTCAGTTGATGATCCGCAAACAGCTGCAAATGGGTGACATTGCGGAGAGTGAGCCAGGTCTGACGATATTCGGAATAATCGAGATGAGTATGATCTATGATATCCCATATATCCTCTTTGCCCGTCATGCCGGAATAGGAGAGCGCTGTGTCGGACCAGCCCTTCCCGCCCCACAGGTGGCGCCAGTTGAGACCGACCGTGGCGGTGCCGTATTTTTCATGCCCGCGATCGTTGTGATAGATGGTCTGGCTTCCTCCTCCGATGGCGAGCAGAGACAGGCGATTGCCGGAATCGAGGTCGTATGTCGCCTTGCCCTGAATATCATAATAGCCCGGATCACCGGTGTCATTGATGGCATCCCCGATCAATTCCAGGGTGCTTTTATTGCCGGAAATCATCCAGGCCCCTCTTTGACCCGGGAACGGACCCTCCACCTGCCCGCCGTAACCGATGATGCCCAGATGGACCAGCCCATCGATCCGTTCCCGGTTACCTTCGCGGTATCCGATGTCGATGATGGACGAGAGACGGTTGCCGTAAGAGGCATCGAATCCGCCTGTATAGATGTCCAACCGATCGATGAACTTCATGTTCAGCATCGATATGTTTCCTCCCGATGCCCCCCACTGGGGAAAGTGATTGATGTTGGGGACAAAGATATTGTCCACATAGAATCCGTTTTCCACCGGGCTGCCGCCGCGCACGATCAGATCATTGGCCTCTTCATCGATCTTCACGATCCCGGGCACATTATAGAGGGCGCGGCTCACATCCCCGGCCGATGCGGCATCCCGGCGCAGTTCCTCGGCGTTGAGCTGCATCTGGCTGCCGGGCTGGATGGGGGTGGTAGGGAAATAGTCGGCCGTCACCCGGACCTCTTCCGTCAATGAGCGGGCCGCCAGCATCTCCACATTCAGGAACGTGATGCGGGCGGGACGCACGATCACGTCGGTCCGGGTGTCCGAGTAGTAGCCCTCGAACTGGAAGGTCAAGACATAATATCCGACCGGGACCTCCGGAAACTCATACACGCCCGCCACATCACTACGCGCCTTCCTATCTATTCCCAAAACCTCAACGGCCACGCCGGCAAGTGGCTTCTGAGTCTCATAATCCAGGATCCGGCCCTTGACCACTCCCCCCAGTTCCGATGCCGGCGACGGATTTTGCTGTGACCAGACGAATCCCATTAAACTCGGCAATATCAGGCAGAGCAAGATCGGCTTCTTCATTTCGGCCTCCTTCTTAGTCACAATCCACGGGCACGGAAAAACCCTGACAGCCTCATCGGCGGGATCGAGACCTGCAGCAGGGGACGAAAGAACGAGGCCTATTCAAGTCTTTATTATGCAGGGGACGCTGAATCCAGGCACGAGGGGAGTCAGCGGGAGCGGCAAGCTCAAAATTCGTATCTAATCCCCAGGATCGGGATGATGCCCAGCTGTGACTCCGATTCCCACGTTCCGCGCCATCGATCCCACCCATAGAAGTAGTCACTTCTCTGGTCCAACACATTCATGATATCCATGTAGATATGCATTGGGCGGCTGCCGAGGGATAAGAGCCGGCTTAGGCGCAGATTGAGGCGGTTGTAGTCGGGATAGCGCCGGAGCAGGAATTGCGAATCCTGCAGGACCCATTCCCGGGATTCCCAGGACCGGCGGATGTCAAGCGGCGTATAGGGAGCCCCTCCCATCAAAGTCCAGCCGGCACTCAGCTCCCATTTCGGGTGCGGGGCGTATTTGATGACCAGATCCAGGACATATCGGTTGTCATAGATCCGGTCCCTGGTCACGCCGAGCAGGTCCGTGTATCGGCTCCGGAAATAGGTCGCACTCAAAGCGGTGAATAAACTGGACAGCCAATTCTTCTGACAGGTAAGCTCGATCCCGCGGCTGTAGGCGGTTCCGGTTCCCTGGATATGGGCCGGCATCATATAACCGACGGGTGAGAGTTCATTGTTGATCGAACGGTCCAGGGAAAGATCGGTCAGCAGCATGCGCGGGGCGTCGGGGCTGAGGGGAAGACGGCGGTACTCCTTGGCATAGGCCTCGAGCGAAAACCTGGTCCCGGACACGGCGGCGTATTCCAACCCGCCGGCGAAATGAACCGCCTGCATGGGCTTGAGCCGGACGGCATCCGGATTGTAGGCCAGGACGTTCAGGGGAAGACATTGATGAAAGACACCGGCGCCTCCGCTTATAGCGAGGCGGGGATGGAGGCGATAGGTCAGCGCGAAGCGGGGTGAAAACCAGGCGGCCCTATGGGCTGAGGAATAATCTCCGCGAAGGCCGAGGGTGAGGGTTAAATGCCTGAAAGGAGTTGAAATATAGGAGGAGAAAAGGCCGATTTGCGTGGTTTGATATCGCATATCCAGCCGGCTTTCATGAATGATATGCCCTAAGAAATCTTTCATCGGCTGAGGTATGACCTGGTCCAGCCTTTCGCCCGCTAGTTTTAATTGGAGGCCGAAATCCAACTGGTGGTCACTATGCAGCGCAAGGGTGTTAGAATTCCTGAGATAGAGGAGCTTGACCCTTTCATCCACCCTCCATAAATCCCGGCCCTCATAACGCCAACCGCTTAATTCCCCGTCGGCTCGTTCCTGTGCTGAATAAGAGAGCGACGTAACAGATAAGAACTTCGGATTCCAAAAAGCGGTCCAGGCTATTCCGGCTGTATCCTGGACCTGCTTTATCCGGTCGAGAGCCGCATCGCCGACGCCGATCTCCTGGAATGTCCCCCGCGAATAGTAATTGAGGAAGTTCACCTTATGCCGGGGCGAAATATCCCAAGTCAATTTAAGCTGCGAATCGACGGTATTGGGGACCTCATCCAGGTCCGAGATTCCCTGCAGAAGCCCGAGATAAGACTTCCGCAGCGAGAAGATCCAGGCGCCCTGCCCGCCAGGCAGCGGTCCCTCTAACTCCGTCCCCATGCCCGCCAGGCTTAGATCCGTCCTCCCGGCCAGTTGCTCTCGGTTTCCTTCGCGCAGGCTTATCCGGGTGATCGAAGACAGCCGGTCTCCATAATCGGACGAGAAACAGCCGGCAAGAAAATCCATATGTTGGATGAGGTTCGGATTAAGCGACGAATAAAAGCCTCCATTGGAGCCTTTCATCGACAGATGGTCGATGCCGGGGACCTCGATGTTGTCGATGGTGAATCCGTTTTCAATCGGACAGCCGCCCCGGATGACATAATCCATGTTTTCATCCCTGATAAAGGACCTTCCGGGAAGGGGCGGCAGCCAGCGGCTGACACCGCCGGCGGTGGCCGGGGCTCCTTGGATTTCCTTGGCCGACCAGGTACTCACACTGATTGGATTTTTGGCGGTGCGGATTCGACCCAAGACATCGACCGTCTCACATTCCACTGCGACGGGAGCCGAGCACAATTCAGCGCGGAATTCCGTGGCTTCACCCCCCCGAACCAGGATGCCCGCAAACATCCGGTCTTCATATCCGGGATGTGCCAACCGCAACGCATGCTCCCCCTCTTGTAGGCCGGTCAACCGGAATTTTCCCTGGGCATCGGTCAGGGTCTGTTTCCCGGAATCGATCACCTCAATCAGTACATTGGGAAGCGGTTCCTGAGATTGGCTGTCACACACCATGCCCAGGACGTCGCCCATATTTTTTTTCGATTGTCTTGGCGGCTGTGGATCGGCCGGGACCACCGCCAGCTGACCGCCCGCCGTTACCTTCAGCTCTGTGCCGGTATTCTGAAGGATCTTTTCCAGGACTTCATCGACCGGAGTGTTCTCCAGCTTGACACTGACCGGCATATGGATCGGGATGCGGCTGCGGTTGTAATTCAGCTTGAATTTACCTTTTTCGGCGATGATTCCGAGAGCTTCCCCCAGCGGCACACGGTCCAGATTTATGGAGATGATGGTTTGCAGGCGC
>Ga0180437_10001472_pt1 | contig 40304 bp, 58 predicted proteins | sample SS_ome_4_FD_132410 | JGI IMG/M metagenome (GOLD analysis project Ga0180437, IMG submission 132410) | Hypersaline lake sediment archaeal communities from the Salton Sea, California, USA - SS_3_D_1 metaG | ecosystem: Environmental > Aquatic > Non-marine Saline and Alkaline > Hypersaline >...
CCCTGGCGTTTATCGGTGCCGATGGTAAAAAGGTGGTGCGGAAAAGTGTCGGGCCTCGGAGGGTGCCGGCGCGGCCGTTCCTGAGACAAACCGAGGGCGACATGTCAGAGCATAGAAAAAAGATTTTACGCTGGCTGCTGCTCGGGCGAAGCTTCTAATTCCCTTACAATATATCTGCGATAGCATCGTCAATTGAAGGCAACTGCCGGTCGGTAAGGTTTTTCCCCATTGTTCTTTTCTTGAAAAGTTCCCTCAGATTGCGACGTTTCTCCCGGGTGCCCAGGTCTTTGTCCTTTTCCATTGCATGGCTGAGGGCGGAAGTTATGAGTATATGGTCGTCGGGGTCTATGTCGTAATTAGTAGTTCCGTCGGTATAGCGGTATAATCCCGCATCAGTATATCCCAGGTATTTTATCGTGGGCGGTTCTTCCAGGGTGGTTTTGTGGGGCTCTGGTTTCGGGTTTGCATCAGTGAGTTTCATGTTTCTTTTTCCTTTCGTCGGTGATATATAGTATCTGTTTTTCGCACAGCGCCCAATCCTTGTTCATCCATTTAAAGGGATATTTCAGGCAGCCGGTTTCGCAATCTAGCTGGTGGTTATCGCAATAGATGTTGGGGCATTTATTCGGCATCTTGTTTTATAAAATTGAACTTCACATAGGTGAACATGAAAATAAACTGTATCCCGAATTTCCAGCCGTCGGGGGCCATGTCCAGGCCGAAGCCGAAAAAGATATAATTAAAATTGTTGTGTACTTCGATTCGATCTTCGACTTCATTCATGGTTCGCCCCTAAGTTCATGTCGTGTATATAAAAGGCCGTCGTTGTGAAAATAGCTTACTGCATAGAGTGTGAGTGTCCGGTTTAAATTGGTTCGAATATCTATAATTTCCCTGTGTACTTCGCGCCATTCACTAGGCTTGAACCACCAGTAATAATAAAACCGCATATATTTAAAAACGGTTTTTATCATTTGCAATGTTCCCTTTTAATTTTCGGATGAGTATAAAACGTCGTGTCTTGAAATATCTCTCTACAAACCCCGCGCAATTCATCCCAGAAAAGGACCGAATTGTATACATCGTTTTTTATTTCCTTCTCGCGGTCCATCAGGTGTTTGAAAAATACGATAAGCAAAACCCAGATGGTGAGGATATATAATATTTTAGCTGTACATCTCATAAACACCCCCGGCAGTTCTCAGTGATGTAATCGCGGACAGCCTGCCAGCACCGGGCAACGAGGTAGTGACCACCTTTGGATTGGATGTTGTACTCAAATTCCTTTTGGTGATCTGATTGTACCGACCGGGGATTATTGGGGAGTTTAACTTCTATCCACAAATTAACCCCGTGCTTTATTGCGTATAAGTCGGCAAGCCCCTTGTGGCACCCGAGGCCCTGCTGCATTCGGACGACATACCACCCACAATACTGCAGCCACTTACGGATCCCGTTGAGGACTTCCGTTTCCGGCTTCTGCTTTCTTTTTTGCTTGACAAAACTCAATTGTTGCCCTTGCATTATTTACTGCCTCCTTTCCTTCCGCGACGGCCTTCATCCTCGCCAGGGTGCGGGTGATATTATCAGGGGCCGGGGTCATATTCTACATGGAAGTGGGTCGGGTGTTCCACGACATCGAACATTCCGCCGAGGGATCTTTGTATATCCGCCTTGAGGACTTTCGAAGTTTTGCGTATATCGAAAGCCCTACCCCATGGGTGAAACGATCCCGGCATGTGGGTGCCGTCGCGCAATGCAGTAACGAATACATCCCGTGCCTTGCTGGCATACAGCTTTTCTATTTTCCTTAGTGCTTCAGCCGTTTCAAACTGCAGCTCACCGTGTGTTCCTTGTTTGTACCAGATAGTCATTGTCGATCCTCCTTTGATTTAAGTAAAATATTTATTCCTATCACCAGCAGCACCACCCCGGCAGCTCCCTGCCATCCGAAATAATGCAATAGGTAATAGACACCCGCTCCGCTTATAACAGCGGAAACAAACGCCCTGAGAATTGTCCGTAATATCCAGGATTTCATATATCTTTCTTCCAATCCCAGTATCCATAGCCGGTCAATTTCCCATCCCAGACATTTATCATACACTCCTTTACGTGTGGATATTTCTCACCCTCAAAAGTAATGCGACCCCGTAAAATCAGGGTGAGAGCATTACCTTCGACATAATCCCGATACCAGCATGTGCCCGTATCCGCAAGAGTAAGGGAAACTATTCTGGCTCCCAGGCGGGATTCGTCTCTGCATTTTTTCATCCATGGACCAGTACCGGAGAAACCAGGATTGAGCCAGAAGTATCGGCCGCCACATCCCTCATATTCCTTTTGCCAAAGATGCCAATCTTGTTTAAAAGAATCTGAGAAGCTTCCGTCTAGTTGATAACCAAAGTTTGAAACTGCGCGGCTGTTTTCATGGGTCGCAGCGAGATCAAACCATAATTGCCACCGATTATTTACGGCTTCGATAAATTCCATCGGGGTAACGTGGTCCTGCCTACCTTTTTTCATCTTTTTTCCTTTTTTTCGGTTTCCTTTATTTTCCTTTGTGCCCGCTCCAAATTCTTTAATAAGTGCCCGGGCTTTGCATCTACAGCGCCACCCTTCCGCATGGATTCTATAATTTCGGTTTCAAATGTCTTGCCCATTATACTTTCAGCCTGTAGTCATCGCCAGTTAGTTTTATCACGATCCCAGAAGCCAGCCGGGAAGCAATTCGATCACCGATTTTTTTGGATACATCCTCAAGGGATAAATTGGAAGTGATAATCGTCGGGAAACAGTGAGCATATCTAGAATCAATTATGGTATACCATGATTGAATAGCATAATCCGAAAGGCGTTCAATTCCAATGTCATCAATAATTAATATATGGCCGCGGGTGTATTTATTGAGGACGAATAATTCATTTTCCTGGATCTTTTCAAAACTTGCTTTAAGTTCATTTATGATTTGATAGGCAGATCGAAAAAGCGGTGCATCCATTTGGGTCAATGAGATCTTGCTTACTAGCGCAGCCGTTAAGTGCGTTTTGCCGCTTCCCACGCTTCCGGTAATGAATACTGATTCGGTTAATACTTCAATGCTTTTTAATTTATCTACAGCCTTTTTATTTTCTGGAGAAACTTCATAATTATCAAATGAACAATTTATATATCTTTGTGGGAAACCGTGTGCCATTAAATATTCGGCTGGGTATGTCTTTCTATTGTGTAACCGGCTACAATCATCAGAACAGAATGCGGTGCGATTCTCTAAACACTCCCCTTCCAAATACTGGGGCTTTTCTTTTCCACAATAAAGGCACCCAGATTCATCCGAGGTGTGCATATTTTCCGGTTTTTCCTTGTAACAAGTTTCCATGGTTTCTTTCCTCCAGGGTTAAACGATCCCATTGTTTGCGTAGTTTGTCGGGGCTTAAAATGTTTTTACACCAAAAATGGTGGTTGACGGCAGTACTAATTTTTTCCCGGATTTGATCTGGTGTCCTTTTATCAATTCTGATAATTTTATCCATTGCTTTGGCCCAAACTTGGAGGTTAGGGGTTTTCATATCTGGGTTTAGTTCTTTGAGTTTTTCAAAAAAGAATTCTGATAAGATAAAAGGTTCGGACGTGAGTTCGAACACTCTTATATTACTTCTGGTTTCTGGTTTATGGTTTATAATATGGGCATTTTTTTTGATGCCGTTCGCTATGCCGTTCGGCATGTTTTTTTCTGGTTTATCGCTATGCCGTTCGGCATCCTTTGACCACCGCGCTTCGGCCCCTTTTTTGGCGTTTTCAGCGTTCTTTTCGCATTTTGCCATATATTTATCAATTTCAATTTTAACCCTTTTGTGGGTTATGGTTCCGTTCTCTATTTGGAAAAAAAACGAAATTTTTTTGAACTTTTTTTGCCATTTTTTTGGAGAAATTTTCAAACTTTTTCGCAGTTTTTCTTCCGAAATTTTTCCGAAATTGAGATAAAGGTAGTCCAGGCAGAGGTTGTAGAGGCCGTGATCCTCGAGTTCCAGGTGCCCCGTATCGGCGAGATAATCTCCTGGGTATCGCTTATAGTACGGTTTTCGTGGCATTCAAACTTTCAAAGCCGCCCCGGCTCTGCCGGTGACCTGCGTTAAAGGAGAACCGCCTACCGCTTACGCTGAATAGGAACCGGGGCGACCGGAATCAGTTTTAAAGGTGAAATGCTCTAACGCAGGCATTTTTCGCATAATTCAAGTATAAATATTAAAATCCAGCATTTCAAGCGAAATCAGAATTATTCATCGAAAAGCCCGGTCTGTCCCTTGAGCCCCTTGAAATAGCTCTCTGCCTGGGCCTGCAGCTTCTCCAGCGCCGTAATGCAGCCTTTGGGGAGCAGTTTATCGGGATCTTCTTTGTCGCCCTTATATGGCGCGGAAAGCCGGTAGGGGGTAACCAGCAGCAGGTTTTCCTTTTCCCCACTGAGTTTCTTCCTAGCGAACATCTGAGCCCCCATAGTTTCGTTTTCGCCGGAATATTTGAAATGCACCCCGATCATCTGGATATTTTGGGTAGCCACCCCGGAAATCTCGCAGAGTTCCAGGACGTATTTTTTCAATCCGTTCATGGCATCGAAAAAAGCCTGGGCCGGCTCCGCGTGGTATTTCACGTCTATGGTGTCGGGGCCTTTTTCGGTCCGTGATACTTCGGCGACGACCTGGTATTTTTTCCCGCCGATGATTTTACATTTTAGAATTTTCATAATGAGCCTTTCTGTTGAAATTGATTAAATGGGTTTTACAAATCTATTGCGAGCAGTATCAAAAAGATATCCAAAGGCCCCGCAATAAAGAGATATTAAATCTTTACATTCCTGAATCTTTCCCGATTCAATTGCGATATCGAGCAACTTTTTTAATTCCGGTTCTGATAAGTGTACTACTTTCATTTATTCACCTCTGTTTTCATCTTGGGATAAGTATCCCCCTATTGCATAACACTCTGGAGAGCCTTCATATTCATCATGGTTTTTAATTAATTCCCTCATCTCCTCCAGTTTCTTTTCCTGTTCCTTTTGTTTCCTCCCACCCATTAAAACAGCTTGATAAAGCCCATCATTTTGTTCTAATAGTCTTTGAATTTCTTCATCCTGATCCCGGTAGAGGGATAGGAGTTGGGATTTTAGTTTTGCCATATTCTGAACATGTCTATATTGTTCCGTACCCGTGGTGGATTCAACTGCACCCACAGTATGTCTAGTGTACTCATCCAACAACTCCCGCACCTTATCCTCACTCATCCTGACCTCCTAGCCAATGCAGATACAAGCATTAAAACCTCGTTTTGAAGATTTGCTTTAAAGGGTACGTTTTGCGCCCATAAACAATTCCCTTGAGGTATACCATAAACTTTTTTAATCCTCTTACCATTTACATGCAACAATCCCCAGTTTGTATCATTAATGTCTTCTTTTTTAATTATTCCAGGTTCACAGAGATAAAACCGCCAGTTACCCATACCATAATCTTTTCTGCGAAACCACTTTTTTTTATCTTTTAAAAAATCTGCTTTGGATGTCTTGCATTCAATTAATATTGATATCCCCGACCTCCACCCGATAGCGTCTGGTGTTTCGCTAACGCTCGTAACCAGTTCTGTCAAAACCACCCTGCAACCCACACTTTTTAACCACCTCTGAGCGCGACACACCAAATCCGCATGGCTCAGTTTACTCATGCTGACCTCCTGTTAATCCATACGCTCAGTGGAATCCATGTATTACTTTTTACTAGGCAGTTATCACATATAACATTATCTGAGTATTTTGATTTTCTAATTTTTGTTGAAGCACAAAATGGGCATGGGGGAAGCTCTTCATCCTTCTCTTGCTTACTCATCCTGACCTCCTGTTCCAAGATTTAATCCACTTTCCTACTATCCAATACTCTTGCTCACCCGCTAAAAAACAATCATCTTTATGGTAAACAACATAGTCACCGTCATAATATTTTGGTATTGCTCCGCAAAACGGGCATTTTTTTATTTCTTCTGGCTTATTCATGGGGTTCCTCCTGGGCTTTATAGGCACAATCAGCGCAAATCCACGACCTCTTATCACCTATGTAATTTGTTTCGCAGTTTCGGCAAAAACAGATATATTCTCCAGGTGCCCACCCACCCTTTTGTGGCCGTTCATCAACATTTTGTTTTAGTCTCATACCCTCACTCCTTGTCTTTAATCGTGGTCACTAAGGCTTTCCACATTATGTCCGGGGGGGTGGTGTGGAAAAACCAATTTTCACAAAACGGATTCCCAAATGATTTGAAACCTCGTAAGAATTTTAAATATGTTACTCTCTCTATTATACCCATCCTCCCAAATATCTCCGCCCATTGGGCATAGGTGGCTTGCTTGGGGTCTTGGGGGTTGTAATCAGAAATATATATATGAGCAGCAGGATTTTTTCTTTTAAAACCACAAGACACGGGGCAATACGTCCACCCCATCCACTCAGCTACCATCCGCTTGTCATCTTCCAGGGTCATTGTCTGTCTCCTTTCCTTTATTGGTTGTCTTTGGTCCGCTCAAGCGGGACTTCCTTCTCATCACTTTTAATTTGACTTTCTATCCTTCAGGAAAATATTTAGATACTTGAATGTGCCGGTCTTTTACTCTCTCATCCTTCATTACTTTTCTTGGTCCCATCCTAAAAAGATTAGAGGCAAGGTTTAATGCCCCCCCATATTGCGCACCAGATAAACCAAAATTCTTTATGGTTTTGTTTTCAAAAGAGTGTTTTTCAATTTTATCTCGATCTTTCTTCCAGCCTTCAGTGCTCTCCCATTTTGAGTGGTCATAGTTCTCACTTAACATGTGCCTTAAAATCTCCGCTGCTGTAATTTGAATTGCTTGCTCATATCCTGGGCCTATGCCACCCATCTCAATAGACCAAACCCCCTTACCAGCATCCCATCTGTCAAGCCAGTCTTGAGCATCCTTACCATAAAGAGTTATTGCTTGGTATTCTTTTTCCTCTTCAGTGGTGCGGTAATAGACTTTCTTTCCATCAATAAACAGCCCCCTAACAGGATGGCCCATGCCCTTACCATAAAACCTTGCCGTCATACCAACCTTTGGCTCTACCGGAGAATCGGAGGGAACAAAAAAACACAGGCATTTGTCATGTGTTATTGTCCAACCTTCACCACATTTTTCAACCTTCTCTATTTTGTGGTCTTTAAATTCTGTGTCTTTTGGATACATATCTACTCCTTGTTATTGGTTGTCCTCATTTTGGGTGGGTAGTGGCAGGGGTCCATTTCCCTGAATCCTCAGTGCGCACCAGAGGTATTGCCATCGCCACACTACCCGTTTTCATCACTTATCCTTTACCATCCCCCGCCCAGGTTTGATAATATTTGCGCTTGATTATTTTCCACTTCATTTTGAGCCTTTCGATGGAGCCGACCCAGGGAGTTTTTAACATTGCCAGATGTCGTTGCACATTCCCCGGGCCGGCAAACAAATTCAAAGTTTTAACTGTCATTTTTGGTTGTTTTGGAATTAGTTTTCTCGGCCTCACCTCCTTTCGGTTGTTTGATTTCACCCTCTTCGATATATATTCCTACTGTACCGGACTCATCCACTTTTTCGATCCATACCTGGTAGTCGTTATCCTTGGCAAGTTCGCTGATGACTGCCATTGAATCGCTATCAAGGAGCGAGCCATCAGTTATTCTGAGAACTTTTAGTTTAGGGTTTAAGGCCATGGAAACCGACAACCCCACTTTTATTTTCTCTGCTGCTGAAATCTGTTCCAGGGGGATCCCGTTGAATTCTACGACACCATCACCGATGGAAAGCCCCTCTATTGGAAAGGTAGCGTTTTTCAGGGCCTCGGCTTTTGCTTTTATTATCCCCTCCAATTGCTTTGTCTGGGTTTCATAAAGCTCTGAATATTTGTCGGCCTCCTTTTTGACTTCGGAATAAGCTGCGTTTTCTCTATACATCCGGTTTGCCGTGTCTAGGCTGTCAATCTTTCGCCGGACTTCCTCCTCGTCTTTGAGTATACTGCCCTCCAGTTCTTTCTTGAATTGTGCAAGTTGATCCTCACCCTGTTTAATATGCTTTTTTATTTCCTGGGCCTCTGCCTCCAGGCGTTCCAGGGTTTGACGGCTCGTTTTTATGTTGGTTTCAAGGTTGCCGGCGACGTTGGCTTTTTCCTCGATCTTCCGGTTGTGTTCCCGGACGGCATCCAGCTCGTCAAACAAATCCTTGCTATTTACCTCTCTCTCCGGGGCGTCCTTATGCAAGGACATGCCAGAAAGTTTTGCTGCAAGTGGTTTGCTCTGCCTGCCGGTATCGGTGCGTTCCTGGTAAAGCCTTTGGTATTTGCTGTCGAACTCCTCAATATTAATATTAACCAGGTTTGCCAGAATATCGGCCTGTTCTTTGGGCTTCCGGTTTATAAAATCCATGGGATCGAATGATATTTTTCCGACGATGTTATTAAGAAACGTCTGGGGGGATCTTTTAATGTCGCCATCCTTGGTTACAATAGTAAGGTATGTACCTTTTTCATTAAACGTCCTGGTAATGACGAATTCCCCGCAATCAATTTCAACCCGGGCGGTTTCTTCGCCGTCGCGGATCGGCCTCCCCGGGATAGCATCCTTACCGGCAAAGGCATATAGGATACTGTCGAGAATTGAAGTTTTCCCCGAACCGTTTTTTCCTGTCAGGGTGACGATATTGTCAGAGGGTGTTATTTCAACAGCCTTAAGCCGTTTTATATTTTCTGAAGTCAATTGAATTATTTTCATTGTGAGCCTTTCTTTTAATGGTTATTCTGGAATTTTATCCCCTGTTGCCAGGTCGTAATCGTTATCAGTGAATAGTGCCTGCCGGACCTTTTCCTTCTCTGCCTGGGTAACGGCAAGCCCCTTGCCCAGTTCCGCAATGCAGACAGCTTTCAAAAAGTCCTCATCGCTGAGGGCGCTGTCAACATCCTCGCGGGCTCGCTTTACCTCGTCGATGAGTTCGAATCGTACCAGGGCCGGGGCAGCCGAGGCAATCCCATTCTGGATGGTAAAGTCGTCCTCGCACTGCAGGCCGGTAATCCCCATAGCTTTTTTCAGGGCATGAGTTTCGGCGACCTTCTTTATCATGTCGGCCGGGTGGGTCTGCCAGGGCCCTGGCCGGCTGAACTTCTTGCAATACGTTTTGAAGTCCACCAGCTCGATGGTAGGTTCCCCGCCTTTCCGGAATACCATGGCCCAGGCCCCGACGATCTCCCCCCGCTTTGCCACGTCCAGGGTGGTGATGTTGTGGGTGATATGCTTCCGGGCCGGGTCGATGCTGAAATCGTCGTTCACCCGGATTTCACAGGAACGGATCCCCCCGAAGTATGGGTTTTTCTGGGCTGCCTTTAGGAATCCGTCGCGGCCGGCAAACACCAGCAGATTCTTTTTATTGTCCTTGTAGCACCAGATCTCTTTCATAAAGGGATTTAAATCGACGGACTTGCACACGTTCAGGAAATAGGCGAGCTCCAGGTTTGTAGTATTTTTTGCCACCGTGCTTTTGATGATAGCGACGTGCTCCGGTTTCATGTCCACCGTGTCGCTGATTTTAACATCCTGGATGGTTGTCGGGATAATCAGATCGTCTGCCATTATTCACCCTCCTCAAGTACCCTTTTGATCTCCCAGAAGGGAACATCAATCGGCTCGACCAGGTTTGAATAGCCGTTCTGCAGCTGCGGGTCCGTGTCCATATAATCGGCAAACCGTCGCAAGGCGACTTTATACAGGTGATGCCCAGTTTCCAGCGATTCCGTGCCCAGGCCATACACCGCGCACCCAAAGGGACGGCAGTTCTCTGCTGTAATGAAGCAAAACGCCTGCCGTTGTTTGTTCAGCGCCTCCCAGCCGTCAACGTACATTGCCGCCTGGATATGATACCCATAATTTGCGATATCCTTGGAAAAACTGGATTTACTGGCGTTTTTCGTAGTTTTCAGGTCCGAAACGCTTTCCTTGTCTACCATATCGAGCCGGCCCTTGCAGGGGATCCCCGTATCCTCGTCATGCCAGACAATGGAAACCTGTTTCTGGGATTCCGCCACTATCCGGGCAGCAGCCTCATTTTCCCGGATTGCCTGCCCGATAAGCCGGGCGACGTCCATCTGTTCCAGGGTGACCGGGGTAATTCCCTCGGCTTCCATGTCCTCAATCATCTTTTTCGCCGAATTCAGGCGGGTGGAGAACGGTTTCATAATCCCCTTGGCATCCGGGGCCGTGGCCGGCAGCACCCCGAAGCGGTCCATGGCCCGGGGCTCCAGGATGATAGCATCCACCAGGGAGCCGATTATCATGGGATCCGAGGGTTTGTGCTCCTCGTCCATGGCGTGTTTCAGGTGCTTCGCGCTCCGCAGGGCAGGCCCTACCATGTGCGAGCTGAAAGCATCCCAGGCGAGATATTCGTCCAGGGAAATGCCCTTATAAACCCCGGGCTCGGGTACTTTTTTCATTTTATCCATTTGATTCCTCCAGAATTGAACGTAATGTGGGTAATTTCAATTTTCCGCCAGGATCTCGGCCTCAGATAAGCAAAGACACGCTGAAGCCGGGAGGGCGGGAAATCGGCTAAGAATGCGTTTCTGATGCTCCATCAATTTTTAAATATTGCTTCACGGCCTGTTCTATCAGGTGGCTGCGGGTGCAAAGCTGCCTTTTTCGCTCATTATCGAGCTTTTCCAGGATTTCAGGGTGAAACATTACCGGAACTTGCTTTTTTTCCATAAAAAATCCCCTTTCGGTTGTTATTTTAATTTTAAATATAAATCGTAGAAATGTCAAATAAAAAAAAAGTATTTTTCATATTGACGCTCGTATAAAATATATTTAAAATTTAAATATGAACTTCACAACAACCACTAACCGGGAGAACAAAATGAACCAGACAACGATCAAGCCTACTCTTAAGGACATGCCGGATGGTACCTTTTTCGTAAACCCTCTGAACTATTATAAAATGCAACTGGCATCCCTGATAGTCCGGCATATTAAAGCGGTACGCCCTGAATACTACAAACCCGCCATTTTGATGGAGGTTAAAAGGTATCTGGACAAGGGCGACCATTACGAGGAAATCCTGAAGCGGTTTTACGTTTAATCACCCACACCCCGGAGGACTTATGCAAGTAATAACCATCCCCATTGACTTTATCATCGAAAACGACGGCGAGGAGATCACGGCTGTCCGTTTCGGAGCCCACACCAAGGGCGAGCACGGGGAAAATAAAAACATCGCCGACATTCTCCCGCAGGCGGATTTCGACGAGCTGGAAAAACTATGCAATTGGTACCCGGAGCAGCCGGCAGAGACTAAGGAAGATATCGAAGCCGCCCGGGCCGACTATATGCTGGATCAAATGAAGGACGAGCAAATGGAAAGGAAAAGTTATGCCGACTAAAATTACAATCCCATTCGAGGCACTGGCTGAAAACTGCAGTTCCCGCCTCACCGAATTCGACAACGGCTCCGTGGAACGCTGCGGAATATCTGTAATGGACTGCTGCGAGGATAATGCCGAGCAGTGCCCTATCGTGGCCCAGCATGGCGAAGAAATTGCCCAGGACTGAGTTCGAAGCCTGGTGTCGCCGGCAGTGGCAAATAGCCCACGAAAAGCGCAACCAGGTCCGGCACCCGGATAAAATCGACTATTGGTTCAACAGGTGTGAATTTTTCAGAGAGATTTTAAGTAAATTAACAGGAAAGGAAAAACTATGATCAATCATATCGAAATAGAAAAAGATCCGAATTGGAAGTTCCGCCGGCAGGCAGGCCGAAAGAAATTTCGCGACTGTATTGGGAAGTTGTCAGTCTCAAAAGGCACAAATCCGGAATTTGTTGCCCGGCTCATGCAGGCAAGGCCCCACACTCTAATTGTCGATGGGGAATATATATGAGGGAATTAATCGACAAGCTACTCGCAAAAAATCTGATTTCTATCGCCACGGCGGACGTGATTATCGCGGAACATGAAAAAGAAAAAGCCAAATATGCCGAGGATATTTCCAGGCTCGCCCAGGAGAAAATAAAGCTCCAGGAGGCCGGCGCGAAAATACTCCAAAACGTCGAACAAGTATTAAAGGAGATCTGAATTATGTATATTAAAATCACCCTATTATTGATCCTCATCCTTCTGGTATCGTGTGCCGATGAATCCGGGGATATTCTTTCGGTCTCTCCCGGGCCGAGCGTAGAACCGGACACGGCCACGGTGCCAGAGGACTCCACCACCCCGCCGGATACTATCACAGAACCAGAGGACACGACGGCCACGCCCGACACCTCATTCTATGTCCGGATCCGGAATAGTACAAGCCAGCATTTCGACTCTATTCTGGTATATGAGGATTATATGTACCGGGACATTGCACCCGGGGACCTCACAGACTACCAGGAGCACGAAACCATGGAGAATTTTGTCTTTATGGAGTTTTATATCGGCCCGGATATTCTCAGCTTATATGAGTCCGGGGCCTGGTGTGACGGCTTCGGGAAAAACACGTTTGAGCTTTATGAGGATTCGGGAATCGCTTTCCGCTGCATTACTGAGCAATAAAAAAGCGGGGGCCTGGATTCCCCCGCCTTTTAATTTTGCGTTCAATTTATAGGAGATCTTTATTATAAAATTATTCTCCCCTGCGTGTCAATTACCATTTTCAAGGGCTTCCAGGACGGCATTGCTCGCTTTCTTTTTTGTCCGCATGGATTCAGCCTTTTCCCTCACTTCCGGCAGGGCCATCAGGAGTTCAGAAATCGCCACCATGTCATTATGGCGCTGCTGATCCAACTCCTTTTTTACCTGCACGATGGTGTCGTTTATCTCTGTTTTTACCGAGTCCTCCACCACCCAGTAAATGGCTTTCTGGCCGAAAACGACAGCTCCCCCTATGCTGCCTCCCCCGAAAATAGCGGCCACGAGCAGCCATGCTGCATGTAGTTCCTGGATTTTCGCGATTATACCCTTTTTACCCATAGTATAAAATCCTTTCAGAACCACTTACAATGGTCCGCATTCACATTTTGTGAATTATTTCTCTGGCAGTGCTGGAGGGGTTTCATATTTCTCCGGGGAAGCGATATTTTCGAATATTTCAGGGAAATTGGCAATCACACCCAGGGGCCTTTTCTCCGCAGGGATAAGCTCCCAACCCTGTTTCAGGAATTTCAGGTCGCTGTCGTCTACGATAATAAAGTCGTCGGTATCCGTGACATTGTTACAAGCGGCCACGAAATTCATGCAGCCCATGGCCTCGTCGAATTTTGCCTTTGTGCCCTTGGCATTCATCATAATTTTGAGGACGTTGAGGTATTGCTGCCTGGTATTTACCTCTACATCGACAAAATCCTCATTAAGTTTCTGCCCGGTCGGATTGGCCGGGTTTGTATCCGGAACAATAGTGGTTTTTAATTCCTTGCCCGTGTAAGTGGCATCGGCAGCCGGCAGTTTCAGTTTAAATTGTGGTTTCATAATTGAGCCTTTCTTTTAATGGTTTGGGTTTAAATATCCTCAGTATTGCTGAGGCTGGGATTTTCTTTCAATTGATTATAGCACGTTTCGAAGGGGTTCTCGCCCTCGTTATATTCGGCCATGCCACGGCCCAGGGAGTCCGGAAGTCCTTTAATTCTATTTCCTGAAGCACCCGTGCATTCAATAGGATACACCAGAGCGAGAAAGGCTTCCTTTACGAGTTTATTTTCAGAACGCTTCGGGCTCATTTTCGCCGGGACTATTTTTTCCGGCTGGATCACATTGCCGTCGTCGTCGCGTTCTTCCTCGATAGTATAGCCATCTTCCAACACTTCCGGAGGGATTATTTCGCGTTTATAAATTGGCGCATGCTTTTTCATTTTGATACTGGGAATTTTAAGGACCGCCCCCTCAATGGTCATGTCGGGAGTACTGATGTCTGTTTTTATCGCCATGGGAATCTCCTTTCTTTTATTAATAAATATAATTTATCAAGTGCCGCCAACACATACCAGACTAAGGGTAACGTTTTCGATTATGATGTTATTGGTGTTTGTTGCATTCCAGCACCAGAGCTCAATAGTATCATTTGCAGCTAAGTCAATAAGGCCGGAAATAGAGAGGGATCCTGTATCGCTTCCGCCCCCGCTCAGTGACCGTTCTACAATGCAGTTAGCAAATTCCGTCGCCCCGTTGTTTTTCCATACTGAAAAGCCCATGGTGTAAGCTGATCCGCCAGTACTGGTGCAAGAAATGGAAACAGTACAGAGATACATTCCGGCTGTTGCTGTTATGTGATCATTGGTGTGGTCCGGGGTCATGCCGTTGCTCAAGCCATTCGCATCGAAGCTCGTTACCTGGACTTTATTACCCTTCCCGGATGAGGAAATTGTAATGGTGTCCGTCACTTCAGAGGCGTATATTTCCCCGAAGTATAGGCCATCTCCATCACTGTTAAATGTTAAATCTCCATAAACATCTACTTTGGCTGAACCTGGTTTGAGATTTAAGTTTGCATCCCCCGAATTTATTTCAATTGCATCGGTGCCGGTGCCGGCCTCCAGCTTTACAACGCTGTTTCCGCTGTCATAGGTTAGCATGTGGTTTTCGCCGGTATCAAGGAAAATAATATTGTCGTCCTTCAGGTTTATATCGCCATTAAGCCCAACATCCCCGCTTTCCACCAATATGGCCCAATTATTTGCCCCCTCCGTAGGTGCTCCGGTAATTAAAAGGGTACTGGCATCGGTAATTGTGTCTGTACCTTTAGTGATACTCGGTTCATCAAGAGTAAGTTGTGAAACGTGAGCTATGGTTTCAGAATTACTCTGTGTAGTCATGGCCCCAGAAAAATAACCAATACTTTGTATATTAGTATCACCATTGGCTGCTGTTATGGTTGTTTCATAAAACAAACCAAAAGTTTCGGAGGCTCCCCCACCACTAGTAAAAGGACCAGAAATTAAATATTGAGCCCAATTTTTTGGAGTATTTGTCCCAAGGGTGTGGGGGCCATCACCAACCACCTCAAGATTTCCCCCTATCTGTACATCCCCACTATCCACAAGAATTGCGTAATTATTTGTTCCCTCTGTCGGAGCACCAGTGATATTTAATGTTGATGCATTTGTTATTGTATCAGTCCCTTTTGTTATGTTAGGCTCATTCAATATAAGTTGTGCTACATCCCCAATTGTTTCAGAGTTTGATTGTGTGGTAATACTTGTGGCCATAATGGCACCAGATTGTTGTGTGATATCTCCATTGGCAGCGGTAATTGCAGTACTAAGCGCGTAACCATGGGTAGAAGATGACGCTCCTCCAGAAGTAAAACTCCCCCTTTGCCATAATTGAATATTATTTTGAGCATCCCCACCAATCGCGTGTGGCCCCGTACCTGCTATTTTAATACTTTGTCCATCATCAATTATTAGAGCATCCTGTAAGCCAGTATCGTCAGATGTTTGTATAGTAATCTTACCAGGTACAGCATCAGCATCCGGCCCGGCATCTCCCTCAAACAAAACCCTCACAGCGTTTCGTGCGGTTCCTCCTGTATCCACTCCCAAGGCTTGTATCATTCCCAGTCCTTCACTTGCAGCAGTGGCGGAAAGGGTGTTGATTGTGGCGCTAGCAGACTTCTGTAAAACCAAAGTGGATTTGTGGGCGGCTGTTGTGCTCCAGGTGCTTATTTCCAGTTCGGCGGGTGAAGCGCTATCAGATATTTCTAATTCTCGGCCTGGAGTATCGTTTCCTATACCGACATTCCCAGAACCATCTATAATCATGTTAGAGGTAGTCCCATCCTGGAAATAAATTGAGTGTCCGGAACCAGCCCTCAAATAAAGATCGTCCAGGTTTGTATTGCCGATATATATATCATCCCCACCGTCAACAGTTACCACGTCCCGAACGGTCGCACCTGCATCGGTAAACTGCAGAGCATCGGCATTATTAATCTGGATGTTAGATACATTGGTAATTTCGAAATCCCCGGTATCCCAATCGGCGGTAAGCTGAACGGAACCGTCGGCTTTAAGGAAATCCCCTGAATCAATGGCATCGAAATACTTCATATTGCCATCAGCGAGGCGTTTAACCGCGAGCCGGTCGTTAGTGGTTTCATACCCGAATTGCCCGTTGATTAATTTCGTCGGCAGATTTGCAAGGGTGTCAAATACTCGGATGATATCTTTATTTTCATTAGCCATTATTGTGCTCCCTCAGTGATTGTATCGTCGCCCTGATCTCCGCGCTCCGTAATAGTATCCGGGGCATCACCAGTTTCAATTATTAATCCATATTCCTCAATGTCCGCCGGTATTAATACGGCTTCAATTATCATTTCACCGACAGCCGGCCGTATCTTGATTTTACTTATATACCCGGTCCGGTTCACGTCGTTGGTGTATTTCTGATCGTTAAAGGTAATGGGATCCCCTAATTCAAGCTGAATATTTGTAGCATTTATCGGCAAAGCATATTCGACAATATCCTTCTGCCTGGTAGCCCATTCCACAAGATTCTGCATGAGGTACATGGCAGCATTCCCAGTACCCCCGGTTCCCGTTGCGAATTCGTCATTATCCGGATACCAATGGCAGCCCATCCGAAGGGGATTAATCGCCAGCGTTCTATCATAACTCGCTTGGCAAATCTCCCAAAGGCTTTTTGCAAGTGAGTAATTGTTCCCGAAGCCTCCAGCATATTCGGACCAGGCCGGCACTCCTGTCGTGTGGGATTCCAAGGTCGTCGCCGTTGAATATGAGCCTTTTGAAATATTGAAAATGTTGTCGAATTCTGTATATATTGATTTTCCATCGGAAGAAACGGCAACAATGACTGCAAAGGGAATTTGCTCTCCGGTATTGGCAGTAAAACTTATGTATATTCCGTTGGCTGCCCACCCCGATTGATCCGTGGAATAGCTGAACCGAGCCCGCCACCGGCTGCCTACCTGATCAATAGGAGGGCTCACCCTTGCAGAAGTAAAATTAGCACTCCTGTCGGTATCGGTTCCCGTTGAGACACCTGCCCCCGGAAATGAAGCCTGATCCGTTTTGGTAATGAATATTGATTTATCAAAATCCCCACGCCCTGGGTTTTCGTCGAACATTACCGTAATGTCATTGTATACCTTAGAAATCGGACTTTTTTTCCATGATAGAATTCCGCCTGATAGTATTGTGCTTTCGTCATGGGTCGCCACTGAGGTGCTGTCGTCGCGCCAGGCTTTCACTCCGCGCTTACCGTCCCGGGTAGGATAGATAATTAGGAATGCCTGCTGGGCTAATTCCTTCAGATACTCATTAGATTTTTTCCGCTCCCGTATCTGCCGGCCGGTTCTCCAAAGAGCCCGCTGAGCCAGCATATTATTATAGTCAATATCGGCCGAGGCAATACCGTCATAAGTCTCCATTATTAAACGGATTGTATTGTATACGCTGTTGGTTTCGGCAGTAGAATATTTCTCGCCCTTGATTTTTGTAAATAAATCCTGATTTATAATGTTGACATTTTTCTCACCTACGAAAGCTATTTCTTTTACCTTGATGGTAATGGTAGAAGCTGCCCCGACCTTCTGCGATGTATTTGATATCTGGAGTAATATTTTAGGGTAGCCCCTGAGTACAGTATCATTAGAAATTACGCTTTGGATTTCCAGGTCTTGCCGGTTATCAAGGAACTGAGCGTTTGCAGTATCGGGATCGTTATAGTGAACTTTGGGAATTAAATACATATCCTCGGTTTCGCCATTGTCGATGGTGGCCGTAAATAACTGCTGATTGACGAGTACCGCTGTTTCGCGCCCCAGAACATCTATCAGCCATACCAGGAGTGTTCCGGTCACGTCGGTGTCGTCCTGATTGGTACCGATATTCCAATCTGCAATCATATATACCCGGTCGAAATCAGCCCGCACTAGCTGGGGGGGGATGTCGCATTTATACTGCCATAGAATGTTGGCAACATCGCTGTCAGCCACCGTTACAACTATCTCATAATCCGTGTCGAAGTCATTATCCCTCAGATCTTCCTCGTCGCCGCTGGTGCTGCTGAGGGTATAATTAGCGATAATGCTCCGGGCCTCGATAATTTGAATACTATCCGGTGCAATGGTAAACAGGGTCCGAATAGAACCGTCCATGTCCAGGGACCTTGCCACGATTTCCATGCCGGGCAGCTCGCTGAGAATATCGTCGAGGCTGGTTTTATTCAGCACGTCCGAAGCGTTTACCCATGTCTCCAGGTCTTTATCGAAGTAATTGAGTATGGCCCGCTGCCCATTGGTATCGGTCATAAACTCGGTTATATCGTCGTTTGAAACTACAAAGGAAGCAGTAAAAGTAACGATTTCAAAATACCAGATCGTCGTACTAGTATCGGCATCGGGATTGTTTCCGAGATCGTTGGCGCTCGTGGGATCCGTGTCGAACCAATCCTCCAGTATAAACTCGGTGCGGTAAAGCCTTGATGGGTGGCCGGCCGTCGCTGTAGCTGTATGGGACTGAATACGAAACGATTCCCCGTTCCCGCCGATGACGTTCCGCATATAATAGCCTTTTAATTCATTGGCATCAAAAGTCATTCCAGGGGTATAAAGGCTGATAAATCTGGAAGCCTTGTTATATGCCAGGAGCGGGGCGACGGTTGACTGTTTTCCTTGATAATCGCATAAGACTACCGGGTCATTTGATGAAAATAGGTTGAATAATTGTGCCCGCTTTACATCTCCAATAGCAACGGGAATGGTTTTGCCCACGGCGTTTTCGTTTACCCGGGGGAAATTCTGTTTAGTTATTTCTACCGGGGGCAGCGGCTTGTGCAGGGCTTCCCAGTTATCCTTACAAATGAATTTATAAATCGTTTCGGTATACTGGATTTCCTTTACTACTCCGCTCCATACCTGGTATGAAACGTCAGCAATAAAAATGTATACATCGATCTTCCGGTTAATTACATAATAGTCATTGCTCTCCAGGGTATTCCAGAAAAGGCTCGTGTTATCGACTTCAAATTCAAACCCGGACAGGCTGCCATAATCGCCATTTACCAGGATGTCCACCATTCTATTCGGCTGTCCAATTCTCTTTAAGTCGGTGAGGATCCCTTCCTTCCAGGTTTTGCTCGCAGGCGCATCCCCGGAATATCCGCTGCCGGCGTACCCCGGGATTCCGGTCACCCAGTAGAAAATACCTGAGTCCAGGCCAATACTCGCATCGGTGTCGCTTGTCGCATCCGATATGTCCAGCACTATCCCGATATTATATTGGCTCATGGATCCACATCCCGCGCAAAGGTTATATTCAAAAGCCAATCCCGGTAATTTACCCGGCCCTGATCATTCCATTTAATCACCTTACAATTGAATGGCCCGGACCCCTCCCGTTGTCCGTAAGGCTCATCCACGCCAATGGAAGGGAAGCTGATTGCCGCTGTCCGGGCCGTAGTCAGTAAATACCGTCGGATGGCCTTCATTTCGTCCTGAGTCTGTAAAAAACGTGCCTGGAAAACCCCCGGATCTGTCTGTCCGTCGAGATAATTGCTGGTACCGTCCAGAGTGAATTGCTTTATCATGTCGAAGTCAGAGGCGGCTATATATCGAAAGTCAGCGAGCCTCAAGTCTGCAATACTGGCGGATCCGGTATAAGTCGGAGAAGGGAGCCGCAGTTTCATCGCCATTGAGAACTGTCCGAAGGACACCCGGCGCGGCCGGCCGTAATCGACAACTGAGACAGTGAGGGATCCGGAGTAATCAATATCAGCACCGAAAATCTCCTCCCCGGTTCCGCAGTCAATAGAAAATGTTTCGCGGTTACTGTCGAGAACGGTTTCGAGGTCGTTTAATTCCGTCTCCGGGCCTTTGAATACAATACTGCTCTCGATGATATCTTCAGAAGCGCCCCGGTCGTTACCCTTCCAAAATCCATTTGCCACCTGGATCCATTTTATGGCCGGGCGGGTGTTGGGCCGGTAACCCCATAAGGTGTATACCGTGGAGCCGTCCCAATCCATTTATAAAACCCCGAGATTATGTGCCTCGACTAATTGATCGGCAAATTGGCGCTGCTTTTCTTGGATGGTCTCGCCTATCAGCTCCGCCGTTTCCGGAGTGGCATTCCCCTGGATAATTATCTGGGTATCCCCGAAGGTAACCCCGCCGATGGCATTATTAGGAATCACCGTGCCGGCCCTGTCCGGGACAAATATCTCCGGGCCGCGTTCGCCCACCAGGGCAGGTTCTCCGACAGCCGGGCGGCCACCCCCCTGGAATCCTTTTATTGTCTGGGCAGCCACCAGGCCAAGGGATGTGAGCGCCTGGGCGCTTGTCAGGGCATTAATAGGCTGGGCCGGTAAGAAACCAAGCTGGGCATTATTCAGGGCGATAGTGCGCTGCCAATTGACGAAAATCTCTGCTGCTGCGATGGCCTTGGTAAGCAAAAAAGCCTGCCGGCCATTATCGGAAATCTCATTGAAAAGGGAAACGGACGTGCGGGCCAGGGCGAGCCGAGCATCGGATTTCTTCCGCTCGATTGCGAGTTCTGCTTCGGCTGCCGCCTGGACTTTTTTCAGATTTTCTTCGAATGCTTCCTGCTCCAGCCGGAATTTTTCTTGCAGGCGCTCCAGCTCCCGGGCATCCATTTCGCGCCTCATTTCCTCGGCCCCCTGCAGTTGCATGAGCTCAAAGGCCCGGGCATCCTCAAGGCGCTTTTTCGTGTCATCAACCTGTTTTTGTTCGGTTTCCGTGACTTCTTCCTTGACCTTTTTTACTTGCTCCAGCTTTTGAATCTGAGCATCCAAGCCGGCTATGATTGCCCCCACATTGCTTTCCTCACGGATAAACCCTTCCCCTGCCAGGCCCTGAATCTTTTCCATTTCCCGCCGAATCTGTTCCGATTTCTGGACATCCTGTTCTGCAAGAATGGTAAGAGTGCGGCCGCTGGTTGTTTCCCGCATAGCATCCCGGATCTGTTCTACTTCCCCCCGCAGCCGTTGAATATTGAGAGCCGCATCCCGGACCTTCCGGACATCCCCAATATTTTGGAGGAAATCGGTGCCCCCAATACTATCTGCCCGGCGCTCCAGTATTGCTAAGGCCCCTTCCAGGCCGAGCAGGGCAGCTGTCATCCCCGCGATAATCGGATTCATGGCTGATAGTTTCAACGACATGGCAGTGATCGCAGTGGTAACTGCCTGTATTTTAGAGATTGCAAATACCACAAAAAATGTTTTTCCGGCTGCAATCAGGAGATCGACGTTTTCCGTTGCCCAGGCCATTGCCTCGCTTGCGGCCTCCAGGAATTTGATAATGGCATCCCGGCCCCCGGAATTCAACAGCTCTTTACGGAAATTGAAAAAAGACGTTTCAAGCCGGTTTATTTGCCCGGTCATCTTCTCAGCGCCCACGAGCGCCTGTTCCCCGTAAGTTTCCCGCATTTCCTTTGCGAGCTTGGGAAGCAGATCCTCGGCCAGTACCTGGCCCTGCTCCAGCATTTTATTGAGTTCCTGGGTGCTGATATCCATGGCCCTCGCTGCCATGATGAAAGCGCCGGGGATACGCTCACCCAGCTGCCCCCGGAGTTCTTCAGCCTGTACGTTCCCCTTGGAAACCATCTGCTGGAAAGCATTCAAGGCCCCCCGGGTTTCGTCGGCACTGAGTCCCAAGGCCCCGGCTGCCTCGGCCGTCGCCAGGAATATTTCCCGGGTTTGGGCTCCCTCAATGGACGTCCCTTTCGTGGCTGCTGTCAGCTTTGCATAATCCTCGGAAACTTTCTGCAGGCTGAGTCCGAGCCGGTCGGCCTCCTCCTCAATAAACTCGAACTCCTCACGGGCTTTCTCAGCGGAGCCGGTACCTACCTCCAGGGCATTGAACACCTTCACTGTACTTTTTTCTGCTGCCACCATGGCAGAAACAAAGCGCCCGGTAATAAAGGCCGAAAGGGCAGTAAAAGCCACCCGGGCAGTATTGGCCCCTGTCTGCATGCGGTCGAAAGTCTTGCCACTGGTGTTTTTTAGCTTATCGAATGAATCGTTTATTGCCTCATTCCGGCCCTTTATGGCATTTGACACCCGCCGGTACGCCTGGATCAACTGCCGTTCCCGCAGGGTGAGGGTAACTTCGACTTTATTCCGATCTGCCATTATTTTTTCATGCTCTTATAAAGTGCTGCATTTGTCTCGGATATTTCCCGTTTCCGTTTCATATAGGTTTGATTAACCAGATCACAGTATTCCACAACCGCCACGAATTTTGCCGGCTGGTCAATGATTCCCCCGCTCACAGGCCATATCTGATGGAGTTTCAGCCAAGTATATGCCCGGAATAACTCGCCCCCAGAAGCCGTTAAATAAGCCTCTGGGACCGCTTCCGCTCTCAAGAATCCTTTCCAGTTGCATAATTGACATTTCGCTCCAAAACAATGGGGGCAGATTCCTAGCCAGCCGTCGTCATCCCATTTGACGTGCCCATAGAATATAGCCGCTAGGATTCGGAGTTTTTTGACTCCTCCTCGTCAACCTTTCCCCCGTTAATTATTGCCATACCCACATGGGTGCGAGCTCGTTTTTCGATTTTCAGCAGGCAAGATTTTTTCCAGGGGTAGGTATTTCCTATCAGGGGTTTTCCGGAATTATCCCGCTCCATGCTGATATTTTTACCGTTTTCGTCCGGCAGATTCGTAATCCCCATGAGGCCGACGTGCAGGGCAAGATTGCTCTGGCTGCCGAGTTTCATGTTGATATCCCCCCCTTTTTTCATGGCGGATAGGCTGTCATCGACAAGTTCCTCCTCTGCCAGGGTGAGTACTTTACAGTGGAAAATGGTCTGTTCCTCTGCGGGAAGGTCTTTTTCCCACGGGCAAACCACGTCGTAATTTGCTTTCGGGTTTATCTGTTTCATTTTATGAGCCTTTCGGTTAATTGTTTAGAAATAAATGAATTCGATCTCGTCCTCGGCGCTGGTAGCCTGCCCGGTGCATTTGAATTCCACGGACATCATAAGGATTCCGTCCACGTCCTGGGGGCTTATGGACATTACCTGAGCATAATCCTGGAAAAACCAGAACGTTTTCCCGGCTGCGGTGCCGATACGGAAAAGATTCTGCATTTTCGTTTCCGCATCCATGAGGGCCGGTATATCCAGGGTGCCGGTCGGCAGTTGCTCGAAAAGAACCGTCCACACGGGATCCCGCTTGGTAATCCGTGCGCTGATAAATCCGGTGTCTGTCGCATTTGCATCCTTCCGGAGAACCACATTATTCCCGAAATCTATGCTTACTGAGTGCCATACCGGCGTTTGTCCGTTGATGGTAAGGGAAGCATTTTGAAGGATTGCCGGCTGCTCGTTATTGTAGGAAATCCCGGTAAGGAGTGCCAGGTCGTCCGTGCTATGCCTCGGCCCCTGCATGGTGAAATCCCAGAAACCGCGCTTGGAACTTTCGACCGTCATCACCAGGTTACCCATCACCCCGGTGGCCGCCCGGTTCGCGCCGTCCTGCTGGAGCTGCATGGAAATCGTTTTCTGATTATCAGAAGTGGGTTTTCCGCGGCCCCCCGCATCGGATACGGCACTGCTGGAAGTTGCTGTCGCGCCGGACGTGCCTCCCGTCAGCGTTTCCGCATCCTGGAGGGTGCCGGTGCCGGCCACATGATAAAGCTGTCCCGCTGCTGCCAGGGCGAGTTTACAGGTGCCCGTATTGGCCGATTCATCGGTAATGGTTTCATTCCGCTGGAAAGGTCCGCCGTTGACGGTTCCCACGGTAATCTGTTTCAGGGCATCGATAGTAATCCCGCACCCCTCCATAAATGCCAGCTGCTCCAGGTCAGAGGTAACGGTATCGGCTGTATTTACTTCTGAGCGGAAAGTATAGCCGAGCGATTTTTCGCCGGATACCAGGCCCAGGGGTGTCAGGGAACCGCGAGCAATGTCCCGATCCTCAGTGGGATAATTAACGTCGGCGTTGGCCCCGGCAATGACCCGCATAGTGGCGTTAGCTGCTGCAAGGGCTTCAAAGCTGCCTGCAGTGGATTCGACTTTGCCGGCGATTACTAACTGTCTTGTAAGTTTGGGAACTCCCATGATTTTCTCCTTTTATGCGTGATATGGATTGTCTTTAAGTCTCCGATGGTGAAATAAATAATTCAATAGTATGGTGGTAGGATAGGAGGCGACAGGGCGGTAATTAAACCGGCTCCCCAGGTATTCAGCTTCCTTGAGGCCCAGGCCGTTCAGCGTGTTGTAATTATCGTAAAACATTTTTGTCATGTCGCTGCGGACCTGCATTAATGTTTTGTCCAGGTCCACGCTGCTTTCGGGCATCACCTCAATATCTACTGGTGTCATGCTTTCATAAAACCCGATGGTGGCTTCCTCGTCGTCGTCGTCGCTTAAATACTCCTCAGTAGGATAATGCAGAAATACTGCGGGATAGGTGGCCGTTTCGGGATCGAAGTCATCGACGGAACCGTAATCGAAATTATATCCGCCCCCCGTGGACATGGCTGCAATGAGTGTTTCAATCTGATCCATGATAGCATTGAATATCGGATTACTGCCCGGGGTAAACGCGGTGCTGGGGGGAGTGTCGGCATCGGCGGAAGTGTCCACCGTGTAAAGGTCGTCCATTATCCGGCGGTATTTCAGGGACACCCGCACGACAACCTCGATGGGATAGCTGGTGTCATTGTGGAAAATCATTTCCGTATCGGTGAAATCGTACTGGATGAGGCCGACGGTTTTCAGCGTATTCTGAAAAGATTCGAAAAAGAATCCCCAATCCTGGATTATTTGCTGGGCTGTTTTCGTCAGGTCCGCCGTGGTGGTCGCCAGGGTCCGGATAGTAATCTCGGTGCGCTCTGACCGTCTGTCCACCACGTCGAAAGCATTCTCCAGATCTTCCTCGTCCGGGTATTCCAACAGAACGGCAGGATAAAGCCTTGTCTCTGGATCGTAGTTGTTTATGGATCCATAATCCTGGCTGAATCCCTTGGATGTGAGCATATAAGTATTAATGAGATCACGGATTTTATTTACAATGAGAGTGTAAATCGGAATGTTGGCCGGGTCATTAATCTGCCCGACTCCGCTGAGGGTAATTGCCCCCAGGGTAATTGCGCCGGTTCCGGTAATATCAATGGCGACGGTGCCCGTACCGCTCAGTGTAACTGCTCCGATGGTGATGGCCCCGGTGCCGGTAATGGTGGAGGAAACCGTCCCGGAACCACTGACCGTAATCGTGCCGACTGCAATCGTTCCAGTACCGACGTGGTGAATGGAGCCGACACCCGCAACTGTAACGGCTGCCAGGGTAATCGATCCCGTGCCCGTGATGGTAGATACTACGGTGCCGGAACCTGAAACGGTAACGGCTCCTATTGAGATCGCCCCAGTGCCTACATGATGTATCTTACCGGCACCCGAAACAGTTATGGCTCCAATAGTGATCGCGCCGGTCCCGGTAATTACCGCCGAGGTGGCTTTCGTAATTACAGGTCCCTTTCTAAGCAAAAGTTTAAAAGGGTTTGCCCATAATTCTTTAACGTCCTTGGCCGTTAGTTCCCTCCGCCACATTGCCGTTAAAGCAATCTGCCCATTTCCATAAAATCCGCGATAGGCTGCTATTTCTACATCCTGGGTCTGGTTTTCCATGGCGACATAAGAGCCACCACTGAAATTTGTATCATCTACCCTGCTGCCGTCGAGATATATTTTAATGCCGGTATCTGCGGCACTTCCGTCATAAGTCCCGACAATTAATATCCAAGTCCCCTCCATTCCAGTAACGGCAGTATTATAATACCGTCCACGGTAGCCGGCAGTAGAACCGTCCATTATGCTGAAATAGATTTTATCATCCCCTGCAGTCTGCAGTAAATATTCCCTTGTGGTGGTGGCTATCGTGTACTTACTTACAAAACCGAACCGGGTGGCATCGTCCATATTTACCAGGGTAGCAATGGAAAAAGGCTGATCAGTTGTTCCGTCACCAAATGACAAAAGGGCATTATCTGGAATTGTATGTACATCTGAAGATCCGTTATAATCCCTGGCCCATCCATACTTTGACATTACTGGACTCGTGCCCGTGGGAACGGCAATGAGTTGCTGGTTTCGTCGTACTGCATTAAAGAGAGATTTGTCCGGTGAGAGGACCGGGGACCATAAACCGACTATATTTTTCCACAGGTGCGGAAACTTTGACTCACTCATCGAGCGGGCAAAGCCCCCTTTCCATGTCGGTTTAATTATCATTGAATCTCGTCAGTAATGGGTATAAGCGCCACAAACATTTCAACGGCATCCCCTTCGAATGCCTGGCCGCCCTCATTTTTTACTACCGGCATCCCATACCGCTCTATGTTGGTAAGGATTCCGACTTCCTGATATTGAACAGTAGTCGCGGCATCAGCCGTGCAGATTAAATTCCCGATGTGTTCAAGCTGTAAAACAGAATCAGCAAGGGAATCGCCGGCAGTCCCAGTATAGGCGGCATCAGAGCCGGAACACCCGCCCGGGTTTACCTCGGCAGCCGTGTTTTCCGGGGAGGCTGCCCAGTAGAGCTCTACCAGCGCCCCGCTCGCGGGGGCCACATCGAATTCAATGCCGACTAATACCTTGTATTGCCTTGCCCGGGTAGCCCCGAGATCGTCCTTTGCCCCCTGCCGGGCAGCGCCATTGCCGAGGCTGGTTAAATCGAGCTGTGCCGTCCTGGTGAGAACTCCGCCGGAGGTAGGGTCTACATAATCGGTTGAATCTGCCCAGACAAAGGCCGTAGATGTTTTTTGCAGAACTTCGTTTGCCATGGGGATCCCCCTATGTTAAGTCGGCGATTAAGTCGTCGATGGCCGTATTGACGTTATTCTGGACGGCAGCATCGTTTGCATTCTGGATGGTGCTCACACTCTGGTCTTTATTGGCAACCAGGAGGGACCATATAATTTGCCCTTTGAGTCCATTCGGGTTTTGAATTTTTTCCCGCGCCCATTCCTTTTGCCCAGTAGTGCTCGCGCCGTCGTCGATTACAGCCTTGCATTTTATCGCGATTGCCGAGGTAATTTTATTTAGGATATTGCTGTCTTGCCTGAGTTCATACAATTCGGTATACGTTGCCATGTTATTCTCCGGTTACTTTGTTTAAAACGCCGTTGGCTATTTGCTGGGGATCCGCAGTAATACCGCCGGTTCCCATTATTACCCGGTCGCCGTATTTTGATTTCACTGCTTTGATTACCAGGTCAAGCCCCTCGACAGCCTGGGCCTTTGCCTCGTCGGAATAATCGTTTTCCCTGATGTAGTCCACCATCTTGACAAGGGTGGTAATGAAATCAACGGAAATCTCAAATTCCTTTTTTACCTTGAGGGGTATGTTTATCTGGGGTAATTTATTCGGATTCATTTTGAGCCTTTCTATTGTTTACGGTTTGATTGCATAACCTCCAAGGGCATGGAGCCGCGCCTGCAGTTCTGTATATATCTGTTTTCCTTTGCGGATTATAACATTCGCTTCCGCTATAATTTCCCTTTTCGCTTGCAGGTCTGCGGAGATTTCTGCCATCTTCTCTTTAATTTCATTGATTTCTTTTAAGCTATCCGACATAATATCCCCCTATGAAGCTGGCACGGTTACGGTGAGAGAAGAAATCGAAACGGTATCACCGGCAGTAATCGAAGTGCTGGAAAGATTAATATCAGCTCCAGAATCCGACACATCGCCGGTGATGACGTTTGAGCCTGCACCGTCTCTCAATTCATATTCAGCAGCCGTTCCGGTATTGTCGGCGCTGGTGTCGTCGCTTATGCTGTTAGCAGTTGCCACCCCGGCAGCAGCGGCCCCGAAGGCTGGATTAGATAGTGCCAGGACTGCCAGGACCGTGCTCATTGAAGTGGTGCCGATACGGAGATCCCCGGGGGCACTTACATCACAAAGATCGACGATAGCATCGCAAGCGGCGTTTCGAGCTGCAGTTGTCAATGTTGCCATGATTTACTCCTGTCCTCTTAAGTATCTGACCCCGACGGTCGCGGTGTCGGTATTGCTCATTTCATCGGGCGCGGAAAATACAAACCTGAGCGAATCGCACCTTTTTATCTGAAGTTCGCGTCGGCCATACCCGGTGGAATTCGTATCAAGGGTATATGAAGTCACCATCGAGTCGGCACCATAGGGCTGGTTTTCGGTGTAGTCCGTTCCATATAACCAGGCGGCGACCCCGCCGTCATAGCAGCCGACATCTATCTTGAAACTCGACGAATCCGACTGAGCTTTTGCAAGTGTATAAACAAAAATATTCGACTCATATTTAGCCGTCCAGATTGGCTTGCTGGTATCGGTAGCTACCGACTTCCAAGCCCCCGATCCGCTCGTGTCAATATCGAGGGAATCGTCTCGCACCCGCAGGCCGGAATATCCCTCGCTGTTTAAAATCTGGGTATAGCTCGGTCCATCCAGTGAAAACACCAAAGCCGAGAGAAAAAGGATTATTAAAAAATATTTCATTGGAATGCCTCCACTTCTGGGTAAGTATGTTCAAAAACTATCTCATATTCCCAGACGCCCTCGTCATAATCGACGAAACCATCGCTTATGGGATACATCATGGAAATATTGGTGTGGGCCTGCCCTTCTATCGTATACCCGGTAAGCGCCTCCCGGATATTCTCAAGATAGGTATAAACGCCCTCAGTCGATTTGGTATGGCTGAAAAGATTGCGGTAAAAGATGGTGAAGATCCAGCGCGCCCGGCGCTCCTGGGAAATCTTCTTTTCCCTCAGTGGCTTTTCCTGGGGAACGCCCTCATAGACTGAACGATCATACCTGATAAGGATTGCGCCCTCCTTATGCAGTAGCTCGTATTCCTTCGGATCATCGGGAAAGGCTTCTATCCTAATTCCGGATATTGCCCCCTCCAGTTTGGTCTTTAGGTTCTGTTCTGCTGCTAGTATATCCATCAGGCATTATATAAACTTATCAAGCTCGTCGTCGGTATATGTTTGGTCGTCGCTGTCTTTGTTTGCCCGCCAGAATGTTCCTTGGGATGCGACACTATCGTCGTCATCTATCTGCAGGGAGTGTTCCGCTATCTGTTTTAATTTTTCCAGGGCCTTTTCGTAATTGTCCTTTACCTGGGAGTCCTCGGCATGGGTACGCCTGTCAAATAGGTATTTACTGGCAACCTGAATTGACAATGTTTTGACCATTGCCGGCACTGGAGATATGGGAACGGAGTGCTGCTGGCGGAGGTATGAATTTATGAAGCTGTCGGCATTGGCAATGGTCTCAGTTAGTATAGATTGATCAATGGTCGTACCGTCGGTGTCGTCCGTTAGTTGTGCGACAGTATCCGACGATAGTGCATTGATGATATCCGTACTAACTGAGTATGCCATGCCATGGAATCATGTGGTATGGGTGTCGGTGAAAAGATACCCGGCATTGGTGGTGAGCTGGGTAGCTCCGAGATATTCCTGAGTCTCGAAGAACCAGCAGTCCCGGTCATTATCCCACCAGCGTTTTGTGTACCGCTTGGGTCCGCTGGGAGTATTGAACGGCCGCCAGTTGCTCGACCCTGCCATCATGCTCTTGCGAGTGGGCGCGGGCGGGTAGTAATAGACGAATGCCTTACCCTTGGTTCCGCCCCAGATGGAAGCATAAGTGAAATCGGTGCCGGCTGCTGCCTCGTTGGCAGTGTTATAAATCGAGCGGGCAACGATCACTTTTTCGATGGTGAGCAGGTTCGCGAGCATTTCTTCGGTGATTACCAGGCCCGGAGCATTCCGCGCCATATTGCTGGTATAGGACAAAGGCCCGGTGACTTCATCCACCCTGATCACTCCCTGGAAGGTAATATCATCCATGAGCAGGCGGATATTTGTGCGATCAATACCAGCTTTCTGCAGGGCATTGATAGCCTTGTCCACGTCGGTCAGGAAGGTATTGCCGGAAGTGGCAACCCATTTCGCATCGGCATCTTCACCAGAGGCATTTCCATCTTCCCAGGCAGAGGAAGGAGATGTCACGGCGGAAGCAACGAGGAGTTCCTTGCGGAGATCCAGCTTGTCGGCATTCCACTCGACTTTTTCCTGCTGCTGGCTTACGGGAGGAGTCAAGAAATTGGTGATACCCTCTTCCTGGAGATCTTCCTTGGTAAGCTGTGCCTTGTTCGCGTACTGCTTGCAGTCCACGTCCACGGTGCTGAGCTTCCAATCACTCACGGGTGTTTTGTCGCCAGGTGCCCGCTGTCCAGCGGTATCCCTGAAGGCATCGCCCCGGTTATACTTCGTCATTTTTGCTTTGTCAGTGGGTAGCTTGATGCTCGGGAAAACCTCATCAGCCACATAGGACTTGTTTCGCCATGCAAGGGACGCGTCCTGTACGTGCCCTCTAACTACTTGTGCAACGACATCTGGCATGATTGTCCTCCTTACGCTTTAATCGCTATGTTAGAAAGTTGAATTTCGACGAGATCATCGGTGTTGCCTGCTTTTACGCAAATGCCGAAGGTGTAGGAACCGCTCGCTGCCGCGATTGCTTTTCCGTCTCCGTCGGTGCTTACCTGATCATTTTCATTGAGAACCTTGCCTGCCTGGACGATGGCCTTGCCACCGTTGGCAATCGGCATTATCGAGGCGCTGTCGTCGGTATTGACGGCCCGCTCATTAATGCCAAATGGCAGATCCACGATTGAAGTCGGCTCGGTGACCTTGCCGTCGGTATCCATGATGACTACCCGGCGGGCATTAATCACGGCAGCCGCGACTTTCGTTTCTTTTTGAATAACATTTTCAGTAACCATCAGTTACCCTCCTGTGTTTGATTTGGAATCGTTTTTTCAAATTCGTCAAGATTTTTTTTGCGCTGATCGTTTTCTTCGGCGATTTCTTCCAGGCCCTCGTTTTGTTCGTCGGCCATTTCCAGCACTTCGGGAAGATCGGATTCATCCTTTACAAATCCCTTGAGATACTTTTCAAGGTCGCCGGGCTTCCCTTCAGTCCTGATGCGGTGAACTTCCCACGCGATAGGCTCTTTTTGTTCCGGCAGGATAAGCCCCTTATTTAAAAGGGGATGGACAAATACCAGATCCTCATTGAGAGCCATCTGCTATCCCTCCTGGGAACTGAAGTTGTGTTCGCCGTCCTGGTTCAGGTCGGGGTTTTCTTCCAGAACCTGCTGCGAAGCCTGTGAAAAACTCAGACTCGGATCGGCTTTCAATTTTTCCTGTACCTTTTCCCGGAGGGTATCCGTGGTGGTACGGGGAGCCGGTTCCTTGCCGTCGTCGAAATTCTGGTTTTCCGGGAACTGCGGGTTTTTCTTCAGGGACTCCATGTAATGTTCCCTGGCCGGCTGCTTCACCTTCTGCTTGGTTTTCTCGTCGGTGAATTCGAAATCACCCTGCCCGCGCCGGAGCTTCAGGTTGTAGAGTTCTTCTTCTTTTTTGGCCGGGGCAATCCGGCGTTCTTTGATCATGGCCTCGACGAGATCCCAATCTTCCTTGTCGAGCCGGGTTTCCTCGTCCTTTTCCATCTGGGCGACGAGTTCCTGGTGTGCCTTGTCGGAGTCGTTAAACTTCTTTTCGAAGTCGTCTCTCTCTGCCGTGAGGGTGTTGACCTTTTCCTTTTCGGCGGCCATATCTGTTTCCAGGCCCGTGATTTTCCCCTTGAGGGTGTTTACTTCGGCCTGCAGTTCTTCAATAGTTGGCATGGTGTTACCTCCATTTTGTGAAAAATTGGTTTTGATTTTGTTTAAAATATCCGTGAAAGCTGGCATGGCCTCGGGATCGTCGTCGGTGGCGTTTTTAAGGTCATCCACTCGCCACTGGGGGATAATGTCGTCGGCCTTTTCCATTCCCTCGACCTCTATTAACCAGTCCCGCATTGATTGCAGCACCTTGCCGATACCCCGAATATCGAATGAATCGTGGAAGTTAAACGTCTCAAAATCCCCGGAATCGTTGAATTTAAAGGCTGTCAGCCCCTCCACTGCGGGAAAATTGGTAAGGCCCACATGGCGTAAAACCCCTTCAGAAAGCGAGATAGAGACGTTTTTCCAGGCTTTCCCGATTAAGTCCTGGGCCTTGTCGGCGATTTCACCTATCTCCCCGAAAAGCCTGGTGGCTGTCCCTTCACCCTCTGTCCATACCTTTTCAAGCCATGCGAGGGCCGGGGTGTCACCCTTGGGGTGTCCCGGGACGATGGGCACGGCATTGCCTTTGCTATTCAGCTTGGTGACGTTTGAGAAGGTGCGAGCGATTCCTTTTACCTGGTCGCCGGTGAAGGTATGGGTTTTGCCTGAAGCATCAGTCCATGTCCCGGCGCGGAAAAGTTCTTTCTTCATATTACCTTATACATAATAATATAGTGATACGTTAATTCTGTTTTTAAAATAAGGTTCTTCGCATTGCTGTTTTTCCTAATCTATCATGCCTGAATCATAATGTCAAGAATAATCGTATTGATGCCCGATATTTTTCCCTTGTGCATTGTGTTAAATTAATGTAGAATAATTAAAAATAAACATGTTAAATTCGTTTTTAATTCAGAATAAAGGATCGCATGAAAGTTACTGATAGGCTCATCTCAGAACTCAAGGCAAGCGAATACAATCCCCGGAAAATATCGGACAAGGCACTGGAGGATTTGAAGAAATCCCTGGAAACTTTCACGGCCGTGGAGCCGATAGTCATAAATTCCAACCCACAGCGCAAGGATATCGTCATAGGAGGCCACCAAAGGCTCAAGGCAGCCCAGTTACTCGGCTGGAAAAAGATGCCGTGTATCGCCGTGGATTTGCCCCTGGATAAAGAACGGGAACTCAATATCCGGCTGAATAAAAACGCCGGGGAGTGGGATTGGGATAAATTGCTGGAATTTGAAGTTGCCGACTTGATTACATTCGGATTTGAGGAAGGGGAACTCGGAACCGGGCCGGACTTTGAACCAGTGGGATCAGAAAGTCAAGGAAAACTGGATGAACTACAGCCAAAATTAATCAAATGCCCAAAATGTGGAGAAACTGTTGATATCCGGCACTGCTCAGCTAAAAGTTGATTTTTGTACACCTATGGCATCAGATTATGCCTGTAAAAATTGGCATTATTCAAAGCGGTCTCCATTCGGTAAAAATAATAAATTTGGGGTTTGGGAAAATGGAAAATATATCGGATGTATAATTTATGGATATTCAGCAACCCCAAATGTTGCCAAAGGATTGGGTTTACTTCAGAATGAAATTGTAGAATTACAGCGTGTGGCGCTTACTAAACATATATCCCCAGTATCCAAAATTGTCGCTATTTCTATAAAACTTTTAAAAAAATATTCTCCGGGATTAAAATTAATAGTTTCGTTTGCAGATGTAGATCAGAATCACCACGGCGGGATATATCAAGCTGGAAATTGGATTTATACGGGAATAAGCATGGAAAATGTAAAATCCGGTTATATAGTACGGGGTAAATATATGCACTGCCGATCTGCAGGAATGAAAGGCCGAAATACTCTTGAATGGGTCCGAATGAATTTAGATCCAAAGGCAAAAAATTTTATTACAAAAGGCAAACACCGATATTTAATGCCATTAAAAAAGAATATAAAACAACAATACATAAAATTATCAAAACCATATCCCAAGCGCCAGCCGAGTGAAACGGGCTCCGGGAACCACCCGGAGAAAGGCGGGGTAGATCCGACCCTGGCGCTCCAGCCTGCAAAAGCCTGCCAATCAGGGTAAAAATGCCGAAAAACAGCACATCATGGAAACCAGGACAGTCCGGTAACCCGGCAGGCAGGCCAAAGAATACCCGCTATTTTTCCGACGTGGCAAAGGAACTGCTTACCGGGAAGAAAATAGATGTCACCTGGACAATAACCGATGAAAAAGGCAATAAAAAGACAAAACGCCTGAACCTGGAATCATCCGAAAAAACCAATTACGGGATTGCTGCCGCCCTGATCGTGGAAGCTGTCAAAGGCAACGTGCAGGCAGCCAAGGAGCTGATCGACCGGGTAGAGGGCAGACCGAAGCAAGCCGTAGAAATGTCCGGGGGCCTGGGCCTGGGCGACATGAGCCTGGACGAGATAAAGGAACTACTTGCAGAAGTTAGAGCCCGAAGAACTTGAGCGCCTGGAATGTGGCCTCGAATTGGAGCTTTTAAAACGCGACTGCCAAAATTCCCTCTATTCCTTCCTTCGCACCTTCTGGAAATACTTCGATGAGTCGCAATTCGTCGATAATTGGCACATAAAATACCTCTGTGACCTGGCCCAGGATATCATAATGAGGGCAATCAGGGGCGAGCCGAAGGACAAGGATCTCATCGTCAACGTGTCCCCGGGCACCACGAAATCGGGTATTTTCTCGGTTATGCTGCCGGCCTGGTCCTGGACGGTGGCCCCCTGGTTCCGCTGGATTACCGGCAGCTTTGAAATGGGCTTGGCCACGTTCATGGCGACGAAAAGCCGGGATATAATCCGATCTGACCTTTACCAGCTGCTTTTCGGCGACGTGTTTCACGTGAAACCGGACCAGGATAATAAAACCGAGTACCACACGAATAAAACCGGAGCCCGGAAGGTATGCAGCACCGGCGGCAGTATCGTCGGATTCCACGGCCACGCCCTTTTAATCGACGATCCCCTGAATCCGAAGGATGTCCTCGGGGCCTCGGAAAACATGAAAAAAACCGTAAATAACTGGTTTGACGGTGTTCTCCCCACCCGGAAGGTGCATAAGCGCACCACCCCGACAATCCTGGTAATGCAGCGCCTGGCGACGGACGACCCCACGGGGCACCTCCTGGAGAAAAAGCGGGACGAGATAATGCACATCTGCCTGCCGGGAGAGCTCACGGAACTGGACAATGTGAAGCCGCCGGAACTGAAAAAACACTACCAGGGCAATCTCTTCGACCCGGTAAGGCTCGGCCGGCCGGAACTGGCGGAACTGAAAACCGACTTGAGAGCCAAGGGATACGCCGGGCAGATACTGCAACACCCCAGGGCAATCGAGGGAACCATTTTCAAAAGGGCCTGGTGGCGCTATTTCGACGTTTTACCCTCCGGTCCGCCCATCCGGAAAGTACAGTCCTGGGATACGGCATTTAAAAAAGGCAAGGAAAACGCCAAAAATGCCATGATTTACTTCTATCAATACCAGACCGGTTTTTACATCACCAAGGTATTTTCTGAGCACCTGGAGTTCCCGCAACTGGACGAGCAGATCCGCATGGAATACAACGCGGACCCGTGCCATGCCCTGCTGATCGAGGACAAGGCGAGCGGAATTTCCCTCATCCAGACATACCAGCAAACCACGACAATGCCGGTAATTCCGGTTAATCCATGCGGGGATAAGGAAGCCCGGGCCAATGCCAGCACCCCAAACTTGGAGGCGGGTAACGTATATTTACCCCGGGGGGCACCATGGGCAGCCGAGTTCGTGGAGATATTTGCAGGCTTCCCGGATATTGAGTACAAGGATTTAATCGACTGTTTCAGCCAGTTTTTTCAATGGATAACCGATAAACCAAGCGGGGTACCACAAATTAAATCAAGGAGAACAAGAAATGTCACACTCGAAGGGTGGTAAAAGAGGGCCGGGCAGGCCACGGAAAGAAAAGCCTTTGGAATTTCAGGAGCGGTTCCGGAGCCGGCGGCCGGTAAGGAATGATCCCTACACCCGGGAGACTTCCTGGGATACTCAGTACATGGATTCGATATTGCCGGACCCGGACGTGATCCTGGAAAAGCTCGGGCTCTCTGCCGATGAGGCTTACCGGAATATCGAGGCCGACGGACACCTCACCAGCGTGAAGGATTCCCTGCTGTCGTCCGTGAAAAAGCTGGAATGGGACGTGGTGACGGACAAGGGGAGCGAACGGGCCGCCCGGGAGATAAAAGCAATCCTTGAGGATTTCGACATGAATCAATTCTATTCGGATGTTTTCCGGGCCAAGGGCTGGGGGATGTCTCCCATCGGGGTTACCTGGGATAGCAACGGCTCGATAATTTTCCCGAATAAGCTGGAGGCCAAGCCGGTCCGGTATTTCGAGTATAACAATGCCAACGAGCTCCGCTTTCTGAGCAAGGGCCACATGGGGATCGGGGAACCGATAAAGCCGATGACCCTGCTGGTGGCAAGGAATGAGCCGGACTTCGATAACCCCTATGGGGTGAAGTTGCTCTCGAAATCTTACTGGTATGTCACCTTCAAGCGCAATTCCCTCAAGTGGTGGAATAAATTCATTGAGAAATACGCCATTCCCTGGCTCCTGGTAAAAGTGCCCCCCAACACCAGCACGACGGTAATCGACGAAGCCCTGGAAAATCTGGGGAACCTCCTGCAGGACGGTATCGGCTCGGTGCCGGACAATAACAGTGTAGAGGCCCTGGATCTGAAGGATAAAGGGGTATCTGCGGAATTATTCGAAAAATTCAATTATACCATGAACTCGGAGCTTTCGAAAACATGGATTGGGGGCACCCTCACAACTGAAGTGGGGGATAAAGGCACCTATGCAGCCAGCAAAACCCACATGGAGGTAAAGGACGACAGGCGCGACGACCTCCGGGATCTGATCGTGGAAACCATGAATGAGCTCGTAACCTGGATAAATCAGCTTAATTTCGGGGGGCTGCCGCCTAAATTCAAGATGTTTCAAAAAACCAGCGTTACCAAAGAGGAAGCGGAAATCGACGGTATCCTCGCGGAGAAAATGGGGTTTAGGCCCAGCAAGGAATATTTCGTCAATAAATACGGCAAGGATCCGGCGGAGTTCGAACTGGAAATGGTATCGACCCCGGGGGCCGTTCCCCCAGAGATAGGTCCGGATGCTTTCACGGCTGAATTCGCTGCGAAAATAAGCCAGTTCAAAGACCAAGCGGCGCTCGACCGGGCCATGCGGGATCTGCCTGCGGACAAGCTGCAGGCCCAGATAGAAGGGCCTTTGAATCCCATTATCCGGATGCTCCGGAAAGCGGAAAATTACGAGCAGGCCCTGGGGAACCTGGTGGAAATGTTCACCGATATGAGCATGAGCGAGGCAGAGAAAAATATTAACCGGGCCATTTTCGCGGCCGAGGCATGGGGGCGAATTGTCAACACGGAAACATGAAATGTCGCCGGACTGCTGGTGCAGGCCCCGGGTGCAGCGGGTCTGCCTTGAGTGCCTGGAAATGGATCCCGCCTGCTGGCTTTGCCAGGGGGAAGGGTGGATCGATGTCGCGCCGGAAGATATCGACAGCACCGACGAGCAAATGGTAATAATCCACGAAACCGGCCACCAGCTTTTAACCCATTGGTATCATGCCAGAACAATCCATTAACCTCAGTGCCGTAATAGGGCTCAAGCCGGCTGATGCCATCCGGTTTTTCCGTTCAAAGGGTTTTGCCATTACCTGGGATTGGCAGCAGCAGTTAAAAGTAAACCACGCGACGACGTTCACCGTTTCCAAAGCCATGAGGATGGACATCCTCCAGGATATCCGGGAAATGCTGCAAAAGGCCCTGGACGACGGCATTACCTACCAGCAATTTTTAGAGGAGTTAGAGCCCCGGCTCCGGGCAAAAGGATGGTGGGGCCGGCGCGAGGTAACGACGGAAACCGGGAAGCAGGTAGTCCAGCTAGGATCCCCGCACCGGCTCGCCCTTATCTACCGGCAGAACACGCAAAGCGCCCTCAATGCCGGCCGGTTCAAGGCTTTCCTTGACAATGCCGACAAGCGCCCATTCCTGATGTATGTAGCCGTGAGGGACGACCGGACTACCGCGATATGCAAATCCCTGGACGGACAAGTCCGGCCCGTGGGAGATCCTTTCTGGAACACCTATGCCCCCCCGAACCACTTCGGATGCCGTAGCCGGCTGCGGCCGCTAACAGCAAAGCAGGCAGAGAAATTCATAAAGTCCGGGAAGGGGAAAATCCAGTTCGACGGCACACCCACGGCCGAGGGTTTCGACATAAACCCAGCGGAACAGTCTTTTCTCATTGACGGGTCCAGGTATGACCGGGATATATGGGAGAAAGGCGAAACATTACAACCATAAACAAAAGGCTCAACCATGAAAATGATCGTAGTAGGAAACGGAAACATAATGCGTCCACAGGGACATTTAATAAATATGTTCGACACGGTTGTCCGTGTTAGTGGGTTTCAGATAAATGGATATGAATCACTTGTGGGGACGAAAACCGATATTGTCAGTGTGGGCCGTCCGGAAAAACTCGATCCGCTCCCGCCTAAAATATGGATCGGCAATCCCTATGGTGTGAGTGCCATTCCGGAAGGTATAATGAAAAAGGCGTTCCCCGATGGCTGGGAGTCTAATTCCAATGAATGTATAAAAGACACCTACGATTTATGCGGATTCGATCCAAAGGTGAACCACCCTACCCTGGGAATGCTTACCATTATCATGGCGGTTAATTTCGGTTCTCTCTTTTATGAAAAACCTATATACGTTACTGGGTTTGAATTTGGGCATGAAGGATGGCCACGATATTATTACGATAAAAAACCCTGGAAAAATACACCGGATAATCATCACAAGCCGGATGTTGAAAGAACGGTTTTAAAAAAATTAATTGCCGACGGTCATGTCGAATATCTTCACATGCACGATGTAATTCTCCTTGAGGAAGATAATTCGGAGAGGTTAAATTGAACGCCAAAGTCGAATGTTTGAGTAAAAAAATCGGCACCACCCGGGGGCCGGTGAGGGAATGCGATGGCCGGCTGTCGGTGGTGATGATAGTCAAGGATGAAGCCGACAACATGGAGGGGGCACTTTCTACTTTTATCCCCTTTGCCGACGAGATAATCATAAACGACACGGGCAGCACCGACGGCACCATCACAAAAGCCATAGAAGTTTTTACCGCCCTGGATTACAATAATTTCCGTATTATCAAATCTGCCTGGCAGGAGGACTTCAGCCTTGCACGAAACCAGGCGCTGAGCTGCGCCCACTGCTCATGGGTAATATGGCTTGATGCCGACGACCGGATCCCTACTTCGGAAGTGGAGAAAATAAACAAGCTGAAAACCGCGCCCTGCGACAGGTTTTTTTCCTTTAAGCTGGTAAACATTCACAGCGGCCTGCCCATCGGTAGTTCGTGTTTTCAAACAAGGATGTTTCCAAATCATGGGGATATGAAATGGCAAGATCCGATCCATGAACAGATAATTTATGCTTGCGCCGAGCTGGGCCTGCATAATAAAGCCGTCCCGGTTACTATACACCACTGGGGATACAATGATGAGGACGGCCGGCGCGGGAAAGCAGAGCGCAACATGAAGCTCATGGAAAGGCTCGATGTATATGAGCAGATACCGGCTAAAATGATGATGAAAGCAAATTCCTATTATCAGTTAAAACGATATGAGGAGGGGATTGAACTGCTTAAACGGTTATGGGCATATCCGGACCTTAATCGCATTGATTATGATCTATGGTATACCGTGCCGGCTGAAATCGGCATGGGATATCTGAAACAAAAAGAATATGAAACCGCCATCGAGTGGTATGATAAAGCCCCCGAGACGAGCCTGGAGGCAAATTACTGGAAAGGTTTCTGTTTCTATCGCCTAATGAAGTACAAAGAATGTGTGATCTGGTTTCAAAAAGCCATCGAATGCAAGGAGCCGGTAACAAAATGCACGACCGATTTTCACACCTGTCGGCTTAACGCCTATAATTTCCTCGGCCAGGTGTTGTCGGGCCTGGGGGAGTACAAAACCGCAATAGATATTTACCACCGGATGCACGAACTTTACCCAGGAATTAAAATACAGCCAGAAGATGACTAAGATTACCGGACATATCGACGAGAAGAAATTTAACCGGATAATCCGGCGGCTTGCCACAAATGCCCGTAATACTGCCCCCCTCATGCGGGAGATATCCCAGGATATGCTCGATAATGTGGAGGAGAATTTCGACCGGCAGGGGCGGCCATCATGGAAACCGCTGCGGCCCAGTACCATTGCACAACGCGAGGCCCTGGGGAAAGCTGGAAAGATCCTGCAGCGGGACGGACACCTCGCAAAGTCGGTAAGTACAAATTACGACCGTACGTCGGCTTCGGTAGGGACTAATTTAATTTATGCTGGGGTGCATGAATTCGGCCACACCTTTCCGGCCATGAGGCCCAGGAGAAAAAAGGCCCTGGCGTTTATCGGTGCCGATGGTAAAAAGGTGGTGCGGAAAAGTGTCGGGCCTCGGAGGGTGCCGGCGCGGCCGTTCCTGAGACAAACCGAGGGCGACATGTCAGAGCATAGAAAAAAGA
>Ga0180437_10001473_pt1 | contig 40288 bp, 34 predicted proteins | sample SS_ome_4_FD_132410 | JGI IMG/M metagenome (GOLD analysis project Ga0180437, IMG submission 132410) | Hypersaline lake sediment archaeal communities from the Salton Sea, California, USA - SS_3_D_1 metaG | ecosystem: Environmental > Aquatic > Non-marine Saline and Alkaline > Hypersaline >...
CCAATCGCAGGATTCCTCCGGATGGATGCAGGACTTGGCCGTAAAGGCGAAAGCCGGATTCGAATATTTCGGACGCACTATTTCCTGGGCGGATGCAGATGAGACGGCCCAGCTGAGCGCCCTGCTGTTCACATTCCGACCTTCACTCATCGTAAGCAATCGGGTTTCTCTGGGAGCCGTGGTAGGTTATGGACTGTCCGACTTCGACACCATCACCTTCCGTGAGCTGCCCCTATCGATTGAGCTGGAAACAGGGAAAATCGGCGGATGGCTGATCGGCGGAGAATTGGAGGCTGCTCTTTGGGAGACGGGAGATTTTGAGATTGGAGTACGGGGCGGATACGTCTTCTATAAGGGAAAAGAGGACCGTTATGACATCCCCGGCCTGGCGGTGACAGCAGATGTGGCCACCGTGCCCCAATGGCAAAGGATTCGAGCGGGATTGCAGGTAACCTATATCCCCTACGCCTATTTTTACCCTTTCGTCCGCATTTCTTACGACCATCTTTGGGGCCGGTTCGAAGTCCAGCAGACCATCAGGGATCTTTCTGGCAGCCAGGACGTCGACATCACCGGTCGGGGAAAAATCCATGTCGGGATGGGTTTGTCCTACGAGCCCATCGATCGATTCACATTCGAGGGAGGACTCCATGTTATCCCTCACTCGGACAAGGTCGACTTGGGAGTGTCGGTAGGCCTGTCCTATCTGTTCTAGCCCCGATAGAGGAGGATAAAAAGCATGAAAGCGAAACCGTGGATATTGGGATGCCTGATTTTGTCGACCCTGATCCTCCAGATTCATACCCAGCAGCGGAGAGTGTTTCATCACCCGCAGCGGGGCATGCGTCATCAGCAGCTTCAGATCGCGAATTTTAAAACCTCTCCCCCCGAACAGGGCCCATCCTATGCTCGAAGTCATATCCTGGTCAAGTTCAACTCGATGGTGTCCGGGCAGAGCATTCACGACACCATGGACGCCTACGATATCCCCGACTACCGCTACATCCCGGTGGTCGATCTTTATCGCGTGGATCTCCCGGTGGGCACCTCGGTGGAAGAAATGATCCAAGTCTGGCGGCAAAACGCATGGGTGGAGGAAGCCCGACCGGACTTCACGGCCCGGATAGCCGTCACTCCCAACGATGAATTCTTCGACCGCCAGTACGCATTGTCCAACTCCGGGCAGCAGATCCCGGTTCCCGGCAGTCCCACCGGGAAAGCCAGCGCCGATATCAGTGCCACCACAGCCTGGGAAGAATCCAAAGGGAATGAGAACGTCATCATCGCAGTCATCGATACGGGAGTGGATCTCAATCATATCGACCTGAAGAACAAAATCGTCTCTCCGGGACGGGATTTCGTCAATGACGATTTCGATGCCACCGACGACAACGGCCACGGTACCTTCGTGGCCGCCATCGCCGCGGCCGAGACGGACAATCGGGAGGGGGTTGCCGGAGTCGCCTGGGATTGCAGGATCCTCCCCGTCAAGACCATGGACGAAGAAGGCGACGGATTCTACAGCGACGTGATCGACGGGATCATCTGGGCCGTGGACAACGGCGCCCACGTCATCAATCTCAGCCTGGGCGGTGGTGAGCCCGACACCGCCCTGGAACAGGCCCTGCAATATGCGGTTGAAAAGGGAGCGGTGGTGGTGGCAGCCAGCGGAAACGATTCAGGCGCGGGAGTCCTCTACCCCGCCAAGTACGACCGTTGGGCTCTGGCTGTGGCCGCGACGGATTTTAACGACCTAAGGCCTGAGTGGTCCAATTTCGGACCCGAAGTGGATGTCGCGGCCCCGGGTGAATTCATCATAAGCGCCGTGCCCACATGGTTTTTCGGGCCGGGATCTATTCCCTACGGCATCGGCGGCGGCACGTCCTATTCCACCCCCCATGTCGCCGGCATGGCTGCCCTTATCATCAGTCATAAGCCCTGGTTGTTGGGAATCGACACCTCGTCCGTGCCCTGGATTCCGAATCCCACGCTCGCGTCGGCGGGTGTTCAGGATATCATGAAGATCATCCGCTTTACATCGGAAGATGTCAACGCATCCGATCATCCCGGTCAGGATGAATTCATCGGATACGGACGCATCAATATGGCCACTGCTCTAGTGCCCATTCAGATTAAATAGGGGACATCCCCCGCGGGGACACCCTGTTGACAGGGTGTCCCCGCGGGGGATGTCCCTTTGAGTGATCCATGCTAAGGTGTCTGCATATCAAGAATCTCGCCACCATCCAAGAGGTGGAGATGGAACTGGGGCCGGGCTTTTTGGTGCTCACCGGAGAAACCGGCGCGGGAAAATCGGTGGTCATCGAAAGCATTCGACTGGCATTGGGGGACAAAGGCTCGACGGATGTCATCCGGACCGGTGCTGAAGAGACCTCCATCCAGGTCGTCATCGATAAAACCAGCGTATCAACGGCTGCGACCCAATTCCTCATCCATAGAAAGATTCCTGCCCGGGGATCAAGCCGCTGCTACCTGAACGGGACCTTGATGCCCCTTCGCAAAATCAGCAAATTAGCCGGAAATTTGGTGGACATCTACGGCCAGAATGACCACGTCTTCCTGCGCGAGGTCCGGAACCAGCTGGATTATCTGGACCGCTACGCCGGTGGCGTAGGAGTGAGGGCCCAGGTAGCGGAATCGGCAGCCGAGGTGCGCCGCCTGTTCCGACACAAACAGCAACTATTAACCTCCGAACAGGAACGGAAACGTCGGCAGGATTTTCTCGCCTTTCAGCTCCAGGAGATCGAGAAAGCGAGGCTCATCCCTGACGAAGAAGAGACCCTGCGTCAGGAACGCCTGATCCTGAAGAATGCAGAGCGGATAAAAGATTGGCTGGAGGAGGCTCTCGAGCTCACCCATTCTCGGGATCAGTCCATATCCGCCCAGCTGGCGCAACTGCTGCCCTTGGTGGAGCGGTTGGCAGAATTCGATCAGGAATGCCAAAATGCGGTCGACAACCTGCAGAGTTTTGCCATCTCCCTCAAGGAGCTCTCCCATCATCTGATCCGGTTTCGGGAAAAGCAGCAGGATTCGCCGGAAAGGCTGGAGGAACTGGAAAATCGGCTGAGTCAGATCGAGAGCCTCAAACGAAAATACGGCGGCAGCGTGAAAGAGATCTTGGATCACTTCCAAAACTGCCAGGCAGAACTAGCGGATCTTGATGCCAATGAAGAAAGACGAGAGGAATTGGACGAGCGGCTGCGCGAACGATTCGGAGCCTATTCGGAGTATGCCGCAAGCTTGCGCGCGAAGCGGATTGAGGCGTCGAAAAAGCTGGAGAAAGAAATCGAACGCGAGATCAGCCAACTCGGCATGAAGAAGGCCCGTTTTTCCGTCGATCTTCGGGAAATTCACTCCGATCCGGCCCGCTTGGATCTCCTTTCCGATTCGGGGACCGAAGAGGTTGAATTCCTGCTCAGTCCGAATCCCGGAGAAGACCTCAAACCCTTACGGAAAATTGCATCCGGCGGAGAACTCTCCCGCTTCATGTTGGCCCTTAAATCGGTGGACAATGAAACCGAGGAGTCCAGAACCCTGATCTTTGATGAAATCGATGCCGGCATAGGAGGGAAAACCGCAGAATTCGTGGCCCGTAAACTGCTGGCCCTATCCCGGCGCAATCAAGTTATCTGTATCACCCACCTGCCGCAGATCGCATCGTATGCGACGCATCACATCCGGATCGAAAAGAACGTCAAGCACAACCGCACCTTTACCACCGTACACAAGCTATCCCCGCAGGAGAGAGTAGAGGAGATCGCACGTTTATTAGCCGGAAGCCGCGTCACCTCCGCAACCCTAAAGAGCGCTCAGGAGATGCTGGAAAACAAACCCCAGGAAGACTGATCCGCTGAATCTGGGCTTGCCCGGAACTGGCCTCCACACCTGATTTGCTGTACAATAGGACGGTTTTTTTCACAAGGAGTCGAAATGTCATGAGTCGCTACGCAGAAATAGCGGAGGATACTTTTCGGGAGGGATTCAGCTGTTCTCAGGCGGTGTTGAGCGCCTTCGGCCCTTCGCTGGGACTGGATCGGCCGACGGCGTTGAAACTTTCCCAGCCTTTCGGGGGAGGCATGGCCCAACGCGGAGAAACATGCGGGGCCGTTACCGGGGCTTATCTGGTTATCGGCCTCAAACACGGACGCGTTCAGGCCGAAGACACCGCCGCCCGCGACCACACATATGCGGTGATGCGAGATTTCATCTCCCGCTTTCTGGCCGTCCATGGAACCCTCAAGTGCCGCGACCTTCTGGGATATCGCCTCGACGATCCGGATGAGCATCGACGAGCCGAGGAGGAAGGCAAGTTTCAAATCCTCTGCCCGGGACTGGTCCGCACCGCCGCCGAAATCCTGCAAGAGATCCTTGCTTTGCCCGCATAGAATCCACGTTCGGATCATCGGTCTATTCACGGTGAGAACATCATGACGGCGCCCCGTCCCCTAAAGCCAATGCCCCCTTTGGAGCCGTTTCACTTTTACATCTACACCTTCGGCTGTCAGATGAACGAAAACGATTCCGAACACATGGCGGGGCTCCTTATGGCGGAAGGCGCACTCCCCGCAGCTGTGCCTGAAGACAGTGATTTCCTCATCATCAATACCTGCGCCGTACGCGCCAAATCCGTTGACAAAGTCTATTCCCTCCTGGGGAGGCTGAAGCGTGTAAAGCTCTCTCGAGACGCCAAAATCGCGGTGACCGGTTGTGTGGCTCAACTATTCCGGCGGGATATCATGCGTCAATTCCCCTATGTCGACCTGATTGTGGGCCCCGACAACTACGCCGCCCTGCCCGCGCTCCTGAAGAAGAGCCGCGAAAGACCGCAGTCCGCTACGGCCTGGCACAGCGAGTGGCAGGAACTGCCCACCGGTTTTCGCGCCAAAGGAGTGAGTGCCTACATCACCATCATGGAAGGCTGCGATAATTTCTGCAGCTACTGTGTGGTTCCGTTCACGCGGGGCAGAGTGAAATTCCGACCGCTCGAACACATTCTAGCGGAAGCCGAAGCGGCATTGGCTCGGGGATATAATGAGATTCAGCTGCTGGGCCAGAATGTGAATATCTACCGGGACCCGGAAAAAGGATCCGACTTCCCAATGCTGCTGAGGACATTGGGCCGCATATGCGAAAAAAACTGGATCCGCTTCATCACCTCCCATCCCCGGGATTTTTCGCCGGAATTGGCGGAAACCATGGCGGACACTCCTTCGATCTGTCATCAGTTGCACCTTCCTATTCAGGCAGGATCGGATTCGGTTCTGAGGGAGATGAACCGCGGCTATACCCGCGCCCAATACTTGGATAAAATCCGCCTCCTGCGGCAGCTCATGCCGGACATAGCCTTAAGCACCGATATCATCGTGGGATTTCCCGGAGAGAACGAATCGGACTTTCAACAGACCCTCGACATTCTGGAGAGCGTGCGCTACACCAGCATTTTCTCTTTCCGCTATTCTCCCCGGCCGCAGACCGCCGCCTCGCGCAACCTTCCGGATTCCGTTCCTTTGGAAGTCAAACGGTCACGCCTCATTCAAGTTCAAAGCCGCCAAAAAAAGATCCAGCAAGACCTGCACAGCAATCAAGTCGGGCGGATCATGAAAGTCCTGTGCACCGGGCCCGGCAAAAAAGACGGGTCCGCCTACACGGGCCGTAACGCCGCCAACCAGGTGGTCAATTTCAGGGCCCAAACCGATCAGACCGGCCGTTTCGTTGAGGTCGAAATCACCTCATTTGGACCCTATTCCCTTCGAGGCTCCACCATCCCCGCCTCTCCCCCTTGATTGCCGCCTTTATCGTCTCCCATCCTTTAACAAATCCTTATAAGGAGAATCTCCGCGGCACACGGGATTCGAGAGGACATTGCATCGGACCGGCTTTTATGGTATAAGCATCGGCATTAAATTACGGAATTAATGGTACACAGATAGATCAAGATAAAGGGAAGGAAAAATGAATATCGTGGGTGTGACAGAGTACGTCTTTATCCTTGGAATGATGGGGCTGATATTTGCTCTGTTGATCTATTTTCTAATCAAACGCCATCCCGATGGGACACCCACCATGCAGGAGATCGCGGAGGCCATCCACTCCGGAGCCATGGTCTTCCTCCGGCGCGAATACATGTTCATATCGCTTTTTGTGGTCATTCTTATTGTCGTTCTCTGGAGGCTCTTTTCCCTTTATACCGCCCTGGCTTTCCTCACCGGGGCCGGCTGTTCCATGCTGGCCGGCTTTATCGGGATGAAAGCCTCCACCCGGTCCTCGGTAAGGACCACTCAAGCCGCCAAGCAGGGGGGCTTGGCCGCGGCACTGTCATTGTCTTTTCAGGGCGGCGCGGTCATGGGAATATCTGTAGCGGCCATGGGCGTGGCCGGAATCGGACTCATCTATCATTTCACACATGATCCCATTATCATCAATGGATTCGCGATGGGAGCCAGTTCCGTGGCGCTCTTCGCGCGCGTCGGTGGGGGCATCTTCACCAAGAGCGCGGATGTCGGGGCGGATCTCGTGGGCAAAGTGGAGGCCGGCATACCCGAGGACGATCCCCGCAATCCGGGAGTCATCGCGGATAATGTGGGTGATAATGTGGGTGATACAGCGGGAATGGGAGCGGACCTCTTCGAATCCTATGTGGGATCGGTCATCGCTTCCATGGCCCTGGGCGCCACCCTGACTCCGGCCTTAAACCACATGTCACTTCCCTTGCTCCTCATCACACTGGGATTGATCTGCTCACTCCTGGGAGTCCTTTCCATGCGGTTCATGAAGCGGATGAACCCGCAATCCGCACTGCGCAACACCTATTACTTTGCCGGAGTGCTCTTTTTGATCGGCGCCTTTTTCCTCATCCGGACGGTGTTGAACGACCTCAATGTCTTTTGGGCCGTCCTCAGCGGCATGTTGGCCGGGGCTCTAATCGGTCTGGAAAGCGAATATTTCACCTCCGGCCCTCCCATTAGACGACTGGCACGTACCGCCCAGACCGGTAGTGCACCAACCATCATTACCGGGATGGCACTCGGATTCGAGAGCACGATCCTACCCCTATTGACTATCGCCGGAAGCATCTTTGTCTCCTACAAACTGGCCGGCCTGTACGGGATCGGTTTGTCTGCCGTGGGGATGTTGGCCACTATCGGCATCGTGATGACCACCGATTCCTACGGCCCCATTGCCGACAATGCCGGAGGGATCGCCGAGATGTCGGGAGCAGGTCCAGCCATCCGCAAGATCACCGATCGATTAGACGCCTGCGGTAACACCACCGCCGCCATCGGCAAGGGTTTCGCCATCGGTTCAGCAGCCTTGACGGCACTGGCTTTGTTTTCGGCTTTCCAAAAAACAGCCGGGCTGGATTCCATCGACCTGACCAACATGCCCACTATCGTGGGGCTGCTGATCGGCGCTCTAATGCCCTTTGCCATCACCTCCATGACCCTTAAAGCTGTGGGACGAGCCGCAGACAAGATGGTCATCGAGATCCGCCGTCAATTCCGAGAGATTAAGGGCCTGCTGGAGGGAAGTGCGAAGCCGGACTCAAACCGCTGCATCGATATCGTGACGCGCAGCGCCCTGTTGGAGATGATTCTGCCCGGGATCAGCGCGGTCCTCACTCCACTTCTGGTAGGTTTTATTCTGGGGGCCGAATCCTTGGGGGGTTTCCTTGCCGGAGCGACCTCCTCGGGAGTGCTGTTGGCCATATTCATGGCCAATGCCGGAGCCTCATGGGACAACGCAAAAAAATGGATCGAAGAGGGAAACCTCGGCGGCAAAGGCACTCCGGTCCATGCCGCCGCCGTCATCGGCGATACTGTCGGCGACCCCCTGAAAGACACTTCCGGCCCCAGCATGAATATCCTGATCAAGCTCATGGCGGTGGTCAGTCTGGTTTTCGCTCCACTTTTCATGTGAAGGTCGACCTGCGGCCGGTATCGATCGATTGAATCCGCCTCATGCGTCCTGTCTAGGATCCCGTTCACCCTTGGATAGGATTCCATGCATTGGTTTGCTATTCTTCGGGAATTTGGTTATAATTCACGCCTGTTGATTCACCGTACAAGGCAAGATAGCCCAAGGCGAGATCGCGATAATGAAAGTCAATGTGTGGAACACCATCCAGCAACTCAGCCGGGAACGCGGTGTCGACACCAAGGTCATTGTCGCCGCCATCGAGGAGTCGCTACGGGTGGCTTCACAGAAATATTTCTCGCACGGAGAAGAGATACACATCGACTTCAAACCGGCAAAAGGGAACCTCCGGGTCTATTCCGTCAAGACGGCCGTTCAGTCCCCTAAACATCCCGGCACCGAGATCTTGCTGGAAGAGGCCCAAAAGATCGATTCAAAAGCCGCGTTGGGCGACAGCATCGAGCTCGACCTCCCTTCCGAGGATCTGGGGCGCATCGCCGCCCAAGCCGCTAAACAGGTGATCTTTCAAAAGGTGCGGGACGCAGAACAGGAGCGGATATACAACCAGTTCGCGCCGAGAATGGGAGAGATCGTGACCGGCGTGCTGCGGCGGATCGAGAGCAATAGAAACATGATCCTGGAGGTCAACAAGACCGATATGCTGTTTCCGGACCGGGAAAAGCTTGTCACCGATGACTTCAGGCGGGGCGATCGAGTCAAGGCCGTGATCATCCAGGTGCAGAAGGACTCCAAGGGAGGCCCTCAGGTGATCGTGTCCCGGACCGACACCCGTTTCCTGGCAAAACTCCTGGGACTGGAGATTCCCGAGATCGCCGACGGCAACATCGTGATCCGGCATATCGTTCGACAGCCTGGAGACCGGACCAAGGTGGCGGTGGTATCGAGGGAAAAAGACATCGATCCGGTCGGAGCGTGTATCGGGGTCAAGGGACACCGCATCCTGGCTATCAGCAAGGAACTGGGAGGGGAAAAGATCGACGTCATCGAATGGTCGGAAAATCCTCTGGCCTTCGCGAAAGCCGCCCTCAGTCCGGCCCGGGTGGGGAACGTATTCTACCTCGACAAACAGGCAAGACGCCTGCAGGCCCGGGTCAGCAAGGATCAACTCTCGCTGGCAATCGGCAAAAGAGGAATCAATGTCCGGTTGGCATCCCGTCTGGTGGGATGGAAAATCGAGATCAAAAGTGACTAGGAAAACATAAGCTATGAGCACCAAAGAACAAAACAACGACGCGCCCAAAGCACAGATTAGAGAGGGGACAAACCTCAAGGACTTCAGCGAGAGCCTCGGGATTCGAGCCAAAGACCTGATCCAAGCCCTCCGCAAGCAGGGAAAAGACGTAGGTGTCAATCAAGACATCACTCAGGATATCGCCGACATCATCACCAAGATCTCCGGGGTGGAAGTGGCTATTCTCAGCGTGGAAGAAGAGGTCATGCAAAGGGCGCTATCGATGCCTGAACAGCTGGTTCCCCGCCCTCCGGTCGTCACCATCATGGGTCACGTCGATCACGGCAAGACCACTCTGTTGGACGCCATCCGGGAATCAAACATCGTCAATCAAGAATCGGGTGGGATCACCCAGCATATCGGCGCATACCGGGTCGAGCACAAGGGGCGCGCCATCACCTTCATCGACACACCGGGCCACGAAGCATTCACACGCCTTCGGGCGCGTGGCGCCAAGACTACCGACATCGTGATTCTCGTTGTAGCCGCAGACGATGGGGTGATGCCTCAGACCAAAGAAGCCATCGACCACGCCAAAGCCGCCGGTGTCCCGATCGTGGTAGCCATTAATAAGATAGACAAGCGAGGAGCCGATCCCGACAAGGCCAAACAGCAGCTCTCTCAAGAAGGGCTCTTGGTAGAAGATTGGGGAGGCGACGTCGTCAGTGTCGACATTTCCGCCAAGGAAAAGACCAACTTGGACGAGCTGCTGGAGATGGTGCTGCTGGTGGACGAGATGCTGGAGCTCAAGGGGAATCCGCATGTGCCCGCTCAAGGCGCGGTTCTGGAGGCCCGCCTGGATCCTCAAAAAGGACCGCTGGCGACCGTCATCATCCAACATGGCGTATTGAATTGCAGTGACTTCTTCATCTCCGGAACCCATGTAGGAAAGGCCAAGGCGCTTTTCGATGAGAACGGCAAGGCTCTGAAAAAAGCGGGCCTGTCCATGCCGGTCGAAATCATGGGATTTTCCCAAGTTCCCCAAGCCGGAGACCTATTTCAAGTGGTTCCGGATTTCGAAACCGCCAAAAGGATTGTCCAATACCGCCAGTCCCTGGAACAAAAGGACATTCCCCAAGCGAAGAAAGAGCACCTCACTTTGGATCAATTGTTCAAATCCATCGAAGGAGGGGGAATCAAAGAGCTCAGACTTATTGTCAAGGCGGATGTTCAGGGATCGGTAGAGGTACTCAACGACATTCTGCCTAATCTGAGCACCGATGCGGTCAAGATCGAGATCGTGCATGCAGCGACCGGAAAGGTCACGGAATCGGATGTTTTGTTGTCATCCACTTCCGATGCCATTATCCTGGCCTACAATATCAAGTCGCAACAGAGCATTCTGGAGCTGGCGAAAAAGGAAAACGTCGAAATCCGCAGCTATTCGGTTATCTATCAGCTGACGGAGGATATCAAAAAGGCCATGACCGGGATGCTCGAGCCGGTGATCAAAGAATCGTTTCTGGGCCGGGCCCAGATCAGACGAGTCTTTCAGATCCCTCGAGTGGGAGAGATCGCCGGCTGTCTGGTCACGGAGGGAAAGATCACCCGAAACGCTCATATCCGAATCCTGCGCGATGATGAAGTCGTTCACGAGGGACGCATATCCTCTTTGAAGCACTTGAAAAACAACGTCACCGAAGTGAAGAAAGACTACGAATGCGGTATCGGTATCGATCGATTCAAAGGGATCCAAGAAGGCGACGTCATAGAGGCGTACTTGATGGAAAAGGTTGCGCCGGAATAGAACGCTTCCCATGATCATCGGCTGCCTGGTGTTGGAAATCTACCTTCCCTACTCCCATTCCCTCAAAGAAAAGCGCCAACGGCTTAAACGTCTAAAAGACAGGCTCAAAACCCGCCATAATGTGGCGTTCTCCGAGTTGGACTATCAAGATAAGTGGCAGCGGTCGAGGATCGGGATGGTGACGTTGAACAGCCGGAAGGTCGTGATCGAAAAGACTTTCAACCAGATCATTCGAGATACCGAAGAATGTATCGATGGCGAAGTGCTCAACACCGAAATCTCTTACCTTTGACGACTTTGGGGCCGGAAAGGGCATCGATTCCGCTTTCCGGCAAAATCCTCTCTGGGAGTGCTCAAGATGAACGAAAGCCTCAGACAGAAGAAAGTCGCTAGCTTGATTCAAGCGACTCTGAGCTCTCAGTTCATCCATCTGTTTCAGGACATATCAGCCGGCCTGGTCACGGTGACCCGGGTCGAGATGACCAAGGATCTGAAGACCGCTCGCGTGTATTTCAGCGTTTTGGGGAAACTGGACGACGACTCCGTGCTGCATCGCCTGGAGAACAGGCAGGGAACACTCAGGAAAGCGGTTGCTTCACGCACCAAATTGAAGTATAATCCCAAGCTAATTTTTTTAAGAGATCTGGCATTCGATCATGCCGAGCGAATCGATGAACTCCTGAATGATATGAAGAAGAATGAGCGCTGAAATCATCGACCGGATCAAGTCCAAAATCATGGAAAGCCGACGCATAGCGGTGACGTCTCACCTGCGTCCAGACGGCGATTCCATATGCACCAGTCTGGCGCTGCAGGGCATGGGTGAAATGTTGGGGAAGCACGTGGATGTATTCATCAAAGACCGCATCCCCTTCCCCTTCAATCTGTTTCCGGACATAGACCGCATCCAGATCGGAGAGATGCCTTCCGACGCCCATGACTGTGTCATCCTGTTGGAGTGCGCCAATGTGGCCCGTTCCGGACAATCGCGGATCGAAAACCATTTCAAGATTAATATCGATCATCACCACTCCAATGATTATTACGCGGAGATCAACTGGGTGGACCCGGATGCAGCCGCAGTCGCCTGCATGATATTCAAATTGGGTGAAAAACTGGATATCGAATTCACCCCTCGGATCGCCACCCAACTGTACAGCGCCATCGTCTCCGATACAGGATCGTTTCAGTTTTCCAATACCAAGGCACATGCTTTCGAAATCAGCTACCAGTTGGTCAAACTGGGAGCCGTGCCCATCGAAGTCTCCGAGATGCTTTTCAACAACCATCCCTGGCAAAAAATCAAGCTTTTGGGCCAGGTGTTATCTACGTTGCAGATGAACACAAGCGGCAACATCGCGATCATCACCATGTTCAAACGATACCTCGAAGATCTGGATCTGAAGGAGATCGACACCGAGGATATCACGACCCTGGCCCGCTCCATCAAAGGTGCACAAATGGTGCTATTTTTCAAGGAGATCGGGCCGGACACGTATCGAGTGAGCATCCGGTCAAAAGCTTCCGCCAACGCCGCTCTGGTGGCAGAACATTTCGGCGGCGGAGGACATCTCCATGCCGCCGGATTTACCGTAATCGGACCATACGCCGAGCTGATCAAGGAGGTCACGGATACCGTCGGCCGGCTGCTTAAAGGCAGCGGGCAGGTGTAACGCGATCCGCAGTGTGGATAAAACCACGCGAATTTTGTTGCCATGGACGGGATTATTTCGGTCCACAAGCCGCCCCAAATCACATCCCATGATGTGGTCAAGCGAATCCGAATCCTATTGGCTCATTCCAAGGTCGGACACTTCGGAACTCTGGATCCCATGGCCACCGGACTGCTGTTGGTGGCCGTGGGAGCGGCGACGCGTCTGTTTCCTTTCTTTTCGAAGCTGGATAAAACCTATACCGGGGAGATCCGCTTAGGATTTGCGACCGATACCTATGACGCCACAGGCATCGAGATCTCATCCCGCAGTTCCCGTATTCCCGGGAAAAAGCGCGTCGCACAGGCCATGCATGATTTTTTGGGAGACCAGCTTCAACTCCCTCCCCCCTTTTCGGCCAAGAAATACAAAGGCCGTCCGCTATATCGCCTGGCTCGTGCCCGGCAGCCCACTCCTCTATCGCCCAGCCGGATCACTGTGTATTCCTTTTCCTTGGATTCCTATCACGCTCCGGACATCCGGTTTACGGTGCGCTGCTCATCGGGCACATATATTCGGTCTTTGGCCCACGATTTGGGCCAAACGGTGGGCTGCGGAGCACACTTGACGCAGCTGGAAAGAACCGAAGTCGGGCGCTTCAGCCTTAAGGACAGCCAGTCTCTGGACGAGATCCGTGACCTGAGCAATTCCGGGCAGATCCAAGGTTTTCTCACCCCTTTAGAACAGCTGCTGCCCGAATTCCCGAAAGTGATCCTGACTCCCACAGGTGCCAGATTGGCGCGAAACGGGAACCTGGTCCCGCCGGTGCATATTTCACGGCTGGAGGATCCGGATTGCACCTCTGATTCTGACACGGCTCTAGAGGTGAGCCACTTCCGACTCTTCAGTCCCGCAGGCCGCTTCCTGGCCATAGCTCGTAAAACCCCGGAGGGAAACGCGCTCCATCCTTTCCTGGTGGTTGACAGAGAGACATCAAGTGAGTAAAGTGGGGAATTAATCATGAACAGCAAAGAATCCTTTTCACGTTGGGGAATCATTTTCGCCGGATTGGGTATGGCCGTGGGTACCGGAAACATGTGGCGTTTTCCCCGGATCGCTTCCCAATACGGCGGCGGTGCCTTTATGCTGGTGTGGATCCTGTTCCTGTTCGTCTGGGCCATGCCGTTGCTCACCATCGAGCTGGCTATCGGGAAGAAGACCCGGCGGGGGGTCATCGGATCCTTCACCGAGATGATCGGGACAAATTTTGCCTGGATGGGGACTTGGGTGGCGTTCGTTACCGCCGCCATCACGTTTTACTACACCGTAGTGACAGGCTGGTGTCTCAAGTATTTCGTCGCCACCGTTTTTCAAAAACTCATTCACAAGAATCCCACCACCTTCTGGCAGAATTTCACTTCCTCGTGGGAACCGGTAGTGTTTCACCTGGCCGCGATCTGTATCGGCTGCCTGATCATCTATTTCGGTGTGGTCAAGGGCATCGAACGCGCCAACCGGTTCCTCATCCCTGCCCTGTTCCTCCTGTTGATCGTCGCCTCGATCCGCGCATTAACTCTTCCCGGCGCCTTCCAAGGCATGAATTTTCTTTTCTCGCCTAATCTGCGCGAGTTGGGGAATCTGGAGGTATGGCTCAATGCTCTGAGCCAGGCAGCATGGTCGACCGGAGCGGGGTGGGGATTGATGCTGACCTATGCCGTCTATTCCCGCCGGAAAGAGAATCCCGTGCTGACCTCGGCGACTCTCGGATTCGGTGACTACGTCGCATCCCTATTGGCTGCCATCGCCGTTATCCCCACCGTCTTTTCCTATTTCTACGGGCAGAACATGGCCCAAGAAAGAGTACTCGAGGTCATGCAGCAGGGCAACGAGGGACTGACCTTTAAATGGATACCGAGCCTTTTCGCCCAAATCCCGTCCGGAACCCTATTCCTCGCTATGTTCTTTCTGGCATTGTGCTTCGCCGCTTTTTCTTCCCTTATCGCTCAGCTGGAGCTCATCACTCGCATTTTTATGGACGGCGGCTTGAGTCGGAAGAAATCCGTCGCCCTGGTCGGCACGGGGTGTTTTGCGCTGGGCCTGCCTTCAGCCCTCAGCATCGCATTTTTCAACAATCAAGACCACGTTTGGGGCCTGGGACTCATGGTCAGCGGCGCCTTTTTTATTTTTCTGGTGCTCAAGATCGGGCCGAAAAAATTTCGCGAAGAGATCATCACCCGGGCCGAACATAAAATCCGATTGGGGCGGGGATTTGATTTCCTGGTCAAATTCTTCCTGCCCGTCCAGCTGATCGCGATGTTGGTGTGGTGGTTCTGGGCCAGCTATAAGGGGGATCCGGAAAGCTGGCTCGATGTCTTTTCCACCGCATCGGTGGGTACGGTGATGGTCCAGTGGGGCGTCGCCTTGATCGTCTTTATCCTATTCAATCGGATCATTTCCCGAAGATTTGGTAGCCAAGACCATGACACTTGAAGCCATAATCGCGATGCTTTTGATTTTCGGCGTATGCCTGGGCGGCTTTATCGCAGCGCTCTACCTGTCTTCTAAGGAAAACTAGCCTTTAGGAGGACAGCCGGCCGCCGGGACCGCGGAAGAACACAAATCACTTCCTGCCTCCCCCTGGGACCTTTTCCGGATTAGAAGCGAGTTGCCCGTTCGTGATCCGACAACATCCGGCGCCCCGTTTCACTCCCTCGCAGTCCCGCAGAAGTGGACCTAGATGCCCGGGTGAGGACTTGAATTTTCACCTCAGGTGGTGTATGGTAAATAGACCATGAGATTGAGTAGGCTGCAGATCGAACATCTTGCCTTTTCCATAGTGCGCAATCTCTTAAAGGATGAGAAGATCATTGCGGACAGCAAGAACAGTCTGGTAGAGGAAATCACGCAACTCATAACCGAAGAATTCACCAACGAAGACCGACTGGACCAGGAAGTCAGGGAAATCTTGAACCAACATATGGATAAGATCCGGCGGGAGAACATCGAGTATCAGACCATGTTCAAGATGATCAAGACCAAACTGGCCAAAGAAAAGAACATCGTGCTATGAGCATTCGATTATCGCGAGAAAAGATAAACTATCTCTCCCGAAGGATCCTGGAACATCTGTTCGCCGATGACGAAGTGGAATTTCTCGACGAACCCAACGAGATACGACTGAGCATCGTGCGCAGCATTGAGGATGAGATGAAGCTATACGATCATATTGATCGGAAGGCAATCGAAAAGATCGAATCACAAAAGAAGCCCATCAAGGAGGGCAGCCGGGAATGGGAGATCCTGTACCGGAAGTATTACAACGACGAGATCAATAAACTGGGCAAATTCTTCTAGTCTATCGATCCCCTGCCGCCCAAGCTCCCGATATCACGAAAATCCGTAGCCACATACACACGTTTATTTTTTGTATCCTTTGTTGTGGAGATAGACATCGAGGGCATCCTGCCAAGGTGAAAAGCGAGATACCCCCAAGCGATAGGCCTTCGTCTTATCCAGTACCGAGTAGGCCGGTCGGCGCGCAGCAGACGCATACGAATCGGATCCGACCGCGTTCAGGCTCGGATCCATCCCCAGTCGATGGAATATCTCCTGCGCGAACGCAAACCAGGTGCATTGACCCTCGTTGGTCATATGATACAATCCGAATGAATCGCTGATGATGAGTTCCCGGATCCGCATCGCCAATTCTCGGGTGGATGTGGGAGTGATCCACTGATCGTCAACCACTCGAATAGCTCGCCCTTCCCGCGCCATACGGACCATGGAGTCAACGAAATTGGTCCCCTTCCCCCAGCAACCCGCCTCACCATACAGACCGCTGGTGCGGATCAGATAGTGGCGATCCAGGGTGCCGCTGACAAAGTATTCACCGGCGAGCTTGGAGATGCCATAGACCCCCAGGGGGTGCGGCACATCTTCTTCGGTGTAGGGCGTTCGACTACGGCCATCGAACACATAGTCGCTGCTGAAGTGCATGAGGCTCGCGCCAATATCCCGACAGATGACCGCCAGAGATCTGACCGCCAGCGCATTGAGACGGAATGCGGCCAGCGGCTCATGCTCGCTGTTATCCACCAAATTGTAGGCGGCCGTATTGATGACCATCGCGGGTTGTTGGGCATCGAGCATGACCTTAAGGTCGGCTGGACGTGTGATGTCCACATCCGGATAAAAGCAGGGATGGACTCGGTGGTGGTCTTTTAGGCTCCGATAGAGATCGGTCCCCAATTGACCGTCCGCCCCGATGAGCACAATTTTCATGGGTATGGATCACCTTCCACGGCAGAAAAAAAGGGCCGGGGACTCACTCATCCCCGGCCCCGATATGCACTCGACGTGTTGATATCTAGAACAACAGTCTGAATCCCAATTCGAGTTTGTGATTATCCGAGAAAGTGCGGCCTTCACCAAGTGGCCAGCGCAGGCGAAAATATACCGATCCGAGCGTCGTCCAGTTGTTGAAGACGTCGACACCCACGTTGCCCAGTAGGTCGAAATCCGCGTCGCGGTTCTCTCTGACCTTGGTCATAAAACCGGCACCGCCGCCGATAAAAAACGGACCATTATGATAATGGAGGAGCAGGTCACCGAGGGCCACTGATTTCCAAGGCTCGCTCTTAAGAGACAGGGCTCCTCCGGCTGCGGCTTCGATATCCAAAGTGCCCGGGATCAGCCAGTACAGCACCCCCACACGGCCACCGACATAAGAGCCGTAGCTGCCGCGATAGAGCTGCGGCCCGACCTCGACCAGGCCGAACAGGAGCTTCTGAGTGACTTCGAGGCCTTCGATCTTGCATGGCTCCGACATGGCTCCGTAATCATCCGTCACAACGGCCGTGATGGTGAATACCCCAGGCTTTTCGAAAACCTTTTCCAGGCTGAAGGGTTTTTCCGTATCTGAAACGGTATCTACGATACCGCCCGCCTCATCTCGGATCTCGAAATCCACCTTGACGACTTGGCCGTCAGGATCGGTGGAATTCGAGGCATCGAAGGTGATGGGACGGCCCACATAATTCTTGCAGGGCATGCAGGAAGACCAAATCTTGCAGATCGGAGGAAAATTGATATAGGTTTTGGCTTCACAGGGGTTGGTGGAGGCTTTCCCCTTGGGATTTACCGCCTTGGCCTTGAAGACATACTCTCCCGGCTCGGAAAATTTCGTCTGCCATCTGGGAGAGTCAGGGGAAAGGGATTTGGTGGCCACCTGCTGTCCATCCGGACCGTATACCGCGACCTCCATGGATGTGGCGTGCTGAGACCCGCTCATGTCCACATTGATGGGATCATTAATGTTGGCCCTGTTCGGGCTGACATCGATGGCGCAGACCGCATCCGGCATGACCTCCCGAGTCCGCAGGAACGAGATGTTGCCGCAGGCCCTGGGCATCATGAAGTCATAGAGCGTATAGCCTTTTTCCACTGTAAACACAAAGATCGGGAGCGGTCCCTGCCCGGCCCATTCGAGATCTTTGACGATTTTAACCTTTCCCTGGGATCGAAAGAGCATCCATTCGATCCTCTGTCCAACCGCCACTTCACCTTCCTTGAATGAGGAGGCCTTGACTTGATCCATGAACGGCAGATAAAGGTCCCCGAAACCGGCCAGATCAAAACCATATTTGATGTCGCCGGCATAACGATCGACCAAGGTCTGCATAACCTCGGACGTAGGGACTTCGCCCTTGATGCGGACCAGTGTGTATCTTCCAATCTCCTTGAGTTTCTTTGTCTGGGCATAGGAGTTGAAAGACAAAACCACCAGCACGCCCAAAATCACCGCCATCAGTTTTTTATAGTTCATGCCGCCTCCTTTATGATACGGGTTGAATCGAATTGAATTCATCAGGCTGAGTCAACATTTATTAAAAGTCACTGTGCCTCGATTGTCAAGGAAAATGTGACCGTGAAAGCTTCCTAATGGCCATGATTGATGGACACGGGTGAAGGATCATACCTTCGGCTCAAATACTCTTACCTCTGAGCGGTTTTGAGGGGTTCCGACCGGTGTTTCCGGTTAGCCTTGGCCAAGGGGGAAAGTAGGAGCGGAGGCCAAGAAGACTTCTAGAATGCGCTGAATTTTCTTGCTGTCCCGAGCTGCCGAGGCGCGCGCGGCTCGAAATCCGTCCGCCGCCGGATGACCTTGAGCTATGAGATTATCGAACAGCCTTCGGCCATCCGGGATGTCGATCTCAGGATGCGCCTGGATTCCCCAGACCGGGAGGTCTTTGAACCGAAAGCCGTGAATGCAGCATTGGGACGTCTCCGCCAAGATCCGAAAATCCGGCCCGATATCGACGACTTCGTCGAAATGGAGCGTGTATGCGAAAAAAGTCCCGAACTCGCCCAAGAGAGGATCGGCGGAGGTGATGCGGATGGGCAGCCAACCCATCTCGGGATCCTTACAACGGCGTACACACCGGGGTCCTGCCAGTGATAGGGCCAAAAGCTGATGTCCGTAACAGCTTCCCAGGACGGGAAAGCCGCTGGCGACGGCCTTCTCGATCATGCGAGCCTCATCAAGCACCCACGGCTCGCGTTCCATGATCGAGGCTTCGGATCCGGTCAAGATCAAATGAGTGTACTCGCCCGAATCCACATCCGGGAGTTCTCCCCGCGAGGCTCGGAAGGCATCGGCGTCTCGGGGAAGATGTTTGTTCCAGTGATCGACCGGCGTATATACGGAATGATCGAGGGCATTGTCGATTATGGCCACCCGAGACTCGGTTCCTTGCATGACCGGCACCTTACCAAAATATTTAGCCCGGTAACCCATTATAGAGCTCTCGGTGGAAAATACAACCGCTCCATACAGCCGGTGGATTTTTCCGGGCACTCGTTACAGCGAAGAGCCCGCAAGAGGATGCGCTCGATTTTGCGTGTTTTTCGCTATTTTTTTTGGTATAATTTGAAATTCTTTAAGGAGCTAGGTCAGTGAACAACGTTAAACGCGAGACTGAACTGCTTGTGACAACGCCCAATGAACCAGGGATCTTGGGCCGAGTCATGGGGACTCTCGCCAATGCCGGAGTCAATCTCCGAGCCCTCAATGCCTATGCGCAGCAGGACCGCGGCGTTTTTCATCTTGTCACCTCAGACAATAAGAAAGCGCAGAAATGCCTTATGGCTCTGGGATACGAGGTCGAGACCAGGGAGATCGTGACCGTCCTGATCGGCGATCGGATCGGCGCCGGAGCGGAAATCGGCGCCCTGCTTGGAAACGCCGTCATAGACGTGGACTATATTTACTGCTCATCATCCGGATCGGGAAAGGTCCTCATGGTCATTCAGACCAACGACAACGCCAAAACCTTAGAAACGCTGCGCTGAAGCATCGGACGGAAATGCTCTTCCGGCCCGAAAAGCGCCCCTCATTCCTCACTTCGCATCCGCAAAACGGTACTCCCGCAGGATATCCAGGAAATGCTGCCGGACTTTCGAAACGAATACGTCCTTGGTGAAATTCTGGCCTCGGGCATGCGCTCCACGGGCCAGCTTCCGGATCTTTTCCGGCTCCTTGATCAATGCCAGGATCTTTCTCTCCAGCTCTTGATTGGATTCGAAGAGAACGCCGGACATCCCATCCTCGACAATCTCCTTTTGCCCTCCTCCTTTGAACACCACAGGGACGCAGGCGTTCTGCATCGCTTCGACCGTGGTCATGCCGAAATGCTCGATGCGGGCAGGATCATGCTGCCCGAGGCCGCTGAAATGCCAGAACAGTCTCGCGCTGCGGTATTTTCTCTTGAGCTTATCCGCCGATAGATTGACTTCTAACTCGACGGGAGGATGTCCCGGTTCACGCAGCCAGTTCCTGATCCTTTCGAGATAAGGATTATCGGGGATGCTGCCTCCGGCCAGGATGAGCCGCCAGCCTTGGAGGTCCCGATGATGATGGCGGACCAAGTGGAAGAATGTTTTGATCATTTCCAATTGTTGTTTGTTGCCGCCCGGCTCAAAACGAGCCACCGACAGGATGACATCCTCCTTCTCATCCAGGCAACTATCCAGCGGCGATGCCATATCCACCGGAGGGTAGATATGGACATGAGGATCAACCCGCCAGCGACGGCGTATCCAGTCTGCGGTATAGCGGCTGTTGTAGAGAATATGATCGTAGTGCGGGACATGGAAGAACCGGGAAATCTCCCGTTCAGGAAAGTGCACCATCATCACGGAGACGGGGGCTAAAGGATAGACCATCTCCAGCATGCAGTTGTTGAAAAAAACATCGTAGGCTCCGCTCTCCCAGCTGACGGCATGGAAGGGGTTGTCTCCCCGGAGGTCGACCAGGCCGGCATCGAATACGCCCCTTCCGGTTCCTCTCTGATCAAAATAAGGAATAGAAACCACTTTTATCCGGCAACGGGATAAGTCCAATCCATACCAATCCTGAAGCTGTTCCAGCGTGACATTTCTGTGGGCGATCAACGTAATATCGAATATGTCCTGTAGGGCATGGGCCACTGTGCACCCGTACTTTTGGGCGCCTCCGATGAAATGCAGGGCATTGTCGTAAAGCCCCAACCGAGGCCGTCGGAAACCCAAGGCGACTTCGATCCGGGACAGAACATTGAGGGCGGACTGGATTCCCTTACGTTCTGCGAGGGCCTCAATCGAGCCCTGAAGAAAGCCCGCGGTGTCCCCCGGTTCCGCCCTCAGCCATTCGAAGAGACGCCGGGCGGACTCATGATCAGGAGGCTCCGGGTCTTGAGTTAAGAAAGACAGAAACTGTTCGGCTGGACTCAGATCCATGGCATCACTCCTTCGGCCCTTGATCTTTAGGGGACACCAAGCGTTGTATCTCACGCCACTGTTCGTCCTCATCCGACTGGAGTTTGAGCACCGTCTCTTCCAGCGTGTTGAGACGATCCTTGATTTTCTGCAAAGTCAGGATAATCGACAGATAGAATGGGATGGACTCTTTATTGAGAAGGCTCTGTTGGTCGAGATTGAATTGTTTGCGTTTGTCAACGATGGTGCGAGACAACGGCCCGGAGATCGTCCGATACCATTTCTTAAGCCGGCGCAGCACGGCCGCCGGAAGCCGTTGCGACGGGAGGGTTTGATCTTCCGAGATACAGTCCTGCTCCTCCTCTAAGGTGGCAAAACGACGCCACATCTCCTCTTCCAGTTCCTCGAAGCCATACTCCCAAATGCCCGCCTCCCGCTCGATCCCACGCCGCAGCAGGTCCGCGAGGTCTGTGAGTTTGGCACGCTCTTCCTTCAGGGCGGCGGTGAGCCGCGCGATTTCCTCCTGGAGGGCTGATGTGTTTGACATATCTCAGTTCCCTTATTCTCCTTGATCGCCGAGCCCTTGGCGGCAGCAGTGTCGGATAGCCTGGGCATAGAGCTCCGCACACCGCGGCAGGCTGCATTCCCGCTCCACATAAGCGCGCGCTTCCCTGCCCACGGATAGACGAAAGTCCGGGTCCAACGCCAGGGATTGCACGAATCGTTTAATGGTCTCGACTTCATCGATATCAGGATCGACCTTGAGAACGGCATAGTCGGGCAATTCGGCGTAGGATCCGAAGTTGGTCACCAACACGGGCTTTCCGTAGCCCATCATCCTGATCAGCGAACCTGAGCTCTCACCCATGGTAGGGAAGCGCAGGTTTATGCAGATATCGGAGGAGCTGATGACGCTTTCCATCTCGGGAAGGCGGAGATGTCCCAGCACGCGGAAAGCCCGGTGTTCGGACAGGTGCGAATCCCGCAAGAGTCCCCCCCGGTCTTCCCCTGCAATCACATACTGGAAGGGTATATCCTCGAGCTGTCGGAGCGCGGCCAGGATACGGTGATAACGCTTGTTCTTGCTGATATATCCGGCCGAACAAATCAGAAGCTGCGATTCCTCAACATCCAGACTTCGACGTATAGCCTGGTTATCGAACGACTTGGCGACATGGCCGTGATGTGGGATGATGAATATCGGAGCCGAGGTCAAAGCTTCAATCCTTTGGCGCACAAAATCCGAATGCACGATGAGGCCGCGGGCATAGGAGACGATCTCTTCGTTGAGCGGGAAATTGATAGCCTCCGGAGACTCCCAAATGGGGATAGGGCCTCGGAGTTTGATCCTCTCGGCGATCTCTCTCCCCTGCTCCCCATAGTACTGTTCTTGAAGCTGTGCATATCGCTGATAATCTCCGGTCTCATCGTACTGTTCAGCATAAAATCCCTGCATCACAAAATCATGCAGCACCACCACTCCGGGATACCGAAGCAAGGCTTCGTAGACATAACGGTGCCCGTCGTAAAAGTTACCCATATGATAGAGAACGGCGTCGTAACGATCATAGGGGAATCGATCAGGATTAAAAGGGATGATATGAAATCGGTCCTGGAGTCCACGGTCGGACGGCTGATAGCCGGGATCGATGTAAACATCTACCTCAAAATGCCTGGCGAGTTCAGGAAGCAGTTCCTCGACATAGTCCGATATGCCGGTTTTGATGGGATTGAGGGGGCTGAAAAGGGCGATCTTCATGGCGGATTTTCACCAATCAGAGTGCGGATGACTCGATCCCATCCGATGTCCATCACCCTTTTGTATCCGGAATTTCCCAGCGCCGCACATTTGGCTTTATCCCGAAGGAGACTTTCCATTGCTCGGCCTAAAGTTCTATCGTCCAGAGAAGGGAGCACGATGCCATTGGCTCCGTCCTCCACAAACTCTAGGGGGCCCCCCGCATCCGTACTTGTGATCACCGGTTTTTTCGAAAGAAATGCCTCCAAAGTGATATATCCGTAGTCCTCGTCCCGAGGAGCGAAATAAACCGCACCACAGTTGGCATAGAGGGCCAATAGGAGTTCGTCCGGAACGAATCCAAGGAATTCCACGCGGTCCCCCAAGCCCAAATCCTGGGCTAAATCCTTGAGCCCGTCCTCTTCCGGCCCGGTTCCTGCGATTTTGCATCGGATCGATGTCTCGCAATTGCTGAGGGCATGCAGGAGGTGGTCCACACGTTTCAATTTGTCCAGCCTCCCCACCGATAGAATAACATCGCCGTAGGCCTCCGTGTAGTAACGACCTGCCAGACGGGGGGGATGATAGAGCGGCTGCGCCTCGATACGGTTATATTTTTTCAACCGGGCAGCCGTGTTCATGGCATTGGTAAAGATACGGCGATAGCTCTTGAGCGCCTGAGTATCCATGGCGACGAGCTGGTCGCGAAACGCCATGGCTTTGGCGTCAGAAGGATCAAATTCCGAATATTCAGTGCCCATTAGATCATAGATTTGACGATATTGGTGGATCAGCCACAGCACCTTGTTGCTGTGTTGAGCGAAATAGGAAGGAAATTTGGTCGTGATCACCAGATCGATCGGCATGCCATTGGACTCGCTCAAGTCCAGCATCCTCCAGATTTCGATGCTTTTCAAAAGCTGACTATGCGGATACCATTTGTAGGGAATGTTGATGAGATCGACGGAAAAACCGAAAGCCCGTAGATTATCCACCAGTCCTTGGACATGCGCTTCGGCTCCTCCATGAAAAAAGGGGACCTGCGCTGCGCAAACCGCTATGGTCCGGACAGGACGGCTTGACGCCGAGCTCGCCAGCTTAGCTTTCGCCATCTTCAGAAGCCGTGTCAGTCTGTTTTTCATGCATTTGCCCGCTGGCGCCGCATGCCTCCCCCGAGAGGACAGCCTGCTTCAGCCTTTCGATTTCTTCCAGAAAACGGAGGTTTATCTCCTGTTGATTATCGAGAACAGGTCCCAAAATAAGCTCGACCTCATTCATGAACTTGGCTCGCAGTTTCTCGATCACCTTACGCATAAGTGAATTGCGCGCCGATTTGTGCAAATGGAAACGGCGCTCCAAAATCTTCTGATGGAGCAGACGATATTGATCCCTAGTCAGTTCTTCCCTGATGCTTGCGATTTTCTGTAGGATTTCTGCTTGATCCATGGGAACGCCCCCGGGCCTGCCTTTTCACTAGCGCCAAGGGTTCCCAAAATTATAACTATCCCTCTCCCCTACTGTCAACACTAGGGGACATCCCCCGAGGTGCCACTCTAAGGATTAGGGTGGCACCTCGGGGGATGTCCCCTATGGACTCAGTGCGCCGGCTTATGATAGACTGCTCGTACTTTAGACTGGGAAAGAGGTGATCATGGAGGAATTTCGTAGTTACATCCCGGACCAATCATCCGTCAAAGATTTCAGTATCAAGGCGATCATCTTGGGCGCGATCTTCGGCGTGATATTCGGATCGGCCAACGCTTATCTAGGGCTACGGGTGGGATTGACCATCTCCACCGCCATCCCGTTGGCTGTGATTTCGGTAGCCGCACTCCGGGTACTAACCCCTATTCTAGGCAAAAGCAGCATCCTGGAATGCAACATCGCCCAAACCACCGGCTCCGCCAGCTCATCACTGGCCTCGGGCATCATATTCACGATTCCGGCCCTATTCCTCTGGGGCTTCAATCCCGGGATCTTCAAGATCGGCCTACTGGCCATGCTGGGAGGGATCCTGGGCGTCCTGTTCATGATCCCCCTCCGCCGCGCGCTGATCGTCAAGGAGCACGAAGTACTCCCCTATCCTGAGGGCACCGCCGCCGCCCAAGTCCTCATCTCAGCGGAGGAAGGCGGCGCCAAAGCCTGGAACATATTCCTAGGCCTGGGAATCGCCGCAGTGTTCAAGACCCTGCAGAGCTTCCTACACCTTTGGCCCGAAAAAATCGCTGTGAAGATCCCGATCCTGAAAAAAGCCCAGCTAGGCGGGGAGCCCACACCTGCGCTGCTGGGAGTGGGATTCATCCTCGGACCGCGGATCGCGGGCATCATGGTCGCCGGAGGCATCCTCTCTTGGCTCGGCCTCATCCCATTGATCGCCTATTTCGGCGAGAATCTTTCCATTCCTCTCTTTCCACAGACCGAACTCACCATCGCCCAGATGACGCCGAATGAGATCTGGCATAATTATATCCGTTATATCGGAGCCGGGGCCGTGGCCGTGGCCGGGATCATCACCGTGATCAAATCTTTACCCACCATGTACAATTCTTTGAAAATGGGGATTCAAGACCTCAGGTTGGGAAGAAACCTGGACACGGCCGTGGAGAAACAAAGAACCCAGACTGACCTTCCCATCACCGTTTTGGGCGCTGGCTCCCTGATCGTCGCGACCGTCATCGTGCTGACCCCCCGCCTCATCGGAATCGACGCCTCAATTCTAGTTCGGGCCATAGCGGCGCTGTGCATCGTGTTCTTCACCTTCTGCTTCGCAACGGTGTCCTCCCGCATCGTGGGAATGGTGGGGGTTTCTTCCAACCCAACTTCCGGCATGACCATCGTAACCCTCCTGGGGACCAGTTTGGTTTTCGTGGCTATGGGCTGGACGGATATGTTGGGCATGGCCGCGGCCTTGACCATAGGTACGGTGGTGTGTGTGGGATCATCCATTGCGGGGGATATTTCCCAGGACCTCAAGGCCGGCTACATCCTCGGCGCCACTCCCAAACGCCAACAGGCTTCAGAAATAGTGGGTGTCATCACCTCCGCCTTTGCCATCGCCGGTGCGGTATGGCTGTTGGGCCAAGCGTTTGGATTCGGCACCGATGCCCTCTCCGCGCCCCAAGCAACCCTAATGAAGACGGTGATCGAAGGGGTTTTGGGAGGCGACTTGCCTTGGGGATTGGTGCTGGTCGGCGGTTCGTTCGCCATTGTCTCCGAGCTGCTGCACATACCATCCCTTCCTCTTGCCGTGGGGATCTACCTCCCGCTCTCCACCATGACTCCCATCTTTGTAGGAGGATTCCTGCGTCAAATCATTGAACGCCGAGCAAAAGGCGAGGCGGAAAGAAAAAAACGACTTTCGGAAAAAGGAGTGCTTCTGGGATCGGGATTCATCGCGGGAGAAGGCATCACTATGGTGGCTGTGGCCGCTTATGCTTTTATCGCCAAGGCCAAACCGGAGGGATTGGGCATCGTCTATCCAGGTGAGATGGGACAGTTCCTCGCCCTGGCGGTATTCTTCGCCTTGGTCGCTTTTCTCTATCTAAAGGCACGCCAGGAATAAACGAAAGGAAGGACCGCCAATGAATGCTCTGATCGTAGCGGCGATATTAATCGCCTGGCTGTTTCTGGGATATCGATTCTATTCCTCCTTCTTGGAGAAAAAAGTCATACAGGCCGACGATGCCCGCATCACTCCTGCACGTGAACTCCATGACGGCATCGACTATACACCAGCGAAGAAATATATTCTCTTCGGCCATCATTTCTCCTCCATCGCCGGTGCAGGACCAATCCTGGGCCCGCTGATCGGGGTGCTGTATTTCGGCTGGGTGGGCGCATTAGTCTGGGTAGCCCTAGGCAGTGTTTTCATCGGAGCCGTCCATGACTACACGTCCCTTATGGTCTCGGTCCAGAATCAGGGCACGTCCCTGGCCAACATCTCGGAGAAAACCCTGGGACGCCGAACCAAAATAATCTTTTCGATATTTCTCTGGTTGACCCTGGCCCTGGTCATCGCGGTCTTCGCCGTAGTGGCGGCCCAAACCCTGGTATCCCAGCCTGAGATAGTGATCCCCACCTTTGGCCTGGTTTTCATCGCCATGGCCTTCGGATGGATGATCTACACCAAAGGAATCAAGATCCCGGCCGCCACCCTGGGGGCTCTCCTCCTACTTTTCCTGCTCATTTATCTGGGCGGACAGGTCCCGATTCAGCTTCCGGACCAGTTTTTGGGCCTTTCCAGCCACATCTTCTGGTTTTTTGTGCTCATCCTTTACAGTCTATTCGCTTCCGCTCTGCCGGTATGGTTTCTGCTTCAGCCCCGGGATTATATCAGCACTTGGATCCTGTTTCTCGGATTGGGAATCGGCTACCTGGGCTTGGCCGTCGCCCGCCCGGTACTGGAGGCCCCGGCGTTTGTCAGTTTCACCAGCAAGGAAGGGCCTCTTTGGCCCATGCTGTTCGTGATCATCGCCTGCGGTGCCATATCCGGCTTCCATTCCGTAGTGGCGGGAGGGACCACAGCCAAGCAGCTGCCCAACGAACGGTCAGGCCGACTGATCGGATACGGTGGTATGATTACCGAAGCGGCTCTGGCCGGACTGGTAATCTTTATCGCCGCCGGCAGCTTGATTTGGGTTCCATCCGGAGTGGCGGGCTCCTTCCACTTCCAGCACCTCATGACTCCCGAGGGCGGGGGGCCCATCACCGCCTTCGCGACCGGTTATGGACGCCTGGTTTCATCCCTGCCCGGACTCACATTGGTGCTGGGATCTTTTTTCGGAATGGTCATGCTCAATGCTTTTGTTCTGACTACACTGGATACCGGAACGAGGCTGGGCCGATTCATCTTCACCGAGCTGCTGGGCGAGAAAAGGGCATTATTCCGCAATCGATGGGTGGCCTCCTGTGCCATCCTGATCCTGGCCTCCATCTTGGGTGCCACCGAAGGATACAAGATCATCTGGCCGGTCTTCGGGGCCTCCAACCAATTGGTTGCGGCGCTGGCACTCATCATAGTCTCGTCCTATCTGGTGAGCATGAAGAGGCCTTCCAAAGCCACCCTGGTTCCGGCTTACTTCATGCTGGTCACAACGGCCGCCGCTCTTATTTATCAGGGATACCGTTTTTTCGCGAGCGGGAAGCTGCTCCTGGGAATTGTGTGCACGATTCTACTCCTTTTGGCGCTGTTTATCGTATATGAAGCCCGGGCCATCCTCTTCCGGCTCAAAACCTAAGATCTCCCCCGGGAAGGGTATACCCGCCGCCTGAATCATCGGGATGTCTCCTCTGCCCATTGCCTAACGACTCCCAAGAGTCGGCAGCGGACACCCTTACCCGGAGCGTTTCCGCTGACAAGTAGGTCATGGACCCGGAGCGCCCTGCGATCCACATAATTTCATTGACAGGCGGATGCCAATAGCTTAAAATGAAGGCCTCTGAAGAGGAGAAACATAAGGAGGCCACAATGTCTTCATCGGCTGAACCGAATGTCGTTCCCCTGTGCGACGTCTTGCTGGTCCTGCTCATCATCTTCATGGTCATCACCCCCATGGTCCAGAAGGGCATCGACATCAAACTACCGGAGACCACGGCTGAAGCTGGTGCCACCCCGCAGGGTTTGATCGTTCTCACCCTAAAGCGTGACCTGAGTGTTATGATCAATCAGGAAGTGGTCGAGATGAATATGCTGGGCGGCCGGTTGAGAGAAATCTATGAAGTCCGCCAGGACAAGACCATCTTCGTCCGAGCCGACGCCCGAGTTCCCTACAGCGCGGTCATAGAAATGATCGATATCGCCAAGGGAGCCGGAATCGATACCACCGGCATCATCCCCGAATATTTTACCGAAGATTAAAGCCGGATACGATAACTGATTCAATCATGACGCCGGTGAGATAACTCGGGAAAGACCTCCTTCTTCTCCTGCAGACACTCCGCTTTTGATCTCGCCTCTCTTACCTCGCAGAAAAGCGGCCCTATCGGGACATGATAAGTCTTCCTGCGGCCAACTAGATAGAGGAAGCCTTACTTTTTGATCGGCCCGATCACTTCGCGGCTCACCACCAAACGCTGGATGGAATTGGTGCCCTCATAGATTTGAAGCAGCTTGGCGTCCCGCATGAGTTTCTCCATGGGATAGTCCTTCATATATCCATAGCCACCGAAGATCTCCAGCGCGGTGTTGGTGGTCTTCATCGCGATGTCTGAGGCGAAGAATTTCGCTATGGCCGATTCTTTTCCCACCGAAAGTCCCTGATCCAGGCGCCATGCCGCGTTCCACACCAAAAACCGGGAGGCTTCTATATCCGCCGCCATCTGCGCGATCTTGAAGGCGATATCCTGAAAGAGAGCGATGGGCTTCCCGAACTGAATCCGGGTGCGCGCATACTCGACGGCATGCTCCAAGGCAGCCCGGGCCACCCCCACGCCGCCCGCTCCCACCGGTGCCCGTGTGCTATCCAGTGTTTTCATGGCCACGACGAAACCCAGGCCTTCTTTGGCTAACAGATTGGCTGCCGGCACTTTGACATCTTCGAAGAACAACTCACAGGTGTTGGATGCCCGGTGGCCCATCTTGTCTTCTTCTTTTCCGATTACGATACCCTTGGTATCTCGAGGCACGACAAACGCGCTCATTCCCCGGGCGCCTTTTTCAGGATCGGTCAGGGCGAAGACCACATAGAGCTCGGCCACTCCCCCGTTGGTGATAAAACATTTGGATCCGTTGATGACATATTCGTCGCCCACTTTATCAGCCTTGGTCTTGAGCGATCCGGCATCCGATCCGGCCTCTCTTTCCGTTAGACAGAAAGCAGCCAGAGAGGCTTTTTCCGTACAGGGCCGCAGGAATTTTTCCTTCTGTTCATTGGTCCCGAACAGGATGATCGGAGTGAAAGCCAGCGAAGTGGCCATGATCGTCGTGTACATGCCCGCGCATCCCCAGGCCAGTTCTTCACTCAGAATGACCGTATCCAAATGGCTCAATCCTCCTCCCCCGAATTCTTCGGGGATCTCGCAGCTGATCAGGCCCACCTCAAATGCCTTCTGTACAATATCCCAAGGATATTCCTCGCCTTTATCATATTTGGCGGCATTGGGACGCATCTCTTTCTCCGCGAACTCGTGCGCCATCGTCTGGAGGGCAATTTGGTCTTCGCTCAGACTGAAATCAATCACTCGATTCTCCCTTCATTCAATTTGCGAATGCTCTGATGATAGTATGCTCATGCCAAGCCGTCAAGGAAATTGTCAGCTAGGGGGGCTCATCTTTTGCAGAAAACATAAACTTCAGGCCGGGGCCAGCAGCAGCTCCTCCCGGGTGAGGGCGAAGGCCGGATTTGGAATCTCCAGCAGGGTCGCAACCAGTTCCTGAGGGCGCGGGCTGCGCCCTGAAACCAAGCGCAGAACCATTCGGAGCTGATTGTGTTCCCGGTCTAATTCCAGGCTCTCCAAACCATCCGGCACATCTCCCCGGAGGAAATCCCGCAGGTGGAGTTCCAAAACCTCGTTCTCACTCAATCCCCCCCCCTGGGGAGGGGATTCTCGTTCTAGCAGACGCCGCAGAGACCGGGTAATGTCTTTTCGATCCAGATCCACGGAATAGACCATCCCTTCGATGGCCGCGGAGAGTGAATCTTCATCGGCGTCCAGCCGCTCCAGGACCGACGCCCTCACGCCTTCCGGCATCACAGCGTTGATGCGTCTCACGAATTCCGCCGGTCGGAGCTCCGCGCGGGATCGGAATTCCAGAAGTTCTCGCTTTCCCTGCATGCCCAGCGCCAGGGCCGGCGCGAAGGCCATCAGCATCTTGGGATGAAAGCCCCGAGAATACTCTACGGGAATCCTCGCCCGGCGGAAGCTCCGCTGGATAAGATTGATCAAATCGAGATGGGAAATGAAGCGGGCCGCACCCATTTTAGAATACCTAAGGCGATATCGGGCAACCGTGTCGGTCTTATTTCCCCAAAATGAAACCCGAGCACGGGACTTAAGATCCGGCGGTTCGAGGGTTGACCGGTCCGGTTCGGGGGGGCAGATGCAACCTCCGCACTCCCGACAAAGGCGATCCCGACAAGGCGGGGTGGGCAGAGCGGAAAGAGCCCGATCCAATTCTTCCCGCAGATGCGTCTTTTTTATGCCGGTGTGAATGTGATCCCAAGGGAGCGCAGCGTTCCGATCCAGCTCGCCCAAAAATATGCGGTGGTCCAATTCATGCCTGGAAAAGGCATTCTCCCAGCGGCTCCATTCGAATCGGTCGCTCCAGGAATCGAATCGGGCACCGGACTCCCAGGCGCTCAAAAGGACCCGATTCAAGCGACGGTCCCCCCGGGAAAACACCGCCTCCAGGATGGAACTGCGCATGCCGTGCTCTTTGATTCGAACCGAACGGAATCTATTGAGCCGGGCCCTCAGGCGCCCGTGCCTCTGTCGGAGAATCGGTTCCGGAGCCATGGCCAGCCACTGGAAAGGCGTGTGGGGTTTGGGAATAAAGGAGGCCACACTGAGGTTGATTTCAGGCTTCCGATGCAGCACATCCTGCCCCAAGCGCACAATGTCTTGGACCAGGTCCACGATTCCATCGACATCCGTATCCGTTTCCGTAGGCAGGCCCAACATGAAATACAGTTTGAGCTTTTGCCACCCATGACGGAACGCATTTTCCGCTGCGCTCCGAATGTCCCGCTCATGCAGATCCTTGTTGATCACCCGCCGCAATCTCTGCGTGCCGGCTTCGGGAACCAGCGTAAATCCGGTCTTGCGCACCTTGAGGATCTGTTCCACGACCTCCGTCGTCAAACCTTCCGGGCGCAGGGACGGCAGCGATAGGGCGACCCTGGTATCGCCCAACTCTGCCATAAGGATCGAGATCAATGCCTCCAGGGGCGGATAGTCCGCGACCGAGAGCGCTGCCAAGGAAACGCTTTCATAGCCGGTGGACTGCAGGCTCGCGAGAATACAGCCTGCGACATGGCTGGGGTCTTTGGGACGGGAGGGGAAATAGACCTGCCGGGCCTGGCAGAAGCGGCAGCTCTGCGGGCAGCCGCGCTCGACCTCCACCGCCACCCGATCGTGAATGATCTGGATGTTGGGAACTACGATATCTTCGGGAAAGGGCGGCTCGAGAAAGGGTCGGCACAGGCGCTTTTCCACCACAGCAGGCGCTTCATCAAGCGGTCGGACCGCCAGCAGCCGGGACTTCGAGGGCAAGTAGGGTTGGTAACGGGACGGCACATACACACCGGATAGAGAGGAAAAACGCTCCACCAGTTCCTCCCGCCGGTTGGAGCCCGGCCGCCAAGTAAGGAAGGCATCGACCAGCTCCAGAAAGGCCTCCTCCCCATCGCCGATCAAAAATAGATCGATTATGTCAGCCAGGGGTTCCGGATTAAACGCCGCCGGGCCGCCCGCCACCACTACTGGATGCTGCAAAGTCCGGCCGGCCCCCAACAGGGGGATCCCTCCCAAGTCCAGCATCGTCAGGATATTGGTGTAATTCAGCTCAAACAAAAGAGAAAATCCTACGATGTCAAAGTTGACCAGAGGAATGCGGTTTTCCAGAGAAAAGAGCGGATGCCGCCTGTCCTTAAGGGCACGCTCCATATCCGGCCAAGGAGCATACACCCGTTCGGCCAGCACATCCTCCCTGGTGTTGAGGATATGGTACAACACTTTCTGCCCCAAATAGGACATCCCCACCTCATAGAGATCCGGAAATGCCAGGGCGATCTTCAACCGGACGCGGTCGGGATTTTTCCGGATCGCATTCCACTCTCCTCCTATGTAACGACCCGGTTTCTGGACCTGCTGCAGGATCTCTTCCAATTCCGGCGTGAATTTCATCTTTTCCTTCCGGTCAATCGTGGACCGGGATAAGTGCGATTCTTCTCTTTCGGAATCGGGCGTATTATACGGCGCCTGACTTATCGGCACAAGTTTCCCCTTTCCATTCCGTGATGTCTTCTGGAACGAGGGCGACATGAAGACACTCATTTTCGACGCCACTCAGCACGGCTGAGCCTAAAAAATGCGCTCAGCGCTTGCTTGAACACCTGGCCGGTAAGGCGGACCCGCGGAATCTAAAACGTCCGGTTCCCTGGATATCACGGACTGCGATGCCATGCTCACCGGAGGGTCGATTCATTCAGGCACAGGCCCAAGCAAATCCTTTGCCCCCGAAGAGGCCGTCATAAATGCTGCCGATAGGGAGCCCTCAAAGCAAGTGTCCTCCCCCCAGATTCTTTTCGGATGCACGCGGACGGTCTGGGTTTTCAGACATTCACGAAGCGCCGCATTTTCACATTGACGACCAGCCCCACCGCAAGGAAGTTGGTGAACAGCGAGGACCCTCCATAACTCAGCAGCGGCAATGGAATGCCAGCCACCGGGAACAGCCCGACCGTCATCATGATGTTGATGAAAAATTGGCTGGTGATCATAAGCGCCACCATAAAAATGATGTACACACCCGCCCTGTCGCGCGCTTGATTCACGGATTGGAACAATCTCAAGAGGAAAAGAAAATAGATGCCCACTACAAGAAATATGCCCACAAATCCGACCTCTTCTCCGATGACTGAAAAAATAAAATCCGTGTGGCGTGCGGGGAGAAAACGTAGCTGACTCTGGGTGCCCTTCTTAAAGCCTTTGCCGAACAATCCCCCCGAACCGAGCGCGATTTTGGACTGCATGATCTGGTAGCCCGCTCCCAACGGGTCCTGCTCGGGATAAAGCAGGGTGGTGACGCGCTGTTTCTGATAATCATGCAGCAACAGATTCCACCCCACAACTCCCAACACGATGCAGACGATCAGGAGAAAGATAACCATCTTCCGATTCAAGCCGGCCAGGATCAAGACCGCCAGAAGAATGGGCAGATAGCTCAGTGCGGTCCCCAGATCCGGTTGCAGCCCCACCAGCACCAAGGGCAGGGCGATAACCGCACTGCTCAGCATCCCTTCGCGCACAGAGACATGGCTTTGCTTGAATTCGGCAAACAGATAGGCCAGCAGCAGGATGACCGCCAGCTTCGTGATCTCGGAGGGCTGGATCTGGAGAAAGGGCAAACGAAACCAGCTTCTCGCTCCGGAGACCATGCGTCCGAAAAAAAGTACGGCAGCCAGGAGCGAGATGCCGGCCGCATACAGATAGATGGAATATGCCAGCAGGTGATTGTATCCCAGGCATAGAACGACAAACAAGGCGATGAAACTCACTCCCACCCAGAACAACTGCCGCATATGATAGTTGCCCGGAATGTAGTGGGAACTGCTGTAGATGAAGGCCACGCCGATCAATGAATTCAGCATCAGAAGAAAAATCAATATCCAGTCGATATGTCGCAAAAGAGATCGGTCAATCATCGGTACAGCTCTTGATATCGATGGAAGAGTCGCCTCGCCATGGGTGCGGCCGTGGATCCTCCCATGCCCCCGTATTCCACGATCACGGTTACCACAACCTCGGGATCTGTGCGGGGGGCAAATCCAGAAAACCAGGAATGGGTCTTGGTTTCACGCCGGGATTCCCCCAATCTTTCAGCGGTCCGGCGGCTTACGACCTGAGTGGAGCCGGTCTTTCCGCACACATCCATTCCGGAAACGGCGGCCGCACGGGCCGTACCCTCACGGTTGGCGGATATCCACATTCCTTGGATGACTTTCTCCCACAGCGCGGGATTGACGGGAATATCGGGAAGAAAGCGGTTGGTAATATTCCCGTTGTCGTTCAGCCGTAAATGCGGCCTGATCCTTCTGCCTCGATTGGCGATGGCGGCCGTGAGGCCTGCGACCTGGAGAGGGGTGACCTGAAGCGGCCCTTGTCCAATGGAAACCGATATCGTCTCCCCTGGATACCAGGGCGCATTCCGCACGCGCCTTTTCCACTCCGGATCCGGAACCAGGCCGGCATACTCCCCCTTGATATCGATACCGGTGAGTTGACCCAGGCCGAACATCCGTGCATAGTCGGCGATGGTCTCGATGCCGAGCCGCTTCCCCAATTGATAGAAGTAGATGTTGCATGAGAATCGGATGGCGTTGTAAAGGTCCAGCCGGCCGTGTCCTCCCGAAAACCAGCAGTTGAAAGGATGGCCGTAGATGAGGACGGATCCCGAACAGAAGAACGATGTGCGTTCGGTGATCAGGCCGGTATCCAGCGCCGCCGTGGCCATGACCAGCTTGAATATCGAGCCGGGAGAATAGAGTCCGCGCAGGGCCCGGTTCTCCAGCGGGAAGTTGGGATGGTTGATGATGGCCATCCACTCCTCGGGAGTAAAGCGGTTGATGAATTTGTTGGGATCGAAGGTCGGGTAGGACGCCAGAGCCAGGATCTCACCGTTTCGAGGGTCCATAGCCACGATCGCACCTTCGCGCCCCTCCAGCAATGATTCCGCCTCCCTCTGGAGTCGAGCGTCGAGGGTCAGGGCGATCTGTGTGCCGTTGCGGGGAGCTCGACGAGACAGTTCCTCGTTGACCCTGCCCGTGCTGTCTACGATCTCCAAGGCCCGGCCGCTCATGCCCCCCAGTTCCGACTCGAACTGATGTTCGATCCCGGTGCGGCCCACCAGACCGCCCAGCCTGCGATCCCCGAAGATCCCCTGTCGGATTTCCTCTGGCGACATCTCTTGCAGATAGCCGATGACATGGGCTGCGAAGGATCCTTCTGGATAGCTGCGCTTCGGCTCCGCGCCCACCACCAATTCCGGAAATTCCCAGCGATGGCTTTCGATCCGCGCCACTTCCTTTTCATCGAGATCGTCCTTGATGACGACGGGATAAAAGGCCGGAAAATCCCGAAACCTCTCCACCCTTGCTTGGATCACTCCGGGCTCCATCTCCAAAAATTCTCCAATTCGGCAATAGGAAGCTTGTAGATCCGGACTTTTTTCACGTACCACGGCAGCCTGGAAGGCAGCGATATTGGTCGCCAGCACTTTGCCCTCCCTGTCGCATATGAGCCCGCGCTGAGGGGAAAGGATCACTTCCCGGATACGGTTGGCCTCCGAAAGTACCCAATACCGGTTATGATCCAGCACCTGCATCTTCCAAAAATACAGCACGAGCAATAGAAACACCCCCCCGACCAACTGCAATGTCAAGCGGGCTCGGCGGAGAACCACCGAGATGTCCTCGTAGATGCTGTCTCTCATTTGCTTTTCCGCTTTTCCAACCTACGGTTGATCCAGCCGATCAAGGGGAAGATCCCGGCCGCAACCAGGGCCGATAAGAGGGGCTGTAAAAGCAGCAAACCGTTCCCGAAATGAGGAGTCTGTGAGAAGACCGCCCCATATAATAATCCCCACACCAGCAATTCCAGAGCCAGCACCACCGCAAAGAAGGCATATCGGCGTGAAAATTGCACAATATCGATCTTTTTGGCCACATGGCCGGCCGTGTATCCGGAGACGGTTTTCGCGATTCCCATTAATCCGAACACACCCAGGGAAAACGAATCCTGCAGCAGGCCGCAGAACATGCCCGTCACCGCGCCGTAAATCTCTCCCCTGAGTACGGCGAAGTAGAGGACCACCACACTCAGCAGGTTGAACGCCAAGGCCAGGGGATATGAGATGCGGGAGAGGATGGAAAAAAGGACAAAAGCCCCGGTGATAGCGGCCAGCGTCCTCAATGCATCCTTCATCACAGCTCAATCCAAAAAAGATTCGGGGTCCGCGGTGATGACAGCCAGTTTATCCAGATGACGGAGCTCGAAAAAAGGGTGCACCCGCACGTCTTTGAAGAGCTCGGGTTTGCGATCGACCGTTAGCACGATCCCCACCTTGAAGCCGGGAGGATAAATATTATCGAAACCCGTGCTCACCAGCGTATCCCCCGGTTTGGGATCATCGACGGTGGTCAGGCTGTATTCCAGTTCACACTGGCCGTCTCCCGTGCCCTTCAAGATGGTCGGAGAACCCTCGTCGCCCGCCCTTACGCTCACGCCGCTTTCCGGATCCGTGATCAACTGAACTCGAGCCTGTCGAACCTCCACCGGACCGATCACCCGACCGACCAGGTTTCCGTACGCATCCAACACGACCATGTCCACGCTCAGGCCGTCCCGACGGCCGCGGTTAATGATCACCGATTTGTACGGATTCCCGGCATCCAAGCCGATGACCCGAGCCCCGACCACCTTATCAGACAGGGTGCCATACAATTCCTTCAGTTCCGTCTCGTCGCGCAGCTTCTTGAGGATTTGTTTTAAAAGGATATTCTCATGGCGAAGAGAAAAATTCTCCTCGCTGATCCGGCGATATCTCCTCCTGGTCTCGCGTAGCCCGGCATAATTATCCCACATATCGCCGAGCCCCCTGAAAAACGCGACCACACCATGCTGTACCGGAGCAAAAATCGCAAAAAATACCCGCTCCAAAAGAATATCCTCTTCTCCCAAAGGAACCTGGATCGAGATCAGGATCATTTGGAAGAGCAGGAGAGAGACGAGCACGACAAGGTTTTTTCGCTTACTCAGGAAAGACGGCATAAGAGACTCATAAAATCAGATCAACGAGATTTTCTTCAGCAGCTCCAGATCGTCGAGCATCTTGCCGGCGCCCAGGACGACGGTCGTCAAAGGGTCTTCTGTGATGAACACCGGAAGCTGGGTCTCCTCCCGGATGCGCTTGTCGATATTCTTGAGCAGAGAGCCCCCTCCGGTGAGTATGATGCCGCGATCGATAATATCAGCCGACAGTTCGGGCGGGGTCTTCTCCAAGGCCACCATGACCGCCTCTACGATGGCATCCACCACATCGGTGAGCGCTTCCCGGATCTCCTGGTCGTCGACCACGATGGTCTTGGGAATGCCCTCCCTCAGATCCCGGCCCTTGATCTCCATAGTCATGGGTTCGTCTAGAGGATATGCCGAACCGATCTGAATCTTGACCTGCTCAGCGGTCTTTTCTCCGATAAGCAGATTATACTTCTTTTTTATGTGTTGGATGATGGAATCATCCATCTCATTGCCGGCGATCCTTATGGAGTGGTTGAACACAATACCGGTCAATGAGATTACGGCGATATCCGTCGTCCCTCCTCCGATGTCCACGATCATGTTGCCCATGGGCTCGGCGATGGGAAGATCCGCTCCAACCGAAGCGGACATGGGCTGCTCGACCAGATAGACCTCGGAAGCTTTGGCCCGCATGGCCACGTCTTTAACGGCTCTTCGTTCCACCTGAGTGATGCCGGTCGGGATGCCGATGACGATCCGCGGCCGCAGGAGAAATCCCCGGTTGTTGGTGGCCTTTTTTATGAAGAAATCCAGCATCTTCTCGGCAATCTCGAAATCCGCGATCACGCCGTCGCGCATGGGTTTGATGGCCAAGACACTGGTGGGTGTCTTGCCCAACATTTCCTTGGCGCTCCTGCCAACCGCCTCCACCTTGCCGGTCTGCTTATTCATAACCACGATGGAAGGTTCTTGGACGATGATGCCTTTTCCTCGCAGATAGACCAGGGTGTTTGCGGTCCCCAAGTCAATGGCCAGGTCACAAAAGAGCTTGTCTTTAATCCAATCGATCAGCTTCATGGAAATTCATCTCTATCTTACTCAAATTACACGGTTTATTTAACACAAATTCCCGATCCTGGCAAATAAAATCAAAACTTTTCTTTACAGCGACGCCAGTTTAGTCGTCCACCGCAATCACAATTTGTCAAGTCCCTCCTGGAGCGGGGCGGCATCGCCTCTCCCTTGGCCGTCGATGACATCCGTACCCGCGAGTGTGCGGCTCGGCTGGCGGGAACTGCCCTTGCAGACCGTCTCCGGCCTTTTTTTCAGGTCGGATATGGAAAAGCCGTCCCATGCGGAATATAGCTTGACTTTTATCAAAAAGCCCATATATAAATAGACCAAATCGCACTTACCGGAGGAGGTCAGCATGAGCGATCCATTCAAATCCTATATCCCCCCTGACCAGGATATGAAGGAAATTTCGTTTAAAGCCATACTGCTGGGGATTATCATGGCGGTCGTTTTGGGGGCGGCCAACGCCTACCTGGGACTGCTGGTGGGCATGACCGTGGCCGCCACATTCCCGGCGGCGGTCATCGCCATGGCCGTTCTGCGGCCGCTCAAGGGAACGATCCTGGAAGAGAACCTGGCCCGCACCACCGGGGCGGTCGGTGAGGCACTCGCAGCGGGAGCCGTTTTCACCATCCCCGCCTTCCTGTTGACTCAGCCTGCGGTCTGGGACAAATTCGATCTTTGGAAATCCTCCATGCTCATGCTGGTAGGAGGTATTCTTGGAGTTTTTCTGATCATACTGGTCCGCCGCACCCTGGTCCAGGACACCGAACTCCCCTTCCCCGAGAGCGTAGCCTGTGCCGAGATGGTCAAGACCGGACAGAAGGGCGGATCACAGGCTGCCTATATGTTTTGGGCCATGGGATTGGGAGGGTTCGTCGAGTTCTTTACCAGTGAGAACGGGATTCAGATGATCGTACCCTATGTGCGGAAGGTTTTTTCGCTTCCGGGGCTCAGCCGAATCAGCTATCTCGATGGAGACAACGTACTTAAATATAAGACACCGGAAGCCGCCCAGATCAAGGGACGTATCTTCCTTGAATCCCCGGCGGCCAATGCGGCCATGACCGGAGTGGGGTACATCATCGGCCCCAAGCTCGCGGCCTTGACTTTTTCCGGAGGTGTTCTGGGGTGGTTGTTCCTCATGCCGGTCCTTCTCTTCATCAGCGGCGACCTGAACCTGATCGTCTCGGAATTTGGCGGGAATTGGACCGACCTCGCCATTTCTGCTTATAACGCGCAAATCAAGCCGATCGCTGTGGGTGCCATGTTGGTGGGGGCCTTCTATACCCTCTTCAAAATGCGGAAAAGCCTCGCCACCGGCATAGGTCGCTCCTTTGCCGACGTTAAGGCGGCCCGCTCGGGCGGACCCACCGAAACAGCGCGCACAGACAAAGATCTTCCCTTCCCTACCATCATGTTCGCCATCATCGCCCTCATCATCCCCATGGTCTTTCTCTATAACATTTTCACACGCAACTTTGGGTCTTCGCTGGTGGCCGCGGTTGTCATGATCATCATGGGCCTGCTGTTCGCTGCCGTAGCCGGTTACCTGGTCGGCATCATAGGCTCTTCCTCCAATCCCATTTCGGGATTGACTCTGACTACACTGCTCATAGCCGCCCTCATGATGGTCATCATGGGGCAGAGGGGAACGGAAGGCATCGCCGCTGTGCTGG
>Ga0180437_10001475_pt1 | contig 40247 bp, 30 predicted proteins | sample SS_ome_4_FD_132410 | JGI IMG/M metagenome (GOLD analysis project Ga0180437, IMG submission 132410) | Hypersaline lake sediment archaeal communities from the Salton Sea, California, USA - SS_3_D_1 metaG | ecosystem: Environmental > Aquatic > Non-marine Saline and Alkaline > Hypersaline >...
CAGACATCGGCTCACTGGAACCGGGAAAATGCGCCGATTTTTTTGCGGTAAATCTGAACCGTTTAGGTTACGCAGGCGGGTTGCACGACCCCGTCGCCGCGCTGGTTTTCTGCGCGCCGGTGATTGCCGATTATACAGTAGTGGCAGGAAAAATCATCGTTGGAGGTTCGCGGTTAAAAACCTGGGATCAGGATTTATTAATTGAAGAACATAACAAAGCTGCTGCTGCCCTTCTGTCTTGAAGAAATTGTATATATTCCTTTTCTCAAGAAATAAAGCGGAACTTTTTTACCCATCCTATCCGTTATCAGCATATCCTTCGGAGGAAAGATGATTGTCAGGGAATTAACAAATCACTCAAAACACCTGGTGGATGTTGCGATGGGTCGCGCGCCAGCAGACATGTTAATAAAAAACGGGCGCTGGGTTAATGTGCAGTCTGGCGAAATCCTGCCAAACACAGATATCGCCATAGCAGGACAGCGGATCGCCTATGTTGGCGAAGACGCATCTCACACAATAAACGACCAAACGACCGTTATTGAGGCTGGGGATCGTTACCTGGTGCCCGGCTTGCTGGACGGGCATATGCATGTTGAATCCGGCATGCTGACAGTGACCGAATTTGTTCGGGCGGTCATACCGCATGGCACAACCGCGATGTTCATCGACCCGCATGAGATCGTCAATGTTTTCGGGATAAAAGGGGTGAAATTAATGGTCGATGAAGCCACGCAGCAGCCAATCCATGTCTGGGTACATATGCCTTCCTGCGTGCCTTCCGCCCCGGGATTGGAAACGCCCGGTGCCAGCATTGGGCCTGAGGAAGTCGCCGAGGCAATGAAATGGGACCGGATAATCGGACTGGGAGAGATGATGAATTTCCCGGGTGTATTTAACAGCGATGAAAAAATGCACGCCGAAATGGCGCAGACAATCGCTGCCGGAAAAATCATCGGCGGGCACTACGCCTCACCAGACCTGGGATTGCCTTTTTACGGTTACGCCGCTGGCGGACCGCAGGATGACCACGAGGGCACCCGCAAAGAGGACGCCGTGATTCGGGTCCGTCAGGGCATGAAAGCTATGCTGCGCTTCGGTTCAGCCTGGCATGATGTCGCTGAAGGTGTGAGGGCAGTCACAGAAGACGGTCTTGATCCGCGTCACTTTATCCTGTGTACAGACGATTCACATTCCGAGACCCTTGTCAACGACGGGCATGTTAACCTGGCGGTACAGCAGGCAGTAAAGAACGGCATCCCGCCCCTTACTGCCGTCCAGATGGCGACCATAAACACAGCCGAACACTTTGGCGTTTGGCGAGACGTTGGAATGATCGCTCCTGGCCGGTTCGCGGATATCCTGCTGGTAGGGGACCTGGAAGATTTCCGGCCGGATACAGTGATAGCAAGGGGCAAAATCCTGGTTAATAACCGAAACCTCCAGTTTGATCTGCCAGCATTTGATTACCCCGATTGGGCTCTACAATCCATCCATCTCGGACACCCCTTAAGCGAGGCGGATTTTAAACTGGCTGCTCCCGGGAAGGACCGGGTTCGCGCCAATGTGATTGGAGTGATTGAGAATCAGGCCCCAACCCGCCACCTGCAAATTGAACTCCCGGTAGAAAATGAAGAAATCCTGATTGATATTGAGGGCGATATTAATAAAGTCGCGCTGATTGAAAGGCACAAAGGCACCGGTGGGGTCACTGTCGGACTGGTGACCGGGTTCGGGTTCAACGTGCCTTGCGCAGTTGGTTCAACGGTAGCCCATGACAGCCACCACATGATCGTTGTGGGCACCAGCGAAAGCGATATGGCGAAAGCCGCCAACGAATTGGCCCGCATTGGAGGCGGGCAGGTTGTTGTAAAAGCTGGGGAGGTAATCGGCGAGGTTGACCTGCCAATCGCTGGCTTGATGTCCAGCGAACGGGCGGATACAGTCGCTAAGAAGGCTGGAAGTGTGCTGGCGGGATTTGAAGCCTGCGGTTGTAAATTAAACAACCCCAATATGCAGCTCAGCCTGCTGGCGCTTGTTGTGATCCCGGAACTGCGTATTTCCGATCTTGGCCTTGTTGATGTCACTAAATTCGATTTTGTGCCCCTTGTTGAGGGATAAAATCGTCAGGATTATATGAACATGCATAACCAATCAATATCCTGGAGGCTGCATAGAGACCTGAAACACCTGATTGATTCAGGAGTTGCAGGGCAGAAATTACCCTCGGAACCCGAACTTTCGCAGCAGCTCGGGGTTTCGCGGGCAACCCTGCGTGAAGCCATGCGGACATTTGAAATCCAGGGTAAAATCCGGCGCAGGCAGGGATCGGGGACTTTTATAACCAGTACCCCGCAGGTGATTGAGAGCGGGCTGGAAGTTCTTGAATCAATTCAAACGATCGCAAACCGGATCGGCCTTGAAGTAAAACTCGGAAAATGGAAAGCTGAATTGCGATCGCCCACGATTGAAGAATATAAAGTGTTGGGGATTGAACCTGGCGGGGCGGTGACTGACATCTCCAGGGTGATCATCGCAGAAGACCGCCCGGCTGCTTTTCTGAGGGATGTTCTGCCTGCCGCTATACTGCTTCCAGAAGATATCGAACAAGATTTTCGCGGCTCTATCCTGGACTTGCTGCTGGAGCGCGGAGCGCCCCAGCTATCTATCGCCCGCACCGATATCAATGCAATTAACGCATCAGCCGACATTGCCCGGGCGCTCGGCATCCAGAGAGGGGATGCTTTATTGTATTTTTGCGCAGATTTATACAACCCGGATAGACAGATTGTTGACCAGTCCCGCAGTTACTTTCTGCCGGGATATTTTAATTTCCACGTTGTACGCCGGATAGGACAAAATCTTTAATATTTTTGAAATTCAATTAGTTAAAAAGGAGAATTAGAATGAAAAGCTTTACCGGACGGGATATCCTGTCACTCAAGGATTTTGAAAGAAATGAATTTTTCCAAGTCTTTGAGGTTGCTAAACAGCTGGAACCAATTGCCAGGTACCGCAAAAACAGCGATCTTCTGGCGCAAAAAACACTCGTAACAGCATTCTACCAGCCCAGCACCCGCACGCGCCTGGCCCATGAAGCTGCTATGCACCGCCTTGGAGGCCATGTGACCGGCTTTTCGGATGCAAAAATGACCCGGGCTGGGGATTTTTACCAGGAATCGATCAAGGATACCGTAAAAATGCTCGAGTTTTACGGTGATGTGATTGTTATGCGCCATTTCCAGCAGGGCGCCCCACAGGAAGCCGCCAATTGGGCTTCCATTCCAATCATCAACGGCGGCGACGGCTGGGGAGAGCACCCTACCCAAATCCTGACAGACCTTTATACAGTTCTGCAGGAAAAGGGCCGCATAGATGGGCTGGAATGGCTGGCGGTCGGAGATATGCGCATGCGTACCATGCACTCCCTGGCTTACGGTCTTACCCAGTTTGACTGCCCGATCACATTTGTAGCTCCGCCTGAAATTTCCCTGACAGATGAATTTAAGAGCGAGCTGGAGGGGTACAGTCTTAACTTCAGTGAAGCCGAACATGTTGAACAGGTCATCCACAAAGCGGATGTGATCCTGGTTGAACCGGTGGTCCAGCCTGACTACACGAAATCGCGTGATGAACGCTCAGGGGATGTTGATTTGACGCCTGCTAACTACAAAATCACGCGTGAATTGCTGCAAACAAAAGCCAAATCCGATGCAATCCTGCTGCACTCTCTCCCGAGGATGGATGAGATTCCACTTGATGTGGATATCACCCGCTGGTCGCGCTACTGGCAGGAAGCATTCAACGGTGTAGTTATGCGGATGGCTTTGCTTGCGCTGGTTTTGGGAGCGATGGAATAATCTGAGTATTGGAACGGGAGAATATCAAAATGCAAACAGATTTAAGAAACAGAGACCTGATAGGCGACCTGGATTTCAGCAAGGAAGAGGTTGAAACCGTTCTTGAAGTGGCGGCTGACCTGAAGCGTAAACGTGCCCTTGGTGAAGAGCATGCCTATTTGCGGGATAAAGTACTGGCGATGTTGTTTTTCTTTTCCAGCACGCGCACGCGAGGCTCGTTTGAAGCAGGTATGGCGCAGTTGGGCGGGCATGCTGCTTTTATTGAGAGCAGGACAACCCAGATCTCACACGGCGATACGGAAAAGGAGATGGGTGAAATATTCGGGCGCTATTTTGACGGTATCGCCATCCGGCACGTGGATTGGGGTATTGGCAACCGCTACCTCAACCTGGTGGCTGAGGCTTCCCGGGTACCGGTATTGAATATGCAGTGCGAATACTACCATCCCTTTCAAATCCTGGCTGACCTGCTGACGATTTTCGAAAAGAAAGGCCATGATTTACGCCGCAAGAAGCTGGTTGTCTCCTGGGCCTATGCTTCTTCTTACCTAAAACCAATCTCAGTCCCGCAGTCGCTGGTACTGCAGATGCCCAGGTTCGGCCTGGATGTAGTGCTCGCCCACCCCCCTGAGTTCAAACTCATGCCAGAGATTATGGATCAGGCCAGAGAGCAGGCTAGAAAGTATGGGGTTGGGTTCGATACCAGCGATGATATGGAATCTGCATTCAAAGACGCTGATATTGTGTATGCGAAATCATGGGGCCCGCTCCTGACCACCCAGGATCCTGAGGAGGGCAAACAAATCCAGGACAAGTATCAGGATTGGATCACCGACGAGCGGAAAATGGCGCTTGCAAAACCTGATGCCATTTACATGCACCCGCTGCCAGCCGATAGAAACATCGAGGTCACCGATGGTGTGATGGACGGCCCGAATTCTGTTGTGTTTGACGAAGCTGAAAACCGGCTGCATGTCCAAAAAGCCGTTATGGCTCTTACTATGCGTTAAAATTGGAGAATAATACATGGAAAATCGCAAAGTTGCTGTAGTCGCAATTGGCGGCAATTCACTGATTAAAGACAAAAATCGCCAGACTGTAGAAGACCAGTATCTGGCAGCCAAGGAAACCACTTTTCATATCGCAAATATGATTGAGAAGGGTTGGGATGTGGCTATCGGTCATGGTAATGGACCCCAGGTGGGTTTTATTTTACGCCGGTCTGAAATAGCCCATAGGGTTGAAGGCATGCATGAACTTCCCCTTGATGTCTGCGGAGCGGATTCGCAGGGCGCGATCGGTTATGCCCTGCAGCAGAATCTTCAGAATGAACTCAATAAAAGGGGGATAAAAAAGAACGTTGCAACCGTCATTACCCAGGTCCTGGTGGACAGAGAAGACCCCGCCTTCAAGAAACCCTCCAAACCCATCGGAGGTTTTATGGACGAAGATGAAGCCCACCGGCGTGCTGATGATCTTGGTTGGGACGTGGTTGAAGATGCCGGCAGAGGCTGGCGGAGGGTTGTAGCTTCTCCCCTTCCGGTGGAAGTGGTTGAATTTGATTCAGTTAAAACGCTCGTGGAAAACGGTGTGGTGGTTATTACAGTCGGCGGAGGCGGTATACCGGTTATCGACAAAGGAGATGGGGATTATATCGGTACCGCCGCGGTAATCGACAAAGACTTTGCGAGCAGTCTCCTGGCAATGAAACTCAAAGCGGATCTTTTATTGATCTCCACTGCAGTCGAAAAAGTCGCCGTGAATTTCGGAAAACCGAACCAGGAATGGCTTGATAGAATGACTTTAAGTCAGGCGAAGGACTACCTGAAAGAGGGCACCCACTTTGCAAAAGGCTCGATGGCTCCAAAAATTGAAGCGATCATCTGGTTCCTTGAATCCGGAGGCAAGCAGGCAATTATCACAAATCCAGAAAACATCAATCGGGCCCTGAACGGTGAGACCGGGACCTGGATCACGCCTTAACCGGATCATTGGTTATATTCTTATGTAGAGACGTAAATATATGGAAATTGATCTCCAGGATATCCGCAAATACTTCGGCAGCGTCAAAGCAAATGATGGAATAAACATGCAGCTTAAGGGCGGGCATATTTACGGTCTCCTGGGCGAAAACGGAGCCGGAAAGAGCACATTAATGAAAATACTTTCCGGCTACCAGCCACCCGACAGCGGCCAGATACTGCTTGACGAATCTCCAAGTAAATTTGATTCACCTGCCCAGGCTTTAAAATCCGGAATTGGGATGCTGTACCAGGAACCTCTTGATTTTCCACCGTTTAAAATTATCGATAATTATCTGCTCGGAAAGGACAACCGTCTCAGGCTGGATTATAAAACTGTTGAGGCGGAATTGATGGAATTTTCATCCCGGTACAATTTCAACCTCGATGTGCAAGCATTTATAGACAGTCTTTCTCTGGGGGAGAGACAGCAATTGGAACTGGTCCGCTTGCTTGCCGGCGGTGCTCAGGTGCTGATACTTGATGAACCGACAACAGGCATAAGCGCAGAACAAAAAGAACTGCTCTTCGATTCGATTCGAATATTAGCTCATGAGGAAGGAAAAACTATCATTCTGGTTTCACACAAGCTGGATGAAGTCCAGGAACTCTGTGACCACGCTTTTGTCCTGCGAAAAGGAAAACTGGTTGGCGAAATTAACATCCCCTGCTCTAACGAATCACTGGTTGAAATGATGTTTGGTCAGATCCCTGAAAGAAGTGACCGCTCCCCCCAGATCAAAGATAAAGCCATGCTTAAGATACACGATCTGACTATTTCGACATACCGGATGCAAATTGAAAGCATCAACCTGGAAATTAAGTCCGGAGAGGTATTTGGACTCGCCGGTCTTGAGGGCAGCGGCCAGGAACTCCTAATGCAAACGATTGCCGGATTGATCAAACCTGCAAAAGGGAAAATTTTTCTCGACGGGGTGGACATGACTGGCTGGTCTTACCACCGGGTCCGGGATGAACTTACGGCATACGTGCCGGCAGGCCGCCTGGAAGCCGGGCTGGTCAGCGGTTTGAGCATAACAGAACATGTAGTGCTGGCTGAACCAGAACACGCATTTTTTGTGGATTGGAAAGCATCGAGAGAGGACAGCGAAAAAAGAATCGTAGAGTACCAGATTGTAGGTACACCAGGCACGATGGCTGACGAACTGTCCGGTGGTAACCAGCAGCGGCTTCTTTTTGCCCTGCTGAACAACCCTCTAAAACTGGTTATGCTCGAACATCCTACCCGGGGACTTGACGTACAATCAACCAATTACATCTGGGAAAAACTCTACAGCAGAAGGAATGACGGTACAGCCATCCTGTTTATGTCGGCCGATCTGGATGAGATCATTGAACGAAGCGATCGCATCGCTGTTTTTTCGGGAGGCATTATGTCACGGGTCGTGGATGCCAAGAGTACCAACGTGGATGAATTGGGACATTTAATTGGAGGCAGGGAGTGAGCGCACGCCGTTTGTTTACATATGCCTGGCCAGCAGTTCCAATCATCGCGGCGCTTCTTTTCACTGCAGCTTTGCTGGTCATTTTTGATGCCAGCCCGCTCGAATCGCTGGTTGCAATATTCCAGGGCGCATTTGGTGACCAATCGAAAACACTCAGCGTTATGGCGTTCTGGGTGCCTTTAACCCTCTGTTCCATCGGACTGCTGATAACATTTACAGCCGGTTTATGGAATATCGGAATAGAAGGCCAGATAATTATGGGTTCCATTGCAGCCAGCTGGGTTGCCCTGAAAATTGATGCCCCCGATCCCCTTCAAGTTCCACTGGAATTGATCATGGCGATGCTGGCAGGAGCGTTCTGGGGTGCCTTATCGGCGGTCCTCAAAACGAGAGGAAAGGTACACGAAATATTCAGCGGTTTAGCCCTAAACAACCTGGCAATTATCCTGACAAATTATTTAATATCGGGTCCCTGGCAGCCGCCAGAAGGCGGGACATTCAGAGGAACCCAGCCTTTTGCAGATGCAGCTTTACTGCCGAGGTTTGCTGATTCCCGCTTCAGCCCGATTTCACTTGCGATTACCCTGGTGGCAATCGGGATGGTCTACGTTACATTACGGGGCACATTCTGGGGATTAAAGCTCAAATCGCTGGGAAAAAATCCCTTTTCTTCATTTTTACTCGGGGTGGCAAGCGAGCGTGAGACAATACTGGCAATGATGTTCTGCGGCGCTCTGGCTGGATTGGGTGGTTCAATAAGAGTTCTCAGCTGGTTTGATAGTCTCAGGCAAAGCATTTCTGGCGGAATTGGTTTTCTGGCTTTGCTGGTTGTAATGTTGGCAAACTATAGAATTTTGTACGTCCCTTTTATCACCTTTTTCTTTTCCGCAATTCTTAATGGCAGTATAACCCTGCAGTTGCGAACACAATTACACTCTTCTATTGGCGGGATCCTGACCGGAGTGATGGTTCTTTTTGTCCTGTTGTTCGGTGATAGCCGCATATTCAAGTTCTTCAAAAAAGAGGACATAAATGAACGAACCTGAAATTGTGCGGATTCTTGCATCAGTAGTGCTTGCATCAGCTCCCATAATAATTGCGGTTGTTGGTGAAACGATTACAGAACGTTCCGGAATAGTGAATCTCTCCCTGGATGGTACAATGCTGATGGCAGCCATGAGCAGTTTTATGGTTGCGCTCACTTTTTCGAATGTCTGGATTGGTTTTGTCGCTGGAGCAATCGTCGGGATGGCCTTCGCCGCGGTTGTAGCGTTTGGCAGCATAACATTAAATAAAAGCCAGGTTGCGGTCGGTTTTGTACTCACTCTTTTAGGCGATGACCTGAGCGCATTTCTAGGACAGAATTTCACCCGGATACCGGGACCAGTTGTCAAACACTTCGGGATTCCGATCCTTGAAGATATTCCAATAATAGGCCCAATTTTCTTCGATCAAAGTGTGGTCGTTTACTTTGCATTTATCTTAGTTATGGTCTCCTGGTGGTTCTTAAATCGGACCCAACAAGGACTGCGCCTCCGGAGCGCAGGAGAACGCCCCGAAGCTGCATTTGCCCGCGGAGTTGGAGTGAACCGGGTTCGCTATATCTATACAATCGCCGGAGGCGCGCTTGTCGGTATCGCAGGCGCCTCTTATTCTCTGGATGTCAAGATCGGATGGTCGGATGGACATATCCGTGGGTTGGGTTGGATCGCGCTGGCAATCGTTATTTTTGGAGGCTGGTCGCCGGTCCGGGGAGCTCTGGGCGCATTGCTTTTTGGGGCAACAAAAGTTCTGGCAACCATCCTTCAGAGGACTTTTCCTGAGGTATCTGTTGTTGCGTTTAACGCAATTCCATGGGTTTTAATGATATTAGTACTGCTGGTGGTGGCGAGTGATTTCACAGATCGTATAATCTCCTTTATGCCCAGGAGGATTCAACCACCTTTGAGACGTGTGTTTAGAATCGCACCTCCAATGGCATTGAGCACAAATTTTGTTGAGCGATAAACCTTTACATCGAGTGAAGATATGAAATCGTCAAAACAGAAAATTACTCCCCGTTATGACCGCCTTTTTGTTATTTTGATGCCCTTACTTGCGACACTTCTGGCGCTGGCGATTGGGGCGGTACTTTTAATCTCGCTTGGCGCAGATCCAATCGAGGGATATTCCGCCATGTTTCAAGGCGCGTTTGGGAGCAAGAATGCGCTTGCGGATACAATCGTAAAGGCGACCCCTTTGCTTCTGGTCGGAGTCGGGATTTGTATTTCATTCCGTGGAGGGGTTTTGAATATCGGCGGTGAAGGCCAGTTAATAGTCGGGGCGATTTGCGCAACTTATGTTGGACTGGCTCTTCCGGAATTATCCTTTGGAGCTTTGGTCCCGATCGCCATGGTGGCTGGTTTTTTGGGTGGGGCGGTCTGGGGCGGGATCCCTGGTGTTCTGAAAGCTTATTTCAATGTAAATGAAATCCTCAGCACAATCATGTTGAACGCTATCGCTGTTCAGGGGATGAATTATCTGTTAAGAGGTCCCCTGATTGATCCGGTTCAACTGGAAGCCGCCTCCAGAATTCCCCAGACGGCACGTTTGTCCAGGCTCTATGACCTGCCGCGCTTGATACCAACCCGTTTGCATGCGGGCGCTTTGCTGGCTGTGGTTGCTGCAGTACTTGTTTACATATTCCTGTGGCGGACCACTATCGGTTACCGAATTCGGGCTGTCGGTCTAAATATGTCTGCATCCAGATACGCCGGTATCAATGTCCGTCACTACATTGTGCTGGCTCTTCTTCTCAGCGGCGCTCTGGCGGGATTGGCTGGCGCTGTTCAGGTCTATGGCGTCCACCACCGCATGTTCACAGATGGTTCCGCCACAGGATTTACTGGCAGCGCCGGTTTTAACGGGATAGTCGCCGCCCTTTTCGGGCAGCTTCATCCTCTCGGCACGATTCCGGCCTCATTCTTCTTTGGCGCGTTGATAGTTGGCGCGAACTCGATGCAGAGGGCAATGCAAATCCCCTCAGCGTTGATCATTGCCCTTAATGGACTCCTGGTTGTTTTTGTGGTCAGCAGCGAGTACTTTAAACGACGCCTGGAGAAAAAACGCCTGATCGATATTGAGAGCATGGAGGAAACAGAAAAACCAGCCGGTACGGAGGTGGCAGCATGATCACAGAAATATTATCTATTGGTGTGATCGCTGGGATCCTCGGATCGGGTATCAGGCTGGCTACTCCTTATTTATATGCCGCAATTGGTGAAACCTTCGGACAGAGAAGCGGAGTGCTTAATCTTGGACTGGAAGGACAGATGCTGCTTGGCGCATATGCAGCTTTCTTTGTGGTATTCACCACCGAAAACCTGTGGCTTGGACTGCTTGCCGCGGTGATTGTCGGTGCAATTATGGGTCTGGCGATGGCATTCGTCAGTGTCACCCTGAATGCCGAACAGGGAATCAGCGGGATCGGATTTTATCTGTTTGGATTGGGGCTGAGCGACCTGCTGTTCCAGAAGACCATGGGAACAGTAGAAACAGTAAGCGGTTTCCGGCCTGTTGAAATCCCAATATTAAGTGATATACCGTTTTTTGGAGAGGTTTTCTTCAACCAGAACCTGATGGTTTACGGCGCTTATCTGCTGGTACCTCTGGCGATATTTGTCCTGAAGAAAACCAAGTTTGGTTTGAACGTGCGGGCGGTTGGCGAAAACCCGGAAGCAGCCGATTCCCTGGGTGTCAGCGTTAAGCGCGTCCGTTATTCAACCGTAATCCTGGGAGGCATCCTCTCCGGAATCGCGGGAGCATCCCTTTCAGTTGCCCTCCTGAATGTTTTTCAGCAGAATCTCACAAGCGGGCTGGGCTTTATTGCTGTTGCCCTCGTTTATTTCGGTGGCTGGAGACCATTCGGTGTACTGATTGGCGCGCTGTTATTCAGCGTTGTGATCGCTTTCCAGCTTTGGCTGCAGATTTTGGGAAGCCCAATCCCCTCTGATATTGCAGTAATGCTCCCCTATATTTTGACAATCCTTGTGCTGGTGGTCGCCGGGCAGCGGGTGAGACCGCCTTCCGCATTGACCAAACCGTTTGAAAGAGGTGATTAGGATCAATTATTAAAAGGAGGTGATTGCAAGAAAAAAAATCTTGGTTGAAAAATTTCCGAAAATTCAAATATCCAAAATTCATAATAAAGGATGGAGAAAATGCGTAATTTAACCAAAGTATTAAGTGTGCTGTTCCTGCTGGCGATCGTTTTGAGCGCATGTGCGGCGCCTGCCACGGAACCAGCCGCCCCCCCGCCTGAAGAAGCGCCCGAAGAGGCTGCTCCTGCCGAAGAAGCTCCCGCAGAAGAAGAGATGATGGGACCTTTCCGGGTTGCGGTTGTGATGCCTAGCGCAATTAATGACCTGGCATTCAGCCAGAGCATATATGACGCTTTGACAGCTATTCAGGGAGAAATGGGCGAGGACAATTTTGAATTTGCGTATTCTGAGAGTATGTTTGTAGTTGATGATGCGGCTGCAGCGATCCGCGATTATGCCAGCCAGGGTTACAACCTGGTGATAGCCCACGGGTCTCAGTACGGCAGTTCACTCCTTGAAATCGCACCAGACTTCCCCGATACAGCTTTTGCCTGGGGAACAACGGTCGATACGTTCGTTGATCAGGGAGTAACAAACGTGTTCGCATATGAAGCCCGCTCAGAACAGGGAGGCTATGTTAATGGCGTGGTTGCCGCCAGCCTATCGGAGAGCGGTGTGCTTGGCGTGGTAGGTCCAATCGAGACCGGTGACGCCAAACTTTATGTCGACGGTTTTGTCGCCGGCGCTGAGGATACAAATCCGGACGTTCAGGTTAATGTCAATTACATAGGTTCATTCAGCGATGTCGCCCTGGCATCCGAAGCGGCTCAGACCCATGTAAATGCCGGCGCGGATGGTTTAACCGGTACAGCCCAGATGGTCGTTGGCGCTATCGGAGTTGCTGAAGAAAATGATATTGCCTGGTTTGGCACTCAGGCAAACCAGACCTCCCTGGCTCCGGGAATTGTGGTTGCAAATCAAGTCTACGATTGGACGGTTGTTCTGGATGAGATCATCAGCCTGGTCAAAGGCGGAACCCTGGGCGGCACTGCTTACGCCCTAACTCTGGAAAATGGCGGTCTGGTTATGGAGTATAACCCGGACTTTGCCATCCCGGACGACGTGATAGCCCTTGCTGATGAAACAGTCGCCGGCATCATCGATGGCTCGATTGTAGTAGGCGAAGCGCCACCCCCTGAAGCCGAAATGGAAGAAGAAGGAGAATTTGTATTCGGGATCGTTCTGGTCGGTCCGAAAAACGATCGCGGCTGGAGCCAGGCTCATCATGAAGCCGGATTATATATCGAAGAGAACATGCCTGGTTCGCGGATGATCGTTTTTGAATCCCTGAATCCTGCTGACAAACCGGAAGCCACCCTGGAAGGTGTAGTGGATGATATGGTAGCAGATGGCGCCCAGCTGGTACTGACCACATCCGATGAATTTGAAGAGGATACGGTCGGTGTAGCTGAGAAATACCCCGATGTTACATTCATCAACATCTCTGGGGATGACGTACTCACAGGTGAAGCGCCTCCAAACGAAGGTAATATTATGGGACGTATGGAGGACATGAAAGCGATCGCCGGTTGTGCTGCTGCTCTGGCAACAGAAACTGGAAACCTGGGTTACCTTGGACCATTAATCAACAATGAAACCCGCCGCTTAGCGTCCTCCGCTTTCCTGGGCGCTCGTTACTGCTACGAAAACTTCCGAGGTATGAATCCGGATGACCTCAAGTTTACAGTCTCCTGGATCGGGTTCTGGTTCAATATCCCTGGAGTTACCCTGGATCCAACAGAAGTGACGAACAACTTCTTTGACACCGGTGCAGATGTTGTGCTCAGCGGAATTGATACCACAGAAGGTATTGATGTGGCTGGTCAGCGTGCAGCGCAGGGAGAGGCTGTCTGGGCAGTTCCGTATGACTTCGAAGGTGCCTGCGAACAGGCTCCCGATATCTGCCTCGGCGTACCGTATTTCAACTGGGGTCCTGCCTATCTGGAAACCGCCCTGGCGGTCAAAGACGGCTCTTGGGTTCAAGCGTGGGATTGGAATTTTCCAAACTGGGAAGACCTGACCGATAATTCCACAACCGCGGTTGGATGGTTAGATGGCCCAGGATTGACGGATGAAATGAAGGCAAGTCTGGAACAGTTCATCGCCGGACTGGCATCTGGAGATATCAATGTGTGGACTGGACCTCTGGCCCTTCAGGATGGCACTGAGCTGGTCGCTGATGGTGAGGTAGCCACTGATGAACAAATCTGGTATCTGGAACAACTGCTCCAGGGGATGGAAGGTCCCAGCGAATAGTTTTCCCTAAAGATTTTTAGTCCGATGAGGGGATGGGGTAATCCTGTCCCCTCTCAAGGAATTACTCATTCAATTATGGCAAATACAGGATTTTCTGGGTGAGAATAAGGTGCTGCAATGAATGATTCTGGATTACTGCCTTCAGGTATCAAACGGCTAGAACTTATCGAGATGCTGGGAATTGTTAAGCGCTTCCCGGGTGTCCTGGCAAACAATAACATCGATTTTGATGTTAAATCAGGAGAAATCCATGCCTTGCTCGGTGAAAATGGAGCCGGGAAGAGCACCCTGATGAAAATTTTATATGGTCTCTACCATTTTGACAAAGGCGAAATCAGAATCGATGGTAATCCAGTGAACATCCAATCCCCTTCCGACGCGATCAGCCTGGGGATTGGGATGATCCATCAGCATTTTATGCTTGTTCCGACTTTGACTGTAGCTGAAAATGTTGCCCTTGGTTTGCAAACCTCCCGCGGTCCTTTTACAGAAATTGAGGCGGTGTCCCGCAGGATTATTGAATTAGCTGGAGTATATGGATTGCAGGTTGATCCTGATGTTTATGTCTGGCAGCTTTCTGTTGGACAGCAACAGAGAGTCGAGATCATCAAAGCCCTCTATCGCGGTGCGGCCCTGTTGATCCTTGATGAGCCTACCGCGGTTCTTACACCCCAGGAGGTTGACGAGCTGTTTGTAATATTTCGCCAGATGGCGAGCGATGGTTATGCAATGATTTTCATTTCACACAAACTTCATGAAGTGCTCAACATAACTGACCGGGTGACTGTGCTGAGGGATGGGCAGGTTGTAGGCAACCGCAAAACCGCCGACACGACAAAAAAAGACCTGGCTAACCTGATGGTCGGCAGGGAAATATTGATGGCGCCTGGAAAAGTGCCGTTTGAGGGAGGTCATATCCGGCTTTCGATCAAAGATCTTTGGGCTGAAAGCGATCGTGGAACCCAGGCACTCCAGGGGATTAATGTGGATATCCATTCAGGTGAAATATTAGGGCTGGCGGGTGTCTCGGGTAATGGACAAACCGAACTGGCGGAAGTGATTAATGGATTGCGCCCAGCCACCCGCGGCAAGGTTATGCTGGATTCAAAAGATGTAACCAATACCCAAACCAGCACTCTCATTAAGGGTGGTATTTCATACATACCCGAAGAAAGAATGCGGGATGGAATGATTAAAGATTTTTCGGTTTCCGAGAATATCATCCTGCGCGATGTCAGTACAAAACCAGTGTCAAATTACAGCTTTTTGAATTTTAAAGAAATCGAACAGCAATCTGAAAAATTAATCACTGATTTCAATGTAAAAACGCCTTCCCGGGATACAAAAGTAAAAAACCTGTCGGGAGGAAATATCCAAAAGCTGGTACTGGCACGGGAGCTTTCGCGTAAACCAAGCGTATTAATCGCCTCCCAACCAACCCGAGGATTGGATATTGGGGCGACAGAGTACGTTCACCAGCAGCTGCTTCTCCAGCGCAGTGAAGGCACCGCCACTCTTTTGATATCCGAAGACCTGGATGAAATCCTGGCGCTCTCTGATCGTATTGCTGTGATATATGAGGGTAGGATAATGGGAGAAGTGGCAAGCAAAGATGCAACTCCAGAACAACTCGGGTTAATGATGGCGGGAGTGGCAGCTGAGCTGGAAAACCAATAATTATATGGGCAGCGGTTTTATTAACCCTCGAATGAGTGTTATCCCTCACTTTTTAATATGGATCGAAATATTTTATGAACACAGAAATTATTTATAAATGCTCGCTTTGCGGGCAAGAATTCAACAACAAAGAAATTAGATACACCTGCCCAATCGATGGCGGCAATCTGGATGTTTTGTTCGACTATGAAAACCTGCAGCGCGAGCTCTCTCCTGATGACATAAAACAATCCAGAGAACCATCCATCTGGAGATACTTGCCTTTATTACCGGTAGATGAAGCTATCGGAACGGGAACTCCCCTCCACTCTGTTGGCTGGACTCCGGTATATTCACCCGAACTCCTTGCCAAAAAATTGGGCGTACGAAACCTGTTCATTAAAGACGAGAGCCGCAATCCAACCGCATCGTTCAAGGACCGCGCCAGCGCGGTTGTGGTGACCAAAGCCCGGGAGATGGGTAAAGAAGTTGTCGTAACCGCTTCAACCGGAAATGCGGGCGCAGCCCTGGCTGGGATGGCTGCTGCGGTCTCCCAGAAAGCGGTTATTATGGCACCAAAGACCGCCCCTCCAGCGAAGATCGCCCAGTTACTTGTTTACGGCGCCCAGGTGATCCTGGTGGATGGGAGATACGATGACGCTTTTGATCTAAGCGTCCAGGCTGCAGAGGAATTTGGCTGGTACTGCCGCAATACCGGGTTTAATCCATTTACGGCTGAAGGGAAAAAAACAGCTGCATTTGAAATCTGGGAATGGTTCGAAAACTATAAAAGTAAATCACCCGCTAAACTGGAAGACCTGGCTGTTTTCGTCTCGGTCGGCGACGGCAACATCATTTCTGGTATCCACAAGGGGTTTAAAGATTTGCTGGAACTGGGCTGGATCGAAGCACCTCCGCGCATTTTTGGCGTCCAGGCAGCTGGTTCAGCCGCGATCGCAAACGCCTTCAACCTGGATTCTGAAGTGATTCAACCAGTATCCGCTGATACGATTGCTGACAGCATTTCGGTTGACCTGCCCCGCGATGGCGTTCGGGCGGTGCGAGCCGTATCCCAGACAAATGGTTTTTATATCATCGTCGAAGATCGTGAGATCCTGCGTTCAATCAAGGATCTTGGCGAAGCGGGCATTTTCGCTGAGCCAGCCGGTGCAGCCTCGTTTGCCGGGTATAAAAAGGCTCTGAAGGATGGATTAATTGAAGGTTCCACCCCTGTGCTGGTGCTGAACACTGGCAGTGGGTTGAAAGATATCAACGCAGCCCGCCAGGCGGTCTCTCAGCCCCTGGTGATTAAACCATCCCTGGATGCTTTGAAAAGAGCTGTTTCCTGACATATCGCCGGGAGTAGTATGCTGGCTGTTACAATAGATGCAACAGCGGCCTAAAAAAAATATATATTTTATTTTTAAATTAATGATGATTTCCATCGTCACCCCGATTTACAACGAAGCCGAAACGATCCCAGAGCTTTACCAGCGGGTAAAAACTACAATGGAAAGCAGCGGGCAGTCCTGGGAATTGTTAATGGTTGATGACGGTTCCTCAGACCGGTCTGCCCAGATCATTAAGCAGCTTTCCAGAGAAGACAATTGCGTCCGGCCGGTTATCTTTGCCCGCAATTTCGGCCATCAAATTGCTGTGACCGCCGGATTGGATTTCAGCCGTGGGGATGCGGTAATCATTATGGATTCAGATTTGCAGGATCCCCCTGAGCTGATCCCGGATATGATCGAAAAATGGCACGAAGGCTACGAGGTCGTTTACGCATACCGCACCGAGCGGGAGGGTGAGAGCTGGTTCAAACTATTCACCGCCAAAACGTTTTACCGGATTATTTATAAAATCACCGATGTGGATATCCCCCTGGATACCGGCGATTTCCGCCTGCTGGACCGCAAGGTGGTCAATGTAATAAACCAGATGCGTGAACGCCACCGTTTTTTGAGAGGGATGTCCGTTTGGGTGGGATTCAACCAGACCGGAGTGCCTTACAAACGGGCAGCCAGATTTGCCGGGGAGACAAAATACCCGCTGCGAAAGATGGTCAAATTCGCCAGCGATGCGATCACCAGTTTCTCCTACTTTCCCCTCCAGCTTGCGACATACCTGGGTTTTTTCGCGGCAGGCCTCAGCATACTGGCAATTCCATTCGTCATCGCCCTGCGCCTGGCTGGTGAACAGGCGTTTTTAGGTCAGGCGACAACCCTGATCGCGGTCCTGTTCCTGGGCGGAGTGCAGTTGATTTCGCTGGGAATCCTGGGCGAATACATTGGCCGTCTTTATGATGAGGCCAAAGGCCGCCCCCTTTATATCCTTAAAGAAAGTCCGGAAGATTTTTAAAAGACAAATAATAAATAAAAACTTCAAAATATTGAACACAAAGAGGTGACCAAATTGAGTAAGATTGACCTTTCCATCCATCCTGAACGGCGCCAGCGGGCGGTTAAACGGGTTCGGGAGCGCAATATCATTATTCCAACCTTCGCCCAGATGCTTGATCCCGGTTTAGTGCCGGATAACATCAATAATGAGCTCAGTAAAATCGGGTTGTGGGATGTAAATCCCCGAAACCTCTTCCGGATCACCTGGAAAAATGAACCCCTGCCGCAGGGCGGCGGCTTCAAAGGTGTTAATTACCTGGAATTCCCAGCCTCCCTGACAGGCACCGATGCCCGTATCCTCGCCCTGGTTGGTAAATGGTTTCCAACCGGAGCCCATAAAGTTGGGGCGGCGTTTGGTTGTCTGGCCCCGCGTTTGATCACCGGGCAGTTTGATCCGACCACCCAGAAAGCGGTCTGGCCTTCAACCGGTAATTACTGCCGCGGCGGCGCCTACGATTCAGAACTGCTCGCCTGTGAATCAATCGCAATCCTGCCAGAAGAAATGAGTTCCGAGCGCTTTGAATGGCTGGCGAATATCGCTGGCGAAGTGATCAAGACGCCCGGCAGCGAATCAAATGTAAAAGAAATTTTTGACAAGTGCTGGGAACTTCGCCGTTCCGGTGAAGATTTAATGATCTTCAACCAGTTTGATGAATTTGGCAACTATCTCTGGCATTATAAATTGACCGGGAAAGCCTTTGAAGAAGTCCTGGAAAGAGAAATGGGACCGGATGATACCTACCAGGGTGTGGTTTCAGCCACCGGATCAGCCGGGACAATCGCCAGCGGCGACTACCTGAAACAGCTATTCCCGGGCAGCAAAATTGTCGCCAGCGAGGCGCTGCAGTGCCCTACCCTGCTGGAAAACGGATTTGGCGCCCACCGCATTGAAGGGATTGGCGATAAACACGTGCCCTGGATCCACAATTCAAAGAACACTGACATGGTGGTCGCGATCGATGATAACGCGGTTGTCAACCTGGCGCGTTTATTTAACGAATCGGCTGGCAGGAGTTACCTGATTAAGCAGGGCGTGCCTGAAAAAATCGTCCAGCAGCTTGATTTACTTGGTTTTTCTGGCATTTCTAATTTAATTTCAGCGGTGAAATTCGCCAAGTATTATGAACTGGGTTCCAATGATATCGTGCTTACTGTATTGACAGACTCGATGGAACTCTACCAGAGCCGCCTGGTTGAAATGCACCGGGAACTGGGAGAATACCGCGAACTCGATGCCGCGGCTGATTTTGCCCGTTATTTGCTGGGTACCGCCACCGATAACCTGGAAGAATTGAGTTATTTAGGCAAACGCCGCATCCATAATCTAAAATATTTCACCTGGGTTGAACAGCAGGGAAAAACTTACGAAGAGATTATGGCGCAGTGGTACCAACCGGATTACTGGACAGAAGTCCAGACTCAGGTGGACGAAATTGATGCCCTTATTGAAGAATTTAACGCCGATGTCGGGTTGATCGGCTAGATATTTCGAAACATATTAAATGGCTACTTACCCGCCCGAGACATCCCTGGTGCTTGTGGCTGTTATCACCGACCCCTACGACCTGGAGATCGCACGCCTGCTGGGATGGTACCGGATTCCGATCCGTTCAGCCCCCAGGGTAGTCGCTGTGGATTATCTGGCTTTCTACCAGACTGCAGCTTTTCGAGAGGACAGGTGGCAGATTAAATATGTTGCCCCGGTATTCGGGCACGAATTGACCACCCGGGCTGAACTATTGCAGGACCAGCCAGACCACCCCCACGCAGATCATGAATACTATAAATTACAGATTGGTCCCTTAACTCCCTTACCCAAACCTATCCCGGCCGGAAAATGGCGCCGGATAACATTTTTCTACACAACCGGGGAATATTTATCCAGAGCAGAAACAGTAAATGATCTGGTTGTTATCTCAAATGAACGCAAAACTCTCTGGAAAGCCCTCCACGAACGGGCTTCTCTCTCCCAGAAATACTATCCAGAAAATATCCCTGAGATGGAGATAGATCCGGCATTCCTGGAAGAATTTTTTGGAATACGGGAAAGTGCTGGAGATTTTATTTAAACCAGAAAGGTGAAGAGTAGTGTAAACGAAATGGAAAATAGCCTCCCAAACGCGGACCTCCTGATCAAGTCCGGTACGGTAGTCACCGCCGAGGATACGTATCAGGCAGACATCCTGGTCGCTGGTGAGAAGATTATCAGAGTTGAACCGGGATTGGAGCATCCAGACGTGCTTACTGTGGACGCTTCCGGAAAATATGTCCTGCCTGGCGGGATTGACCCCCACACCCACTTAGACCTGCCCATGTTCGACACTGTTTCCTCAGACGACCATTACACCGGCCACAAGGCGGCTGCTTTTGGGGGTACCACAACGGTCATCGATTTCGTCCCCCAGGACGCGCCTACGCTTGCAGAATCGATTGATATCTGGCACAAAAAAGCTGATCCTAAAGCCGCCGTTGATTTCAGTTTCCACATGAACATCACCCGCCTGGATGGCCAGATTGCGGCTGAGATCCCGGGTTTACCAGAATCTGGGATAACGACTGTTAAAGTTTTTACAGCTTACAACAACCGCCTCAGGCTCCAGGATGGGGAGATTTTTAAAGTGATGCGGATCGCAGGGGCAAGCGGGTTGCTCACAATGCTGCACGCAGAGAACGGCGATGTGATCGAAATCCTGACCGATGAAGCCCTCGCGCTTGGGCATACATCTCCAGTCTGGCATGCCCTCACAAGACCTGCATGGGGAGCAGTTGAGTCAACCTTGAGAGCCTGCGCGCTGGCAGCCCAGGCGGATGCTCCACTCTATATAGTCCATATGAATACGGCAGGCGAGGTCGACCAGCTCCAGTACGCGCGCGAAAGGGGTATCCCGGTCATGGGAGAAACCTGCCCCCAGTATTTATTCTTCACAATTGATGTTCTGAAGAGAGAGGATGGGGCGAAATGGATCTGTTCCCCGCCTGTGCGCACAAAGGAGGACAATCGCCGCTTGTGGCTGGGTCTGGAGCAGGATACCCTCCAGGTGATCGGGACTGACCACTGCCCGTTTTTCTATGACGGCAGGGTTCCAATCCGGTATGAAGACGAATTTATCACGATCCCGGGGAAGGAGCTTGGCGCGGGCGATTTTACAAAAATCCCTAATGGCCTCCCGGGAGTGGGTGACCGGCTGCCCCTGATATGGACAATGGGCGTGGTTTCCGGTAGATTGACTCCCAACCAGTTTGTTTCCCTTACCAGCACAAACCCGGCTAAAATCTTTGGGCTCTACCCCCGTAAAGGCGTTCTCGCTCCCGGTTCAGATGCCGACATCCTGATCTGGAACCCCGATCTGAAGGTGACTTATGGGGTAGATAAAGCCCGCCACCGCACTGACTACAACCTTTTTGAAGGCTGGCAGCTAACCGGATACCCTGAAAAAGTCTACCTCCGCGGGAATTTAATCGTCGATGGAGACCGCTGGCTAGGCAGCGCAGGAGCGGGTATGTATCTTTTCCGTAACCCAGACGCCCCGGTTATATAACCAGGTCTTAACTGGACAATTCAGTTATCTTACGTGTAAACTTCTAGGGTTCATGACTGGATTTTTAACGCGCAGTAATTCAGCAGCCTCTCCATTTTTGATTTTTTTTATCCGAAAAGGGCTGTATTTTGTGATCCAAACAGGAGCACTTATCTGCCTGTTACTGCTGGTATCTGCCTGCACAGCAATACCGGAGAGCCTAGGGCAGAATCTGCAGAGCACCTTCCTTCCCGCCCTGGGGTTATTTCCACAAACATCACCAACCAGTACATCCCAGCCGGGTGAAACCAGCCTCCCAAATACAGCCAAACCGCTCCCAACCCGAACAGCGACAGAACCTGCTGGAGATGGTGAAAAAGCACCATCTGCTACCACCACTCCAACCTTTCCTGTCACAACCAGCCAGCCCCCGGTTGTAATACCTTTGACAGAGCCTGTTTCGGAATATTCAGAAACCAGCGACCTTTTATACCTGGACGGCGATAAATTGATGCGCTGGGACCACGTTACAAATTATTCCAGCCTGCTGGTAGATGGTGTGAAGGAATACGACCTGAGCGGGAATGGAGACCAGATCGCAATATTAAAGAAGACGAACATGTCCGCGAACGGGCAGGAAATTTATAATCTCGGGGTCTTTAACTTCGAAACCAAGCAGCTGAATTATCTGGTTGAATCGCTCCCGGGAATGTTCGACATATCCATTTCTCCGGATGGGGGGATGGTTATTTACAATAAAGAGTCCCCAACCGCTGAAATCTATATCGTAAAAAATGAACCAAATCCAGAACCGGAACTGCTGGGGGTTTGTATCGGCAGCCTGAACAGGGACTGCCGCGATTTCAGCTGGTCACCAGACAGTCAGAAGGTAGTCTGGAGCAATCCAAACGGAATATGGATGGCAGAAATCGCTGACCTTCCCGGTTATCTTCTGCATCCCAATACAATTACAGTTACGGATCCTAAAGGAGAGCAAGAACAAATTGAAGTGGAATACAGGTCATTCAATTGGTCTCCCGGCTCCAGATTCGTACTTGTGGATGTTATACCTTCAGATTATGGCGTCCGCTGGCAGGGGGTTCTGGATTCAAGCTCAGGTCAGATAGTAAAGATCCCTCAGTCAATTGATTATTCCGAACTGGAAGCCTGCGCAAACTGGACCCGGGAAGGCGATCTCATAGTGGGACACAGCGTGCCAGCCCCGGATGAATCCGCACCCCGGATTGTTATCTGGAAGATAATACCGACCAAAACCGAACTGCTGGTAAAACAGCAGGAGATCCAGCTCGAACCGAAAATTTTCCCTACGGTAACCGCTGATGAAGAAGGCGAGGGTCTATTCTTCCCCAACTGGTTGAACCAGGTAGACAATACTACATTTAATTTTGGGTTGTGCAAGGCGGATTCAGACCTTGCGCCGGTCCTTTACCGGCTGGATACTGGACAGAACGAGCTGGAGGAAATTGTCGTTATTCCCAACAACACCACCGATATCCTATGGACACCAGATGGATCAGGCGCCCTGATCCTCGGCAGGGACGGCGAGCTGATCTACGCCCCATTTGACGGCAGCCTGATGAGAGACCTCAGGGAAATTCTCGGGGAGGGCGCCCATGAATTCAACTGGCTGCCCCCAAAACCACGCATGTAAATCGATTTAACAAACATTAGCCTGAAATGCTGATCCTTACCGCCTCATCCCTGCTCTTTCTTGCCCCAACCATAATCGTAGCTGTCCGATATTTCCGGCCGAAATTCAGGCAGTACTGGTTGTCCTGTGTGATTGCAGGGGGGATTGCCCTTTTCTTATTAATTCTTGCACCCTTTCTCAAGCCCGGCGAAATAAATCTATCCACCTGGAGACCTGAAGAATTATTCCCGCTCTCCCCGTTACTGCTGGCTGACAGGATAACATGGATGTTTTCCCTGAGCCTGACCGTCCTGTTACTCGCTACACTGCTGGTAAGTGCGACTCAAAAAACCTTCACACGCCAGTCCTTCCGAGACGTTCCCCAATGGTTAAGTTTGTTGTATCTCGCCTCTGTGACCATCTTTTCCCTGATGGCAGGCAATCTGTTGACCTTAATATTCGCCTGGACGGCGCTGGATATTGCCGAGCTGCTCATCTGGCTGGGGATTCCGGGTGTGCGCCCGGATGCCAAAAAACTGGCTCTCAACCTGGCAGCCCGTTTCACCAGCCTGTATATTCTCTTTTTCGCCGGGGTGATCTCCTTTTCGGCATACCTACCTTCAGGTTTTTCTGACCTGAATCCGCCCATCAGGGTTTTAATCTATACCGCCTGCACCCTCCGGCTGATAGCCCTGCCGTTGAGCTCGCCTCTTAATGGAGGTAACCGGCAGCCTTCCCTGGCGCTGGATATTTTACAGATCATGCCTTTCGGGACCTATTTAATCCTGCTTGCGCGCCTGTCCCAGCCTGTCCAGGGAACCTCTATAAACACCGCCCTACTTGTTATCCTTGTTTTTCTCTCAACTGTTTTTGCCCTGCTGTGGGCGTTCAGCGCGAATAAAACCAGCGGTCTTCCATACTGGCTGGTCAGCACGGCCCTTTTATGCCTATGCGCATCCTATCTCGGCCAGCTTGAAGGGAGTGTGGTCTGGGGATTAACGGTTATTTTTTCGGGAGGGCTGCTCTACCTGTTCTTCTCGCAGAGAAAAACATCCCGCCTGATACTTTACTTTGGACTGTTTAACCTCACAGCCCTCCCGCTGAGCACCACCTGGCTTCTCGTAAATTTATTTTCCGAACCAACCTCCCCGCTGGTTTACCTGCTGTTTATGCCCATGGGACTCATTCTGGCCGCGTATTTTGACTTTATCGCCAGACAGGATAGAGAAAGCCTGGGCGCGGAAAGGTGGATGCTTTTAATCTACCCGGCAGGTTTGCTCCTGCTGCCGTTGATAAATTTGCTAACCGTTTGGTTTGTGATCCAGACAGGTCAATTTTCGGCGGGGGTAATCCCTCCCCTGGGGGCGTCCTGGCCCGGGCTGGTAGTGATATCAATGGCAGGTCTGGTCGTTTTATTAATAAGGCGACCGGGTTCCATGCCCATCAGAACACTGGATGCCCTGCGAAATCTCACCTCGCTCGGGTGGTTGTATCGCTTCGTTGAGTTTGCACTCCGGCTGGCAGGCCTGGTCCTTCTTACCGGAAATTCTGTTCTGGAAGGTCGCGGGGGGATCATCTGGTCTCTTCTCCTGCTCACGCTTGTTTTTGCAGTGTTATATCAATCCTGAAAGTGAAACAATAATGCAGGATCCTCTTGTGGTCACATTCAGCCTGGTTTTGCTGGCGCTTACCTCAACCGCCCTGCTTGCATTTAAAGACTGGCGCATATCCATCCTGGTTCTGGCTGTGCAGTACCTGGGGGTATTTCTAGTTATCAGCCAGGTCTGGCCTTTCGGACTGGCGATTGTAAAAATGATCGCCGGATGGATTTCATGTTCTGTGCTGGCGATTGCCGGGGTAAACCTGTTTGGAATGCCGCCTGTCCAGGACATAAACCCCTTTTCCTGGTTTAAAGGAGGGCGCCAGCCGGATGCAAGCGGCGAGCCGTCTCTTTCTTTGGGAATCCTTTTCGGGCTTTTTGCAGCGGGCCTCGTTCTGATCATATCCATATCAATTGCCTTCCAGTCCTCGCGCCTATTGGGTGAAGATTATTTACCTGTTTTGGTGGCGGGGCTGATCCTGATAGGCATTGGACTGCTCCAGGTCGCTTTTACAAGCGATCCATTCTCTATTTCAATAGGCCTGCTGACAATTATCCCCGGATTTGAAATCCTTTACGCTATTTTTGATTCTTCAACCCTGGTCGCCGGACTTCTGGCGGGAGTTAACCTGGGAATCGCACTGGTAGGAGCGTACCTGATGGCGGCACCGCTGGCGGAGGCATTGGAATGAGCTCCCCGGTAATATGGGTGCTGGCGCCGGCACTTGTTGGTCTTGTCCTGATTTTATTGAGACGATACAGCCTGTTTGTCCATTTCGTTGGGATCTTATCCACGCTGGCGCTGGTTTATCTGGCGTGGTCGCTGCCGTTTGAAGAATCGATCCGGCTGATACAACTCCCTAGCATCCCTTCCATAAGGGTGGATGATACCCTCACAATTCTGGGACGCAGGTTCATTCTGGATGATACCTCCCGGCCTTCATTGATTCTGATCTTCCTCGGCACCTCGCTCTGGTTTTGCGGGGCGTACATCTCCCGGGTGAATACCCTGTTTATCCCCTTTGGGCTGTGGATCGCCGGTCTGGCGACCGCCGCACTGGCGGTTGAGCCGTTTTTATATGCGGCGGTCATCATTTTTGGGGTGGCTTTAATCTGCGTCCCGGTTCTCAATCCACCGGGAAGGGCGGTTAACCAGGGTGTTTTGAGGTTTCTAATATTCCAGGCGATCGGTATGGCGGTGTTATTAATCGGGGGCCGGTTATTATCCGATGTGGAGTTAAATCCAACCAATGTATATCTGGCGATTCGAGTTACGGTTCTGATCGGCCTGGGGTTTGCATTGATTACAGCCATCTTCCCCTTCCATACCTGGATACCGATGGTCGCCCGCGATTCGCATCCTTATGCCTCTGCATATGTATTCTTCCTGTTTCCGGCAATTGTGGGTTTCTTGATTGTGAATTATATTGAACAACATCGCAGCATAGGCATCCCGCTGAATACGGGCGAAGCTCTGCGCCTGCTCGGGGTGGTGATGATCCTGGCCGGCGGCCTGATGGCGGCGGTTGAGCGCAACCTGGCTGGAATCATGGGCTATGCCGTTATTTATGAAATCGGGATGTCACTGCTGGCGTTGAGCCTGGTCGCGGATACAGCCGTAATCACTCCCGCGTACGGCTTCTACTTCGCCCAGCAGCTTCCGCGCCTGATTTGCCTGGCCCTCTGGGCGCTCTCGCTCTGTTTTTTCCGGCAGGCCGGGTTCAGCTTACAGCTGGACGAGGTTGCTGGCGCAGCTCGTGTTATACCTTTAATATCCACAGGCCTGGTGATCTCGACATTTTCGATCGCCGGGCTGCCTTTTTTTGCCGGTTTCCCTGTCCAGATAGCGCTCTGGTCAAACCTTTTATCCGGCGCCCCCATGGTCGTAATTCTGGCATTTCTGGGGACAATGGGTCTGGTTGTTGCCGGGATTCGCACCCTGGTTACCCTTGTTCAGGAAAACGCTGAAGGTCGAAAATGGAGGCTGACTGAAAGGGTTTCCCAGGTTTTTTTCCTTGCAGGCGGCTGGCTGATGCTGATTATCGTCGGAACTTTGCCCCAGTTGTTTATCCCGATCCTGACCAATATGGCGATTATCCACATTGCCCCGTTCAAATAAGCCTTCCCTGCCGGAAAATGATAAGGTAAGCAACACATTCTCCTAAACAGAATTTAAAATAAACCCCCGGCACAGGCTGGTTAGGGCATGCTATAATCCCTCATGGTTACCCTGGGAAGGGATTTCCCGTACAGCCCTGGTTGTTCAGTTGGGCCGCCTGAAGCAGGTCGGAGGCCAAGCAAGCATCTATAATATCTTCTGCCTATCCGGGTGAATTAACACTCAAATTAAGGAGATCGCGTTATGAATGTGGATCAGATCGTAAAACAAGTTGACTGGCTTGATGATGAGAGGCGTAAAGACCAGACCCGGATCGGTTCGCTTGAAGAGCGAATCAACGCCCTGGACGGAAATGTCTCCACATTAATTTCTAAAGTCAATCAACAGACCAGCCAGCTCTCCCGCCTGGAAACCCTGCTGACCAGGATGGACGGTTATGATGAAGACCTGCTTCAAATTCGCATGAATGTCAAACAAAGCCTTGATGATCTTGAAAAACAATTTCGGAAGAGGGAAGAAGATTTTTCGGCTGTTCGCCAGAAGGAAATCGGCTCCATAGATAAATCGATCCTCGAAATCCGGGGGGAACTGGAGCAGATTCAGGATATAAAGCGCGGGCTTGCCGCCCGGGTCGAAGAAACCCGCATTCTGAGGATCACCGAAGAACTCAGGTCAGACCTGGCTGGCATTGACCGCAGCCAGGAGGAATACACCCGCACCGTGAAGCTGATCGACGACAGCCGCCGCCAGGATGCAAAAAGGCTGACCGACCTGCACGGCGAAGTTAGTGGTCTTCGCAAACGGAGCGATGAACACCGTTCAAGTATCGACCTGAATTCTGCCAACCAGAAAAAACTGGAAGCGCGCCTGAACGAATTCGGCCTGACAGATATTGAACGCCGGGAAGCGATGGACAAGTTCCTCGAAAACCAGGCTGTCAGAGATGTGGAGCGCGAGCGCACCTGGAAAGACTGGCAGAACAGGTTCTCCATCATTGAAAACCAGGCCGCCGAACTGGAAAACCAGCTCGAATTAATGGAAACAACCCGCAGAGATTTGAGCCGAACGCACAAGTCTGTCGAAGACCTGTCCGGGATGGTCGAACGCCGGATCAGCGAGATCAGCGAGGTTCAGCGCCTGGCAGATGAAAGGTTCCGCCAGGAATGGGTCACCTTTAAAGCCGATGACCAGAAGCGCTGGACCAATTACACTCTGACCGTGGACGAGCAGCGGGCGGAAATGCTGCGCCAGTTTGAAAAATTGTCCGGAAGGACCACCAATCTTGAAGATGACCTGCAGGAACTGCAGGATGTTTACGCCCAGATGTCGGAACAGACCATAAAACGAATGCAAACCCTTTTATCAAACATTCACGACTGGGTTTCGATCCACGAGCGCACATTAGGGAAGTCCTAGCACCCGAATATGCGCGTCATTGGAACCGCCGGGCATGTCGATCACGGCAAGTCCACCCTGGTTAAAGCCCTGACCGGCACCCATCCCGACCGGCTGAAGGAAGAGCGCGAGCGCGAGATGACTATCGATCTCGGCTTTGCCTGGATGACTCTACCGCTGGATGGCCAGTCCGGGAACGAAGAAGTCGGTATTGTGGATGTCCCCGGCCACCGCGATTTTATCGAGAACATGCTGGCGGGGATTGGCGGGATTGACGCGGCTCTTTTTGTGATCGCCGCCGACGAAGGGGTTATGCCCCAGACCCGTGAGCACCTGGCGATCCTCGACCTGCTCCAGATCCAGAGTGCGGTCATTGCCCTGACAAAAATTGACGCTGTCGCCCAGAAAGACCTGGGCGGGGAGGACTGGCTCGAACTGGTCGAATCCGATATCAGGTCGGCTGCAGCCGGCACCGTCCTGGAAGGTGCCCCGGTTGTGCGGGTTTCCAGCCTCAGCAGGGAGGGCATCCCCGAGCTCATGACGGCTATCTCCAGGGCGCTGGCAAAACGGCCTGCCCGGCCCGATAAAGGCCGCCCGCGCCTGCCGGTCGACCGTGTTTTCAGCATGCCCGGTTTTGGTACCGTCGTCACCGGCACCCTGCTGGACGGCTCTTTAAAAGCAGGAGATGAGATCGAGGTCCTGCCCTCCGGGATCCACACAAGAGTGCGCGGCATACAGTCTCACAGGCATAAAGAGACTTCCGCCGTCCCGGGCAGCCGCACCGCAGTCAATATAACTGGCGTTCCGGTTGAAGAGGTCCGGCGCGGCGATGTGCTCTCGCATCCGGGCACCTATAGAGCAACCCGCCGCCTGGATGCCAGAGTTAAATTGCTCCCGGATGTCAGCATCTCGTTAAGACACAACCAGGAATTAAAATTTTTCATCGGCGCCTCGGATGTGGTCGCCCGGACGCGCCTGCTCGGCGCGGAAGAGATTAATCCCGGCAAACAGGGCTGGGTCCAGCTTGAGTTATCCGAACCGGTCGTCGCCGTAAAGGGTGACCGCTTTATTATCAGGCGGCCCTCACCCGGGGAGACCCTCGGGGGAGGGCAGGTGGTCGACCCCCACCCCAGGAGGCGCTACAAACGCTTTTCGGAAACCAATCTCGCAAGGCTTGAAGCCCTTGCGGCTGGCGCCCCGGACGAGGTCATCCTGGAGACCCTCGCGACCCTCGGCCCAGCCAGCCTGGCTGAGCTGACCGGGAGCGCCCACCTGGAAGCCGGTCAGGTAGGTGAGCTGGTCTCGGAGCTGGTAAAGGATGGCTCAATTGTTATCCTTGGCGGGGAAAACCCTGCCGGCAAGAAAGCCATTCTGCTCACCGGAGAAACCTGGAGAGGGATATCTTCAAGTCTGCTCACCCAGGTGCAGGAATACCAGGAGCGCTACCCGTTAAAAATGGGGATCCCGCCCCAGGAATTAAAGGCAAAGCTCAAGCAGCCCGGGTTGGGGAGTCTGGCGGTTGACAGACTGCTCCGGGATGGAGAGCTTGTCGAAAACGGCAAAGCCCTGCACCTGCCCGGGCACCGGGTCAGCTTCACACCCGAACAGGAGCGCTCGGTTCGCATACTGCTGGAGCAGTTCGACTCCGCTCCCAACTCCCCGCCCTCGGCGAAAGAGTGCCAGGCGGGGGTGGGTACGGATATATACACAGCCCTGGTTGCTCAGGGCAAGTTGGTGCCTGTCAGCCAGGATGTGGTTTTCAAGGCGGAGGACTACGCCAGGCTGGAAGCCGAAACCCGCAATTATTTAAAGGCGAACGGCACTATCACGGTAGCCCAGGGCCGCGACCTGTTCAAAACCAGCCGCAAGTACGTCCTGGCGCTGTTCGAACACTTTGACGCAGTCGGGCTCACTAAAAGGGTGGGAGACGCAAGAAGGTTGAAGTAACTGGTCAAAGATCAATAAAAACAACGAAGAATCCATGCTTGAAGGAAATTTACAGACCGCCATATGTTGTTCAATCTCTGATGGCGCCGACCGGGTGGATTGGAGCAACCTGTCCTCTTCAAGTTGGGAGAAATTGGTCGATATCGCCGATTCTCAGAGAGTTGCCCCGCTCTTGCTGTGGTCATTTAATAACAGCAATCAAACCACCCGAAACTTGGTTCCAGAAACCATACATAAAAGGCTGCTTTTATTGTATATTGACACAACCAGGCGAAATCTCCATCTATTTCGAGAATTAGAACAATTTTCAGGGTTACTCAATCAACAGAGTATTAAAACTGTTGTGCTGAAGGGAGCCGCCTTGGCAAATTCAGTGTATGAGGACAATGGTTTAAGACCAATGGCTGATATCGATTTATTAATTCCCAGGGAAAAGTTGAGTACTGCAGTCGAGCTGGCAAATTCAATTGGTTTTTACGATCCATACCCTGAAGCGGGACCGGGATTAAAAGGGATCTTATCCCATCACGTCTATTTGAGAAAGGAAGAACCATCCCCCGTTCAGATGGAACTGCACCATACCCTGGTGGGAGGAGATGCCTTTCGATATAACGTGCTGATGGACTGGTTTTTTACACAGGTCGAACCATTTTCCTTACTAAATCTAGAGAAGGATAAAAAATACTCAAACGTATTCAAGCTCACCCCAACAGCCCAAATCCTTTTTTCAGCCGCCCACATTACACTCCAGCATGGTCTGACTGCTTCCCCGTTGATCTGGTTTTATGATCTGGACCGCATCTGCAGGGTAGATTCAGATCGGATCAACTGGGACGTTTTACTGGAAAAAGCGGGGGAATTCCACTGGGATTCATCCCTGTCCATTGCTTTGCACCAAACCAGGGAAAAGTTCAATACACCCATTCCGGAAGAAACTCTGCGCCAACTTTATCCAGAAAATGCCCATCGTTATTCCAGCCTGATTGATTTAAAAGCCAAACCTTCCAGGACCCGCATGCAGGCAGAGTGGAAAAAAATCATTTCACTGAATTGGGTTGGACGGCTGAGGTTGCTAACCGCCCTGATTTTTCCTAGCCCCGCATACATGCGGTATCGATATAAATTTGATGAATCATGGAAGCTGCCATTTTTCTATTTTTACCGGTGGGGTTTTATTTTTTTAGACGGATTACGTACAACCACGCATATTCTCATCAAGAAATAAAAATTACTTCTTGAATTTTGGGGGAATAAATTTAGGAAGTGTAGAACTGATAAAATCGAAGTGACTAGGGATTTCTATTATCCAGAGGCGCTAAAAACTGGTCACGTACTTCTAGAGGAGCCCCCTTGATCTGAGCCCGCCAGGATTGTGCGTAACGTCCTCCTGAAGCAATCAGTTCTTCATGGCTTCCGGTCTCAATAATAGCGCCATCATCCATGACATGGATAATGTCCGCAAACATGGCAGTTGTGAAGCGGTGGGTGATGATGAGTACGGTCCGGCCTTCTGCAAGCTTATTGAATCTGCTAAGCCAGTCAATTTCAGCCCAGGAGTCCATTGCGCTGGTCGGTTCATCAAGCACAACAATCTGCGCCTGCCGCATAAAAGCACGCGCCAGGGCGATGCGCTGCCACTCCCCCACGCTCAGATCAGTGCCACCCTCAAACCACTTGCCTAGCTGAGTTTGATACCTATCCGGAAGTTTATCGATCACCTTATCCGCCCCCGCAGCCCGGGCTGCTGACTTGATCGCTTCAATGTCCGTTTCTTTATATTGAAAACCAGGATCAATATTTCCCGCCACATTATCTTGGTATTGGACCGGCTCCTGGAAAAGCACTGTTATTGAAGCTCGTAAAGCATCCAGGGATAGCTCTCGGGTGTCCAAGCCGTCAAATTCAATAACCCCGTTCTGGGGGTCATAAAACCGGCACAATAACTTAAGCAAGGTTGTCTTTCCGGCTCCATTGACTCCGACAATTGCTAGAGTCTTTCCTGCAGGGATTTTTAGATTAAAATCCCGCAGCGCTGTACGTTCGCTGCCAGGGTAACGGAAAGTTACATCTCGGAAAAAAATCCCTTTCTGCAAAGGAATTGGCATCGGGGAAGGGTTTTTGGGATCAGTAATCTTCGGTTCCAGCTCCAGGAATTCAAAAAGGTTTCCAAGGAAAAGGCTGTTGCTGTACATCCTGCCAAAATTCTCCAGCAGCGAGCGCATTAACCCCTGACCCTGGTTGAAAGCCTGGTAGAACAATGCCAGGTCGCCTAAAGTATAGCGACCCTGGAGCGCCTGCCATACCATCCAGACAAGAACTCCGGCTGTAACAAGCAATCCTGCTGCAGTTGCACCCAAACGGGCTAGCGTCTGATTCCGGATTAAGTTTAATCGCTGCTCTCTCAGCTTCTTACGCAAATTCTGGTAAAGCTCCTGGATGGCTTCCCCCAGGTTGAATAAACGAAGTTCAGCGGCTGCCTGGCGATCTGTGAGCAGCCAGTCGAAGTAACGGGCGCGTCGTTCGTCAGCTGTTCTGCGAAGAAACCAGCGGTGTTCGCGCCGGTTGTGCACAAGTACAACGTAGAAAGCTGGAATGGTGCTGACCAGCAGGGCAAACGGCAGCCAGGCGCCGTAGGGTATCAACACCGCAGCCATGGCTGCAAACGTGATGCTGTTCTGCAGAAGTCCGCCAAGGCTCTGGATCAGGGAAAGAGGCCGGAAACCAGCCTCCGCCTGAGCCCTGTGCAGGTGGTCGTAATACTCCGCCGAATCATAAAATGAAAGGTCCAGGCTGATCGACTTCTGGTGAACAAGTGTCATCACGTGATCCCTGACAAGTTCAGATTGGGCTGTGCTGACCCAATTCAGCAGGCTTCCCAGCAGCTGTGAGAGCAGCATCACCAAGCCCATTAAGACTGTCAACAGCAAGGTTGTTTGAACCGTCTCTCGAGAGCCTCCAGATTCGATTAAGGCAACCAGGCTGTCCACCAGGGGTTTGGTGAGCCGAACGGTAGCTGCTGGAAGCAGTCCCTGAAAGACCAACAGCACCAGCCAGGCGACAGTCCAGGAACGTGAAGCTGCCCAGACAAGTCCAAGGGCGCGCAGTAAATTTGGGAGCTGAACTCCTGCATGGTGTATCCATTGAGATAGCGTATTGAGTCTAACTTTCATTTTCCATCAGCATCAGAGCCAAGGATTGGATGTTATGTATACAGGAGAACCCAAAGTATTCCCAATCTTTGTCTGGTTATAACGAATACTGTAATATAGATTATTTTACCGTGGGAGGGATCTATTGTTGATCAATAACCGGTATGGTGGGGTAATGTACCAATCGCTAGTTTGTTGATTATAGGAACCGACAATCCGCTGCCTCCATAGCAAACGCAATTGCAGTTCTTTCCCAACTCGAAAAGCGACTATTTTCGTCTTTCCGTAGACCGGCACAAGCAGTTGGATGATTCCAGACAGAGCTAAACTGTCATAAAAAGGATATAAAATCCGGCTGGCAAGTACCTTTAGGAAATTCCACTTGCGCACTAACCAGGTTGTAATAAAACCAAGCCGCCCGCCAGAAATTAAACGCCGCTTTCCGCCGCGCTGGGCTGCCACCACCCACCCGATCACATCTGAAGGTTGCACCAGCCAGGGGTCGACGGAAGGATTGTTATCACCGCGTGTACACAAACCAGCATTTGTAACTTGAATAATCCTGTGTACCACAGCTTTATCACCTTGAGGGGGCAAAAACAGGATCACATCACCCGTACGGGGTTTTAAGCCATCATATCGCACCAGTTCTAGCAAGTCCATCTGATCCAATGTTGGGTTCATGCTCTTGCCTGTGTGGGCGCAGAAAAAGTGTAGATCTGGGAGTGAATCCGCCAGATCATTCAGGGTGTCTGCCGGGTCATACCGGATAATAAAGTTTTTATCAGGAATTGGACAGATCAGGAAACTTTCGGAAGATTTCCTTTCAGACAAGGATTTCCTCGATTTTGCGCCAGAAATCGCCGTCCTTTCCCATCTTCAGCAGATACCCTGGAACAACGGTACTTATATTGCAAATATTATTAAATCTCTGGAGGCGTATTTTACGGATCTCATCATTGCTCAATCCCCGCTGTGAAACGGCATTAACCTGCTCCGCTGCAGCCATCAGCAGCGTTGAAGTCTTCCATTTTTCGATCTGTTCAACATAATCAAATTCTGAGCGGCTGATATAAAAGATACCCTTAATAGGTACTGAATACTCAACATTCCAGCATCCACCTTCTTCTCCACACCAGAAGCGGCTCCAGGTCGGCCATGGGTGCGCCCTGTAAGTCCCCTCACTGTCCATGACAACAAGTGTGGCATCATCGCAATGGGAGCGCCAAGTTGGGGGAAGCCTTTTACTGGCGGTACTCTTGCCTGCACCGCCAGGTCCGGCGAGGATTACACCCTTTCCGTTGATTTCAGCCAGTGCACCGTGGATTAACACCCCACCGGTACATTCAATCTGAAGAACCATTGCACCAGCAACGAACATCATTTGAATATTTAATTGTTCTGGATTATCCCTATTGAAAATATGGCAGGTGATTTTCTTTTGCGGGAACTGCTGTTTTTCTACAGCATTAAAAACCCGATTTGAAACCGTTTCATACCAGCCAATCAGTTTTTTATTATCAAAATAGTTTTTGTTATAGGAAATTACATTTAACCGATGGGAAGGGAAGCTGAGAGATTCATGGATTTTCATTACTTCTCTCATCCTTGCCACAACTCTAGATGCTACAAGACCATGTGCGCTTAATGACCAAACAGAACCATCAGCCAAAGTTAACGTAGGTACAGATTGCTTGTTGTTGGAATATAACGAAACCACATCAAAAAGGATAAAAATAATCGAGCTAAACTGTATTGTAAACCTAATTGTTTGCGCCCCCTTTTTAAAAAGTTGTCGATGGTTAAATCAATTGATGCAATCAACTTACTCAATCACCGAGAGCCTACTGTTCCTGTAGCGCATTGGTATGCCTTTCTTGGTTCAAATTCAATTCAGATTAAAAATTAAGCAATATAAACCTAATTGACATTATTTCCAACACCGCATCCCCCAGCCGCCGAGAATCCGGTAAAACACTGCCCATTGGCTGCATAGCCAATTTGGCAGTTCCCTGATGCGGAAGAACCATTCTGGCATTTCCCAGCCTGGCCGTCTCCTATTTTTACTTCTCCAAAATCGATTATTCTTGGAGGTAAATATTTTGATTTATTTTTTTCTGTCACAATTACCTCCCAATAAATTGCGGGGTTTTTATAAAAAATATGTCCAGTAATGCCGTCCTTTATTATTATAAACTATTCGATATCCCAGATAAAGGATGAGTCTCACTTAATAGGTAATTTATTCGGGAGCTGGGGAACAAACCTTCTGCCTCAGCCTGTTCGCAGAACCAAAAAGGCGACCACAGATTATTGCTGCGGTAATAATTTTGGGCGATGCACGAACCGCGGCAGCGGGCTTTCATCAAGCAGCGCCCACAAACTCCTTCCAGCCGTTCCGGCAATCCTTCACGGAGCTCGTTCAATATTTTACTCTCCCGCCACACCTCCTCCAGCGGATCGGTTTCCACCTGCCCAAAAACAAGCTCTGGAATGTGTTCTCCAATGCCGCACAGGGCGTAATACCCGCTGGCAATTACTCCCAGTATCCCGAGGATACCGCAAACCCCGCATCCGTCTCCGCTTGCTATGCGGCTCAGGCGCCTGAAGGCCATCGGATAATCAAAATACAACCGTAAATCTGTCTCCCTGGCCAGGTCCATCTCAACAAAATAACCTAGATCAATTAACTCACCAACATCCAGCCCGTTTATTCCTTTGTGGAAATTTTCGCCCCTGCCGGTCGGCTGCACGATGTTGAACTTAACCGAACTGGCGCCCAGCTCCTCAGCCAGGCGAACCACTGCCTCAACCTGGTCGGAGTTACAGCGCATCAGCGATAGGATGATCTGCGGCTTGATACCAGCATTGACGAGATTGCGAATCCCCTGTCTGGTTTTTTCAAACGATCCTGATATACCTCGAACCCATTCGTGTGTATCGGCGTCCGCCCCATCCAGACTGACTGAAACAAAGCGTTTTTCTGATCTTGCGACCTCAGCTGCCATTTCTGGTGTGCAAAGTAGACCGTTGGTCTCAATTGTCAGGCTGAGTTCTTCTCGTTGGACAATTTTAAGTAATTGATAAATCTGGGGATGCATCAGCGGCTCTCCACCCGTCAGCTTTACCCCGCTCAGCCCCAGTGGTTTAGCCTGAAGGATTGATCTTTCAAAGAGCTCAACCGCCAGGGTGGGATAACGCTTCGCTTCGGGATCGTACTTAGGCGCAATCCAGCAGTGCCGGCATGCTAAATTGCATCCCTCTGTCAGGTAGAAATACATCTGATTTAAAACAGGGATGTCCTGCATATGTTGATTTTTAATGCCCTCTCCAGAAGGGACCATCACTGAATAACCTCAATATTAATCTGGTTCTCTGAATGCAGCGTAAATTTCTCAGGTATTTTGCCTCCATCCCGCAGGAATCGACGCAGGCATGCGTCAGGGCTGGGATGGTCTACTTTACCTGTGAGAGTGAACGATAAAGCCGGGCAGTTGCCCGTGCAGTAGCTGATGTAGGGGCATCCAGAACAGAATTCAAAATTCGTCAGAGGGATGTAGCGCCTGAAGCGCAAATCATTCAAGGCTGGGCTGCTCTGCCATACCTCCTGGAGAGAATCCTGGTTGATGCGGCCTAGCTCTATGTGGGTAAGCATGTTGCAGGGGACGATTACCCCATCCGCGCGCACTGCAATTTTACTGGTTGGACAGCCGCAGCCAGTCAGGTAACCGCGATCGGGCTTCGCTGGTGCAGCTTCATTGCGCGCTTTTTCCATATCTCGCCATGCGCGCGCTTCAGCCAGCGGGCCTGCAGAGGCTGAGATGCGTCCGTTGAATTTCTCTGAGAGGGAGAGCAGCTCCTCCATAGCGAACTGCCTCTCTTCAACGGTCAACATAACGTCTTGTGCGTTAACCCGGCAGGTACCCAGGTAACCAGCCGAGTTGGTGCTGAAGCTGGGTAAACCAAGGTCTTCCAGTAGAAAGCGGGCTGTATTTGCCAGGTCGTTTACATTGTGCTGGTGGATAGTCATGCGAACTGCAACCGGGATGCTGAGCCGCTGCAGGGTCTGGATGCCCCTTACTGCCGATTCAAAAGAGCCTTTTCCGCGGCAGGTGTCGTGGACCTCCGGGCAGGAACCGTCAATGGAGATTTGGATCGAATTACACCGGCCTGTACCGGCGATAAAACCAGCGTTGTCTTCATTGATCAGGGCTCCGTTTGAAAGCATTGAAAACCGCATCCGGTTTGCGACCACTCCTTCAATCAGCGCCCGCAGGTCTTTGCGCATGAAAGGTTCCCCGCCTGCCAGGGTTAATTCCATGACGCCAAGCCGACCGCACTCCCCAAAGAACCGCAGCCAATCATCTGTGGGTAGGTCCTGATATTCCACCTCGGGATTGTCGAAAAAATAACAGTATGTGCAGCGCAGGTTGCAGCGCGCTGTCAGGTCGATGTCAATTTTACGCGGAGTGCGCATGACCCTGATACGCTCTTCCTGTTCGGATCTGTTTCGCGCTTTCATTGATCCATCGATTCTACTTCATACCCGATAAAACCGCGCTCATCCAGGTCGTTTATAAAGGCGCTGATCTCCTCCCCGGCAGCCTCGGGAACCTCCGCAAATTGATCCTGGATCTCTGCCTGGATCTGCTCCAGGTCATGTTCTCCATCCATCAGTTTCCAGATCGCGATGCCGACCGGGTTGATGCCCACCGCGTCAGCCGTGTCGGGGTTGAAGAGCACCCCCCATTCATCAAACTCCTCCCGGAGCACTGCGATAGGGTTGGCGATTGGCCTATTTTTGTTTAATTCAATCATACTTACAACCTTTTCAGATGATCAGATCAAATAGCTACCCAATTTTTGATTTTTTCCACCTAATTTTGCGTAATTTCGTAAGCATTATCTTAATTCAAGTTAAACATAACTACAATTATAAAAATCAATCAAAGCAATACTTCTTGCGAATTCATAAACTGGTTACAAATTTGAATCAATATTCCTAATATTCTAATCCCAAAATAGATAAATATCCAAATTGGTCATCAAATGAGTCCTTCCGTTTACTAAAGATCCACCACAATCCAAGTTCCCGACATATATACGTGGGTGAATTCAATCTGAGGACCAGTTTTACCCGGATATACTTTTTCGAAACCTGAACATTCCGGGCATCCCGGCGATTAAAATGTTATAATGCAGCCAGGTTCCGGCGCCAATTCAGCGCCGGCAGACCGCAGTGGAGCATGGAAAATACGGACCGGTTCAGCGAAGGTGCAGTCCAGATGAGAGCCAGCCCGGAGCGGGGGAAGAGGCGCTGGGCGGGGGTTTTATTGTTGTTCTTGATCCTGCTGCTGGGCGGCCTGCTGCTGCCGATGGGGGTGATTAAGGCTGCTTCAGAGCAGAAAAATCTCATCAATAATAAACAAATTAACGAAAAAACATTTAACAATAATATAGAAATAATAAATGTCTCACAAACAAATACAGGCACTATATTCGCTCCAAGCGCAACATCTCCCGATATAGATCTTTCAATATCCAAATCTTCCAATAATCTTTTTACAATAGGAGACTTGGAAGTTTTTGAATTTCAAATATCAAATAACTCAGTTACGAATACTAGTGGCACAATTTTTTTTATCGATAATTTTCCAGTCGGGCTTGTACCTCAAAGCTGGACCATGTCCGATCCAGGTTTCTGCGAGATTATCGGACAAGCGGTCACTTGTGAATATACACCAACAGTTGTGCTTACTGCCAGTACAACTATGGCACCTATCTTTGTTTTTGCTAATGTCAATTCTGCTGCAGCTCCAACATCTACTAACAAAGTTAGTCTTTATCCGACCGATAATTGGCCTACTAACAATGTGGCAACTAAAGTTATCACCGTCACAAGCGCTGACCTTGAAATTGAAAAAACAGTTGACAACGAAATTAAAGAGGTGGGGGACACAGTAATCTATACATTGAAAATAACAAATAATGGACCGAGCACAACAGCCGGAGTAGTAGTTTCAGATACATTGCCTGACGGAATTGATTTTGTGAGTAGCGGAGCAGGTTATGATGATGAAACCGGTGAATGGGATGTTGGAACAGTGCTAATTGATACTCCAGTATCTCTTTCCATCACGGGATTGGTACTAACAGAAACAGCTGGATTAACTATAACAAACTATGCCGAGATACTCGAAGCGGATGAATTTGACTGGGAAGAAGATAACGACCGCGATGACGCAGAAATTTTCGTCCAGGGAGTCGATTTAGAGGTCGAAAAAACTGATAATTTTGTTTACGTTTACCCTGATTTCAACTTTGTTTATACAATTACTGTCTATAATGACAGCAATATCACCGCCAGAAATGTGGTCCTGACCGATACCCTGGGTGAAGATTACGATCTGGACGATTTCACCTTCACCTATACCGAAAAAACTGATAATTTATATGTATTTGATCTGGGTGATATCGGTGCGGGAATGACAGAGGTCCTTACTCTGGCTGTAACCACTGATGACAATATTGCCTTTCCCACCGATCTCTTAAACACGGTAACGGTCACCAATGACCTCCCCGAGGAAGACACCGACGACAACACCGACTTCGACGAGAACACCCTGTCGGATTTCGACGTCGATAAGAGCGTCTCGCCCACCAGCCGCAGGACCGGCGAGACGTTTAACTTCCAGATCAAAGTCGTAAACCAGGGCGAATCGGCCTTGGAAAACATCCGCATCACCGACACCTACCCGGCTGAGCTGGATATCCTGCGCACCAACCCGGACAAAGCTAAGATCAACAACAACAACCACACCATCAGCTACACCCTGGATACCCTGGCAGCCGCAGGCACTTTTAATCTCAGCGTGGATGCAATTGTGCGCAGTTCCCGCATCGGCGAGGTCGACCGCAGCAACCGGGTCGAAGTGAGCGCCGAGACCCCGGACGGCAAACCGGTCCTGCCGGTCCAGAAAGATTCGACCAGCTTCGAGATTATCGGCGAAGCCCTGCCCCCGACCGGTTTTACCAGGCCCGCTTCCGGGGGAGTTCCTCAGGGGGCTGGGG
>Ga0180437_10001476_pt1 | contig 40223 bp, 32 predicted proteins | sample SS_ome_4_FD_132410 | JGI IMG/M metagenome (GOLD analysis project Ga0180437, IMG submission 132410) | Hypersaline lake sediment archaeal communities from the Salton Sea, California, USA - SS_3_D_1 metaG | ecosystem: Environmental > Aquatic > Non-marine Saline and Alkaline > Hypersaline >...
AGAAACTCAAATCCTTTGTCTGAATTATTTAAGAGCCGGTCTTGCTGCGTCAGCATCATCGCGGCCTGTTCGCCGTATACCAAATACTGCCTCACAGGCCACTTCTTCGTTGCCACAGCAATCACGACTCTTAAATAATTCAGATACAATTACCGGAAGCATTCAAGACGATAAAAAACCTGCCATCAAAAAAATTCAGCGGTAAGTTTTCTAATAAGGCCGGTCTTACTGCGTCAACTTCATCGCGGCCTGTTCGCCGTATACCAAATACTGCCTCACAGGCCACTTCTTCGCTGCCGCCTTTTATGCCAGGGTGGGGAACCAAGTTTATGCTTTACTCGACGATTTTATAGACGTAATACTGCATACCCCGCATCTGGTCCAGGAGAAAGATCTTGTCCTGATGGATGTAGATATCGTCGACGAATTTGTCGAGTTGGATGCTGCCGAGCAGAACCCCCTCCGGGTCGTAAACCTCCAGCCGATACATGTCCGTTTCTTCGATATCGGTGTTTCCCGATACGGAATAGTTCCGCGAGGTCTGGCCTCCGGTTTGGGAGACCATCACTGATGCCTGGACCTGTTCTTCTTCCTTGATCTGTCTGTTGTTGGTGACGACCCACACCCGGCCTTTAGGATCCACGGCGATGCCGTTGGAAACCCTGTTCATTTGCGGCATGCGGATGGATACATTTCCTCCGCTCCTGGTCATGTTCCCCTTAGCCTTAGGGGAAGAAATGTCGTAATCGAGTTTCCGGTCGGCCCTCCACAGGAGGTTGCCATCCGGATCGTACTTCTCGATCCGGTTTTGAAAATCGAAGGACACATAGATATAGCCTTCTTTATCGACTGCAAAGTGATAGCGGTTCCCGACCCTGTTTATCAGCATGTCCTTGTAATCCTTTTGATCCCCGAATTCCTTTTGAACTGCTGCATCCTTATCCAATATTTTTAGGAGTTTAGGCAATTCGGCATCTTCTTCCAGCCTCATGGCACCGAAGCTGTAGACAGAAGAGCCTTGTCCCATGATCATCTGATCAGGGAGGACGCGGACGATGCCCGGTGCTTCATCCGTTCTTTTGATTTCTTGCTCCAGCGCCCCATCAGGTTTTAGGATCTGGATTTTTTGATTTCCCGAGTCTGAAACATACATGTACCCCTGGGCATCGATATCGAGGGATTGGGGATGTTGGAATTCCCCGGGACCCTGTCCCGGTCTCCCGAAGGAAGCGAGAAAATTGCCTTGAGGGTCGAATTTCTGGATCCGGTGATTGCCGGAATCCAGCACATACACATTTCCTGCCTCGTCTACGGCAATATCGGCGGGCATGTAAAACAGCACATTGTCATCGTCGGATTCCAGGTCCCCGATGTTTTTTTCGTATTCCAGCGAAACTTCCGGATTCTTGCCCCATTTTCCTTCCTTTTCGTTATGAACGAGCCGAATCCCATCTTTTGTTTCGGTCGCTTGCGGGTAGGAATTGCCAGCGATCAGGAAAATTGCGATTCCAACAAAAAATGTCCATTTAATAATCCTGTTCATACGTCGACCTCCTTAAATCCATAAAACCTAAAAATCAGCCAAAATGTTGCATTCGAACAAATTATGTCGTCATTTTTTTTTCGGTTTGATACATACGAACATCGGGAAAAATTCGTCCTCGAGAAACGTCGAATGCTCGAATTTGAGCTCCTGTATTTCAAAACCGGTATCTTTCAACAGACTGCGCCACGTATCCACAGGAAACAAACCCCAAATATGGGAGTCTGTGTAGATTTCGAGGCCGCCTTCCTCACGCACAAGGTAGATGAGTGTCATTTCGAAATGAGTATCTTCGGGATCCGGGTCATAGCTGTTTTCGATAAATGTGATCTGTGTGTTGCCGGAAGAATGAGTGGTGGAGATGGTCCTGTTCTGCTTGAAACGCTCGCGGTTTTCTTCGACGAGTGTGAGAAAAACACCGCCGGGATTGAGATGGTCCTGTGCGGTCCGGAACAATTGGATCAAGTCATTCTCGTCTTTCATGTAATTGACGGAATCCAGGGCCGTAACACAATCGAATGTCTTTTCCAACCGGAGAGAGCGCATATCCCCATTGAGGTAATCCACGTCAGGGTTGAGTTCCTTGGCCATCCTGAGCATTTCCTCGCTGATATCGATGCCGGTTACTGCGAAATGTTTTTTGAAGGTGTAATCGTTCCGCCCTCCTCCACAGCCAAGGTGGAGCAACGTTTTGACGTCTATTGCGGAATTTTCTTTGATGGTGCGGCTGAAAAATTCTGTTTCTTCGACATAGTCTTCCGGAGGGCTGACGATCGGCCAGATCCAGCTGAGGTCATGATAAAGCCGGCAGGTATTCTTCATGTTTTCAAGCCATATCGTCGAATTCGGGTGGATACTTAACCTTTCCTTCGATCCCTGCCAGTGCTTCCGGGACTAGTTCGCAAACCATGAATGCCTCATCCAGTACAGGAAAAGGGGCTACCAGGCCCCTTTGACGGGCCGGGATGAATCCGAATCATAACTCCTCATTCTATCACAATTTCGTGACGGACGCGGGAGTAAACGGTTGATGAGAGCATGAGAATTTGATAATCTAGCCACCGATTCCAATTAGAAAAAAGCCCTGGAGTGAAAAATGGGGACGGTTCTATTTTTTAGCCATATGAAATGTCATACTTAGGGAGGTCAGAGTGAAAAAACTGAAAATTGCTGCCATTGTCCTGGCCCTGTTCATCGTTGCTATCCTTGTAGGAGGGGGCCTGTTTGTCCGGTCCCTGGCTCGCAGAGGACTTCCGGATTACGAGGCGACCGTATCCCTCGACGGCATCACCGATGAGGTGGTCGTGTATCGGGATGCCTTTGGAATCCCCCATATCTATGCCAGGAACGAGAGCGACCTTTATAGGGCTGTCGGGTACTCCATGGCCCAGGACAGGCTCTGGCAGATGGACCTTCTCCGCAGGGTCTGCACCGGGCGCCTCTCGGAGATTTTCGGGGAAGACCTGGTGGAAACGGATCTGTTGCTGAGGTCTTTACGAATGCCAGAAAAATCGCGGTTGATCCTGAAAAACACAGAGGACCCGATGGTTCGGGCTTGCCTGTCTTTTACGGACGGAGTGAACCAGTACATCGATGCGAATTTAAACAGACTGCCTCCCGAATTCATCATTCTCCGGTATAAACCGGAAAAGTGGCAGCCCGAGCACTCCGTCAACCTTGTCGGGTACATGGGCTGGGATTTGCGATTGTCGTGGAGTGAAGAGGTCGTCCTGGATAAAATCCGTAGGCGGTTCGGCGAAGCCAAATCGCGAGAGATGCTTCCTGACCCGGCGCTTCGAAAGAACGTCGTGTATCCCGGCTACGAAGCAGCCGCAGAGAGCCTCGACGTCGAATCGACACTCCTGGCTGCCAACAACCAGCTCCGTAAGCTGGGACTCGCCGTTTTCGGCGGAAGCAATAATTGGGCTGTATCAGGCAAAAAAAGCGTCGACGGAATGCCGATCCTGGCGAACGACATGCATCTCGGGCTGAATTCCCCGGGGATCTGGTACCAGATGCATCAGGTCATAGAAGGAAAACTGAATGTGACGGGCGTGGTTCTTCCCGGCCAGCCTTTTGTCGTAGCCGGGCATAACGACCGGATCGCCTGGGGTTTCACCAATGTCATGGTGGACAACACCGATTTTTACCTGGAAAAGGTCAATCCCGAAAATCCCCGCCAGTACGAGCTGAACGGTTCATGGCGGGACATGGAGGTTAGAACCGAGGAAATCAAAATATCGGGTGGGGAAACCGTTCGGGAAGAACTCCGTTTTACTCACCGCGGCCCCATCGTTTCCCGGTTCTATGATGCAGAAGACCGGGCCATTTCCATGCGGTGGATCGGGAACGATTATTCCAACGAGCTCCGGTCCGTTTATCTCGTCAACCGGGCCGGAAATTGGGACGACTTCAAATATGCCATGAGCACGTTTATCTCAGTCAGCCAGAATACGGTTTATGCGGATGTCGACGGCAATATCGGCCTGTACTGCTGCGCCGGCATTCCGATCCGGAATGAGGGGGACACCAATATCCTTTTGCCTGGAGAGACGGACGAGTTCAATTGGAAAGGGATCGTGCCCTTCGAAGACCTTCCCCACAGTTTCAATCCTGAAAACGGCACGGTTTCCAGCGCGAATAATAGAACCGTCGGGGATGAATATCCCCACTACATCAGCCACTGGTTCTTTCCCAGCACAAGGATCGATCGTATCCGGCAGATGCTCGATGAAAAAGAGCGATTCTCCTCCGAGGATTTCAAGCGGATGCAGGCCGACCAGAAATCCGTGCTTGTTGCGGATGTAAAAAACATCATCCTGTCCGAAATGGAAAAATCATCCCCGTTGACCGACTTGGAAAACGAGATACTCCAGTTGCTCTCCTCCTGGGACGGAGTTCTTGCGAAGACAAGTCCCGAGGCATCGATATTCGAGACGTTTTTATGGGTGTTCGCGGAAAATTTACTGGCAGATGAAATGGGTGATGCGCTTTACGGAGAGTTCCTGGAATCCAGCCTGCTGCGGGAATATGCCATCCAGAACGTGATGGGGGCAAAAAGCTCGCTCTGGTGCGATGACACCAGGACTCCTGAAACGGTAGAAACGTTCACAGAAATCGTGCAAAAAAGCTTCCGGGATACCGTCGCGAACCTTCGCGATAATTATGGGAGGAATCCGGATGACTGGCAATGGGGGAAAATTCACAGGCTCACCCTGGGTCATCCCCTGGGAAACGTAAAGATATTAAACTGGCTCTTCCGCTTCAATTCCGGGCCCTATGAGGTAGGAGGGAGCAGTCACACGGTCTGTCCCTATTCCTATCCCCTGGACGAGCCATTTGAGGTCACATGGGGGGCATCTCACCGTCATATCTATACACTGGCAAATTGGGATGAATCCCTGACCGTCATTCCGACAGGTATCTCCGGCATACCTTCAAGCCCCCACTACTGCGACCAGACACAGCTTTATCTCGCCAACCGATATCACCCCGATTATTTTTCCAGGAACCTGGTCGAAAAAATCGCCAAATACACGATGATCATCCGGGGCAAATAATCCTCAGCCGAGCTCGGAAGCGAAAATAGCCGCGCCCAGCGCTCCTGTGTACTGGGGGTCTCTGGCTACGATGACCGGATGACCCAGCGCCTTTTCCAGAACGGAGGCTATCCTAGGGACAAAGGCCATGCCTCCAGTAAAGATAACAGGATCGGCTATTCGACGTCCTCCCATCGCAGCGATCCGGGCCGCGATGGATGATTGAACCCCTGCGATGATGTTTTCCCGTGATTCCCCCGATGTCAAAAGTCCCATTATTTCCAATAAAAACCTTGCGATACAATGGTAATGGGCTAGCCGTGGAACATCAGGAAGCATAAGGAAACAAAAGGCCCGGATTCACTTCTGTTTTTTGGCCATGATTTCCCGATTTCCGGGTATAACCAGCCCTATGACGGTTCCCCCGTTATCCATCTCGAATCCGATTCTGGCTCCTGTTGCCGTGTCGATGCTATATCCTGCGAGTTCCTTTCCCGACAGGGGCAAAAACGGCAGGCTCATTTCTCCGGGTGGCGGCGTCGGGGCCACTCCGACATTTTTTTTATCCTGCCAGTACAGCATGAAAAACATGCTTCCCTTTTCGCCTGTCAACTTCACATAGGTTACAGCGACCTTTTCGCCATCCATGGTTGCCGGCAGTGTTCCGATAGCCTCGGCGCTTTTTATCTCCCCAGTTCTCGGCTTGTACATCCGGAACCTCATTGCGATCAATTCCTGGACCGGTTTCAGGCGTCGCTCCTTGTTTGCCAGGATGTTCCCGAAAGGTCCAAAATCGCCCTTCAGTGCCGATTCAAAGATCGATTCCGAGAGGTCGTTGAGCTCTTCGAAACGAGTGGGATCCGGATTTTCCGGGTCGAACAGCACGGAAATGGCATCCTGCCCATGGGCAGAGATGACCAGCATGTTGTCTTTCTGTTCGGCCTTAAGTTGCCCGCCTGTTTCCAGCGTGTAGGTTCCTTCGTACTTTTCGAGTTTTTCCGCTTGAACTCCTGAAACTTCGGGGGGATAAGCCACGTCACCGCCGAAAACGAGCGTTTCGATTTTATCCCTGACGGCTTCGAAAAGAGCCCTCTGGCCGTAGCTCTGGTTGCAGAACAGGATAGTGACCGTTTTCGCATCGATATACCGCCGCATTTCAGAGCTGCTGCCCAGCATGCTTCCCCCATCATGCTGGATGAGCGTTCCCATCTCTCTCTGGATGATATCCCAACCGTACCCGTATTCGTTTAGGAAAGGCGTAAACATCTTTTTTTTGACTTCAGCCGAGAGAACTTTGTCTTCGAGAAGAGCCTGATGCCATCTGTACATATCCTCTGTCGTCGAGAGAATTCCTCCATTTCCGAGCAGATGCCACTGCGGGTAGTTTTTTTCCAAGGGAGTTCCGTTGTCTCTTTCTCCCCTGTACCAGTGGGCAACGACCTTTTTATCCCATTCAGGCATCCGGTATCCTGTAAATTTCATTCCTGCGGGGGTGAATATGTTCGCGTTCATGAATTCTTCATAGCTCTGATTCGAGACCTTCTCGATCACGGCGGCCAGCAGGCTGTATCCGGCATTGGAGTAACCGAATTGCTCTCCCGGTTCGAATCGGAGCGGTGCGTCCAGAGTTTTTCTTGCGGTCTCGTCCCGGGGAGCCTCGACGTAGTCCGGGCCCAGGGCATCGACGACCCCGGAGGTGTGGGTTAGGAGATGATGAAGGGTTATGCCCTTCTTGTCCTCCGGCACGTCGTCGAAGTACTTGGCGATCGTATCTTCTGTCTTCAGTTTACCCATCATCTCCAGTTTCATGATGCCCGCGGCCGTGAATTGCTTGGTGATCGAACCCGTGCTGAAAACCGTCTCGGATGTGTTGGGCGCGTTTTCAGCCCGGATGGCCAGACCGTAACCTTTGTTGAGGATGATTTTTCCGTTTTTGGCCACTAAAAGCGCACCGGAGAATCCGAAGGGCGTTATCCGCGTCAAATACATATCCAGCTTTTTGGCCAGATCTCCCTCCACGATTTCTCCTGTCGTTCCAGCTATGGCGGCCGTATCCCCATCACTCAGGGCATGGGATGCCGTCAAAAACACAAGACATAGAATGATAAAAGGAATGGCAGGCGCTTTCCTCAATTCGATCCTCCTCTTAAATTTTGGCTGCGTTTATTATAATAAAAAACCTGCGGACAAGTTTTAAAGTTGCATAGCCTGATTAAACAATCTAGTTTTGTTTTTCCGGACGGAAATGTTTCCATCCGAATTCAACCGCAAGAGCTTATCCGTTGTCAGAGGCCCCCTTGTTTTTTGAGTCTCTCAACCCGTTGGCTTCGGTTACGCCTTTGTGAGTTCTCTCATGTGGTGACTTACTAAAAAAGATCGAGAAACAAAGCGTTCCGGAATTCAGCGACGGTCCGAAATTCGCGTTTTTTCGATTTCCTCCTGAACCTTTTCGTACAGGAAAGCGGCCTGGACGTAGGTCTCTGCAGCAGGATCATATTCCATTTTTTCCGTGAGTGAATGGGCCCGTTCTTCTTCTTCCCTGGCTTTATCGTAAAACCAGGATGCCGATGCCGGAATCCCCGCGATGTTGACTTCGGTCCTGAGCCCGGCAACGAAATTTTTCATGATTTCGACGCTCCCTGCACGATCGCTGCTCTGAGCGCTGTAAGTGAAGATTTTTTCTAGGACTCTGTACAGCGTTCTTGCCCCGGCAAAATCGCCCTTTTCATAGGAGTCCGCGGCGACTTTCACCTGTCTCTCTGCCACCTTAAACAGCAAATTGTCCTTTTCCGTGCCGACTCTTTGGTATGCGTAGGATTGTGCCTGCGCCATCGAATCCCTTGCCCGGTCCGCCCTTTCCTTCATCCGGACCGATTCCAGCAGGGTCCTCATCTGCGATTGGCCTTCCTGGTAGTATTTTTCCGCCTCCTCCTGCTTGCCCGCGTCCTGGAGTTTTTTCCCCTCGTTTATCTTAGTTCTGATTTGGTCGATGACAGTCTTGTATGTCCCCTCATCCGGCAGCCTTTCTTTGAGCGTCACAAGGAAATTATCAAAGCCTTTTATATCCTCCTCGTCCAGGTATTTCATGGCCTCCGGGCTCAATATGCTGAATGCTCTTCCGAGCCACTGGATCTCTCCCCGGAAACTCGAGGAATCGATGACTTTTTCCAGATCTTTAGGTATCAATTCTCTTAAATTGCGCGGCACGACGATAGTCTGGAGATCTTGCTCTCCTTCTTTTTTTGTCGCGACATACCCCCTCTCTGTCTTGATCTCAGGGGGAGCGGGGGGTTTCACCGGTTCGGATGTTTCCCGGGCAGTCCTTTCGGTTTTCCTTGAGGGGATAAATTGTAGGATGACGATAGCCATGAAGATGGCCAGCACGACAAGGGCCGGGATCAGGAATTTTTTCTTTTTTACCGTAGTTGTGATTTTGTCAGATGGATGACTTTTAGCCTTGGGTAAGATTTTTTGTGTCGTGGGCAATCCTTCTTCGATGTTTTTCAGGTCGGCCAAAAGATCTTCCACTTTCTGGTAACGCTGACTTTTTTCTTTTTCCAGGCACCGGAGTATCACCCTGCTGAGATCTTCGGTCACCTGGATATTTAGATCTGCCGGGTTGGGAGGAGCCTGGGTCTTGTGTTTCATTGCCACACTCAGCGGTGTTTTCCCCTTGAACGGCACATTTCCCGTTACCATTTCGAAAAGGAGAATGCCCAGGGCATAAATATCCGACCGTTGATCCACGTCTTCCAGTTCCACCTGCTCGGGGGCCATATAATCGGGCGTCCCGATCATGACGCCCTGGGTGGTCATCCCCTCTCCTTCGAGAAACCGGGCGATCCCGAAATCCATGATCCGGGTGTTTCCTTCCGCATCGATCATGATATTTTGCGGTTTGAGGTCCCGGTGGATGATCCCAAGGTGATGTGCCTCTGCAAGCCCTTCGCAGACCTGCGTGGCTATCGAAACGGCTTTCCCGACGGTCAACTGTCCCGATCGTTTGATGAACCTCTTCAAGTCCTCTCCCGGCACATACTCCATGGTGATGAAATGGGAGGCCCCTTCCTCGCCGACGTCATACATCCGGCACACATGCCGGTGGGATATCTTTCGGGCTAGCCGAAGTTCGTTGTTGAAGCGCTCGATGGTGTTTGCGTCTGCGCTTATCTCGGGCCTTATGAGCTTGAGGGCAACGACTTCCTTGATCTTTTGGTCGTAGGCTTTGTAAACCCGGCCCATGCCTCCTTTGCCCAATTCTTCGATGATTTCGTATCTGCCGGCAAAAGTCGCCCCACGCTCCAGCATCGTTGTTGGCATTTGGAGGGTTTTTGTTTGGGCAAAAGCGAAATCCTCTTCTGAAGGCAGAGGGGAGGCACATTTCCGGCAGAACCGGCTGTCCGGAGGGTTGTCTGCCAGGCACTTGGGGCATGTCATTGTTTTAGCATTCGTGAATTAATTCTTACTTGTTTAGACGTAGATCGCAGAATCTCTCTTCCAATCTGTCTGTAATATTAAACCATATTTCCGGAAATGCTTCCAGATATTATAACGAAAAAATGGACGGAATTGGTTACATCCAATCCGATAACAAATTCCTGACGGGAGTCCTGGTCCCGCAATTACGGGGATAGGTACTCCGGAACCGAATCAAACAAAATTGAAATGCTTTCGGATAGCAAAAGCGGGAAAATATTTTTGCAAAAACTTGACAAATCATAAGGGATAAAATAGATTATCAATACAGCAATTTTAATTTTATTGATAATATAGTCATCATATAATGAGAGATTCTTGGTGAGGGCTCTCATTTAGCGTCACAAAATGAAGGATATATATTTGAATTTTTTGCTTTCCGGTAGAAACACGCACAATAAATCTAAAAATAAAAATAAAGATTAAAGCAAAAAGGAGGTTTGCGTGATTAACATTATCAGGATGAAATCCCTGGAGAAGAAGGAAAATATTTGTGATATCATATTGTCTCAAATCGACAATCTGCAGGATAGTTTCAAAGGAAAAGGACAGCTGCTCTATCTTTCGAAGCGAATCAGGCACAAAGATGTCAGCCTATTTGTCCATACTGCCGATCCAAGTGTCCTGGGGGATTTTATCTCCGAGCAGTTGATACACATCGATCACATCACGGATATTTGGGTGATAAATTTGATCAAGCCGATATTCTATCCCCTCCCCAAGGATACGAACGATCTTGAAAGATATACCATCACCTTGAAAGTGTTCCCGAAAAATCTCAATGATGTCTATCAAAAAATCGCAACCGATGAGCTTCCTGACGGGATAAGATTGGCCTACATCGCTTATACGTTCCATCTTTTCGGGGACAGCATTTTGTTTTCCATCCTCACGGAGGATGACTGGACATTGAACAAATACCTTGCCAGGCAAGTGGACAGATTGCCGGGAGTTCTGAATACCACGGTAAACCGAATCGAAAGAACCCGGCCCTTGGTTTCCTACAATGAATGGAAGAAATATTCCTCTCAACACGGCATCGTTTCCACCTGGGATGAGGAGTTGATGATCAGCCAGTTCCACGGTTAAAAACAGCTGACTTTAGGAGCGAAAAACGCAACCGTAACGATTAATCACATAAAGATCTGCGTTAGTTTCAGGTATCGCTAAGATATCCAAAAGATAAGACTGCCCGTCTTTTCACGAAAATTACTGAAAAAATGAAATCGATGACTAAAGATTTAGCCGGACTGAAAATGGATAGGGACCGGTTCGCTATCGTGGGGGGTGGCCCCGCAGGATCGTTTTTCGCCATTTATCTTCTCAGGGAAGCGAGGAGGTTGAACAGGAAGATCGAGGTCGTCATCGTTGAAAAAAAGAATGCTTCCAGGCTTGAAAATAGCGAGTGGTGGTCGAAGGGCTGCAATTTCGGGGCGGGAGGTATCTCTCCGAGGTTAAACGCCATTCTGGATAAAGCGAGAATCCGTATTCCTCAAGAGATCATTCGAGGGGAGATCAACAGGATTTGGATTCACGGGATGTGGAAGAATATTCCCGTCAAAGTTCCGAACCGGATGAGAATGTATTCGGTGTTCCGCGGCTCTTTGCCCTCGAGAGTCAGCGAAAAACAGAGAGGACTGGACTCGGTGCTCCTAGGAAAAGCGATCGAAGAAGGGGCCGTATTTATCCATGGAAAAGTGATGGAAATTATGTCCATGGACGGGAACATGCCCGCGCTTGCGGTTAAATCGGCTTCCGGCGAGACAGTAACCGTGCCCGCCTCTTTTGTGGCCGTGGCTGCCGGTGTCAATCCCAGGACCGGGAAAAAATATGAAGAGAATCCGGTCATACGCTCGATCCAAAAATTGAATCCCGCGTTCGTTCCGGCAAAGTTAAGAAAGACCGTCGTTTTCGAGATCAGGGTACCCCGAGAAATCCTCGAGAGGAACCTGAAAAACGAAGTCTATTTCATCGAATATGGATCCAAGGATTTGCATTTGGAGCATATCGCACTCGTTCCCAAAGGAGACTATCTCACGGTTTCGGTCATCGGAAAATGTATCGATGATGCGGTGCTTCCTAAAGAGTTGCGGAAGATCATCGAAAAGATAGTCGATTTGCCTCAGTTGAAACGGATCCTGCCGGATATTTCGCGCTACCCGGTCGCGTGCACATGTATGCCATGGATGAGCGTCGGAGTTGCCAAAAATCCCTATGCAGAAAGAATCGCGCTCGTCGGGGATGCGGCAGGCTCCCGTCTGTACAAGGATGGCCTCTATTCCGCTTTTTTGACAGCATCCCGACTGGCCCACATCATCATGCATAACGGCATGGATAAAAGGACTTTATCCAGGGAATATGGAAAGACCATCCGGTGGCTGGCCCTGGACAATCGATACGGGAGAGTGGTTTTCAACCTGATCAGGATCACGTTCTCCGCACCGCTCCTCAGCAGGGTGCTCTATCAAACGTTTGCCACGGAGCTCAAGATAAGAGAGAAAAGCAAACGTCCCTTGGGAAAGGTTTTGTGGAAAATTGCAAGCGGCCATTCGGATTACAAAGAAATTCTTAGGGATATGTTCCGTTTGAGGACCCTGTCGTCGGTCTTGATCGGCGGTGTGCTCGTGACCATGCGAAATATCTTCACCGAGTTTCTGTTCGGTCTGAAATGGGGGGAGTACGGCAAGTATCCCACTGTGGTCTTGAAGGAAAAAAGGGATTATATCAAAGGTTCTCTCTCCTCCGGTCTCGGCATGGTTCTGGATAAAGATCCCGATTTCGAGCGTCTTTATGCCATAAAAATAAAGGCACCTGGGAGCAGGATCTTTGCCGAGCTGGGGAAATTTGGCGACGACTTACGAAATTACATGAAACTTCGCTTCATCGAAATTGTCCGGATAGAGGGATTACCGAACCAGATCGGCTCGATTATCAGGTACAGACTCAGATTTTTACCCATTACGGTCGATATGAAGCTCAAGCAGGTGATGCCGGAAAAAGTCCTTTATTACGAGGTGAGCGAAAAATTCGCCGATAGGGGTAAACTTGTCTTCGAGATCAAACCTACCGAGGATGGGAACAACCGGCTCGTCATTTACACGGCATACGATTTTAAAAAGGGAAATGGCCTCTTTTCGAAGATCTTCTGGTGGGTTTTCCGCCTGGTATTCCCTGCCTTCATCCATGATGTCGTGTGGAACCATGCCCTTTGCTCGATCAAAGAGGTCGCTGAGTTGAAGGGCTAAGATTCCGGTGATGAAATCGGCATTATAAACCTTGTGACTCCACCTTGAACATATCATCCCTGTCATGCTGTTGCTTCAGGCGCATCTCCATTTCCGTGATCAACATGGCTCATACGGGCTTTCTGGAATGGTTTTGTTCCCGTGAAGCTTTTTAACGCCATTCCTTTACCATCCTTCTCGGCGGCGGTGAACTGCGCACCTCAACCCCCATCTTTTTTCTTTATCCTTTGTTCCCGTGTTTGCACGCATCTTTAATGTTTCAGCAAAGTCGTGCTCAATACAGCACCTCCGTCTGACTGCGTCAGATTCCCTCCAAGAACGGAAGGACTGGCTAAAGCTTCAAGGTCGCTTCAACCATCCCAAAATGCCCCATTTATCACGGAAATAGAGATGCTTTCTGTTGCTTCGGACGTCTTGACAGGGATTTCCTGTGTATGATAATCTTATAAGCGATAATCAGACATATGCGAATTAAGGAGATATAAGATGTCTTCAAAAACCTTGATTGCCGCTGCTGCCAAACCGATCATCCTTTCCATCCTCCAAACAGGTGAAAGCTACGGATACCAGATCATCAAGCGTGTTCGCCAGGCCTCGGGAGGAACCCTGGAATGGTCCAGTTCCCTGCTCTACCCGGTGCTTCACCGGATGGAAAAGGAAGGCCTGATCCGTTCCCAATGGAAGATCTCGAAAAAAGGCCGGATGCGGAGGACCTATAGCATCACCGAATTGGGCCGGAAAGAACTTGTTTTCGAGAAGGAACGCTGGCTCAGTGTTCACGAAATCCTCAAGCAGTTCTGGAAAACCGCTGAAGCAATGGATTGAAAGGAAAACGGAAATGGGAAATTTCGACCTGGAAAAAGCGATCCGTGAGTGGCGAAAGAGTCTTTACAAAGACCCTGGCCTCGAGGAAAACCATATTATCGAACTGGAGGAAGGCTTGCGTGAGGAAATCGAAGAGCTTGTCGATGCAGGAGTGGACGAAGAAGAAGCTTTCCGGCGTGTCCTATCGGAGATGGCGCCAGCCAAGGTGCTGGGATCCGAATTCTACAAGGTGAGAACCATACGGCGCTCAGGCCGTCCTCCCTGGCAGGCGCCGCGGTTCGTGCCTTCTATTTTCTGGCATTATTTGAAGATCGCCCTCCGGAAGATCCGTCGCCAAAAAAGCTATTCCTTCATCAATATCGCAGGCTTATCCGTTGGCATGGCCTGCTTCCTTCTGATTTTAACCTCGATCCAATTCGAGTTGAGCTACGACCGCTTTTTCTCAAATGCCGATGCCCTTTATCGTGTGGCCATCCGCAGCAATGCCCCCGATGATGCCGGTTATTCCATCACCACTCCTCATATTTTATCTCAAAGTTTGATGTCCACCATTCCCGAAGTCACCAGAGCTGGGATCATCCAGAGATCACGAAATGCGGTTTTGCAGAGCCAGAAAAAACATTTTACAGAAGACGGTCTCTTTGCGGACGAAAGCTTCCTCCGAATGTTCCGCTTCGATATGACACGCGGAAGCCGATCAGAGGCTTTAGCCGTACCAAATTCCATCGTTCTCACCGATGCCTTGGCCGAAAAAATCTTCGGGTCCGAAGATCCTATCGGAAAAGCCATCCATTTCCAGGGGCGATTTTTAAGCGCCGATCTCGCCGTAACCGGAATCATGAAGCCGCCTCCTAAAAACTCCCACCTTCAGTTCGATTATCTGATTTCCATGGGCACGATGGCCGCGGACAAGGATCTGGGGGGATGGTTCAACACCTGGGATGCTTCTGCCTTTTACACCTATGTCGAGCTTCAGGCAGGGGCGCCTCGACAAATCATAGAGCAGAAGATATACGAAATCATGCAGAATGCGAGACTGCAGGCTGACATGAAGGAAGACGCGGTTTATCTACAGCCGGTCACGGACATCCATCTCAGATCCCGGGTGGAGGGAGCGACCGCCACAAACAATCGCATCCACACCGTGTATCTGTACGGTGCCATCGCTCTGCTCATCCTTCTTATCGCCAGTATCAATTCCGTGAACCTCTCCACAGCCCTGGCAACCACCCGGCTCAAAGAGATCTGTATGCGCAAGGTCATCGGAGCCGGACGGATTCAACTGGTCAGACAATTTTTGGGAGAATCCTATTTTTTCACGACTGTGGCCATGGGGATGGCGCTGCTGATTTTCCTTTCGCTTTTCCCGAAGTACACATACTTTTTGGGAAACGACCTGACTTTGAATGAGGTCGAAAAAACGCCTCTTATCCTTACGATTTTAGGAACCATCCTGTTTGTCGGGGCCATTTCAGGGACCTACCCCGCTTTGGTGCTTTCGGGTTTTCAGCCCATATTGCTCCTCAAAAAATATACCGGAACATGGCTTAAAGGAGCTAAAATCCGAAATCTGCTGGTCATTTTCCAGTTTTCGGCCGTGGTCGTCCTGTTGATCGGGGCCATCGTCATCACGAGACAGCTGAACTTTATCGAGAATACGAGCCTGGGATACGACAGGGAGCACATCGTGGTCTTTTCTCTAAACGAGGAAGAAGCGGTCGCGAAGGCACAGGTGCTAAAAACCCGGCTGCTCGAATATTCCGGGATTTTAGGTGTATCCCTTTCGGATTCGACTCCTCTCAGACTGAGCATGTCTGTCGGGGGTGCGAAGGTTAAACAAGAAAGCGGAGAAGAGATCAAGATCGACTATCACATGGCGAGTATCGATCACGACTTTCTGGGTGTCTTCGGAATGAAAATTGCGAAGGGAAGAAAATTTTCCCGGGAATTTCCAGGTGATGACAATAGAGTCCTGGTCAACGAAGCCTTTGTCAGAAGAGTCGGATGGGAAAAACCGCTCGACAATTTGCTGCGGGATTCCGAGGTGATCGGTGTTGTGGAAGATTTCCATTTCGACACCCTGCACAAAGCCATAGAACCGGCGGTGTTCCGTCTGGGTGCGGAAAATTCTGGAATGAGTAAAATCGGCATCCGGATAAGACCCGAAAACCAGGAAGGTACGTTGGAAGAAATCAAAAACATATTCACGCAAACCGTAACCAGCCAGCCTTTCGATTTTTATTTTCTGGACGATGCCTATGACCAGCTCTACCGCAACGAACAGCGGCTTGCCCTCATGATCGGCTATCTGGAAGGTCTGGCCATTATCCTGGGCTGCATGGGGCTTTTCGGACTGGCCACTTATGCCGCCCAGAGGCGGTCCAAAGAGATCGGGATCCGCAAAGTGCTGGGGGCTTCGGTTTTCAGTATCATCCGGATGATGTCCCGGGAATTCGTTATGCTCGTCGTGGTTGCCAATGTCATTGCCTGGCCTGTGGGGTACCATTTTCTGCATAAGTGGCTTCAAGGGTATGCCTACAGATGCAGCTTCGGCATCGATGTCTTTGTAATAGCGGGAATCGGAACCCTGCTGATCGCTTTGCTTGCGGTGGGCCTTCATACGGTCAGGGCAGCCTGGTCGAATCCGCTGGAAAGTATCCGTTACGAGTGAAGCCGCCGGCAGATATCGGATCCGATTGAATCCCTGCCAAAAAGCCCAATCTGTCACGGGAATGGAAATGTATTCAGAGGGAATTCTCTGCTTGCTGAACCGGGAATATAAATGCTAAATTATTAAAACGACCATTCCACCAAAAGGTAAAAACGATGGACAAAGATCTTTTCCGCCAGCTTCCCTCTGTAGACAGCCTGGTGAAAACAGAAGAATCCAAAGGCTTGATCAAAAAGTATGGGAGGGAGAGCGTCGTCGGTGCTGCACGCCATGTGATCGAAGGGCTTCGAGCGACAATCGCAAAAGAGGCGGGAGTGTCGAGCGATGCCGGAGAATTATCCCGACAGAACATCATGGAAAAAATCGACGCCCGTCTTAAAAAGACCTTCTCTCCTTCACTCACGAAGGCCGTGAACGCATCGGGCGTGATCCTTCACACGGGGTTGGGGCGGGCCGTGCTTTCCGAAGATGCCAGGGAGGCGATTGCCGAGGTCATCGAAGGATACTGCACGCTGGCCGCTGATATCGAGACAGGACTGCGCGGCCACCGGGATATCCATCTCGACCGCCTGCTTTGTGAATTGACCGGGGCCGAAGCGGCGACTGTGGTCAATAACAACGCGGCCGCCACCATGCTCGTCCTGAATACTCTGGCGGATAGGAAAGAAGTTATCGTTTCCCGCGGCCAGCTGGTCGAGATCGGCGGGGCCTTCCGGATGCCGGATGTCATGGCTTCCAGCGGGGCGATCATGCGGGAAGTGGGCACCACGAACAGGACCCATCTTCGGGATTATGCCGCTGTGATCTGGGAGGAGACCGGGGCGATCATGCGGGTGCACCACAGCAACTACCGGATCGTTGGATTTGCCGGGGAACCGGGCATCGAAGAGCTGGCGCAGTTAGCCAGAGATCACAACGTTCCTCTGATCGATGATCTGGGAAGCGGCGCTCTGGTAGATCTGAGCGAATACGGCCTGGAAGCAGAGCCCATGGTTCGGCACAGCATCGAAGCGGGGGCGGATGTGGCCTGCTTCAGCGGCGACAAGCTCATCGGTGGCCCCCAGGCAGGAATTATCGTCGGAAAAGCGGATATCATAAAAAGAATAAGAAAAAATCCTCTGGCCCGGGCCTTCCGCATCGACAAGATGACAATAGCCGGGATGGAAGCGACGCTGCGGCTTTTTCGTTCCCCGGAAATCCTGAAGGACCGGCATCCTGTTCACCGGATGTTCTCCCTTCCGGTCGGAGTCATCGAATCCCGGGCAAAAAAGGTCTTGAGGAATCTTCGGAAACAGATTTCCGAAGCAGGGGAATTTGCCATTGTCGATGGCGGTTCCCAGGTAGGAAGCGGGTCGGTTCCCGTGCAGACCATTCCCACAAAGCTTTTGATGGTCAGGCCGAAAAGCCGGTCCGCCGAGAGCCTTGCCCGGTCGCTCCGTCACAATGACCCCGCCGTTTTTCCCCGCGTCCAGAAGGATGCCGTTCTCCTGGATTTCCGGACCATCCAGGAAGGGGAAGACAGGCTTGTTCTGAACGCCCTGCTTTCGGCGCTCGGGAAAAGATAGGATTTGGCGTGGTCGACAAAGATAAAAGAAGACGGATCATGCAGCGCTCGATCAAGCTCGGGCACTGCATCTGCAATCCCAAACAGCCCTGTCCCTGCGATGTCTTCGTCGAGCGGAATGTGTGCCTATGTGCCGGGGAAAGAATGGAAGAGGCATCCGAAAACGTGCCTTTGACCCGGTTTGTGGAAAATGCCGGCTGCGCGTCCAAGATCAACCAGACTGATCTGAAGATCGTGCTGGCCGGTCTTCCGGCCGTTTCGGACCCGCGAGTCCTCGTCAGTGCCGACACATGCGACGATGCCGGTGTATACAAGTTGGCCGAAGACCTGGCGCTTGTCCAGTCGGTCGATGTGTTCACCCCCAATGTGGACGATCCGTACGTTTTCGGGCAGATCGCTGCCGCCAATTCGCTCAGCGACATCTATGCCATGGGTGGAAAACCGATCACAGCCTTATCGATCGTCGGATTTCCGATCGAGACCATGAGCCACAAGATCATGAACCGGATGCTGCGGGGCGGGATCGACAAGATGAAAGAAGCGGGGGTCGAAGTGATCGGAGGTCACAGCATCAAGGACGCCGAGATCAAGTTCGGGTTTGCCGTGACAGGGATCGTCAACCCGCAGAAGATCATCACGAACGACAAGGCTGTGCCGGGGGATGTCTTGATCCTGACCAAACCCCTCGGGACGGGAGTCCTCAGTTTCGCAAGCCAGCTGGGACGCGCCCCCGGGGAAGCCATGGCGATCATCGGCCGGTCCATGGCCGTGCTCAACAGGACGGCATCGGAAGCCATGGCCGGGGCTGGTGTGACCACAGCCACGGATGTCACGGGCTTCGGCCTGATGGGCCATCTGAGCGAAATGGTTGCCCAGAGCGGCGTGACGGCGGAGATCTTTGCGGAGCGGGTTCCTTTTTTCGATGGCGTTTTGGACTGTGTGCGGGAAGAACTGATCTCCGGTGCCATCGAAAGGAACAGGGAATACGCCGCCCAATACGTGGAAGTCACAGAAGGCGTGAGCGAAGAGGTGGAAATCGCCCTTTACGACCCTCAGACATCCGGGGGGTTGTTGATCGCCATAAAGGAAGATCGAGCAGAAGCGCTTCTCATGGAACTCAGAAAAAAAGGAGAGGATAGGGCAGCCGTCATCGGAAAGATCGTTGACCGGTCAGAGGGAAAGATCATATTGAGAAAAATATAGAAAGGACGCCATTTTTATTGACAATCCCGCCTCCAGCTTCTATTATAAAAAAAAATGAATTTGTATCGCGATCAGAGGAGGTTAGAATGAAAAAGTTGTTCGTTCTATCTCTTCTCCTCGTTTTTTTATCCTCTTTCGGAGTCGCTCAGAACTGGTTCCAGGGCAGCCTGGACGATGCGGTCGCCAAGGCCAAAACCGAAGGCAAGCTGGTTATGATCGACTTCTTCTCGGACGGCTGAGGGGGCTGTGAACTGCTGGATCAGCAGTTTTACCAAAACAAAAAATTCCAGGAGTTTCTGAACTCCAATTTTGTTCTTTTCCGAGCCGCCAGGGGAGATAAAACAGGAGACGAGACATTCAAACGGTTCGCAATCAGAGCCACCCCGACCACATTGATGCTGGACAAGGATGGCTCGGAGTACGACTGGCACGTGGGCTACGGCCCGCCGCCGGAAAAATTCCTCGAGACCATCCAAAAAAGTATCGATGGCATCGACACGTTCAAGGCCTTATCCGAAGCCTACGCCAAAGACCCCGAAAATGTGGGGACGGTTTTCAAACTGGCCCAAAAATACGACAGGAAATACGTCGAAGAAAAGGCCAAAGAGCTCTATCAGGAGGTCTTGACGCTGGATCCGGAAGGGAAAAAAGGAACCACGGATTATGAAGAGGAACAGGTTACATTCACCGAATACGCCGAATTTTCGCTGGGAGCGATGGCGGCTTTCGCAAGGGAGATGGATCCGGAGCCGCTCAAAGCCTTTATGGCTAAGTATCCGGAAAGTCCCTTGATGAAATCCGCCTATCAGCGGTTGAGTTATTACTACGGATTTCGTGCTCCCAAAGAAGAGTCCCTGGCTTTCTTCGAAGAGTACACGGCCAAATATCCCGACAATCCGCGTGTTCTCGGTTCTTATATCGCCCGTATCATCAGGGATAAGGACAACATCGACAAAGGCATCGAGCTGGCCGAGAAGATCAAAGACATCATGAAGTACAACCCCAGCCCGCGCTATCAGGAGGATTTGGCCGAACTCTACATGCTGAAGGGGGAAAAGGAAAAAGCGAACGAGGCCTACGGCAAAGACTTCATGGAAGACCAGGTTACGAGCCTGGCTTTTACGCTCATGAGTTATGCCAGCTTCTGGGTGAATCAAAAAACCAACACCGAAAGCGCCGAGGCCATGATGGAAATGGCTTTGAAGATGGATCCCGAGAGGTCGTACTTCCTGCGGACTGTCGCCCAGAACTACGTCAAATTGGGTAAAGAAGACAAGGCCATGGATGTTTTCGGACCGGCGTACATTGCCAAGCACAAAGACAGCGCCGACGAATTGAACACCTATGCCTGGTTCTGGGCCGGCCAGGAGAAAAATCTGGACAGCGCTCTTGATGCGGCGAAAAAATCCATCGAACTGGAAGAAGCCTATTACAACTGGGATACACTGGCCACGGTTTACCAGAGGATGAAAAACTACCCGGAGGCTCTCAAAGCCGCGGAAAAAGCCTATGAACTTGCCGACGACAATATCAAAGTGAGGGTCCAAGCCAAGATCGATCAGATAAAGAAGGCTATGGAAAAGGAGTAAGAAAAGCAGTATTCCTTTTCTCCATGTGTTGAATCGCTTGTTTTCGGAATGTTGACATTTCCCGGAGAGGTATTTATCCTACCTCATTATGCTGGAGAACCTAATGTTGACAAAATCAACGAAGAAGATCGCCGTTTTATCTCTGTTGTTCTTTCTTATCGTGGTCCAGGGATTTTCTTCCGGGCAGGAGGAGAATAAGGTCGTAACAGTTCAGACTTTTCTCTCGCAGAGCGGGGTGCATCCCGGCGGGACGATCGAGGTGGCTTTTCTCCTGGATATCCTTCCCGGCTGGCACATCAACGGGCCTGAGCTGGCCGACCAGTTCCTGATCGCGTGTACCCTTCTGATCGAAGATGGTGACAATATCGAAGTTCTGGAGTTGTATTATCCCGATCCAGAGACGAGGGCCTACAGTTTTTCCGAAACCGAGCTCCAGATCTACGAGGGAAAAGTCGTGCTGGGAGCCCGGATCGAAACCTCAGAATCTATCCCTCAGGGAAAGAATATTCTAAAGGCCAGCTTTCTCTACCAGGCCTGCGATGAGGTTTCGTGTTTGGCGCCGGAAACGCTGGAGTTCGAAATTCCCTTTCACGTAGTCCCCGCATCCACGGAGATCGAAAAGATCAATCCGAAGATATTTGCAAAGATAAAATTCCGCTAGCAGGTCGGACAGCAGCCGCCCGATGAACAGGACCCGGTCGAACCGCCGGAAGTAGATTGCCCCATCCGGAAACTGAAAGTGCTGAGAGTCTTCTCGATTTTCTGGCTTCCGCACTTAGGGCATTTTTTCTCGTTCGAATCGGCGGTGACTCCCACCAAAAGGTCGAACGCGCCGCCGCAGTCTTTGCACTTATAAGAGTAAATAGGCATCCTTTTTTCCTTTCTCGCTATCAAATAAGCTCAGACAAAGCTTGACTTCATCTTGCCCGTTTATTATACTTGCTAATAGCAATAATTGTCAAGGAGAAATATATTGGATGAGGAAAAATTGGCCGGGATTCTTAGGGGGATCGGTCTAAAGATCAGGGAAAAAGAGGACGTGATCCGGAAAAGGCTCGGCCTTTCCGAAGCCGAATACAAGGGGATTCTTTGTATCGCCGAGGGGGAAAGAATAACCTGCCAGGAACATGCCCGACGCATGAACCTTTCCGTATCCCGGGGAAGCCGGGTCGTGGACCGGTTGTGCGTCAATAAATACATCGAGCGTGTGGACTGCGATGCGGACAGGCGCTGCAAGAATATCTGGCTGACCGGGAAAGGGATTGCCGCCCGCCGGAGGATCGCAGTAGAACAGAGGAAGATCGAGGACGAGCTGACCGACGGGATCCCCGATTCCAAGCTTCTCCTGCTGAAAGGGGATCTGAAGCGGCTGAGCGGGAAGATCTGAGAGTTCGCCGGGTTTCTTTTCAAGCGGCAGATATTCTGCTATCCTAATATTCCTATCTGCAATTAGGTTCCATCGATCATGAACGAGAGCGAACATGTCATCGTCGGCACCGCCGGCCACATCGACCACGGCAAAACCCTGCTTGTCAAAGCGCTGACAGGGATCGATGCCGATACCCTGGCAGAGGAGAAACGTCGGGGCATCACGATCGAGCTGGGATTCGTGTTCCTGGACACGCCCGGCTACGGCAAACAGATCGTGTTCATCGACGTGCCCGGTCACGAAAAGCTGGTCAAGACCATGGTGGCCGGAGCGAGCAGCATCGACGCTGCCCTGTTGGTGATCGCTGCCGACGAAGGCATCTCTCTCCAGACAAGAGAGCATTTCGACATCCTCCGTCTACTCGGGCTCGAGAGGGGGCTGGTCGCGCTCACGAAATCGGATCTGGTTCGCGAAGATCGCATCCAGGAGGTGACCGGTCAGGTCAAAGATTTCCTCAGGGGCTCCTTCCTCGAAGACGCGCCGATCATTCCGGTGTCTGCCGTGGACGGCAGCGGGGTGGAAACGTTGAAACAGGCCCTGATGGCTGTGGGCGACGAAGTGGGAAAAAGGCATGACAGCGGAATATTCCGGATGCCGGTCGACAGGGTGTTTACCATGCGCGGATTCGGGACCGTCATCGCCGGAACCATCCTTTCGGGCCGGGTCAGGGAAGGGGATAAAGTCGAGATTTTTCCTGATGGGATCACCGGAAAGGTCCGGGGGATCCAGGTCCATCACAAGAAGGTGGTGGGCTCCTCCCTGGGAAAACGCACGGCGTTGAACCTTCAGGACGTCAAAAAAGACCTGTTGAGGCGGGGACAGTGCGCCGGAGAACCCGGTTCGCTCTCGCCCACCTATCGGTTGGACGCCAACCTGAGACTGCTGGAAAGCTACGGGAAGAGCTTGAAGAACAGGACGCGGATACGGCTTCATGTGGGGACGGCCGAGATCATCTCCCGTCTGGTTCTCCTCGAAGGGGATGCGGTCCTTCCCGGGCAGGAAGCGCTTGTCCAGTTCGTCCTCGAATCGCCCACTGTCGCCTTGCCGGGAGACCGCTTCGTGATCCGGACCTTTTCTCCGCTGATGACGATCGGAGGAGGAAAGATCCTTGATTCGAGCCCTGTGAAGCACAAAAGATTCGATGCCGGGACCGTTGAGGGCCTCCAGAGGCTGGGGGGCGGTTTGATGGACAAGATCGATCAGGTGCTGACGGATGCACAAACGATTCCTCTGTCGATCGAGGATTTGCGTAAAAAGATCGGGGAAAAAGGGGATGTCCTCGAAGATGCGCTCGGGTCTCTAGTGGAAACCCAAAAAATCGTAAAAGTTCCCGGGCATAAAGAGCCGAAATATCTGCACAGCAGCCATTTCCGGGAACTGGAGAATAGACTGAAATCCGGGGTCAAAGCCTACCTGGACAAGAATCCCCACCGCCTGGCTATGCCCTATGAGGAACTTCGGTCGAAAACACTCAAGATGACAGACTCTGTGACCTTTAGGGCTGTTGTAGAAGGATTGGTGAAAAACGGCATTCTGGTGAAGGTCAACGCGGACGTGAGTTTGGCAGGATACGAAACCCGGCTCGCCCCCAAGGATCGAGAGATCCTCCAGCGGATCGAGAAGGAATTCAAGCGCAAAGGATTTGCCTCCCCGGTCGAGGAAGAACTGCGGCAGACGCTCGGCCTTAACCCCAAAGAATTCAAGAATCTGATGCACAACCTGTTCCAGAGGGGGATCCTGGTCCGACTCAGCGACAAAGTGGTCTATCACAGGGACTTGGTGGAAAAAGCCAGGAGGATCGTCCTCCAGTATCTCGAAAAATACCCCAGTATCACGGTAGCCGATCTCCGCGATATCCTCCAGCTCTCGCGGAAGTATGCGACCGCCATTCTGGAATATTTTGACAAAATCGGATTGACAAGACGCGACAAAGACGTGCATATTTTAGGATAACCTTCGGGAGGGTATTGGTCCCGGTGGGCCTCCTGGTCTTCAAAACCAGCGCGGGGCTGTGAAAGGTCCTGGGTGGGTTCGACTCCCACACCTTCCCGCCACACATTTACAGCATAATTAACAACTTTTTGTGACATATTTGTGACATGAGAATAATTCTGTCCATGCTCCAAAAAAGTATATCTTTTGTGACATGGATGTCGAAGACTGCTTAGGGTAAATCTAATTGACACCAGAGTTGTCCTATGGTATTTATAAATAGAAAAGGGGCTTATGATATTTATAGATATTGATTTTTTTAACTCGTTCACATAATATCCATAAATGCCGAAGCATAAACGAAAACGTACAGGAAGGAAAAAGATAATGCAAAGCAAAACACAAGAGACAAAACCTCCTCCTCAACAGACTATAAGTATGTCTGTAAATCTGCAAGAACTTGCTAATCAAAATAAACCTGATGATAATATTGACAAACTAAAAAAACTCCAAGATTTAAGAAAATCAAAATTAATTTCTTTATATACAGTAGGAGGAGAATTATCTCCTTTACATTTTAGCTTTGTTCCTGTTTTATTTGAAGTACTTGGGAAAGTAGGGAAGTCTGAGAAGATTGATTTACTATTACGGAGTACTGGGGGTATTGCTGAAGTTCCTTGGAGAATTGTATCTTTAATTAGAGAATATTGCGATACATTTGGTGTCATTGTACCAGAGATAGCATTGAGTGGAGCTACACATATTGCGATTGCTGCCGATGAACTTGTATTAAGTGAATTGTCTACCTTAGGCTCAGTAGACCCGACAAGAAAGCATCATTTGCTACCCAAAGATAAAAATCAGAATCCAATTCCAGTTTCTGTTCAAGACCTTAAGCACTGTATCCTTTTTATTAAAGAACAATTAGGAATCAAGGAAGAGATTGAAACAGAGGAAAAAAGGGATTTGTCTAATATCATTGCCGAGCTATTCAAACATATTCATCCTCTATCTGTTGGAGCAATTGAACAATCATACCAACTGTCAAAACTAATAACACGGAAAGTCTTAGAAACAAGAAAAGAAAAGCTAAACCAAGCACATAAAGATAAAATAGAAAATATCTTAGGAGAAGAATACTATTCCCATTCGTTCCCTATATGCCGAAAAGATGTGAAAAATGACCTTGAATTACCTGTTGTAGAGCCAAGCCCAGAAGTAAAAGAGAAAATGTGGGATTTACATCTTTATTATATGAAAGAATTTAATAAATCAAAAAATATAACTCAACAAAATCAACCTCCCTTTCAGTTTAAGTATGTTGGTTTCTTAGATGCAATCGATATAAGAAGAGCATTATGTGCTATAATAGACCCAAAGAACCGACCAATATTAGGAAGTTGGGTAACAATATAGATTTGAGGAGGAAAAAATGAAGAACTGTTACGAAATCACAGACAATCTGCAACCAGTAGTATCAAATCCAATTGACAAATCTTATACATTTGTCTCTTATGAAACCTTAGATAACATTTTTCCTTCTGTAGAGATTGAGTTGGGAATTTCCGACATGGATATTACTCTAAGAGAAGTTTCTTATCATGAAAGATTAGAATCAAGCTTAAACAGCAAACTAGAACAGCATTCCGACATTTGGGCAGAATTAGCAAAACTCTGAATTATTTAAACAAAGATTTCATCCTTTCCATTAACAAACAAATTATATCATATTCAGGCGGTACTTATTTCGAGAGCAACAATAATCTCCTTCATGAATCTTCGCTTTGTTATGTGCTAGAGGCTATTCAATATCCAATTTTTCAAAGAGAACTATATCCCACTTTGCATGAGAAGGCAGCCGCACTTTGTTGGTTTATAATAAAAGACCACATTTTTTTTGATGGTAACAAAAGAACAGGAATATTATCCTCTATTATCTTTCTCGAAGCTAACGGTTATGGGTTTAATGTTGATGATGAAGTAATCCGTACTACAATAGATATTGCAAACGGAATAATCAATTTTGAAGAATTAGTTGTTTGGATAATATCAAAAAGTTTTGAATTTGAAGAAGTTACATAAACACTCACAGATGAAAAGAACAGTTTAACATTGCATTAAGTCTTTCAACATGGACATAGAAACAGCCTAGAATCTGGAAAACGCAAATCACCTTAGTTAATAAGGGAACTGTCAAAGGGCATTCGTAACATCTCAAGAGGAATAATTCGGCTTAGCTTCTGTATATAAGGTAGAGGTGAATATTGAGAAAACATAGAAGATTTAGCATGAGTTTTTTTATACTATTTGGATTTTTGTCATTCTCTCTTTCGGGTGTCTCGTATCAGAATCAGGATTTGAAAATGAAGGTGAGTATTTTTCAAATTCCTCCATGTCAAGGCATCGTTTGGTCTAAGTCGACACCCGATGGAGGAGTTGAAAGTAGGGCGGGTGCAGGGGGCTATGTCACCTCTTCTTTTCCTGATGGGATTGTTTTATTTGAAACAGATATAATTCAAAATAATAAAGAACTTTTTGATGTCATAAAAGAGAGGGTGAGCTTTCCAGAAATCACAAGGATTTTACCTATTGCAGATGTATATTTCCTTATAAATACAGAAAAACTTGAAGCATCAGTAATCAAAGAAGAGATGTATCCATCAAGTTATAGAGATTTAATGAGAGAATTTGCGCTTCACTTCATTCCTATCTCGATTGAAGAAAAACAGACAATTATTTCTGTGAAATTCTCTGTTCAAACTGATGATAGAGTACCTGACAAGAAGAAGCTATTTGACCTAACTTTTGGAGTCCCCTATTCTCGAACGTTATTAGTTGGGTTTCCAACAAATGGTGAGACAGGAAGAGGTACGGTTTACTGGCTAGCCTTTACAAAAGAAAATTCACAAATCTAGAATTATTTCCCTGGGTTAGTAAAAACTCTAGCCTGGCGAAGCCATCTGTTCTACTCAAAAAAAACAGCTCTTGCTTTTTTACCTATTAACCAGACAGAAATTCCCGTTTATAATCGATGATCATACGATCGATAAATTTGAGAATGAAATCGAACGTGGGCCTGTCCATGGTTGTCTGGCTCATATATTTCAGCCTCAGGATTCCATCCTCGTCGATGATAAATACGGTCGGAATGTTCTGTTCGGCACGATTCAGATTCCATTCGGTTCGGAACAACTCCAGCCCGATCGACACTTTTCTGTCCGCATCGATAAGGATCGGGAACAACAAAGGAACATCATCCTCGCTGTAATCGAATTTTTTCGGCCAGGTTTTTCTCGATGTCTCCATCCAGGCTTTTGCTTGAGTCCCCAGATTCTCCGGATTCGGTGGATTTTTCCACGCTTCGATCTCACCCAGGTTTCGCTTGAAATCTTTCACCCAATCTTCCACTTCCGCTTTGGTATAGGGCAGAACCTGGAGGATCTCAAGGTTATACTTTTCCCTGATTCCCAGTGTTTTTTCCAGTTCGACAAGCTCGACATATTGATAATGACAGAAACGGCACCATTGGTTTCGAAAACGTCCCCTGGGGAACAGCAGCAGAACATTCTTTCCTCTGTATTGTGAAAGGGATATGGTTTCTCCCTGAATGGAAGGAAGCGTGAAGTCCGGCATGGGAAATCCGATCCTCGCCGCCTCTCCTATCCTGGGTTGCTGCGCAAACGGCATTCCGGATGCCAGGGTAATCAGCAACAAGGAAATCATGATGATCTGGCGACAAAAGCTCATTTTTTTCATGAGTATCTCCTTTTGGCAGTAATCTAAGGGTGATCTAACGGGAAAAAGCTGTTCAGATGTCTGCTGCCAGGGATGACCTACCCTGTCCAGATGTACCTGTGATTGCAGCAGTCATGTCCCTGCATCAGTGTTTTATCCCGGACTAGTTTAATTTTGGGGTTGAAATCGGAAGCCCAGTTGTAATCTCCCCAGCAGACCGCGGCATAACCGATATCGCCCGCTTTGTGGGGCAGAAAGGATTCCGCAGCGAGGCAGTCGGTGACTTTTATTTCGAAGGCCGTATCGGTATCTTCGATAATCTCCATATTTAAGCTCGACAGCATCCCGGGATCCCTAAAAATACTTATGTAAGATTTGAAATCCGATTTTCCAAGCCTCTCGAGGTCTCGTTTCGCCTGGGCCTTCATCCTTTGCTCTGTTTCTTTTTTGAGGAGTTCTATCACTTTTTCCTCGCCAAGCTCTGTTTGCAAAAATCTGGCAAACCTGATGAAGCTCCGGTGCCGGGCAGCGGCAAACCTGCGGTATGTTATTTTAGGCCCTGGCAACTCCTGGTCGAATTTATGACCGGATGTCTCCTGAGCCGTGTCTTCTTGACCGGGATTCCAGGCCATTGCTGTGTTTATTCCCAGACACGTCAGGGCGCAGGCCGGGGCCAGGCCGGAAATAAACCCTCTTCTAGTCATGCTTTTTGGATCGATTAGGTCCTTCATGTTCGTCTCCTTTGTGATATTTGTTTAGATTCGGATACGCGGATTGCGTCATCGTAACAGCCTATGAGTAGTATAAAGGATCAGGATGCCGGACAGGAGATGCATTTGGTCAAACGCATCGGGGATTTGAGAACGACACGTAGCGGCTTATTCTTCCTTTTCCGCCAAGTCGAGCTGCTTCCGAATTTCCCGGATGCGGCTCCGGCTCACCGGGAGCTTATCCCGGCCTTCCAGTTCGACCTCGTAGCGGCCTCCCCCGAAGCTGAAAATTTTGCGGATCCGCCGTATGTCCACGATATAGGATTTGTGTATCCTTGTGTAGGAACGGGGAAGCAATTTTTTGACACTTTTAAGCGATTTGTCATAGACCTCGACCGCACCGCCGGTCAGATGAAGTTCGGTATAGACATTCGCCCCTTTGAAGTATTTCACGTCTTTCAGAGGAACGACGTCGATGCTCCCGAACTTCCGGACGGATAGATATTTCAGTGCCCGCGTATCGAGGGCATAGCTGTCCTGGAGACGATCGAAAGCCGTTTGCAGCCTTTCCAGGTTGTAGGGCTTCGGGATAAAATCCAGCACCCCGTATTCGAAGGCCTCGACCGCCTTGTCCGAATAGGCGGAAATGATGATCGTGTGAAAGGAACGGGCGACCGCCTGTTTCAGGATCTCGAACCCGTTTCTTTCATTGAGATTCAGGTCCAGGAGCAAAACATCGATGGCATGACGGGAAAGAAAATCCAGGGCGCTGTGAAGGCTGGTCTCGATATGGATGGAAGCTGCCTTGTCTCCTAGCAGCTCTTTGGTCAAGTCCCTGATGTCTTCTGCTGTTGGACGCTCATCCTCGACGATCAGTATTCTCATGGTGTGTCCGGATCATCCATCGAGGATATCGATCACGACCTCCCAACCGTTGGGCACGTTCGAGGAGCTCAGCTTCCAACGTCCGGGAAAGCTTTCCTCCAGTCTGACATTGACATACTTCATCCCCATACCGGAATTCCTGGGATTGTCGCCCTTTCGGACGCTGCTGTCGTTAAAAAGAACGAATCGGACGCCTCCAGGAATTTGCCTGCGGGCCAGTTTGAAATGACCTCCGTTACGATCCTCGTAGCCGTGGCTCAGGCCGTTTTCGATCAAGGTGTGAAAGATCAAGGGGGGGATCTCGTCTCTCTCCTCGATGCCCTCGGTCTCCAGCTCGAAGCCGTCACCCCTCCGGAAGCTCATGATCTTAAGATGGGCCCGGCATATGGCAACTTCCTGGAGAACCGGGATAGTCCTCAGGTTGGAGACCTTGGAAATCATCCTGAACTCATCGGCCAGGGCTTCCACAAGTTTCACGGCGGCTTTCGCGTCCTTTCTCAACCAAACGATAATCGAGGTCAGCGAATTCATCAAAAAGTGGGGATTGATGTATTTTTTTAAAATCTCGATTTCCAGCCGGTTGGACCGCAGCAGGGCCGCTTTTTCCTTTTTCTCGCTTCGTGCAAACTGAAGGGCAATGGAAATGCTGTAGCAGAAGACCATGATGGCGATGATGATGACGATCCTGTAGATGCCGAACCGGAAATCGAAGATAGATGCGAGCACGGCAAGGATGATTCCAGCCAGGGCAATCCGGCTGCCCTCTCTTTTTTTGAGAACCGCCCAGATCGTCAACGGTGTTGCCAAAATGAGGAGCAGAATCAAAGAACGGCTTTCATACAGCCCTGGAGTCAACCAGACTCGATGCAGGAAATAAAGGATAACGTTGGCGGCGACAATACCATACACGATCTTTTTTTTGGGAAAATCGAATTCGTAAACGAAGAATGAGGTAAAGAAAATACCGATCAGAAGAGCTTCCAGCGAAAATAAGAAAGGTTGAGTTCTGATGAATTGGGCACTCACGTTTTTAAAAACCGAAATGAATGCGGTGACAAAGTCCGCCATAAGGGTCAGACACAACAGGCTGAAGATCAGATGGGCGGCCTTTTTCCCTCTGCTGATAAATAAAAACACGTTAAAAACAGTCGTGATAAACAGGATGCCGAAAATAAAAAAGAACTTCAAATGCTGGCGGTGGATAGTCGAAAGGAAATCGCTGTAATAGCCCAGGAGTACCATGCCCCGGTACCATTCCCGTTTAGCCTGCGAGTGATTCGATATCTTGAGGCTCAAAGTATGCAAACCCGGAGTTGTCAAGCTGTCGGGAACATGGGTGATATAAAATATCTTCCCGGCTTTCTCTTCCCCCCCGGATTCTCCCGGCCGGCCGTTATTTCCGACAAGCCGGCCGTCCCAATATATCTCGTAAGGAGAAAAATAACCGCGGGGATAAAGAGCCAGGACATCCTTCTTCGGCGCGTCGTCCAGAACGACCTCTGCCTTCAGCCACCAGATCCCGGTGTTGGCGTGGGCTTCCCGGGCATACTGCTCCAGCGGGATCCACTTTTCTTTTGGAATACCGGTGGTATCGGATGGAAAAGGCCTCATATCGAGAACCATCCAATTCCGGAAAGCGACCGGATTCTCCATACCCGCGGAGAAACGATTGACGGTCTTCTGCTGTGGCCTTATCAACGCGGGAAATGATAACAAGGCCAAAAGCAGCCATAGCGTTATAAACCTGCCTGTCTTTTCGCCCCGTGACATCTTGGAATAAGCTTAACACAAGATAAACAGCCGGTTCAATAATCGGGAAGATGATTGAATCGAAACGTTTGATGCGCTTTTTAGATTCTCCTTATAGCAATAACTGAAATGGCACAGGAGTATAAAAGTGATTATCCTCTAGCTATATGCATTTTATTATTTCCCAGGGGTATGTAAATTTCTGGCATGACAAAACTAATTATTATACGTATTGAAATTAGAAAAAGACTATAATCATTCATCCAAATCTCTGAAGGTGGGATCCCGCAAAACTGACTATGTTTTGGTGATAATTCTGGATTTATTGCATTTTTTTGCGGAAATTGTTTAGCTTAAGAATTCTAGGTTACTTTCAATCGCAACGAAATCCCTTTGCTTATCAGGTACAAGTAGCAGCCTATCCCGAGAACTATCCTGATCAAAAATAAAACCATGCTCTTGAGAGGTAAAGAAATAATAAAAGGCAGGATGTAGAATATCACTATAAAGCCTAAGAAAATAAATCTGCTTCTTTGTTCGATCTTAATAAGTGCGATGAGGAAAAAATATAGCGGTACTAAATAAGCAATTAAGCTGTAAATCCCGTAGAGGAGATTGAAAAGAATTTGCATTTATAGGATAAATCTTACACCAGAATAGAAGCTATTTCTATTTTGCCCTCAGTAACTATGTAAGCTTCATTTTTTATTTGTTCAGTGATTCCCTGATTCCATTCTATGATACGGTAGGGGCATCCTAATATTTAGGGAACGGTGATGTGATTCAGATTATTTCTTTTCTTCTTTTGTTGCATACCATCTTTTTTGAAGGGGTCTTTTTAGCATGTATACCTTTAGGGGACGCTTATTTCTCTTTCAGCGAGAAAATCGACCTTCTCATCTAGTCCAGGTGTTCTGTTGAACACGTCATTGTAATAGCCTGTCATTTTCGCATTGATTGGTGAAATGCTAAAAGAGCGTTCCAGCCAGGGTTTGGGAACAATCTTCATGTGTGAAAAATCGTAAAGCTCGGCTGAAAAGGTCGGTTCTGTCTTCTTCTGTGTGATGACTATGACCAAAGCGATCGACAGAGCCACTACACAGAATGATAGGCCGATAATTGCCCAGGTTGTTTTTTTTCATCTTCCCTCTCCCGCGTCTTTATTGTATACAACTCGGATTATGGATGCAAGGTTGCAAGAGTCAATTCTTTGGAAGCGGGTGGGTTCGACTCCCACACCTTTCCGCCAGGGGAAAACCGGAAACGGAATTTTCCATGGCTTTCCATATTTCCGCGATGTTGCGTTCGTGCAGGTCGAAAGCCGTATCGGCCCAGCGGGTGGAAAGGTGGTGCAGTTGCGGGAAGCGTTTGTTGAAAACGAATCTTTCTTTCGTCTCCTCCAGGGTCAATCCTTTGCCAAAAGCATCGGCCACGCCTTCCCACAGTTCTCTCAAGTAGCCGAGCTGGGCTTTCACCTCGGGGATGGTCATCGGCTGACCGTGGCAACTGACGATGTTTTGGATATCGATCTCTTGATCGGCAAAGGGCCGGAATAGAGCCTCCCAGCGTTCGATGTCCGATTTTTCATTCAATAAAGGAATGCGGTTTTTTGTAAAAATATCTCCGACGATCAAGAGTTTTTCCCCCGGCACATGAATAAGAATATCGCTGTCGGAATAACCCGGCGTGCAGTATTGAAGCTCGATGGATAGATCCCCCGAATGAATGGACAGGCGGTCGCTAAAAGTGATCGAAGGCTTAACATACTTGAATTCCCCGGCAGTCAGCTCCGTCAGTTCGGTCCAGTAGTGGAGGGACTCCTCCAGCATGATTTTATCCGAAGTGCTGGCGCGCTCTTTTTCCATCTGATCTCTTATCAGCTTCAGGCGCGGGGCCATGACCTCCCGAATGTCTACGGACTCCAATGTCTTATGCAGGCTGTCGATTTTACTGATGCAGTTTTCGTGCCCGACGATAACGGCATCGGTGAAGGCCATACTTCCTCCCATATGATCCACTCCGGCATGGGAATAGATAAGGTAAGAAAAATCCTTGCGGGCAAAGGTTTTTTCAACGATATCGCGGATCCTTTTCCCCAATTCCGGCTTGTAATGGGCATCGATTACAACAATGCCTTCTGCTGTGGCGATGGCCGTGACATTGGACATCACCGATGATATGCCAGTTTTGATGAACAGAACCCGATCGCTCAGCCTGTGTGTTTTGAAAGGGATTTCCGGTGCGGGATGTGCCGAGATAATAAGCACAGGGATAAACAGGGTAAGATACATCCGAAGGAATTTTGCAATACGCATGGGTTTTTCTCCTTGATCGATCTTATTCGGGACAAGTCCTGTCAACAAAAGGATCTATAATCTTTTGAACGAACACTTAACAATATTGGTTTTTCTTTATGCCAAATCAATAGGAACAAGGTCCCAAATTAAAATTAAGGACCTTAGTACTAGAAATAGGAAAGGGCAAAGACACGAATATTTCGGCCTGGCACACGGGAAGGTGCTGGCTCCTGGAATTGCCCCCGCTATTTGATTTTCCCAATCCTCTTGTGTTATTTTTAAGGAACTCTTAGGCTGGCGGAAAATGAGGTTGAATGTTAGACTATTTGTATTGTGCTGTTTTCTCTTCATTTTTTGCTCTTTCCTTTATCCCCAAAGTGTCTTCATCATTGCCGTCGACACGCTACGAGCGGACCATCTGAGATGTTACGGGTATCCAAGGAATACCAGCCCGAATATCGATGAATTGGCCCTGGACAGCATAAAATTCAACAAGTGCTATACCCCATCCCCGCTCACGACACCTGCTTTCGCTTCTGTTCTGACATCCCTTCCCCCTTTTAAACACGGGGCCAAACGCAACGGATTGTCCATTTTCGATCAGATAGGAACACTTCCACAATTATTGAGAGAACAAGGATACCGCACAGGTGCTTTTGTCTCCAATTGGACATTGAAGAAGAACCTGACCCATCTCGACAGGGGGTTTGACACGTATGAAGAAATTTTAACCAAAAAAAGGTGGTTCGGCCTCATTAACCCGGAAGGTGAAGCTCCGGATATCACCCAGGAGGCCTCTAAATGGCTCTTTAAAAACAAGGATCGAAAGCTTTTTCTGTTCGTGCACTATACCGAGCCCCACGATCCTTATGTGTACCACAGAGATTTCGACGAAGGCTACGATGATTTCGATCCCGAGTTTTATCCCATAGGAAGCAACCGAAAAAAAATAAAAAAATACGACACGGAAATTGGATTTGTCGATCATTACGTCGGTGAGTTGATCGGCAAAATAAAAGAATACGGCCTTTATGAGAATTCTCTGATTATCTTTCTGGCCGACCATGGCGAAAGTTTCGGAGAACATGATTATTATGGGCATGGGCGAAGACTGTACAATTCCGGTTTGCATGTGCCCCTGGTCGTTAAGCTTCCTGGATCGGAAGGCAAAGACACGGAAATAAGCCGGAACGTCTCTTTGCTGGATGTCGCCCCGACGATTCTTTCCCTGCTGGATTTTCCCGTTCCTGAAGATATGGAAGGAGAAGACCTGTTCGGAGAGGACGGCGGAGACCGGGTGCTATATTTTGAATGTTACAGAGGGGCTGTTCATACAGGGCGTGAGAAAACATTCCGTTTGAAAGTCGAACCGGTTCGATATGGCCTTTTGAGGGACGATTTCAAGCTGATATTCGATAAGGGATACGAGGCCTACGATCTTGCCGGAGATCGTTTCGAGCACACGAATATCTACAAAAATCCTGACAAAAAATATGCAGAAATGACATCCTTTCTTGAATCATTCATGAAAGATGTCCAGGATTTCATCGAGTTCAGCAAGAAATACCACAAACAGAGAGTGAGCCTGACAAAGGAAGAATTGGAAAGACTTAAGGCTTTAGGTTATATCAAGTGACCCTGGGATCCAATGAAATACCACGGGTCAATCAGTGACTCAGATCGTCATTGTTGAAAAATCTCTCATCGGTGATATTGCCCAGGGGGTCGATGCTTCCGATCTTCTGGGGTATCGCATCTCGTGTGTCGTATATCCCCCCGCTCTTATCCACGCGCCCGATCTTTGTCTTGACAGGAAAAGTCGTAATATCGCTTGAGAATATGTCGCCCTGGTAGTCCACTTCGATCTCCTTCAGTTCGAAGAGTCTTTCCACCCGGTATTTTGTCATCTTGGATCGAAAGTGAGGCCATATGCTTTCGACGAATGTCTGGGTGGGCGGTTCGACTTGCTTGGCCTGAGTTTTCATTTGGACCGGTTTAACGGTGGCTATCTTTTGCTTTGCCTGGATGTATTTGACCATGACCGATCCTATCAATATCCCGACACCGATGAGAGCTAGCAGAAAGATAAATTGGCCCAGGGTGAAAAAGATGAAGAGAAGAGTCCCGATAAGATAAAGATAAGCGGCAACCCTTACTCCCGCCTTTGTCCCCTTGTTTTCGATATTTTCCGTCCAGTCGTTTATGGCAATGAGCAGCGAGAATATGGGCTCGATCGTGAATGTCGAGATCTGGGCAAGCGTGCCTTTTGCGGACAGGATGCCTTTCCGCCGTTCTTGGAGCCAATAATAAAAATCGATCGTAAAATCATGCACGGCTCCGATTTTAAACAGGATACAAAAATACCCGATAAAAAACGGGATGACCAAAAGAAGGATTAAAAAGATCATCTTACTTGTCCTCGCTCAACAATAGTGACCATTCTTTTAGTCGGATGGAAAACCTGTTTTCTGAAAGAAAAAAATCACCCCTGAAATCATCCCTAAAGGCGATTGAGCCCCGTACCCGTTCTGGGCATAATTGTTTCTATCATGAGAGTCTCCCTGATCGATAGAATATTCAGCGCTATCGGTGCATCCAAGAAAGAAGATCGCAAAGAACCCAGGCGAAAAGATGAGCTTCCTGTAGAGATCGAATTTTTGCCGGAGGATTCCCATTCCGGTCAAAAAAGTGTTTTTTATGCCCAGATAAAGGATATCTCTGCCGGTGGAGTGAAGATATGGACCAGTGTCTATATTCCTCTGGGTACGTCCATAAGGTTAAGGATCACATTGACTAAGCTGGCGGAATCCATCGGCCCGATAGGAAATGTGGTTTGGGGAAACCGTGTCGAAGATAGCGACATGTATGAAATGGGGATAGAATTCGAGAAAATTCCACCGGATATCTTGTGCACTCTCCTGGAATACATCTACAGAGATTGGGACTGAGGGAAACTCCTGGGGTTAGATTCCTGCGATCTTTCGAAAATGAAATCCGTAGATCGCGAACGATACGGATATTCCTATGAAATAGGGGCGTCTCACCAGGGTCCAGATTATCAGTTTCCAGTAATGGAATCGTTCTTTGCCTCGAATCCCCAAAAGCCAGATGGATTTTAGAAAAGCGGTGAGATAGCAAAATTTGAAATATGTCTGCTTGTCGAATTTTTTCGGCTGGTATTGTTTCAAAAATGTCTTGACGCGTTTGTAGTAGTGTTTAGGAGAATAAATGGTATCGAGGATCTTTTTGTAGCCGTTGATCAATGTTTCCCGATTCATCTTGGGAATGAAGTTCAGCGAAAAATCGGTGTTATCCCCTGATATGCTTCCCAGCAGCCGGCCCTCCTTTTTCAGGCGCTGATAAAGCCTTGTGCCTCGGGGGGCATTCAACAGACCGACCATGGCCGTGACGATCCCGCTCGTTTGAATAAATTTTATCTGCTTTTCGAAAATCGATGGGGTGTCGCTATCGAATCCCACGATAAATCCTCCCTGAACCTCCAGGCCCAAGTTCTGGATTTTTTTCACCGATGCCAGCATGTCGCGGTTTATGTTCAGGTATTTGTTGCACTCCGTCAGGCTGTCCTCGTTAGGGGTTTCGATCCCGATAAAGACTCTCCGGAACCCGGCTTTGACCATCAACATGATCAGCTCATCGTCATCGGCGAGATTTATCGAGGTCTCGGTCAAAAAATAAAAGGGGTATTTTTTCGATACCATCCAGCCGATAAGCGAAGGGAGTATTTCTTTCTTGATTGCTTTTTTATTCCCGATGAAATTGTCGTCCACGAAAAATACTCCCCCTCGCCATCCCATTCCGTAGATGGTTTCCAATTCCTCCAGTATCTGGTCTTTGGTTTTAGTTCGGGGCCTGTGACCGTTCAGGACGATGATGTCGCAGAATTCGCAGTTATACGGGCAGCCCCTGGAATATTGGATGCTCATCGAAGCATATTTTTTTTTATCGATAAGGTTCCAGCGGGGAGCGGGAGTTTTTTTTATATCGGGCCAGTTTTTTGAGGTGTAGATCTTTTTGGCCTGCCCTCTCCTTAAATCATCCAGAAAAACGGGCAGCGTGTTTTCTGCCTCGTTCAGGACAAAATGATCGACTCCAGCGAATTCTTCATGGCCTGTTGTGAAGAGCGGGCCTCCGGCGACGACCTTGACTTCGAATTCGTTGCATTTGCGGATGATTTCCATGACCGAATTCTTCTGGACGATCATGGCGCTGATGAAGACATAATCGGCCCACATGAGGTCATCATCGGATAACGCGGTGACGTTCATGTCCACCAGTTTTGTTTCCCATTCGTCGGGGAGCATGGCTGCCACGGTCAACAAGCCCAGCGGCGGGAAAGACGCTTTTTTTGCGATGAATTTCAAGGCGTACTTGAAGCTCCAGAAGGTATCGGGATATTTTGGGTAAACCAGAAGAATTTTCATGCGCGCACTTAGAATACCATGTTTGCCCTGAAGATGTGAATAGAATTATCCGGATTCTTGCGCGCGTTCGATCCGATTAAAGCTTGAAACAGATACCGAGGACAAGCCGGAATCCGGAAAGATCGAGAACAAAATCCCGCTCTCTCTGCGAGGCGATCCACCCTTCCCAGTAATTGGTGGGGACGGATACGCTTTTGTCTCCCCAGACAACCTGGATCTCTTCTTTTTTAATGCCCCAGGTCCCTTCCCATATCTCATCTCCTGGAATCCCGGTCCTTGCTTCCCGGCCTCCTCCTTCGAGCGATTTCATCCGGCAATATGTGTAGGCGGATTCGATGAATAATCCGATACGCTTCCCCAGCATCCTGTCCAGGCGCAGCATCCCCTGGGCCATGAATCCGTTTCCCGATCCATCACCTTCAAGAACGCCGCCCTCTACGGAGTAGTAGGAGACGGAAGGTTCGTCATAGCTAGCTGTGTAGAACCAGTTGGAGCTGAAATCGAAATCCGCTTTGGCCCAGCCGGCTGCCGCTCCGATTGCGATGTCCGTTTTGCTGCCGACGGGCATGCGGTACTGGATCCCGCCCAGTAGAGCGTATCCCGATAAACGAAGTCGAAAGGGATCGTATTTTTTGGTGTGGTTCTCCGAGGAGGTCGAGCTGTAGCCGAAGGATCCCTCGAGGGTCGCCTCTCTTTTCCGGGTAAATCCTTCGATCGCGAGAGAAAAGGACCATTTTTCCGACGCTTGGTACCTGAAGCGAAGTCCTGCCGGGATCATCTCTCTGATCTCGGGGAAGTCGTTCACAAAATACCCACTGTATTGACGCAGACGCTCGATGAAGTAGATGTCGTTGTACTGCTGCTCGGCTTTGCTGAAAAGGTTGAAATCCTTGGGATCGACAAAAGAGATGCCGCCGTACAGCTCGATCTGAAACCGGTCTGCTCCGGAGAGAGCAGCCGGGAGGAATGCCAGCGAACAAATCAGCAAACCCAAAATCCGATGTTTCAAAGCGTTGTTTTTTTTCATTTTTTCACTCCATGCGGCCGGTCGTTCTGAGGGCGCTTTTGCGCGCCGGAAGAAAATCCCGTTTGTTCAAGCCAAACGATCACATCGTCCAGTATCTCGCCTGCTTCGGTCATCGTGACCGCGTGTCCGCTGTTGAGATAGCGGGGAAACCGGATGGTCCGGGTCGAGACGGTGGAGCCTGGAACGCTCCCCGGCTCATAGTTCAGGTGTATTTGACCCGGACGCTCTGCCTGGGGTGGGCCCACAGCATCGAATGTGGAACTGTTGACTTTCGATGTGTGGTAGGACAGAGCGTCCGGGAGGCTCGGGCAGTAAACCACGATGTCATAAGCGGCACTGGTGACGAAGGTCTCCACGAAGGCCACGGTATCCAGGAACATATCGCCGAAACGTACGGAATATTGATAATGGATATCGTAGCTCTCCATGACCGTTCTGCTTAAAGCGAAGGCCAGGGAAACGTCGTAATTGAGATCGAGAAAATAGCGGTCCCATGGTTGAAGGTCGCCGAATACAGGGATCATGTCATCTTCCGCACAAGGAAAAAGAAAGGATTGGACGTCGCCCGGTTTGGGTGCAGGACCCACAAGAGCGGAATAGGTCATCAGGGAGTCGTAATCTTCCAAAAACTTGATTTTATAAGCCTGCTGCCTTGCCGAGGCGTACAGCTCGGGAATCTCTGCCGCATCCACGCCGGTCATCGAACAAAGGCCATCATAATGAGTCAACAGGTCGGCGGCCGTGTCGAAAAAACCGTTGAAAAAGCCGTCAGGCTTTGAATAGAAGTAAGGATCCCTGTTTATTTGTTCCAAATATTCATAGACGTTGTTCATGATGTTGAAAGGCGAGGGATCTGGCCTTGCCCCGGGCTGGTCGGCATACCGGATGTAGGGGACCCCGGTCTCTTCAGCCAGTTCATCGAGGATCGACCCCGGGGCTTCCAGCATTTGGGCCGCTACCAGCCTTTGGTAGTACCGGGTGATGGCGGGCTGGATCAGAACCTGATGACTGAACTGCCTGGCGATAACAGAAGGAGGAACCGTCTGGCCGGCATATTCGGGGAAGACAGCGTTGTAGTGATTTTGAATTTCCTGGACCAGGGCCGGGTCCTGGTATATGGCCGTTCCGTTCCCGTAGTCCTGATAATAGAGCAGAAGGTGAAGCATGACGAGAGATCGGATCCCCCCGTAGCTTTCGACGACGAACACGACAGGGTTGTCCTGTATCGAGGGATGACCGGCCAGGAAGAGGAGCAAAACCCGGACAAAATCGGCGGCATCGATAAACGCGTTGTAATTCTGGGAATCCCATTCGGCCTGCCGCAGGGTGTCGTCCTGGGGATTTTCCATCAGGCTGTATGAA
>Ga0180437_10001479_pt1 | contig 40198 bp, 39 predicted proteins | sample SS_ome_4_FD_132410 | JGI IMG/M metagenome (GOLD analysis project Ga0180437, IMG submission 132410) | Hypersaline lake sediment archaeal communities from the Salton Sea, California, USA - SS_3_D_1 metaG | ecosystem: Environmental > Aquatic > Non-marine Saline and Alkaline > Hypersaline >...
CAGGTCTCCGCGCTAAGGGAGCTGGAATAGCCCGAGATATGCGGTGACGAGCCGCTCCCCCCACACCATCGCCACAAAAGCGGCGGGGGCCAGAAAGGACCCGAAGGGGAGGGCGGTCTGCATGTCCTGTTTGCGGGCGGCGATGAAGATGATCCCCACGATGGCTCCCGCGAAGGAGCCCAGGATAAGGGTCACAACGGCCGGACGCCAGCCCAGATAGGCTCCCACCATCAGCATCAGTGTCACATCCCCCATACCCAGCCCCTCTTTCCTGCGCAGCAGGTAATAGGCACCGAAGACCGCCAGCAGGATGCCGGCGCCCACCAGGGCGCCCACCAAGGCCTGCCGGAGGGTGAGGTCACCGCGGAAGAATGCATATAACAGGGCCAGCGCCAGTCCGGGTAATGTGATCTGATCGGGCAGGATTTGGTGATAATAATCGATGAAAGCCAGCGCGATCAGCCCGCTGGTGAACAGGCAGGACGTGAAAAAGTGCAGGCTCAGCCCGTAGTTGAGGTAGAGCAGTAAGAAGCAGGCGGGGGTGAGGGCCTCGACCAAAGGATAGGTCGCCGGAATCTTGGCCCCGCAGGTGCGGCAACGGCCGCGCAGCAGCAGCCAGGCGAGGACGGGGATGTTGTGGATGGGCTTGATCGGAGTCTGACAGGCGGGGCAATGGGAGGGCGGCCGGATCAGGCTCTGGCCTTGGGGCAGACGGTAGATCACGACATTGAGGAAGCTGCCCCAGGCGGCCCCGAAAAGGACGATTACGAGAGCTTCCACCATACCTCCGCGGCTTTGACCTCGCCGGTGGAAGGGTCGTACTGGTAGGGATTTTCCTCGAGGTCCAAGGGGAGGGAATCCATCAGTCCCGCCGTCACCAGCGCGGAGAGGTCGTCGGGAAGACGTCCGTATCGCTCGCGATACTGCGCCAGGGCGGCGGCCAGGGCCTCAGTGTCGAGCGCGGCGTCGACTCGGTAGAGCTGGTTGTAGGCGATCTTTTTGACCCGATCGTCTTCGGCCGTCCGGAAGATTTCCAGCCAGTGCTGCAGGGCGGTCCGGTAGTCGCTGAGCTGGAAGGCGGCATTGGCGTACAGCCGGCGGGTCATGGCCGGGGCTCCATCGATGTCCATGGCTTTCCGGTAATACTCCTGCGCGACGCGGTAATCCTTGACCGTCATCTGGGCGTAGTGTCCGGCCAACCAGGGGAATATCCACTGATCGGGATTGTTTTCCAATCCCAGGTCCAGAATGCGGAAGGCTTTATCCAGGTCACGGGCCTCGTAGACTGCGATCAAAGCGCCGATTTCGTAGGGATCGAGATAGCGGGGATCCAGCTCGGCGATTATCGAGAAGACATGCTCCAGGTGCTGGAAGCGGTCGGCCACCTTCGGATTGCTGAAGTACTGGATGGCCCACAGATATATCAGGTCCGCAAAGAGGGGGGAGTTGCCGAAGGAGGCATAATGCAGGAATCGTCCCGTGGGGATATAGAGGATGGAGGCGCCCGGGACTTCGGCCCGGGCAATCTGGTCGAGCCTTAGCTTGAGCCCCATTAAGGCGGCCAGGCTCAGGGCAAGGATCAGGATAACGACGGTTTTTTTCATGGTTCAGAGGAAGTCGCGCCGCCGAAAGACCAGCACGGCCAGGGCCAGGATAAACACGGTGTAGGCAAGGCCGTAGAGGATGGAGTGCAGGAACACCTGAGGGGGGATGGGAAGGTGATGCACGATCTCGGTCTTGAAGTTGAAGTTTTCCAGGTCGGGGATAACGGTATAGAAGATCCTGGCCAGGACCTTTCCGAATCCGGACTGGATCTTATCGATCAGAGTTTCCAGGCCCCAGGACACATGGCCGATAAGGTAGAAGGCCAGCGAAAAGATGGAGCTGAGGATAGGAGTGGAAAAGCAGGAGAAGAGCAGCGCCACGGCGGTGATGAGGCACATCTCGAGGAAGATGAATCCCAGCGCGATGAAGATTCCCCACTCCACCCGCCCGGAATGGACGAGGACCAGGACGAGAAAGATCAGACTCATAAGGAACAGCATCACCAGCAGCACCAGGATCAGGCCGAAGAATTTACCCAAAAGAAACTGCCAGCGGTGGATGGGTTTGGATAGGAGCGTGTAGATGGTCTTCTTGTCGATCTCCTTATAGACCAGGCCGGTACCGATCAATATAGCCATGAGGGCCCCGAACAGCGACAGCGAGGCCAGGCCTACGTCGGTGATGATCTTGACCCGGTCACCTACGGTGAGGAGCGCCAGCAGGCGGGAAAAAATCAGGCTGGCAACCGCTATGAACAGCAGCAGGTAAAGGATGCGGTCACGGATGGCTTCCTTGAAGGTGTTGAGGGCGATGGCACGGATCTTCATCAGGCCTTGACCTTCACGCTCCCCACGAACAGGTCCTCCAGGCTTTCCGTGCGCGGGACCAGGGAATGGACGACGGCTCCGCGGTCCTGGGCCAGGCTCAGGAGATCGGGCACCTTTTCCTGCGCGAACACCTTGATCAGGGTTTTTCCCGATGGAGTGATCAGGCATTCTCCGAAGGATTGCAGCGCGGCCGCGTCGATGCCCGACAGGGTCACCTCGGTGAACAGCACGTTCTCCGATATAAGATCGAACAGGCGGCCCTGGTTGACGATGCGGCCGTCCACGATGATGGCCACGCGGTCGCAGATCATTTCGATGTCCTGCAGGATGTGGGAGGAGAGGAATACGGTCTTGCCCTCGTCGCGCAGTTTCACGATGATATCCCGTATCTCCTTGCGTCCCAGGGGATCGAGCCCCCCCAGCGGTTCGTCCAGCAGCACCAGCTCCGGGTCGTTGAGCAGCGCTTGGGCCAGCCCGATCCTCTGCAGCATGCCTTTGGAAAACTTGCGCAGTTGCAGGTGGGCCGCTTCTCTCAGCCCCACCAGTTCCAGCAGGCGGTCGATCTTGTCGACTTGCTGGGAACGCGGGACTTGATGCAGTTGGCTGTAATAGCGGAGGAACTCGACGGCGGTCAGGTAATCGTAGAAGTAGGGGTTCTCCGGCAGGAAACCCAGGCGGCCCTTGGCGTGGAGGGAAAGGTGAGGCTCTCCCAGGATCTCGATAGTTCCCTTTTCCGGAAATATGAGCCCCAGCAGGCATTTGAGGGTGGTGGTTTTCCCCGCTCCGTTTGGCCCCAGATAACCATAGATCTCCCCCGTTTCCACGGTCAAGGAGATGCCCTTGAGGATCTCATGCCGGCGGCGCAGAAATTCGGATTTAAAGGATTTGTGCAGGTCCGTGACTTGAATAGCCGGGGTCATTGAGAAGTATTATACGCAATTTCCCGCTGAATTCAACCTCTTGGCGAAACTGGGGGCCAACTGGGGGACGTCCCCGAAGGTGCCACCCCGTGTCTGGAGAGGTTCCCGGGTGCCGCCTGTTCACCCATCGGGAGACATCTTCTTTGTACCTCTAAGAACATAGCCCCGGGAATAAGGCCTGCTCTTTCTGCCTAGGGTGGTACCTTCGGGGACGTCCCCCAGCCGCTTGCGGCTAGGGGCGCTTGTGCTGCAGGCTGTCGGGATCCACGGTCATGTAAAAATCGGAACCCATATACAACAGCGGCCGCACCCTATGCGGGTCCAGAATCCCCGCCCGGTCGAAACAGCCCTCACACGCATGCACCGCCAGCACTTCCCCTACGAACAGGTCATGGTCGCCGTAGGTGCGGACGTCCGTAAGCCGGCACTCGAAGGCGGCATAGGCCGTGCTCAGGATAGGGGACCGGATGTATTGGGAAGAGGAAAGCTTTACCTGGAATTCATTGACCTTGTCTCGATCTCGTCCTGAAATCCGTCCCATTTGAGCCGAAAGGGCCATATCCTTCTGCGCCAGGAAATTCACCGTGAACTCCCTCGCCTCGGAGATTATACCGTGGGTGAACCGTTTCTTGGCCACCAAGATCCCGAAAAGAGGAGGATCGAAGGACAGAGCGGTGTGCCATGCGCAGGACATGAAGTTCACCCGCTCGCCCTTCTGGGCCCCAACCACGGCGACCGTGTAGGGATAGAAATACTGAAACGGTTTTATATCGGTCTGTATCTTTTTCATTCGGGGAAAATTCCTAGGTCAATCCGGTGATCTGGCGAGCGTTTTCGAGCAGATGGGTCTGAGTGAATAGGTGCTCCCGCTCCAGGGACAGGTGCTTGGCCAGTTGGTCTTTGATCTCCCCTTCAGGAAACAGAGGGATGAGCTTTTCATAGCGGCGGATGAGCTCCTCTTCGGCCGGGATCAGCGTCTCCAGGGCACTCCTCCGGTCCTCCCCCGGATAAAGTTGGGGCATGGGAGCGAGGCTCTTTTCCACCCCTTCGGCATCTGTTTCCGCCTGCTCGATCCGGACCACATCGCCCAGCTTAACCAGGATGCCGGAATTCTTATCCCACGCCCGCATGTGATCGATGGAATTCTTGAACAGCCGCTGGCTGAGATCCTGGTGGTCGCTGAAGAGCATGGTGTATTTCAGGTACCGGTGCATGAGCTCGTTTTCCAGCCGCATGATCTCATGCAGCCCCTGCACCTCTTCCTTGCTGTCATTCGTCGGATCGGGGCGAAAGCACAGCGCATCCTGTTGTCCGGCGGCCTGTATGGCGTCGATCATCGCTTGAAATTGGGCCGAATGCCTCACTTCATCGTAGGCGATGTTGAGTATCATGTTTTGTATCTCAGGAAAGGCCCCTTCCACGATCTTGGCCGTTTGATACAGCTCGGTGACCAGATCCTCGGTCATCTTATCCCGTTTGAGGTTATCGATCACACGGGGGTAACGGATGACTTCGTCGGTTTTGAACGAAGGCGAGCCGCCCATCTTCTGGATGATGGTCCCCAGTTGAAGCGCGTGGTACATCTCGTCGATTCCGATCTGAATGGTCTGCGCCCGTGCATCCTTGTTGGCCTGCATGATCGGGTCGTCGTAAAAAAAGGTGGCCTTGGGCATGGAATAGGCATGGATGGTGTACTCGAAGCTGACGGCCCACTCGTGTTCCAGGGCGATGTTGAGCAGCTGAATGGCGTCCTCTTTGGTTTTGATTCGGCCGGTCTTATGCATGATTCCTCCTTATTTATGAATGGGCTTCATTATATCATCGCCCTCCTGCAAAGCCAATTTTTTCCTCATCGGATATCCCCATTTTTCACCCCGCATATCACCTCAAGGGGTGATTGACGCTTCAACACCCCTGTGCCACAATGAACTCAGCAATCAGGCCCAAAAGGCCGGTTGTTCACCTCATCCAAGGCAGAGTCGAGGTTTGAAAAAGGGAGGGGACGAGGATTCCCCTCCGCCCTCCTTCTACTCCCCCTTTCCTCCAAAGGGGGAGTAGCCTATATTTAACCGGCCAGCGGGACTCCGGACTTGATATGACGGAGGACATGCTCCAACCGCTCCCCAACCAGGACGATGCGGCGGCAGGGGGAGCGCTGCCATTTCACCAATCGGATTTCCCCTCTTTCGATTTCGAGGCAGGTGATGCCGTTGGTGTAGCCGCAGCATCCATCGTTGAAATAGCAAGGGAGGGCCGATTCCGACGGCTCGGCGAACGATTGCGGGGGCCTACCACCGTTGCGTGCCAGGATCCGGTCCCTCTCGACTCGCATAGACTTGAGCCGCTGCGGCTGGTCATCTCCCGTCTCCTTCGGCGGATCTTGTTGCAGTCCCGCCTGCAGCCGCCCGATCCGCCGCTGCAGCCGGCCATAATAGGTCTGCGCCCCGAAGACGGCGCGGTGGGTATGCCCGCAGATCAGCAGGACGCGTCGATCCGCCGCCCAACGATAATACTGCATCTCCAGGTTCTCCCGCACACCCACGTTCTCAGCCGGGCCATCGATACCGATGTGGAAGAGCTTCTGGATGGTCTTCCAGATAAAATGAACCGCCCACCGGCTCACCCGCCACGCCTTATCCTCGAAGAAACGGCCCTGGTGGCCGTGGATCAGGAAAATATCAGGGCCCAGGCAAAGAGCTTCCCTCAGATCCAAGTTGCCGAGCGGGTCTTTTTTTCGCCGCCGGATCCGCCATTGGAAGCTCTTCAGGGAGATCTCCTTGTCATGGTTGCCCCAAATACGGATCTTTTTGCCTTCGGGTCCCTCGGGGGCCATTTCCACTTCACGTGCGATCAGATCTCCGTAGAGGCCGCGAACCTGGGGATAGGAGTTCTCCCACAGTTCCTCGTTATCCCCCAACACCAGCAGCCGGAAGCCCTCGGCAGCATAGTGATCGAGGGCGATTTCGTACAGGACGGCGTTTTTCTTGAAATCATCGGCGGCGCTGCCGTCTCCCTTGTGGTGATCGGAAAAAATGACATAGCGGTCGCTGTCTTTGTCCAGAGGAAGCCGATTCTCCGGCTTCCGCGCCCGGCGGAACAGCAGGGTGAATTTTATCTGCATCAGGTTCATGCCACCCGCCTTGCCTCAAGGAGAGAGAGTCGCAACTTCATCTCGGGATACCGATCCTATCATATCAGACCGAGCCCGCCCAGAGGAAGGCGGATGTGTCATCTGGATTAGAGGAAAGGAAACCTGTCCAGGAAGGATCTGCCTGGCTCCTGTAACGATCCCAGGCAGGACTTTGCCCATAGGTATGCATCGGATGAAAAAAGTGGGAAAAGCCGCTCGTTTTGTTATAATAACCTCCCCTGCCGGGCTCTTCGCTGCCCGGGAAGGAGGATGCACCTCAACAGCATGAAGCCGAAGAGACTGACCCTGACGCATTACATTTTTGTGGGTTTCTTTCTCGGCATTCTGGCCGGTCAATTGCTGGGAGAGGGCGTTCTGCCCGTGGCCGATCCGCTCGCCGAGATTTTCCTCCGCCTGCTGCGCATGGCCATCATGCCGCTGATCGTAACCTCCATCATCTCTGGAGTGGTGAGTGTCGGAAGTGCCTCGGGGTTGGGACGGCTGGGCTTGAAGACTTTTGCCTACTATGTGGTGAGCAGCCTGCTGGCCATCTTGACCGGCCAGGCCTTGGTCAACCTGCTCAAACCGGGAGTTGGGGCCGAGATCGGGTTGGAAGCGGCCCCTTCGCAGATCGCGGCTCAGCAGCAGGGACTAGGCGAGCTCGTCACACGTATCATCCCGGAGAATCCTTTTGCCGCCCTAGCTCAAGGCGAGGTCCTGCCGGTCATCTTTTTTTCCATCCTGTTCGGCTACTTCATAACCCGCCTCAAGTCGCGGCCCCGGGCCCAGCTGGGCGGTTTTTTTCAAGCCGCCTTTGACACCATGATGAAGCTGACCTTCTTCGTAGTGTGGAGCGCCCCTTTGGGGGTTTTCGGCATCCTGGCCCGCATCGTCGCCCGGACCGGATTCGAGGCCTTCCGGTCGCTGGGCTTCTACTTCGGAGTGGTTCTCATGGGACTGGCCGTCCATGCCTTCATCACCCTGCCGACCCTGTTGATACTGGTCGGCCGGGTCAAGCCGTGGAAACACTACCGCGGCATGCCCTCGGCCCTCATGATGGCGTTTTCCACCTGTTCCACCATCGTGACGCTGCCGCTGACCCTGGATGCGGTGACCGGAAATTCGCGTGTTTCCCAGAAGATCGCCAATTTTGTGCTTCCCATCGGCGCGACCGTGAATATGGACGGCACCGCCTTGTACGAGTGTGTGGCCACCATCTTCATCGCCCAGGTATACGGATTCGAGCTCGGATTCGGTTCCCAGCTGATAATCGTGGTCACGGCCCTGCTGGCATCCATTGGGGCCGCCAGCGTGCCGATGAGCGGAATGGTAATGATGTCGATCATACTCAAGGCCGTGGGACTTCCTTTGGAGGGAGTGGCGATCATTCTGGCCGTTGACCGCATCCTGGACATGTTCCGGACCACAATCAATGTGCTGAGCGACAGCTGCGGGGCCGTGATCGTGGCTCGCCTGGAGGGGGAGTCGCTGCGGGGCATGGGAGAGGTGCGCCCAAATGACTGATCCGAGCCCCCGCCTTCGCAGCGACATCGATATCATTCCTACGACCTATCGGGGCGAACGGAGCCTGATGATCAAGGATTCCCTGGGCTTGATCCCGGAGCCGGTGCTGCTTCAGGCCGCCGGCATCGCCTTGATCCGCCTGATCGACGGCATCCGCACCCTCCGTGACATTCAGCTCGAGTTCATGCGCCAGAACAATAATGTGTTCATAGGCATGGATGTTGTAGAGGGCATGGTCGCTGAGTTGGATCGAGCCATGCTGCTGGATTCCCCCCGGTACCGGGAGGCACAGGCCGCATTGGTGAACGAATACCGGAGCCTCGAAACACGGGAGCCCCATCTAGCCGGGCGCGCCTATCCGGAGGACGCAAAGGAACTGCGCGCGTTTTTGAATGATCTGCTGCCCCCCCCCGCCGACTCTGCCCTCTCCAGCGCCGCCCCCTCTCCCGCTCCGCCTCCGCCCGCCGTCCATGCCCTGGTGGCCCCCCATATCGATCTGTCCGTGGGCCGCCGGGTCTATGCGCAGGCGTACCGCGCCGTGCAGGGAAACAAGCCGCCCTTGGTGATTTTCTTGGGAACCGGGCATGCCCTCCAGGGGCATTTCTTTTCGGTTTCGGAAAAAAATTTCGCCTCTCCTTTGGGAGAAATCGCCAATGCCCGGCCCTGGGCCCAGGCCGTGAAGGCGGCGGGCGGCAAGGCGGTCAGTCCCGACGATTTTATCCACCGCAGCGAGCATTCGCTGGAGTTTCAGCTGCTGTTCTGTCAGCATCTCTTCGGCGGAGGATTTTCCCTGCTCCCCATCCTGTGCGGTTCGTTCCACGACCTCCTGAATTCCGTTTCCCGACCCTCCGAAATTCCTGAGATCGACCGCGTTATCCGGGCACTGCGACAGGTCCTAGAGGAAGAGCCCGGAACCCTCATCATCGCCGGCGTGGATTTTTCTCACATCGGCAGGAAGTTCGGGCATGGGGTCAGCGCCGCCGCCCTGCTGGCCGAGGCGAAGGCGCACGATTCGGCTTTGATCACGGCCCTCCGGCACGCCGACATCGGCGGCTTCTGGGAAGAAGGGCGGCGCGTTCAAGACCGCTATAATGTCTGTGGATTTTCGACCCTGGCCTGCCTTTTGGAGATCCTGCCGGATTCCGAGGGGCATCTGTTGGATTATGAATTTTGGCGGGAAGAGCCGACCCAGTCGGCGGTGAGCTTCGCCGCAGTGATTTTGACCGGACCGGCCGGAAAAACGGCCGCGGGAGAGCGCGATGGGTGATTTTGGGGGAGCCGTAAAACAAAGCCCGGTGTATGATCTGGCTGTCATAGGAATTCCCTATGACGCCAAGTCGTCCTATCTCAAAGGAGCGGCCCGAGGGCCGGAGGCCATCCGAAGCGCCTCCACGGAGGCCATGATCAACTCATTCACCGAGCTGGGTGCGGACCTTGCTTCGGATGCGACGCTGGTGGACCTGGGAGATGTGGATGTTTCCGGGGAGTATCAACAGGTGGCGGAACGTATCCAGGCCCGTGTGACCGGGATCTTGGACGCGGCCGGCATCCCGTTGGTCCTGGGAGGAGACCATTCGGTGACCTATCCGGTGATGCAGGCGCTGGCCCGGAAATATCAATCCCTGGATGTGCTGCATTTTGATGCACATCCCGACCTGTACCAGGAGTACCGTGGAGATCCCTACTCCCATGCCTGTCCCATCGCCCGCATCCTGGAGGAGGGATTGGCTGCCCGCGTGGTCCAGGTGGGCATCCGGGCGGCGACCGGTGCTCATAGGGCCCAAGCCGAGCGCTACGGTGTCCGCATGATCGAGATGAAAGACCTGACAGACAGCCTGACTTTGAGCTTCAGCCGTCCTTTTTATATCACTTTTGATGTGGATGCCCTGGATCCGGCTTTCGCCCCCGGGGTTTCCCATCTGGAGCCGGGGGGAATGTCTACGCGCCAGGCCTTGGACATCATCCACCGCCTCCGGGGGGATATCGTGGGCATGGACCTGGTGGAGGTCAATCCCGATCGCGATCCCTCCGGGATAACCGCCGCCGCGGGGGCAAAACTGCTCATGGAAGTGGCCGGCAAGATCCTGGTCAACCGCCGCCGCTGAGGAAGATCCGGACTAAAGATCCCGGGACAGCAGCCGGATGATCTTTTCCAGCCAGACCGCATCGATGTCCGAGAAGGCATCCAGTCGCCGGCTGTCGACATCGAGAATTCCCCAGACACGGCCCCCGTCCGGGATGACCGGGACAACGATCTCGGAATTGGAGCGGCTGTCGCAGGCGATATGGCCGGGGAAGCGATGCACGTCGGGGACGATGATCGTTTCCTTTCTTTGGACGCCGGCCCAGCAAACCCCGCCCGGACCCTCCAGTTCCTGACAGGCCACCGGCCCCTGGTAGGGCCCCACCACCAGGCGGCCGCCCTTGAGGATATAGAAGCCGGTCCAGAAATAATGGCTCATTTTGTGGTGCAGCAGGGCGGCGATGGTAGCCATGCGCGCCACCGGATCGCGGCTTTTGTTCAACACCTCCTGCAGTTGATCATAGATCCTCGCATAGAGCTTTTCCAATCGGCCGTGGGGATCCATGGTGCACCTCCTGGTTTAGAAAGTGCGGGCTGTCTGTCAGCAAAAGGGGGTTTTTGATGGGTATCAAAAGGTGGGAGCTTCCTCCAGCCCGCTCGAGGAAGTCATTTATCATTATAGGTCAAATTCGCCGGCATGTAAACGGGAATCGTGGATAATTGCTAAAAAAAAGCCGTAGCCCGGCGGAGGATCCCCGGCCCTGTGTCTCTTCCTCAGGATTACCCCATATTTTTGCTTGACATTGTCCCTGATTTCTTATAAATATGGGGCAAGACCTGAAAGAGCAACTGAAACAGATCGGGGCAAAAAGACGAATGACTCACCCTCGATTGTTTCTATCCGCTTGGGTCTGCGAAGGCTGCGGCTGGAGAGTGGGAGCTACTCCCGGCGCACATAAATAACTGTTGGAGGTAAAATAAATGGCTTACGCGTTCACAAATTCCAAAGGCGTCACCTATTATCTGCATTTCAAGGATGTCAACCTAAAGGGGGGACGGCAACAGAGAATCTACTATTTCGCCCGTGATATCAGGGCCGGTGCGCTGGATGCGGTTCCCGGCGGCTATCAAGTCGTCGAGACCACCAGAACCGGCATGCCCATTCTGAAGAAAAGATAACCGACGGCTGCGGAAGCGAGGCCACGGGGGGGAAAGGGTCTCGCTTCCGAGGCGGCTTCATTGCCGCCTTCTTCTCGGGAGCCGGGCAGTTCCCGATCGGAGGGACCTGTCCTATCTATCCGTGCCCCATATCGGAGGGACGATTCTGTACTCTCAACCTGGACCGGCATGAGAATCTCCGCCCGAGAGGATTGTCTTGCGGGGCGGCCAGATGTCCCCAATACAGGACAGAAACCTGGCAAGCCTCTCGAGAGAACGGCTTGGCATAAATATTGCTCTTTCAAAGGCGAGGAGGCGAAATGAGAAAATCCGTCATTTTGGCAATGGTTTCGGTGGTGTTTTTCTCTTTTGCCCTCGCCGGGCAGGATACCTATTACGATGACAGCTATGCCCGACTGAGTTATGTCAGCGGGGATACATACGTCCAGCGTGCTCAGGACCTCGGCCTGGAGGCCGGCACCGTCAACCTGGCGGTCATCAGCGGGGATCGCTTGGGAACTCGGGACGGGCGGCTGGAGATCCATTTAAGCCGTCAAAACTACCTGCGCATGGATCGCCATTCCCGGATTGAGGTCATTCAGCTCCCGGAAAGAGGGCGGAACCTGATTAAACTGGCCTTCGAATCCGGAGAGATTTATCTGCGGGTCTCATTCCTGGGCCAGGATCAGGAGATCGAGGTGCATACCGCCGATGCCTCGTTCTACGTCCTGGAAGAGGGGCTGTACCGGCTGAGCACGGACGAGTCCCGGGAAACGGAACTCCGCGTTTTGGAGGGCTCCATGGAGGCGGCCGGTGAGGACGCCTCGGAAGTGGTCCGAACCGAGGAGCGCCTTGTGGCTTCCGACGGCCGGTTCATATTCGGCCCGACGCGATTGTATTCGCAAACCTCGGATGACTTTTCCGACTGGAACCGCATGCGGGAATCTTTTCTCACCCGGGCCGTGTCAAACAGCTACCTTCCTTCCGAGCTGAGCGCCTATGAGGCGGAACTGGATTATTACGGGCACTGGACCTATGAGCGCCCCTACGGCTACGTCTGGGTGCCGCATGTGGTCCATGACACCTGGCGGCCCTATTACAATGGACGCTGGGTCTGGTATCCGATCATTGGATATACCTGGGTTTCGTATGATCCTTGGGGCTGGTGCGTGTCCCACTACGGCCGTTGGCACTGGCGCTTCGGCCTGGGGTGGTATTGGATCCCGCGCCGCGGCTGGGGACCGGGCTGGGTCCACTGGTACCACGGCGCCCATCATTACGGGTGGTGTCCCCTGAGCTACCACGGATATCCCGGTGTGATCATCAACAATCGCTATTACGGCAATGGGTATTACCGTGACTATCCGGTCACGTCCCGGGCCCTGGTGATGGTGCACAAGCGCCAGTTGCAGGCGCCTAATATCAGCCGGGTGGCGCTCAGCCGTAATCAGATCCAGGGAGTGGACCGGGTGCGGCTATCTTCCCGCCAGCCGGCCGAGCGGCCCGCGACCGGGGGCGCCCGCCTGGACGGAAGGGCCCGCATAACACCCAAGAGCCCGATCAGGACATTCAGCAGGAGCTCAGCCGCCGGGAATTCATCCGCGGCGAGGACTCGGGCGGGCTCGATCCGCTCCGGCCGTTCGTCATCCTCCACCGCACGAGTCCGCTCCGGTGACGATAGTTCCGGCCGCCAGGGCCGTTCGGATTCCGTAACCATCCGGGGCGGAAATGCGCGGTCATCGATCAAGTCTTATCCGTCGCAGCGGAGCGGGACTGCGACCCGTTCTGTTCGCGATTCGGGCGGCTCCTCCACCCGGTCCCGGTCGGCCACCGCCGACCGCAGCATCCGGGACAGGTCTTCCTCGACTCGAGGCTCGGTAAGGACCTATTCCAGCCGGGTGGCGTCCAGCCGGGCATCGTCCCGCAGCGGGCAAGCCTCCCGAAGCAGCACCAGATCAGGCAGCACCCGCAGCGTGGGATCCAGCAGCGCCCGCACCTACCCCAGCTCCAGCCGCCCGCGCTCCGTCTCCGGTTCGAGCCAAGTCCGTACCTACCCTAGCTCCGGCCGTGAACGCACCGTCCGCAGCTCGAGTCAATCCAGGTCCAGCATCCCATCCAGCAGAGCGGCGCCCCGGACCTCCAGTGCGCGCAGCACGACGCGGAACACCAGGTCCTATCCCTCAACCCAGAGATCGAGCGCCCGCACACAGAGTCGTGTGAGTTCGATTCGATCTTCGGGAGCTCCCCGAGGCAGTTCGGTCATACGGAGCAATCCCCCGTCCCGCGCCCGCTCCTCCTCGGCCGTACGCAGCAGCCGATCCTCTTCCTCCCGGTCCTCTGTGTCCCGCGGTAGCTCTCTTGCCCGCTCCTCCCGATCTTCGGTGTCTCGAAGCTCCGCTCCCGCCCGCTCTTCCCGGTCTGTCGGCCGGTCCTCCTCCTCCTCGAGTCGCCGTTCAGCCGGACGCTCCTCCTCCTCGGCCCGCAGTTCCGGTTCCCGGGTCCGAAAAAGGTGAGCCCCTGCGGCCGCATTCTTGATCGTATGATCGATTTGGGTTAACGTGACCCGCCGCGCCGGAGTGGTTTAGACCTTATATCCTGAGCCTTATACTCATCGGACGCAACATCTGAGCAGGAGCGGCGGGAAAGACTGCCTGTGGATCTCCGGTCGGATGGTGGATGCGGTGGAGAAAGCCGGTCGAGGGATAATTTCTTCCCCCAATTTCTGCTTTACTTTTCGCCTGCACGATGTTATAAAGAATCCTACTTGCTTGGATGCGTGTATCCCTGAAGCACAACGACGAGTATGATTAACAATTTGGAGGTATGAGCCATGGCTATCGTCAAAAGCAATGGAAGCAGGATGCATCTGATTCTGGGACTGTTCCTGGCACTGGCACTTGTACTCATGGGATCCATTTCCTGTCAGCAGACGGAGGAAATCGAGGAGGAGGCCGCCGAAGCCTTGCCGGAGGGTAAGCTGGCATTCGAAGGTACGGCCAAGGTTGTGGTCGGGAAATTTTTATTCCTCCCCGAAGCCCAAGGATTCGATATCGTGGTGCAGGGCGCCCTCACAGACGGGGATCTCACCGGCTTGGTGGACAAAGAGATCAAGGTTGTCGGTGAGTTCGCGTCCGAACGGCCGTCGGTCCTGATTGCCGATACCATCGAGGTAAAGGAGGCAAGCGGGGAGTACCGCAATGTTTTCACCCGGACGGAAGAGTTGACTTTGGAGGATTATTTGGATCTCCAGGCTCGGGACGCATTCGAAGCCCTCATGAAACCGGCCTACAACCGGGCCGAAGACTGGGAAGACAAGGACGCCGTCAAGGTCTACGGAATCCTGGAACGGGGGGAGGATTCCACCCGGATCCAGGTTTTGGATGACGAAGGCAAGCAGGCAGGATTCGTGATCGTCGACAGCATTTCGGATTATGCGGAATTCTATTTGCAGAAGCTCCATTTGTTCGATAAATTCTGGTTCTATTTGACCGTGGGAGAAACGATACCGTTCAGCAGCCGCCGCCGGTCACGTGAGATGTTTCATGCCGACCTGCTGTTTGCCGGGCTCTTCTAGCCCCAATCCTTGAATTATTCATTCTTAAGCATCAACATACATCCCGATTTGAGCTGGCCCGTCCCAGGGGCCGTTTTCTTTTAGGATTCGTGCTCCGAAGAACACTATTTTACCGCCTCGGCCTCCTGTTTCTTTTGAAATTCTGCAATCCCGGTGTCCAGGTCGGGATGCCGGAGGTGGAAGTCAACCGCTTCCTGATAGGCCAAGGCGACCCGTAGCAGTTCCGCTTCCCCAAAAAGCTCTCCGACCAGTGAAATACTGGTGGGGCTTCCGTTGCGGTTGAATCCGTTGGGGATCACAACCGCGGGGTGACCGGTGAGATTTGTGATCAGCAGATTGTTGTTCCTGCCCGAGGTCGGTGAGAGATAGACGTCGATATCCGCCATCACCTCCTCCATGCGCCGCATGAGCTGCGTACGGATTCGGTTGGCCTGGATGTACTCCACGGCTGGAATCAGCCGGGCTTGACGGAAGCTGTTGGGCCAGGCGTTGGCGGTCTGGCGGACCAGAAGGTCATCGCGGTTCGAACGCGTAAGCGCGTCGAAGGCCGCGGCCGCTTCGGCGGAGAGCACGAACCGAATGGCTCCTACCGGCATATCCGGGAGTTCCATGGGGATCAGCTCCACTCCCAGCGATTTGAATACCTCCAGCACAGCCTGGTCGTTTTCCCGGCCGCGGTATTCATCCGCAAAGGCGTTCTTGAGGTATCCGATCCGGAGGGCCTTTAACTCGCTCTGTGGTTCCCAGGTGAAGGAGCGATTGAGCACCGTGTCATCCTTCCCGTCCGGCCCGTAGATGGCGTTAAGCACCAGCGCGCAGTCCTCCGCGCTTCGGCAGATGGGCCCGATCTTATCCATGCTCCAGCTCAGGGCCATGGCCCCGTAACGGCTCACCCGACCGAAGGTGGGGCGCAGCCCCGTCACCCCGCAGCGGGTGGAAGGGGAGACGATGGAGCCCAAGGTTTCGGTGCCGATGGAAAATCCCACCAGCCCTGCTGCCGTGGCCGCTGCCGATCCAGCGGAGGACCCGCTGGAACCCTGCTCCAGATTCCAGGGATTGCGGGTGCGGCCATCGTACCACACATCCCCCATTGCCAGAGCGCCCATCGAGAGTTTCGCGACCAGCACGGCTCCTGCCTCTTCCAGCCTTTCGACCACGGTCGCGTCCTCATCGATGATCTGGTCCCTATAGGGCATTGCACCCCAGGTGGTCTTGATCCCCCGGGTGGCCAGCAGGTCTTTGGCTCCCCAGGGAATGCCGTGCAAGGGACCTCGATACCGTCCGGCGGCGAGCTCGGAATCCGCACGCCGGGCCTGCTCCAGGGCCAGCTCTTCGGTCAATGTGATGACGCATTTGAGGTGGGGGCCGTACTTTTTGAGCCGTTCCAGATACATCTGGGTCAACTGGAATGATGTGATACGGCGTTGCCGGATGAGCCGAGCCAAGGAGGTCACCGGATAAAAGGCCAGTTCCTGTAAATCTTGGGGAAGAGGGGGGCTTTTTTCATCCGGGGGAAGATCGATGCTGCAGCGTGCGAGGGGCCCGGCTTCTTCCTGGCTCAGGGGACGAAAGAGGAGTGCCGGAGGAACGCTGTTGGGAAGCTCGAATTGACGCAGTTCCCGGTAGTTGGCCAGGTTTTCGCGCACCCGTCTCAACATCAAGGAACGCTCCTTTCCTGTAAACTGCAGCCCGATGATCCTTTCCGCGGCCATTATGTCCCAGGTGCCAACATCTTTTTTCCATTTGAAATAAACATAGCCCAATCCGGCGCCCATCAAGATGATGACCGCCAGGAGCACGATACAGAGCTTTTTCATGATGGTGTCCCTCCTTTATGCGGGGAGTGATCCCCGGTCTTTCTCTGCCTATGCCGGTGGATTAGCCGGAATGCCAGATATCCCGCCCCACAGGAACCGCCCAGCCACAGGAGCTTGAATTGTTGGCTTTCGAATCGGGCCAGGGTGTTGAACACAAAGCCGGTGAGAAGCAGGAACAGGGTCACGCACAAGGACAACAGCAGGGGGAGCATGAGGACCGCGGCACACCCCTCATCTTCTTCCCTTTCCTCCTGTTCGGCCGCCGCAGAGTCCGACTTTCTGTCCGGCTCCCAATACTCCGCTCCGCAGCGCGGGCAGCGAGACTCCCCGGCGGGCAGGATCGTGCTGCAGTGGGGGCAGATATTCACTGCTTCAGGCTTTTTCCAACACGCCTCCGGCTCGGGCGTCGGCCCGTTTGAGCAGGAGGGCGAAAACCAGGCCGACCAATCCCAAGCTGGCAAACATGAGCATGCTGGCCGTATAGGTCTTGGTCAGGTCCCGGAGCAGGCCGTTGAGCAGGGGGAAGAGGGCCAATCCGACATTCTGGATGGCCGTCATAAGCCCGAAGCCGGTGCCCACCCGTTCCTTGCGGACGATCAAGGGAATCGAAGGCCACATGGCAGCGGGCACCAGCACGAACGCGGCCCCCAATGCGATCATGGGGTAGACCGGATTGACCATGGTCAGTCCCATCAGGGCATGGCTGGGGATCATGATCAGCGAGCCGACGATCATGAGCCGGGCCCGCTTCCCGACCTTGTCCACCAGGCGCCCTGCGAAGGGCGCCAGGACCATGGAAGCGAAGATGATGATGGAGCTGATGCCGGGCGCCGTGTTGAACATGTTCAGGAGGTTGTCGAAGACTCTGTAGAGGAAGCCTCCCGAGGCCTCCGTCACCCGGGCGATGCCCCACTTGTCGGCGAAAAAGTCGGTCGAGAGGTCGGTGAAGGGGAAGATAGCCGAATAGAAGGTCACGCACAGCATGGTGACATACCAAAACGGGGCCTTGAATTCTTTGATATCCTTGAAGACGATCTTCTCTTCCGCTCCTTCTTCCTTGAACGCCAGCACGCGCTCTCCACGGCGATCCATCAGGATGTAGACGATATTGGCCGCCAGGGAGATAAGGCAGGCGATGACGGCGACGAAAAGCGCATAGCGGAAGCTTCCGAAGTGATCGGCGAACAGCTGGCCGGTATTGAAGGCGAACAGGCTGCCCAGACGGCTCACGGTCAGGGCGATGCCGAATGAGAGGGCCAACTCCTTGTTTTTGAACCATCGGGCCAGGATCGAGCTTTGGGCCACGATCAGGGGTTCGGATCCGGCGCCGAATATGAACCGGCCCACGAAAAACAGGGGAACGCTGCGGGCCGTCCAAACCAACACCGCCCCGCCCAGAACCAACAGCGAGAATATGAGGCTGGATTTACGGGTTCCCAGCTTATCGATCAAGATGCCCCCGAACAGTACCAGTATGATGGCGGCGATATGATAGAACGTAAAGAAGGCTCCCACCGTGCCCCGCGTTACATCCAGTTCTTCCACCAGATTGGGAGCCAGCCCTGACACGATGTCGTAGGCAAAGTAGCTGCCGAAGCTGAGGGACGCGACGAAGATGAGCACGGTAAACCGATACAGAGCCCGAGAGGGATGAAACCGGCCGCCGAGGGGTGTTTCTTTATCTTCTATATGGGGGGAGGGGATATCGGGAGATGTCATGCTCTGGCTTATATCATACGGTATCACGCATGTCAATTTGGTCCCCGCGCCGACTATAAGCTACGAAATCAGCCCCTCTGGAATTGGTTCGGCCCGCATTTGGCGGCCGCATTTGTCTTGGGTGCCCGATTCTGGCTATAATGGCTGCATCCCCGATAAGGAGATTTGGGCCGATGATCTCAAGTGTCATTTCCGACCTGGGCAAGGTGTTGATCGATTTCGATAATTCCATTTTTTATCGAAAGATCTCCCGACACTCCTCGCTCAGCCTGGAAGAAATCGGACCGAAGATCGACGTGCACTCTGCCATCGGAAAGGATTTCGATGCCGGAAAGCTGTCGGCGCATGACTTCTATCGGCAGGTCACACGCACTCTCGAAGCCCGGTTGGAGTATGACGCCTTCTATGATATGTACAATGATGTGTTTGCGCTCAGACCTGCGATCGCGACGATCCTTGCCGAGCTTAAGCCGAGGTATCGGCTGGTGATGCTTTCCAATACCGACGTGATGCGCTTCGGCTTCATACGGAGCCGTTTCCCGGAAGTGATGTTCTTCGATGACTATGTGCTGTCCTATGAAGTGGGATTTATCAAGCCGGATCCGCGCATCTATCGGATTGCGGTGCAGAAAGCACGCGCTCCCGCCTCGGACTGTCTGTTTATCGATGACCGTCCGGAAAATATCGAAGCCGCCCGCAAGCTGGGCCTCCATACGATTCAATATTCCGAGGGAGTTGACTTAAAGCAAGCACTGCAGGCGCTGGGACTGCTCCCTTGAGCTTTTTATCCAGTACCGTGCGGGTGCCGCTTCGTCCTCCCCGGACCTAATCAGAACCGGCTATTCCCGGCAGGCAATGCGAATCCGGCGGGTGCGGGGGCCATCGAATTCGCAGAAAAAAACGCCCTGCCAGGTCCCCAGGGCCGGACGGCCGTCGATGATCAAGACATGCACCGACGAGCCCAGGAGACTGGCTTTGACATGTGCGGGCGAGTTGCCTTCGGCATGGGTGTAAGGCAGAGAATCCGGCACTTGAGCCCGCAGGCTCATGAGGATATCAGCCCGGACGGAGGGGTCGGCGTTCTCGTTGATGGTCACGCCGGCGGTGGTATGAGGGACGTAAACCATAGCAACGCCGTTCCGGATCCCGGAATCGCGTACGGCCTTGTCGACCTCGGGAGTGATATCCTGCATTTCTTCCCGGGCCCGGGTCTGAAGAGTGACGATGCGGACTTGGATTGAGGGTCGATTCATAGTCTCATAATTGTACCATAAAACCGGGAATTCCCGGGTCCGGGGCAGCGATCAAAAAAATTTTTCGAAAACATCATAAAAAGACTTGACATCTCTCCAAACCGATAATAAAGTGAGTAGGCGCACAACATTTTGTGCCGCATCGAGCATATTAATACAATATATTGGTGAGGTTCCCGCGGGGACAATTTCCCCTTGGGAGAGGGAGCGAGAGGCGGGGACGGGGACGCAAGCCGTAAATGCCGCCGCGCGGATATCGTTGAATTTCGGAAGAAAGGAGCCTCGAGTGTCTGGACCTCTTGCAAGAATCAAGAAACGGGACGGAGAAATCGCGGATTTTGTCCAGGACAAAATTACGATCGCAATCCACAAGGCCATGGAATCCAAGGATGTCACCGACCGCCGCGCGGCTCAGAGCGTATCCGACATCGTCAAGTTCGTCCTGGAAGAAAAATTCGGCGGCTATACCATTCCTTCGGTCGAGCAGATCCAGGATATCGTTGAAATGGTGCTCATGAAGCAGGGATACCATGAAGTGGCGAAAGCCTACATCCTCTATCGTGAGCGTCACAAAGACATCCGGGAGGCGAAGAAAACCGGTATCAACCTCGAGCGTCTAGTCAACGATTACATCAATGATGTGGACTGGCGTATTCGGGAGAACAGCAATGAAGGGGTCATGAGCTTCTCCGGACTGAATGCCCGTATTTCAGGAGCGGTCCTGTCCAATTTCGCCCTGAATCAGATCTATACCGAAGACGTCAAGAACGCCCATTTGGGGGGCGATTTTCACATCCATGATCTTTCCTATCCCATCGTCGGCTACTGCGCCGGTTGGTCGCTGGAGAACCTGCTGCGCAGGGGATTCGGCCACGTCCCAAACCAGATCCATTCCTATCCCGCTCGACACTTGGAGACCGCCACCCTGCACATGGTGAATTTCATCGGGACCATGCAGGCTGAATTCGCCGGCGCCCAGGCATTCTCAAGTGTGGACACCTTCCTGGCGCCCTTTGTCCGATGGGACGGATTGGATTACGAGCACGTCAAACAGGACGTGCAGAAGTTGATCTTCGGCTTGAATGTGCCGTCACGCTGGGGATGGCAGACACCGTTTTCCAACCTCACCTTCGATTGGACCGTGCCCGAGGACATGAAGGACAAGCCCGTGATCATCGGGGGAGAGGAGCGCGACTCCACCTACGGCGAATATCAGGCGGAGATGAACATGATCAACCAGGCCTTCCTCGAGCTCATGCGGGAAGGCGATCAAAAGGGGCGGGTCTTCACCTTCCCCATCCCCACCTATAATCTAACCAGAGATTTTGATTGGGATTCTCCCAACGCCCGGCTCCTGTTTGAAGTGACCGCCAAATACGGCATTCCCTACTTTCAAAACTACCTGGGAACCGATATGGATCCCGGTGATATCCGGGCCATGTGCTGCCGCCTCAATCTCGATCAGCGGGAATTGTTGCAGCGGCCCGGAAGCATTTGGGGACCGGGCGATTCCACCGGATCCATCGGGGTCGTGACCCTCAATCTCAACCGTATCGGCTACGTCTCCCAGACACGGGACGAGTTTTTCAACCGGCTGAAACACATGATGACTTTGGCCAAGGAGTCTCTGGAGACCAAGCGCGAGATCGTCAACAACATGCTGGAGCGGGGACTCATGCCCTACACGGCGGTGTATCTGGGCCACTTCGAAAACCATTTCTCCACCATCGGTCTGGTCGGTATGCACGAGTGCTGCCTGAATTTCCTGCATACCGGACTCGGCACTCCCGAAGGTAAGGCATTCGCCACCGACGTCCTGACATTCATGCGTTCCACCATCCAGGAATTTCAGGAAGAGACCGGAAACCTTTACAACCTGGAGGCCACCCCCGCCGAATCCACCTCCTACCGCCTGGCGCGGCTGGACAAAGAGAAATATCCCAGCATCATCACGGCCGGAACCGAAAAATATCCTTATCTCACCAACTCCTCTCAGCTCAATGTCGACGCCACCAGGGATATCTTCGATGCCATACAACACCAGGCGGACATCCAGCCCATGTATACCGGCGGGACCATCTTCCATGCCTTTCTTCCCGAGTCCATCGATGCGGAGACCTGCAAGAAGCTGGTCCGAAAGGTGGCGGAAACCCGACTTCCCTATTTCAGCATCACCCCCACCTTCAGCGTCTGCCAGAGCCACGGTTTTCTACAGGGGGAGGTGCGGGAGTGCCCCACCTGTTACGAGAGCACCGAGGTGTATTCCCGGATCGTCGGCTATCTCCGTCCGGTGGCGACCTGGAACGACGGCAAAAAGCAGGAATTTGATGAGCGGACCCCCTATTCGGTCACCTCAAAGGGAACGACCCATGCAGTACCTCCTGTTCACCTATCCGAATTGCCCAAAGTGTGACGCCCTGAAGGCCTATCTTCAGGGCACGTCCCTAGAGGGGGAGGAGTACAGCCTGACGCGTAAAGAGGGCAAGCTCAAAATCCGGGATTACCTAAAGGCGTTGAAGCGGGATGATAAGGGGGGTATCCCCATCCCCACTCTCATCCTGCGTGAGGCCGAAGCCGTCGTTGCGGTCCTCAACGATCGGGAGGAGTTGGCGGATTGGTTGAGATCAAAGGGCTAGAAAAGCTGGCGCCGAGGGATTTTCCCGGATACCTCTCGGCGACGGTTTTTACCGGCGGCTGCAATTTCCGCTGCCCCTATTGCCACAATCCCGACCTGGTCCTGCAGCCAGAAACCCTCCCCGCCTTTCCCGCTGAAGCCTTCCTGGATTTCCTGGGCACGCGCCAGGATTGGCTGGAAGCCGTCTGCGTGTCGGGCGGTGAGCCGCTGCTGCATGCGGACATCGGCGAGCTTCTGAGCCTGATCAAGGGCCGGAGCCTAAAGGTAAAGATCGATACCAACGGGAGCTTTCCCCAAAGGCTAGCGGACCTCATCGATCATGGGTTGGTCGATTATGTGGCCATGGATATCAAGGCTGCACCGGAGAGGTATGCCGAGGCCGCGGGAGTTCCGGTCGATATCGACGCCATCCGAATGAGTGTCCGTATCCTGCGTGATTCCGGATGCGCCCATCTCTTTCGGACCACGGTCGTATCCGGAGAGTTTGAGGAGGACGATATCATCGGGATCGCACGCCTCTTGGGGCATGCGGCCCGCTATCACCTGCAGCCGTTCGTGCCTGCCCGAACCGTGGATCCGGCCTTTGCCCAGCGGCCCGCCTGCAGCCCGGAAGAGCTGCGACGGTTGGCGGATGTTGCCCGGCGGCATTTTTCGCACGTAACCGTCGAAGGAACCTAAATATGGAGCTTAAAGTCAAGCGCCTGCATGCCTGGGCCAAGCTTCCGCGCTACGACCACACGGGCGATGCCGGCATGGATCTGTTCAGTGCGGCCGACATGGTCCTCGAGCCCGGAAATGTCCGGCCGGTGCCCACCGGCATCAAGGCCTCCATCCCGATGGGCTATGTGGGCCTGATCTGGGATAAGAGCGGGATCTCGCTCTCCGGGGTCCACCGGTTGGCCGGAGTGGTGGACGCGGGTTACCGCGGCGAGATCAAGGTGGTGATGATCAACCTGGGTGATCAGGACTTTACCATCGCCCGGGGAATGAAGATCGCCCAGATGCTCATCCAACCGGTGCTGCATATCCAGATCAGGGAGGTGGGCGACCTGGAGGACACGGATCGAGGGGAGGGCGGCTTCGGAAGCACGGGGCGCTACTGAACTCCGCCCAGTGAAAAGATTCTCGATGAGGCGCGTGCTCGCCTTCGCGCCGGTGTTGTACTATAATCCAAGGGTCCGGTGCCATGCCCACAACCGCTTCAGAAAGCCTGCCGCATCCGGAAAGATTCAGGGTGGTCCTTTGTCGCCCGCTGAATCCGGAAAACATCGGCCTGGTGGCCCGGGCCATGAAAAACACGGGATTCCAAGGGCTCCGGGTGGTCCAGGAAGGCCCGCTCCCGCGGACGGCTTGGATCACCGCGGTCCATGCCGAGGATATCCTGGATCGAGCCCGTATCTATCCCGACCTGGCGTCGGCGGTCTCCGATCGGGAGGTGGTGTTTGCCGCCGTCGCCCGCCACAGGAAAAACTTCCCCTCCCAGCCCTTGGAGCAGGCCCTGGCGAGGATGATGGATTATCCGCCGTCCACCCTTATCGGGCTCGTATTCGGAAACGAACGGAGCGGCCTCTCATCCGGTGAGCTGCGGCATTCCAACTTCCGTTTCACGATCCCTCAGGCTGCGCCTCAACCATCCTATAATCTGGCCTCCGCGGCCCTCATCACGCTGTTTCAGGTCGTTTCGAAGCTATCGTCTGCGCAGTCCGTTGCCTCGGACCGGAACCGCCCTCTCCCCCGCCGAGACCAGGAGGTGTGCATCAACTTGATCTTAACCAAGCTGGAGGAGGTCCGCTTCCTTCATCCCGGGAACCGGGAGCATGTGGGTGCGTTGGTCCATGACCTGTTGGGACGCTTGGCAATGACCGCCCGGGACCGGGATCTTCTGCTGGCGATGTTCGGGAAAGGTATCCGGAATCCCTGAGGCCACGGGTGCCGGAAGCGAACCCGTCACTTGACCGCGGCCGCGGTCAGGGGCTCAGCTGAGGGATCCAAAGATAATAGAATCCGCTTTTCAGCGTCTGGACCAGTTTCTGAAGCTCCCGTCCCTCCAAAGAAAAGGTGCTGTCCAGCCGGGAGGCGTAGATATTGGTCATTGCTTTGGGGTAATAGGTGTAGGCGATGACCTTGGCCTGCGGCAGCCCGGCCAGGACGCAGGCTCGCTTGTAAGCGTCGTTGAAATATCCCACCGTATCGATGAGGCCCGATTCCTGAGCTTGGGCGGCGGTATAGATCCGTCCATCGGCTAAGGCCCGAAGCCGGTCCATGGAGACCTTTTCTCTTCGGCCTTCGAGCACCACCTGGAGGAATCGGTCATGGAAGCCGTCAATGATGTCCTGGAAGACCGATTTCTCCTCCTCATTCATCTCGCGGAATGGGCTCCCCGCGTCTTTCATGCGGCCGGATTTGATCACGTTCATCTTGACACCCACTTTGCCGAAGAGCTCCTCGAGGTTGGGGAAGATGGATATCACTCCGATGCTGCCGGTGATGGTGGAGGGATGGGCGATGATGGTATCGCAGGCTGAGGCGACATAATATCCGCCTGAGGTGGCGAGGCCCATCATGAGCGCCACCACCGGCAGGCCGGTCTTGCTGCGGAAATTGCGGATCTCATTGTACAGCACATCGCTGGCCGTCACCTCTCCTCCCGGGGTATCGAGGCGTAGGATGATGCCCTTCACATGCCTGTCGTCGAGAGCCCTATCCAGCCGGTGGTAGACTTGGGAGAGGATATTGCCCTCCCGGTTGGGCAGCAATCCGGGGTCACTCATGACGCCGATGATCCCGCTGACATCCAGCAGCAGGATCTTATCTTGCGAGCGGCTGGAGACCAGTGTGACTTCCTCCATCCGGTCTTTTCCCAGCAGGTCGAAATGAACGTGACATCCCGCTCCCGCCAATAGCAGGGCCGTTGCCGATGCAAGGGTAAGGATTTTTTTCATCTGCGCTATCCTTGGTAGACTCATTTGTCCTGAATTATAGCATATCTGGTGCCGTCCTACACCCCAGGCATCAAGATCGCCGATCATGAAGCCGGTCATGCCTCCTCCGGATGGGTTCGTCAACTCAACGTAACACGGTGCCGATCCTCTTTCGGGACGGATCGACCGGCAGCTAAATGGAGTGTTGACTAAACTCCTAGGGGGTGATATATAACTTCCCAGTAGGAGGGATGGGATGATTCAACGCATCAAGCGGTTCGCACAAGATCACTTTGAGATCGCAGTGATTATTCTGGTTCTGGTCGGCCTGCTGCTCCTGGCAATTGTGGTTCAAAATAAGTTCTCCTTTCTCAACTACTTTTTTCTGCCGGTCATTCTCTGCGGCTATTTTTTAGGGAAAAGAATTGCGGTGTTGACCGCCGTGTTCTGTGTGCTGGCGGTCATTCTTTATCTTGCCTACGTCGAACTTGTCAGCGGATCCAAAGTCTTTTTCCTCTTCCACGAAGTGATCAACCTCGTGACTTGGAGCGGCTTTCTGATCTTGACCGGGGCTTTGATCGGATCCTTTTCCGAGCAGCGCGAGGCCAAGCTGCTCAAGCTGCGCAATGCCTATGTCGGAACCCTGGAGATCATGCTCAAGTATCTGGAAAGCGCGGATGAGGCGACTCCGCCCGCACTGCGAGTGGCCCGGCTGTCCGGCCGGATCGCCGCCGCCGCCGGCCTCGAAACTCATGAGATCGAGAACATCAAATCCGCGTCTTTGCTTTCCATGGCCGGAGACCTCAGCTCCAGCCTGCCGCTTTTTGTCGAGATGACGGAATTCATGGGTTCCGATGAGCTGGATCTGGGAAAAGCCGTGGGTGACCGCGCAAAAGTCATGCTGCGCTCCACCTCATCGCTGCTCAAAGCGATCGAACCTTTGCTGCAGGCGTTTTATGAGCATTATGTCCAGCAGGATGAAAGCCTGGACAAGGACCTGGCGGCCATCCCGCTGGGCAGCGGCATCATGGCGCTGGCCCAGGTCTATGACAAAATTGCCAATCAATCCCCGCCCCATGGGGGAAGGGAGGAATTCCGCACGCTGGCCGGAGTTCAGAATCTTGCGGGAAGAACCTTCCATATCGAAGCCGTCGAGGCTCTTATGCTGGTGGTGGGCTCGCCTTGAGCCGGGAAGTCAGGAGCAAAGCCCCGGAATTATTCTCTTCATGTGTGTCGGGGGATGCTCCGGAGGATGCAAGGCGGGCCGAAAAGTGACGCCGGGCGGCGGGTGCCCGGTTAGGGGCTCGAAGGGCGCGGGGCGATGATCTTGAGTGCCTGGGGCAGGATCCGGAGCCTCACCTTGTCCCTGGTACCGAGGAGTTCCCCATTGTATTGAACCGGGAGGCTGTGGCCCTTGAGAACGGCGCGCTTGGCCTTGAAATGTTTCTGGGTTTTCTGAAAGGTCCCGAAATAGATGCTGGGGAAATACAACAGGAATTGGCGGCTGCTGGTCTCAAAAAACGTGAGATCAATGTAGCCGTCATCGATGCGTGCCTTGGGCGCGATCTTCCAACCGTAGCCGAAATGGCGGCTCTTCCCGATATAAACGTCGAACACCTTGAGGTTCATGACCTTATGATCGAAACTATTGCCATCATCGTCGATGCCGTCGAACAGGTCGATCTGCTGTTCGCGCAGGGAGAGACGGTACATGATCCGGGCGGCCAGGACATGACCGAAGAATCCCGGGATTCCGTGCCGCTCCTTTTCCACCAGCACCTGGGCCGTTGCGCCGACCGAGCCGAATGTGCCCAAACGTCCGCCGATATCGATCAAATCAATCTGCCGGGTGTGGCCTTCATTCAAGACCTTGAGGGCCCAGGGTAGATAGAGCGGAATTCCCAGAGATATGCGAAAGGCGTTTCCGCTCCCAAGGGGCAGAATGCCCAGGGCCACGCGATCGGCGCGGTCCGATTTCATGATTCCCTGGATCACATCGGCGATGGTGCCGTCGCCGCCTGCGGCCACGATGACGTCATAGTCGGCGCAGAGTTCGGTCGCGGTCCGGACTGTGAACTCCTTGTCTTTATGGGTGTCGACGAATTTTCCCGGGAGGTTTTTCTGGATATAGCTTCGCATCATGATGTTGCGCTTCCAGCGTTTGTTGGCGGCAATGGGATTGATGATGCAGGCTACCTTCGAAAAAGATAAGAACTGGTTCTGCTTCATGATTTGAATCGCGGATCGGTGAATGAGCTATTATTATATGCACAATTGAGCCGCCAACTCAATGGCCGTGTGGAAAATGCTCTAAAGTGTCACGCAGGCCCTGCTCCAGGGAATAGCGGGCGGCGAATCCCAATTCGATGCGGGCTTGGGAGGCGGAGAACAGCCAAGGCGTCTGCGTCATGCTCGCCCAGGCTCGCCGGCCGAAGTAGGCGCGCAGCAGCCGGACGCGTTTCAATCCGTCGGCCGCAGCCGCGGCCATGGCGATCAGCGCTTCGGGAAGCGGGAGATAGAGGGAGGGGCCCAGAAGGATATCCTTGAGAGTGAATAACACACGATGCCAGGAGTAGATTTTCCCGTCGGTGAGATAATAGGTCTGTCCCGCAGCGACGGGGGAGAGTGCGGCCTGGATCAATCCCTGGTTTAGATCTTTGACATAGATCAACGATGTGCACGGCTCCCGTTTCCTGAGAACCGGAACGACCCGTTTTCGTATGAGCCAGATAAGCAGGGCGGTCTCTCGTTGCCGTGGTCCGTAGACGTTGGGCGGACGAATGATGGTAAACGGGAGGTCCGGACCGGCTTGCCGGACCGCCTCCTCGCCGCGAAGCTTGCTGCGGCCGTACTCGCTACTGGGGCGGCAGGGGGCCGTTTCCGTCTTGATATGCCCGGGCCGGGATGGTCCGGCCGCTGCTATGGATGACACATAAACCAAGCGTCGAAGCGGGCCGGACGCGTCCCTGCAGGCCCGGACCAGGTTGCGGGTATAGATATGATTGACCCGCTCATAGACCTTTCGGGGAGCGGAATGGATACGGGCGGCAAGATGGAACACGTAGTCCTGCGCGGCGACGGCCTGTCTCAATCGATCCAGGTCATCCAGGCTGCCCTTCCACACGGACACCGGCATATGGTCCAGGCGTGAGGTGCGGCTTTGCGGCCGGGACCAGCACGACACCTCCCATCCCCTCCTTACCAGCTCTTCGGTCAGGTGTCCGCCGATAAAACCGGTGGCTCCGGTGACAAGAGCCTTAGGCGGCATGGTCCTGCTTGGGAATGTCACGGAGCTTACGGAGGATCGGAAGGTAGATGATGAGCAACATGGCCGCGAATATCACTATCAGCCAGAGATCCGGAATCTTGATGACCTCCCCCACTTTTGCCAAGATAAAGAAGCGGGGGGTACGGGAAAGGAGGACTGCCGCCAGGTATTTCCAAAGCGGGTAGCGCGCCATCACGACCAGGAAGCGGAAGGGATAAAAGGGGACTGGGGTAAAACCGGCGATCCAGAGGGCGGCGAAGGGGGCACGGTTGAAAAGATCTATCAAACTGCGCACCCAGCGGCTCCGCTGGAACCGATCCGTAACCTTAAGGTCCGAGATATAGCGGAACATCGAGTAGTTGAGGGCCTCGGTCAGCACCGTCCCGGCGACTGAGACCAGGGCTACGGTTAAGGCGGGGATGAACTTGCCATAGTAGAGGATCACCGGTTCATGAGGTGCCGCGGCGATCAAAAATTCCGCCGGAAAACTGTAGAGAAACAGAACCCAAAGGCTGCGGCCGGCCTGAAGGGACCGGTTGCCGAACCATAGAGCCAGGATGACTCCGATCAAGACCAGTTGAAGGATAAAGATCAGGGTTTTCCAACGCGGCCGGGAGCGCGATGTCATCTGATCGCTCGCAGACTGTCACGGATGAGATACGCCATCGGTTTTTCGTTATTGGCCCTGATGCTGGTGTAGCATTCTCCACAGGTATTGGTGCGGAAGAAATCCGTCATCAGGTCCTTCCGCGTCTTGTAGTCTCGGATGATCAGGCCGCAGGGAGACAGGGTTGCGTCGGGATTGACCACCAGAAACCGCTCTCCCGCCCGGCAACCGGAGATGGAGTGATGCTGGAAGAATTCGGGCATTTTCTCGAACACGAAATCGGACGTGAATACGGTGGGATGGCGCCGCTTGTCCGCCTTGACTCTTTCCAACTCATGGCGGAGCTCGGGAAGCTCATCGGGAGGGATCATGAAATCTTTGATGTCGGTTCGCAGCCAGGTGTAGGTGCTGAAGTTCATGCGCACGCCCCAACGGCGCGCAAATTCCACCAGCGCCATGAGATCGCGGTAGTTGTCCCGCTGCACGACCGCGCTGAGGACAATGGCCTTGTCCTCGACATCCTGCAGGGATTTCAAAAGGTCGACGATCTTGGCGAACAACCCGGGAATGCCGCGAAAGGAATCATGGCGTTCGTCGGGATAGTCCAGCGACAGAGAGAACGAATCGACCCCGGCGTGCCGCAGGGATTGATGCTTGGCTCGGTCGAGCAGGGCTCCGTTGGTGGTGAGGACGACGAAGGGCACCCGGCCTTGGCGCTTGATGGCTCTGACGATGTCCTCCACGTCCCGCCGCAGCAGGGGCTCGCCGCCGGAGACTTGAGCGACCAGAGTCCCGAGTTCGCGGGCGCGTAACGCGAATTCCTGAGCCGTGGCACGGGTTTCGTCGGGATGCGGCCCTCCCAGGTGGCAGTGGCGGCAGCGCGCGTTGCAGGCATAAGTGATTTCGAACGAGGTGCAGAAGGGCCGCCTCCCGATGAAATTCCGTGTGCCGCGGGCCGCCATGGATAGGATGTGCTTCAGTGATTTCATGGTTTATCTGTTTCCTTACACCGGTTCCCCGGTCTGCCGGCTTGACCGGTTTTTTTATGCAGTATAGAGACGGAATAGCATTTGATTCCCAAAAGGAGGGCTGCCAGCGCGGCGGCAACGGCCCACAGCTGTGGGAGAAAGATGAGCAGAAGGGTCACCACGGTGGAATTGATGAATTTGGCCGGAGGGGAAAAATTGAAGCGATAGACGGCGGTGTCCACTTCGTCGAAGTAGTTGGGGGATATGAGGCCGAATTTGTTGAATTGATAGCCGAGATAGAAATCGACGAAAGCAAAATTCAGCACATAGATCCCTACCGGGATAACCAGCTGGGGGCGAAAATGTAGGAAAATGACGAAGAAGAACAACGTTTCTATGCGGTCGGCGATGAGATCCAGCTCAGCGCCCGGAATGGTCTCCTGCTTGAAGCGCCGGGCGACGAATCCGTCCAGCACATCGCCCGCCCAGTGGATGCCCAAAGCGATATAGTTATAGGTGACATCCTGTTCGAGAATGGCCAGCATAAAAAAGACCAGCGAAATGATCAGGCGCGATAGGGTTATAACGGTGGCTTCGGTCCAGAAGCGGTCGGGAGTTCGGCAGCTAAACATGGATGTGTTAGTGGGTAGATACAATGACGGGCCGCTGGAGTATACCGCCCGGCACCGGGATGTTCTTCGGCATGAACTCCTCCTCGATCATTGTCCTCAGGCCACGGTTTAAGACAACATAACATATATGAAAATCGATTGAGGCGCAAGGATTGTTTGGACACGGGTACTCTCCGCCTCTTTGGGCTCGATTTTTCGCTTGAATCCCGAGAGGTTTCGACATATTTTAGAAAGGAGCGCAAGCCGCTGCAGCCTGAAGGTTTTGCTATGCCGGACCCTGAGAACAACCTGACTCCCCCCGAGGCCGTAGTCGAGGTAAGGGGACGTCGGTTCTTATTCGCGGTCGAGGCCTCGAGACGGGGAGCGGATTACGAGAGATACGAACGGATGCGGCTGGAGATCTGGGATGACCCCGGCGATCACATGGCAGGGCAGCGCAATATGGTGAGCGAGAATTTTTTTACCCATGGGGGGTGTCTTTACATCGGGATCTATAGGGAAGACGAAGAGGGCGGATTTCCGCGCCGCGCAGAGCATTTGGTCGGGTTTGCGTACGGCTATGTGGGGATCAAAGACAAAACCATCGCATTCCGTAATCCCTCCAACCTGGTTTTTTATTCGCAGTATGCGGCGGTGAATCCGGAATTCCGGAATCTGGGGCTGGGGGTGCGGCTCAAGGAGTTTCAGCGGGATCAGGTCCGAGATCTAATGGGGGTCAAGGCCGTCATCTGCACATACGATCCGCTGGTGGGAGTGAACGCCTACCGAAACATTCATGTCTTCGGGATGGAGGTCGTATCCTACCAGGATGCCTATTACAGGGGTTTCATAGGCCGCCTGAACCGGCCGGATGTTCCTGCTGACCGGCTGCTGGTTCATTGGGACCTGGAGCGTCAAAAGGTCCGTGAGGCCATCGACCTTCCCTACCTTTTAGAACACGGGCATAACCTCTCCGGCATCGAGCTGAAGCGGATCGATGGGCGGAGCGGTCCCACCGAGGTGCCGGTGATCAAGGGCGTGAGGGAGGAAACAAGCCTCGATCCGATCCTGATCGAGATCCCCTTTGATTACTACACCATGCTGTACGAGACCGATGTGGCGGATCAGGGTGTGCGGCAGATCCCCATCACCTGGCGTTTGCTCGTTCGGCGCGCCTTCCACACTCAACTGGCGGCCGGGTACGGGGTGAAGGATTTCCTTTATTCGGCCAGTGGAAAGCGCAAGCGGGATTTCTATGTGTTGCGAAAAACGTAGATAGCAGTATTTTGCGATATATTGACAAAAAGAGTTATTAATTAAGAATCATTATTGATTATACCGGCACAGGCGAGTATAATAGTTATTGTACAGCTGAATGAAAAGCACACCCCAGGCCCTGCAGACTCTCAGGGATCGGGGATTGCGGCGTACGCCGCAGCGGATCGCCGTGCTGTGCTTTCTTTATGAGAATCCAAATCATCCCTCTGCGGAGGAGATTTATCAGGCCGCACGAGCCCGGATTCCGGTGCTGTCGTTGGCGACCGTCTACAACATTTTAAAGGTGTTGACAGCGGCAGGTGCCATCCAATCAATGAGCTGCGGCGACGGCCGGTTCCGGTACGATGCCCGCATGGATCCGCATGGCCATTTTAATTGTCGGAAATGCGGGAATATTATAGATATGAATGCGGATTTCATTCCCGAAAAAGAAATTGACGGCCACCTCATTCAAAGCTGTCAATTCCAATTCTTCGGAGTGTGTGCCGCATGCCGCCTTCCGGTCCCGGTCTGAGATAATGCCTTAAGGAGGCGGCGAATGTTCGGGTATCCATTTGGAAGGAGTCGTTCATGGCCGAAATCAGCAAACAAATCGAAAACGCAATCATTGGAGCTATCCGCCTGGAAATCAACGGACGCAAGTTTTTCAACCATGCCGCAGAGGTCACCCTGCATGAAAAAGGCAAGAAGATGTTCCGTTTTCTGGCCGAAGAAGAGGTGAAGCACCTGGAAACTTTCAGCCGCCTGTTCAGTGAGATACTTCATAGTGACGATTGGAAGAAGTATGTGCAGGGTCGGGATCTGGAGGGTGAGGCGCCTCTGGTGGAGAAACTGAAGGAACGAATCCGGAGCGGAGAGGGGAAGGGAGATACCGAGGCCCTGAGCATCGGCATGCAGCTGGAGAGAGATGCCATCGAATTCTTCCAGCGCGCCGCCGCCGAATCGGATGATCCGGTGGCGCGTAAGATCTTCAACGACATCGTGGAAGAAGAGAAGTTTCATTACGACCTGCTGCAGGCCCAGCACGATTCCGTCACGAACTCCGGATTCTGGCTGGACGGCGCTGAGTTTCAGATGGATGGGAAGTGGTGATTCTTCTCCTTTAATCGCGGCCATCGACCGCAGACTCCTGAATAGGAGTGCACTGTCCGTCTTGCAGTCCGGGTAGGGATCATGCCATGAGGGGGACAGCGCTGTTTATTTTGTAAAGAATCTTTACAGATGCATTGCTTTGTGGTACACTAGTATAGTCACAAATTCAAGTAATGATTGGATTTACCTCGGGATGCGATTGGTATGAAACTTGCTCTTTCATACACTTCGGATATCTCTATCGAAACTGGATAAACGATGGCCTTACCTCTGCGGATATTATTCCTGCTGCTCTTGACAGCGTCGGGAGCCGTCTCGCCGTTGTCCGAAGACCGGGGAGGTCACGTCGTGGTCCTGACCCATCCCTCCCAAAACATCTTCCGCTTGAAGTCTTTCAGCGATAGCTTCGAAGTCCAGCTCGATCCCATCCATCCCGATGCGACCGTCTTCATTTCGGAACAGCTCTTCGATGGACTGGTGACCCTGGACTCCGGGCTCACGCCGACCCCCGCTTTGGCCGATTATTGGTATAAAGATTATGAGGGGAGATATCATCGATTCATGCTCCGCAGGGGAGTGCGCTTTCATCACGGCGCCGACCTGCCGCCTGAGGACGACAGCGCGGAGTTGACGGCTGCGGATGTCAAATTCTCGATGGAGCGGATTTTAGATCCGCAGAACGAATCTCCCTATGCCGCATTATTTCTGGACCGGGTCGTGGGAGCCAGGGATTTCTATGAGGGACGAGCGGAGGAGGTCAGCGGCTTCGAGGCCGTGGACCGCTACACCTTTGTGATACGGTGGACGAAACCCTATGCCATGGCCCTCTCATTGCTGAGCATGCATTTCTGCAAGATCCTGCCCCGCGACCGGGTGCTGGAGCAGGGGCGGGGCTTTTTTCAAAGGCCATCCGGGACCGGTCCTTTCCGTTTCCGGCATTGGGTCAGGGATAACCGGCTGGACATCGTCGGTGTGCAGATGGAACGGAATCCGGATTATTTCGGCGGTGTCCCCGATCTGGATTACGTGGAGTTCTGCCCCTATTATCGGTTGGAGGATTTTCTGAGCGGCGATGTGCATGCCATACCGGTGGTATCCGAGCGGCTTCTGGAGTCGGAGTTTGAGATCATCAAGGACGGATCGATCCATCCGTTTTTCCTGGGCATGAGCTGCCATCTACCTCCTCTCGACAACCCGGCCGTACGGAGCGCCCTGGCCTTCGGCATCGACAAACCGGAGCTGATCCGAGCCACCTACGAGGCGCGCTTTCATCGCCAGCTGCTCCACAGCTTCATCCCCGCCAAACTCCCCGGCTTTTTCCTTACCGATGATATCAACACCTATGATCCGGAGAGGGCCCGGCTGCGGCTCCAGGAAGCGGGATTTACAGTTGAAGCCTCTTCTGCCCCCTTGACCCTGCTGATGGATTACCCTCCGGACGATTTCAAGCGCAGATTCTACCGTGAACTGAGACGGCAACTGGAGGACTTGGGGATCCGGCTGGAGGATGAGTACTACCGCAGCCCTGAAAGGGCAAAAGATTTCGATCGGCCCTATCTGCTCCTGATCAGCCGGCGGCTGGAATTTCCCGGGCCGGAAGACATCATCCGTCCGCTGTTCGCCTCGGATTCGTCCATGAACCTCATCGGATATGTCAACGACGATCTGGATGGACTGCTGGAGGCGGCGGAATTCGAGAAGAGCTGGAGCGACCGTAATAAACTGTTCTTCCGCATTCAGAAGATCCTGAACAGCGAGATGCCGGCGGTCCCTCTGTTCACCCAGCAGAACCAGGTGGCGGTTCAGCCTTTTGTCCAAGGTATCAAGAATCCGCCGCTGGGCTTCTATTACTTGAAAATGAAGAACATCCGGGTGGTGGAATAAAGCATCGACATGGATTTCAACTTTTCTCTGCGGAGTCGGTTGGCGCTTTGGGTCTTCATCCTGCTCGTCATCCAGGTCGTGCTGGTTCTCTTCGTGATCCAGCGCCAGGAAGTTATCGCCATCGAGGAGGAACAGACCGAGAGAGGCCTGGTCCTCGCGAACAGCATCATTCAGGAAAACCTCGCGCTGCTGGTGCTGTGGGACTACGACGGCCTCAAAGAGAATGTGGAAGCCCGCATCGACGAGAATTTGGTGTATATCATCTTCTATGATCGTTTCAACCGGCCGGCGGTGGGAAACGACGCCATTCTCGCCTTCGATGACATCTATCAATTCACTAATCTGGGGGGTGACCTGCAGTCCCATGAGCCGTATATACACTCCCAGCGCCTGTTGGATGCCCAGCGGGATCCGGTGATGGATGTGCTGGAGTTAGAGGTTCCCATCTTCTATCAGGACGATCCCCGCCGGTGGGGCTCGGTGAAACTGGGGCTTTCGCTCGAAGAAATGCAGGCCGAAGTGGCACGGACGCGGATCCTGCTGCTGCTGATCGGCTTGGTCAGCCTGTTGATCGGGGTGATCGGCGCCACCTGGCTGGCCCGACGCATCACCACCCCGCTCCAGAAGCTGGTGGAGGGGACCGAACACATCAGCCGGGGGGATTTTTCGCTGGAGATCGATATCCATTCCCAGGACGAGATCGGGAACCTGGCCCGCAGCTTCAACGAGATGAGCCGGGAACTCCAGCGCCTGCAGGTCCGCATGGAAGAGGCCAACAAGCGTCTCATCCAGGTAGAAAAGTTGGCTTCCATCGGACACATATCCGCGGGAATCGCCCATGAGATCCGTAATCCCTTGACCTCGGTGAAACTCAATATCCAGAAGCTTTCCGAGAAGGAAAGCCTGGACGAATTCGACCGCACCTATCTGGAGATATCGCAGGAGGGCATCGCCCAGATCGAGAAGTTCATTAAAGAACTCCTCAATTACGCGCGGGTTTCCGAGCTCAACCTGGACGTGTTCTCCGTGGAGCAGATCATCGACGGATCCCTCAAGATGATGGCGGATTCTCTGGCGCTCAAAAACATCATGGTGGAAAAACATTATGCCCCCGGACTGCCTCAGGTCAAGGTGGACGCGGACAAGATCCGCCAGGTGATCCTGAACATCCTGCGCAATTCCTGTGAGGCGGTAAAGGAAGGCGGAACCATTCGGGTCTGCACGGCCCTGACCGAAACCCCCTCCGGCCCGCGGGTCATGACCGAGATCTCGGATAACGGCCGGGGGGTTCCGCGCGGGGACTGGGAAAATGTGTTCGAGCCGTTCTACACCACCAAAGCGAGCGGCATCGGCCTGGGCCTGGCCATCGCCCGTAAGATCATCGAACAGCATGCCGGTATCATCCGGGTAAAATCCCAAGCGGGTAAAGGATCCTGCTTCGAGATCCTGCTCCCCTTTGAAGGTAAAGCATGAATTCCATCCTGATCGTCGACGACGACCCCCTGATCCTGAAGACCCTCTCCACCCACTTCAGCAAGAGCGGCTTCGATGTCAAAACGGCCGCAGACGGGCGGGAGGGACTGCAGAAGTATGCCGAGGAGCTGCCTGATTTCGTGATACTCGATATACGCCTGCCCGACGTGGACGGCCTGGAGGCCCTGAAGCGTATGCGCGAGATCAATCCCAAGGCCTTGGTCATCATCATAACCGCCTACGACGACATGAAGACGACCGTCGAGGCCATCAAATCCGGGGCCTTCGAGTATCTCGTGAAACCCCTGGATTTTATGGAGCTGGACTTGACCATCGGCAAGGCGTTTCAGGTGAGCAAGCTGGAGGACAAACTCAGCTATCTGGTGGAGGAGAAACAGAAGGAGTACACCATCGACAACATCATCGGCCGCTCGCCGCAGATGCGGGACGTTTTCAAACTGATCGGCTCGGTGGTGAACAACCGGGCCAACATCCTCATCCAAGGGGAAAGCGGGACCGGAAAGGAGCTGTGCGCCAAGGCCATCCACTACAACAGCACCAACCGGGACGAGCCCTTTATCGTGATCAACTGCTCGGCCATCCAGGATACCCTGTTGGAGAGCGAGCTGTTCGGGCATGTCAAAGGGGCGTTCACCGATGCGGTGCAGGAAACCAAGGGGAAATTCGAGATCGCCGGCAAGGGCACCCTGTTCCTGGACGAGATCGGCGACGTGTCTCCCAATCTCCAATCCAAATTGCTGCGGGTGATAGAGAGCCGGGATTTCATGAAGGTGGGGGGTGAAAAGGTCCTCAAGACCGAGGCCCGCATCATCGCCGCTACCAACAAGAGCCTGAAACAGCTCATCGATCAGGGGCGCTTCCGGGAGGACCTGTACTGGCGCCTCAAGGTGGTGGAGATCAACCTTCCACCCCTGCGTGAACGTAAGGAGGACATCCCTGAGCTGGTGGGATATCTGCTGGAAAAGATCAACCGGGAGCTTCGTAAGAATGTGCGCAAGATCCCGGATCATGTCATGAAAAAGTTGGTGCAGTGGCCTTGGAAAGGCAATGTGCGCGAACTGGAAAACGCCCTCACCCATGCCGTCATCCTGGCCAAGGGGGATATCGTGCTGGAGGAGAACCTCCCCCTGGACGCCGGAGAAAAGCAGCTCTATCCGCAAAAGCTGGTGCCACTCAAAGAAGTGGAAAGAAACTACATCCAGCACGTCCTCGAGGCCACCAAAGGATCCAAGACCCAGGCCAGCCAGCTCCTGGGGATCAGCCGTCCCACGCTGGATAAGAAGATCAGAGATTACCAGCTGGACGTCTAGCCGGTATGTAAAGCCCCTTTACTCTATGTAAACATATTTTCTTAGTAATTTGATCTAATTTTGTAAGATTTCCGGCCGCCCCCCAAGCGAACCGAGGGGGAAATATGGCACGAATCTTGCTGCATTAATGACACAACGACAAGGGTAGAGTGAAATCATGTCTGTAAAAAAAGTACTCATCGTCGAAGATGAGCCCACTATCCGTAAGACCTTCACCGCACTCCTACAGGACCGGTATCGCGTGGCTGCCGTCGCATCTCCCCAGGAAGCATTGCAGCGGTTCAGGAAATCTAAGATCGATCTGATCATTACCGACCTCCGTATGGAGGATATGAACGGGCTAGAGCTGATCGCGCGCTTTCGTGCCGCTGGCTACGAGGGCGACGTCATCCTCATCTCCGGATATCCCGAGGATGTGGATACACAGGAGCTGCTCGATCTGTCGATCGGGTATTTTTTCTCCAAGCCTCTGGATCTTAAGGAGTTGATGGACGCCATCGAGTATGTGCTCGATACCCAGCTTTGGCATGAAAAACGTATAGCCAGCATATAGCTTCCGACGGCCTTTCCGCCGTGCGGGAGGAAAGGATGAAACCGCAATGAATCCGGTGCGAAATCCGACCTTCAATGGAAGCGAATCAGGCGAACCTTTCGCGTTCCGAACCCCGACCGCCCCGGAACAGCATCCCACATCACCCGATCCAATTCCCGAGTTCTTGATCGACCAGGAACAGGGATGCGCCTACGATCTGCTGTTGGAGCGATTGGAGAAGCGGCTGCTGGTGAAAGTCCTGTCTAAAAACCGCGGCGATCGGAAAAAAACGGCCGAGTATCTAGGCGTGGAGTACTCCGATCTGTTGAAAAAGCTGGCGAAGCACAGGCTCAGTGTGGACGTGGATCCCCGCTAGGTCCTTTTTCTCATCCCGTCGTCTTCATTTGCGCGTCCTCTTTTATTTCATATTAAGCGTCGGCCTAGGCGCACTTTCCTGATTCTGATATCATAGGGTGATTTTCAGGCGAGGTCCAGATGACGAGCAATACCAAACATGTGCTTTTTCGGGCCCTGATTCTGCTCTGGGGGGGGCTCTGGTTGTCTCCTGTATCGGATGGGTTTATTCAAATGGTGGAGAAGGGGACAGAGCAGATGCCGGCGAAGGAGGCCGGAGCACAGACTCAGGAAGAGGCGGTTGTCGAGCCGGGCACAGCGGACGAGAGCTGGATGGGGATTTATATAAACGGCCTTAAGGTCGGATACAGCCGGACTTATGAGACGAAAGTGCTTCGGGAGGGAAAAGAGCTGGTCCGGTTCTTCTCCGAGTCCCGGATTCGGATGTCTCGGCTGGGAGGAGACCCTATCGAGCTGACTACGGTTCAGGAATCTTGGCTGGATGAGGATCAGCGGCCCCTGGAGACGATGATTCGCACCAAAATGTCGGAAACCGAGACCGTCATCACGGCTCGGGTGACGACCGATACGGTGGTGTTTTCCATGGGGAATAAAGTCGTCAAGGAGCTTCCGGTGCGGGAAAGATTTTACATCGATGTGCCGCTCGATGATATCCTGGCCGAGGAGGGGCTTAAGGCCGGGGCAAGCTACACCTTCAAGCTGCTGGACCCGGTGGCGTACGCCCTTTCCGAATGTCGGTTTTTCATCCGGGGCGAGGAAGACATCCTGATCCTGGGGGAGAAGAAGAAACTCTGGCATGTCAGCACCGAGGTGGATTCCCTGATCCCCATGGTGCTGGAGGAATGGATGGATGGTGAGGGAGTGGTTTACAAAACGGTCACCAACGCCGGATTTTTGACCACCGTGGCCCTGCGCATGGACCGCGAAAAGGCGCTGGAGGCTTCGACCGATAACTTCGATATCGCCTTTTCTTCCCTCATACCTTCCAATGTAATTCTGCCGGATCCCCAGCAGATCCGGCGCATGCAATTTAAGCTCAGCGGGCCGGATATGGGGAGACTGCTGGATCTTCCCTGGGATGGCGGACGGCAGAGGATGGTGGAAGAAGGACCCGACTATATCATCGTGGAAACGACCGCCAGAATCTTCCGTGAGGATGAGTCTCCACAGCTTCCGCTTCCGGAGCACAAGGAACACGCGGCCCTGGCCGCAACGGTATTCTGTCAATCCGATGATACCGATATCCGCAGCCAGGCGCAGGAGATCGTCGGCGAGGAGAGAAACGCCTGGCGGGCCGCCAAACGGATCGCCGAATGGATCAGCCGGGAGATGACGCCCAATTATGATGTGGGCTTTGCCTCCGCCCGCGAGATCATGCAGAACCGGGAAGGCGACTGCAGCGAGCACTCGGTGCTTTTTGTGGCGCTGTGCCGGGCGGTCGGGATTCCCGCCCGCGCCGCCGTGGGGCTCATGTACGGCGACGGGATCTTCGCCTACCACATGTGGCCCGAGGTGTTCGTCGGTGAGTGGGTGTCGCTGGATCCCAAGTGGCTTGCCCGCGATCCCGCCACCCAGGAATATTTTACGGATGCCTCTCACATTAAATTCGGACACAGCAACCTGGATGCCGATATATTCCAGGAAATGGCGACGGCGATCTCCGAAATCATCGGAAAACTGAAGCTGGAAGTTCTCGACCCGCCCCCCCCCCCCCCCCCCCCCCCCCCCCCCCC
>Ga0180437_10001482_pt1 | contig 40164 bp, 62 predicted proteins | sample SS_ome_4_FD_132410 | JGI IMG/M metagenome (GOLD analysis project Ga0180437, IMG submission 132410) | Hypersaline lake sediment archaeal communities from the Salton Sea, California, USA - SS_3_D_1 metaG | ecosystem: Environmental > Aquatic > Non-marine Saline and Alkaline > Hypersaline >...
ACTATTTTTGTATCTCTTTTAGGAGAATAAACATTGGAGGCATCGTTGATATAAGTGCGCAGCATGATCCCCGTGTCACCGGCAGAACCGGATCCTACCTGTTGACAGGTCACAAAGGCACGATATTCCCCGATCCAATCGCCCAGCTTATCTGTACCTGTAAAAATGGCGCGCTTGACTAATGTTTCCTCGGTGGAAAAGGAAACTGCGCAATGATAGCCCCCAGGGGCTTCAACATCGGCTACGCTGGAACTATCATCCCCATAGGTTATTGCCCAGCCCGAAGGATTGTCCTGATTTCCTGCATTCAGATGGGATGTAAACGTGCCGGGGTCATTTTTAGCACCAATAACAATTCGTGAAAGGGAAGAAAAGCCCTCGTTTTCATCACCCCCTGCTGGCGTATACATTCGTATACATACATAAGGCCAAGTATCTCCCTCGATAAGCGTTGAGGGAATTTGTACTTCGGGGGTACGTTGAGCATAATCATCTTGTGAAGCTGAAGCAACAGGAATAGTACCCCACGAAGGAGAAGCGGCCTGTTCTGAGATTATTAGCCACCAAGCATTGACTGAATTCCAGGTATCTTGTATCCAATCTGATGGCGGATTTACGCAAATTACTATATCTTCGTCATTCTGTTCTAAACAAGCCTCCAAGTCTGGGCCAGGATAACAAGTATAATCAGTTCCAAGGGTTAAAGCCGCGGTCGTTCCTACACCATCTGAGTAATAAAGTGCCAGCGTCCCCGAATGGTTTATGCCTGCCGTAGAAAGTTTTGGAAGGACAAATATTTTGAACGGTCCCGCAGTAGAACCTATCCACAAACCATCGTTCTGAGCCACAGAAGGAAATATATTCCATGAATTAGTTCCATGAAGATTGCTTCCCCAGGGAGAGCCCGATTTCATATATAAATGAGTAATATTGCTGTCATCCCTAAAATTGGAAACATGCACCATTGTAGGACTTGCTGGTCCATCCGTGGGATCAAGTGTCAGCGCAGAGCCAAGAGTCCCTGGAGCACCCGAGCGCCAGATACCGCGGGCAATATTCACGCCTTGCGTTTCAATCCAATTCTGTGTCTCAAAGGGTAAGTTAAAGAAATCGGGGTTGCTAACCTCAGGGCTTTCATAAACTTTGGCATATCGAGTGCCGGTTTCATTGGTTGTTTGCTGGGTAATATAGACTGGATTATATTGTTCGGGATGTTTTCTATGCAGATAGGCTTGTTTCAATAATTTAATAAGCGCTCGAGTCTGTGTGGCAAGATTATCATGACTGGAGCCCATAACAATTAAGTCATAATGTTCAACAAAGAGTTCATCTTCGATGCTCTGTGCAGCATAATATTGATGAGGAGTAAATGACGACTGACCAAATCCGCCCTTGGTTGCAATTATGCCAGGGGAAGAACTGTCAATAAGATCGACCGTATCTGACCCATTCGTGATATTAAACGTTCTCGCCATTAAACTAATCGCTCCAGCATACTCTTAAAAGTTCTCATATCGAGAGTGTTATTGATATTCACAGTCATACCTTTGAAAGGCTGATTGTAATTATTTGTTTCACCTTGGGGGGTGATTTTTACATGTTCCCCAGAACTCGCCAGAATTGGAAATGTATCGTTGGGATAACCCGGGGGAACAATCATATCCAATCCATATTGCCCGCCAATCCCATCTTCAAATAAAAAGTGTCGATATTGGCTTCCTGTTCCAACTCGCATATTAATAATGAGTTCTGTTGTAAGGGTTTGCCCATCCATTTCGAGGAGTTTGGTTTTTGCATCTTCAATAGGAATATCGAGGGCGTCTGAAATGTTTTCAGACGCTTGCCAAAGATCAAGATTATTCATGTCAATTTGGAGATTTTGCCATTGCGTATAAACTTCGGCATACATCGCTTCAGCTTCGGGAGCTGTGATTTTTCCAGCTTCTAACGCTGCCGTGATAGCCTGTTCTGCGCCCATGAGTTCCCCGCCACCTGCTGCAAGTAATTCAAGGTCCTCCATTCTTCTTTCAAGGACAGAGCCTAGTCCGGTATCTACTTTGTCAAAAAAGCTTGTTGCTGCATCTCTGGCCCTGTAATAACTACGTTTGATTTCCTCGTTTTCTCCAGCGAGCTCCTTGCCCGCCTCGATTTCTTCTTGCTCCGCACTAGCAATTTCCTTATGAACAACGATGTGTAGTTCTTTCTCAAATCGAATAGCTTCCGCTATTGCTGCCCATTCCCGCAACTCAGCATAATTTTTGGCTATCTTCCTACCAGCCTCATCATAAAAGCCACCAAAAAGACCTGCCGTTAAATTATGTTCCTCCATTGTCCGAATAGATTCATTAATTGCGCCTGTACCATTCATTATTCTGTCAGCAAATTTTGGAAACGTTCTGGCAATGAGAATGGTCAGGCTGTCTTGTAACTCATCTAAATTTTTGTTAAATTGTTCGTATTTAGTCGCCAAATCCTCGACAAGTTCACCCGTATCGGTAAGCAAGGGTTGCGCATCCTGAATGGTCTGATTGAAAAGGATCTGCTTTTTCTCGGCGTCAGTCAATTTGTCAGCCGTTGTGCCCATTTTTCGGGCATAATTATCGAATATTTTCCCGCCCGCGGTCAGGATGCCAAGATTGTCCAGAATGAGAGGCGACATTCTACCAATGCCAGTTGTCAGGTCATTGATAGATTGCAGAGGACCAAGCCCCATCGCACGACCGAGGGCAATAGATGATTTCGTTAGTTTGTCAAATTCCGCTGGGGTTTTAGCAACACCGAGGCGCAGGGCTCTATTCGCGACAAGGATGGCATCGGATCGGCTGATGGTTTGATGGGATGCGGTCTGAATAGAGTCTATAATGTCATCCATTGATTGACCGAAAGAATCGGCCAGGGTTTCACCAGTCGCTTCAAGACGAAGTAACTGAGCCCCTTCCTCGCCAAAATCAAATGCTTTTTTCGCTGTTAATGCCGCAGCTCCGAGGGCTGCAAAGGTGGCAATACCAACCTTTTTGAGATTTTTTAAATCACCCGTAGTTTGTTTTGCTGCATCTCCTGATTTTCTTGATCTCAGGATAAGTTCCAGCGTGTCTCTAGCGCCCATAATCTACCTAGTGTTTATACTTCTGAAATGTCGGATGTTGTCTCCGAAAGTTCGCCAATCTAGCTTCCCAATCATCCTTTTCCTTTTGTAGAGTAGGAAGCCCCATTTCTAATGATTCAAAACTTGCAAGCCATTCGTCCGTAATTTCATCTACCTCCCAAGGCCAGATAGCAAATCCGCCCATTAATCGATTAATCCGCTGTGCCTGGATTATTCTTGATAGTTGTGGATGTCGAGTTGCGCCACTCTGAGAGAGTACGAGCAGCGCGTCTGTCAGTTTTTTCTTATTCGCTCCTGTTGCCTTTTAAGTAAGTCAAAGGTTCCTGTAATGACGAATTCCCAGAGGCCTATATCATGCTCGATACATTGCTGATTGAGTTCCCGCACTTCCTCAGGGGGCCATTCATGTCCGTCCTTTTGGCTCCATATTTTCGAGTACCATTCAAATAATCTCTGATTGGCTTCTTCGTTTTTTTCAATCAGGCCATCCCCTTCGTAATTTCTCATTTCAAGGATTGCCTTACGTGCTTCGTCGTATTCTTCCCGCACCGAATAGGGGGGATTGACCCACACGTAGATAATGGATCCTTCCTGACCGCCATAGGCTTCCTCATAGTCTGCAAGATCCAGCGGCTTCACGACTTTCTTTATTTTGAACTTCATAACCCCTCGCTTTCTTTTAGATTGCGTCAACGTTTGTCGTCACCGTCAAAGCTAACTTTTTCGCGCCAGTTGCATCATATTCAGGAACCAGGATCGCACGATGTAAGTTGTTTCCATTGACCTGTTCGGCCATAGGCTGAACGTCATCCCAGGTTCCGCCAAGATCCAGAACCATAGAGTGAGGGTCACCCGTTCCGATCTGTGGGCCTGTAATGGTCAATCGAACAACCTGCAAGGCTTGGCTTCGGAAAGTGTCATATATACCATCTGCACTAGAATTTCCTTCCAATGTGAAATTGGCAATAAACCCGATGACATCCTCGCCATGAGAGTCGAAATATTGATATGCGCTACCAAAGAATTTTGGATGAACGCCAGTCAATAATTCAATATCAAATGCTCGAAGTGTATTGGTCAAAGGCGTACCGCCAACTCCCGCCCAGGTTGTATCAACGGCAATAGTCGCCAGCTTTGCATTCATGAAATTTACAGTCGGAGCAGTAAGAGCAGCCGTAAAATCTGTTGGCGTCCATTGACGTGCAAAGAATCCACCTTCAACCACAACGGGGGATTCATCCATTCCCTGCGCAACCACACCAGAGATGCGAATGCGCTCAAACATTAGATACTCAGCTTCATAAGCCTGAACGTTATCTCCACGCTCGAACGTTATGCTGTCATGACTATTGGTTGCCGTTTCGCTTGGGGTAAAGGTCCAAAGATAATCATTCTGGTCAGTAGTTTGCTCGGCTGGCGAAACCCCGCCTTTAATCCCACAGGAAAAGATCACCGGCAATACCTGGAAATAGCCGTAAGGAAAGCGCATCGTGTCGCTTACAAGATATTGATAGAAATAGCTTTCTGCCGATTCTGTCTTTACCCCGATATTGGCCCTTGGTCTTGCTGGTTTGCGATCAGGCAATAGCGGCGACATCTCCAGTCCATAGAACATCGTATCCGCCGCCACCGCTGAACCTGGCGTCCCTTCTACACCGAATTGAAACTTAGAAAGTGCTTCGTCACCCATGAATTACTCCTTTTCTACCTTTGACTTTTTCTCTTCTACCTTCACATAATTCCCGTTCTTCAAGGCAGCTTTCAGAACTTCCTCCATGCCAAGAACTTTTACATCCTCATCCGATACCTCATGGGGAAGTCCTGGAATACCTCTGCCATTACCAACAAATTTATATTTCATAAATCCTCCTAGGCCGCGGGCGAATAATCGCCCGAGACATTTTCTTTTACGGTCCAATGCACAATAAGCCCAAGATGTTCGGCCTCAGAGCCAAAGATTAATTTCACAGGCCCTTCAATGGATGGACTATCTTCCTGACTCAATAGAAAATGTGCTACTTTCGAGTTAAGCTGCATGGACCCCGCCGCTGCATTTCGTATCAGCGCAAACCAGCGCATGATATAGGGATAGTGCTGTTTTCCCACATCCGGCACTAAATGGAACTCTGAAACGCCCCTCCAGGTATCAATAAGCGGTCCCCCGCTGCTGTACTCATTTCGTACATCCGCTGTGTAGGTTAGGACACATGGAAAGTCGGAAATCGCCTCAGGGAACTCGCCTTTCTTGAATACATAGAAAGCCCGTAAGTTCCCGCCTTTGGGATCCTCGATCGCCTTCCACACATCCACAATTTCGTCAATCCAATTTTCAACCGCCACCAGCTAAATCCTTTGTAATCTGTTTAAGCGCATTCTTGAAATATCTCTGTACCCAACTTTTCGATCTTTGAAAGGCTCGCTTGAGGAAAAACTTGCCCGGCATTTTTCGATGCTTTAATCTTTGCCCAATGCGATAAGCCACACCTCGAACTTTGGATGGAGGTACTTTCAGAACAATATGAACCCAACGGTCCAGAGCACCGGGGGGAGGTGCTTTCCCTGGTTTACGCCCAAATTCCTGAACGGATGGATAAACATGGCTCATCGTGGATCCCACCTTGCCCACAACAGAACCGGGTTGTCCTGTGACTTTGCTCGCCATTGAATTTCGCAGCCTGCCACTCACGCCCACGGGAGCACCTACAGGCGGGGGCTTCTTCACTTCTCGCTCAATATGCAGAACCGCTTTTTTCATGGCTTCTCGCAAGCGTCTGTCTGCGATCTTGTCATATCGCGAAAGTCTTTCAACCGCTTCATCCAAGCCTTTAATCTCAACCTCATACGTGATCATAATCTTGGGATCCTGTAGACTCGTTTGATGCGGTCGATGACTTCTTTGGGAAATTCCTGATGATAGAAAACTTCACCAAGTTCCACGTTTGCCGTTTTCCCTGCAAATCCGGTCTGTGCTTTCTTTTCCATCAGAACCGCCATCTGGCGACATAAATAATTCACATCATAGGGGGCGATATAACGACTAATGTCCTTATCGTTATCGTGTGCCGCCGCTGTTGTGCCATTAATGCCCCGTTTAACCGTGAAGGTGCGATAGACATAAACATCAACGCTGGTGTTATGAGTTGTTTTGCTTGTATTGTGATAGCCTCTGGAAACCAACAAGGTATTCGTGCTTATGTCAAGGACTTTCATTTGCTCGAAGTTGATTTTGATGATTTCCCCGACGTTTACTTGTGTCCCATCATTAACGTCAATTTCAACTTCAGAAGCGTCCACAGCTTCAGCGGTATTAGCGATTGAATCTGTGAGTGCACCATAATCTTCAACCAGCATTTGTTCACTATCAAGAAGAATGACCATGCCAGGGGACAGACAGGAACCATCATCTACGGCCAGGGCTGTTTTAGTAGACGTGAAACTGGCATCATTGAGATCCGTTCCCACGTCAATACTTTCATCATAAAGCCCCCATGTCCCATTGACCGTGACACAATCCAGTTCAGGCGTCCAAACAGTGATCCCTGTAGCATCGGGATCAATAGCAATACGTGAATAAGGGCCATTTTCCCAGAGTTTATTTCGTGGATAGAGTAGAAAATCGGTACTTTCTAAGGTGTCCCCATCGTCTGTGACTGTAGGAGTGCTAGATAAAAGGGAATGAATAGGAAGGCTGATCTTTCCGTTTCCATCATATCGCCTGGTTGCTGACACAGGGATGAAATGTCCCAGACGCTTATCGATCCAATCCGAAGCGGATCGTATGCGCTCCAGGGCTCGAGTGACATCCTTCACCCCTTCATCCTGACCAAGATCATGTTCAAGTTCTTCAAGAGAGCAGTACAATCTATCCACTTGCCTTCTTCCTTGGGCGTCCTCTCGGGCGCCCTACTGATTTTTTCCTTGGGGGCGATTTCACGGCTTTGTCCTGTGGGGGTTCTTCGATTTCTTTGACCTCAATAAATTCTTCAAAACACAGAGGGGCATCGTTCATCAGCCATTGAGCCATTTTGTCATTCACTTCAATAACATCGCCCTTCTTAAAGCGCCCCATGTTGCTTACATACTGATCAAGCAGCTTCAATTTCTTCATGTTTTTCTCTTTTCAAAATCTCTACACCAATGTTATGTCTGTCACAGACCACGAGCCCATTCGTTTCAATCCATTGAGCATACGCTTCTGAATGATCAAAGTGCATAGGATAAATCTCTTGCTGGCCAAAGTTGTTCCTGAAATAGAACTTTCCATCAGGCTTCAGCAGTCCCAGCATGGCGTCCATTGTGCTTTCAAATTCGTCGGGGTGAATATGTTCGAGGGTATCAATGGCAATGATCCAGTCATAAACCGGGTAAGCCTGACTTTCCCTGAGATCTCCAAAGTTCCATATTGAAACGCTACTTTCGTCTCTATATCGCCAGACAAGGAAATCTCTTAGAGCCCCGGGCAACTCAAAAACTACAACTCTATTCCTGCCCTTTAAGACTTCCACTTCTCCGCCAATACCACCTCCAACTACTAAAACAGTCTTGCTAAAAATATCGCCTAGGGGGGCAATGGCTTTTTGGTAAAGTGGCATGTTATTCCATCCGAGGAGGTCATAGAAATAACCGCTGTCCTCCGCACCATAGAATTTCTTAAGCTCATTTGCACTTTGGGGATTGCCATGACGCTCCAGACCTTCCCGTACATTGGCAGAACCCCGCATAGCATGGGCGATAACTGTTTCCGGATCTTCATTAAGAAATTCAGCGACCAAATTCACGCGCCCATAGGCTTCTTTCCAGAGATCGGCAACACCTGAGAGTTGGATATATTCCTGATAACTTTCCCAGCCGGTCGTTACCCTTGAGATATGACCGGCTTTCACTTTCGTTGTAGATCCAATCCTGAAGCCGTGATCTGTCGCATCAAAGCAAAAGGCTGAATCCTCGCTAATCTTTTTATGTCTCGGATACCAGAAGAAATCGAATTCTTCCAGAGGAATTTCGGGGTGTTCTTCCAGCATCTTTTCAAAAACTTCGCGCCGGATCAAAACGCTATGTAATCCGGCAAGCGCCGTTTCTTCGGTATGGTTATCCTTCCATACAAGACATTGCATCAGATCGCCCAATGCGCTTCGCTTGAACCAAATCGCCTCTGGGGGCCAACCCCGCCGGGGATAGAATGCCTGAAATATGTCAAACTCCCATCCATCTTCGATGCTTCTCAGTTCTTCAACGAACTGGTATCCACCATCCCAATCGCTATCAAGAAAGCAGATACTATCGAGATCCGTTCTCAGGAATTTACGAACCAATTCATTCGCTGAAATATGGGCGGGGTGATCTTTCTCTATAGCAAATGCATCACCAGGGCGAAGCCCTTTGGCAATCAGATGCGACCATGCTGTTACAAACTGGTTCTCGACCATTTTTTCTAATCGAGTACCTACCAGAACACTTCCCCACTCTTTTTTCATATACCCTCTCTCTGACCAGGAGAGGGGAGAGAGTCACCCTCTCCTGGCCGGTCCGCGGTGGTCCGGTTAGTTAGGATCCAGCTGAACAAACAGAATGGCTGTAATGTCATTCGAGTTTGTTGGAGCAAAATCGGTAGTTGATGTATATGAAATTCCCAAACCCTCGCCTGCACTAAAAGTCAATATGCCTGGTCGGATCGATGCGTAGGATTGCTGAGTGGCGGTTGTGCTCAGCACAGGGGCAGGATAACCACTCTGTGCAAATTCCGTCCCATCTTTATGAGCTCGGAATGTTCCAGAGTCAGTAGTCACTTCTGCCGAAGCCTGAACACTGATACCAACAACACTTCCCGATTTAGGTGCAACAAAAAGCGTATTGACATAAGTAGCATCGCTACAGGTCAGATCGGTATTGGTTTGATTAGTTACTGCATTTGCAACGCCGAAAGGAATTCCAAAAATCGCTCCATACTTTCCGGCATTAAATTCGTCTCCCATGATTTATTTCTCCTTTTTATGCGTAGGCGATTCCATGAATGCCAGCTGTATGTTTATCACTTCTTGCAGATGATTTGCCGTTATCACGACAACCCACAGCAATGCGTAAGCTTGCAACCATGACAAAGATCCGCTTGCGGATGTCCCGCTCCATCTCGATCAAGAGCTGGCGCCGGAAGCCGACACTCCACATTGGTCGACTGACCAATGCAATTTGTCCTTCGTCATTGCTTGCAGCCGTTTTGCAGACTTTCCCGTCATCCTCTGCCAGGGCAATGGCCTCGGTCACGATCAGGGGGATACCATCCATCTTCGCAAGCTCACCCGTTAGGATGGTCGCGCCTGGACCGTACTTATCCAGTGTTCGGACATTGGTCAAACCCATAAGAGAAATCAGATATGTTTTCACATTCGTGAAAGCAGCCACATCGGAAACGCTAGCGGCGTATTTGCCCATGCGAGCAACACCGGCGCGCCACTCCGCATCATCTAATGTGGAATTGATGTCTGTGGATTGACCCGTTTGATCGACCAGATAATAGTGACGAATCCCATCCTGCCCAGCAGATAGATAATAGGCATCCGTGGCAGGGGTATCATCGTCAAGATTGATATTCCCCGTGGCAGTTGCAGTGCTATCGGCATTCATCACGAACTTGTCCATGATTTCAGCACCCGAACGCACAATTTCACCCCGAATCGTTGGCATGACGGCAAGTAAAGCATCCTCATCCAGGTCATAGTTCCAGTTGATCTCTGAAATGAGTTCTGTTGCTGTCAGCGTTGATTTGAAGGTGGTTGGATCAGATGCAGCCGTGGCCTCACCAGCAGTTGCCTTTCTCCAGGTTGCCGTTCCCCAGGCGGGGATGTCAAAGGGATTGGTTGGCATGGGAATAACGCCCAGGGTTGATACAACCTTGTTTGCCAGGAAGAAATCCTGCCAGAGTTCGGCTGCCATTCCTGTCGGAACCCATTCATCGCCAGATCCCGCGGTAGTGGCATCAAGTAATTTGGTCATCTCTGGGCTTTCCGTCCGCACAAAATTGGGGAATTGTTCCCTCATTTTGCGAAGCTGGAAACCAGCCCAAAGTACATCTGATTCCTTCATGCCTTTGAAACGCCCATTTTCGATGCGCCCAAGGGTTCGTTCTTTGAAACCCTCAGGTCCAACCCATTCGCCTTTGCGCTGGGGGCGTTTTTCTTCCGCCTCTTCCAGCTTGGCGGTGACTTGTGCATCGACCAACTCAGTGATCTTTTCCTCCATAGGTTCAAGATCAATATTGGTTGGGCGGTCTGCATATTCCCTAACGGTTTCCTGAATATCTGATAGTTCAGATTTCAGTTCGTCAAGGGTTTCTCGTAGTGTGCTCATTAAGTACCTCCACAATTTCAAAAAGTATTTCGTTAACGTCATCCGCAAAAGCATCTATTTCGTCATCCGTGAGTTTTTCGTCAATACTAATGATTGGATCAACTTCGATTTCAGTCTCTTGCTCTATATCGAGTTCTTTAGGTTCTGACTCGTTATATGCTTCAAAAATTTCTTTTTGCTCATTACGTAGATAGGGGTTATCCATATCAAAAATTTCGTTTTCAACTTCCTTGATCGCCAATCTCAAAGCATCTTGATTGGCAGGAACGGGGACAATAGAGAACTCCAAAAGCTCCCAGCTATTGAACAGATAGCCATAGTCAAGGAATTCCCCATCTTCATCTTTTCTTTTTTCATATTCCAGGGGATTGAAACCAACAGAGGTTGCATTGAGGAAACCACCAGCCCATAATCTGTGAGCAATATCGGCCTTGGGATTATCGCCCTTGGGAGTAAATTGAAATCGAGCCCTTACGCCCTTTTCCGGAACGGCTTCAACTTCAAGCGTCTTACCTACAACCGCCTCAACATCACGATAATTGTGGCCAAAAAGAACAACGGGATTCTTGCGATAATTATCAAGAATCGCACCCTCGGCCTTGATAATATCGTTATCCCTGTCCACCGCTTCGGTAGAAATCCAGGCTTCATAGATACCAGCATCAGCATCAATCGTCTTTTTTTCTACCTCAAATGTTTTGTAAACCTTCTCCACTTCATACCTCCAACAAAAAATCCCGGAACGAGCTTAGTGCTCGCCCCGGGATCATTCCCTCGGTCAGGCGTTCTAATTTATTCAGTTGTTACTTAGTATATATACTATTTTCTCCGAAATTTCAACTATTCCATTACCACAGGTCCCAACGTGCACAGGCAATTGATGATATTCCCTGGACTTCCTTGTGGGTCGCCCGGATATTGTAACAGTTCGCCGCCCACGTCAAAGGATTCTCTCAGGCCTCTTTGTTGCCCATGTGCAGTTGCATGTTCATCACGTGTTCGGCCAGGGATTAATGCAGAGATCCATTCCCGAGCCCGAACGACTTCAGATTGCGCCCAGGCTTCAGTAGCCCCAAGATTAGAAGCTGCTGTAATGGTAGTCCTTGCGATCCGTTCCGTTTGCCAATCGGTTTTCAGACCTCCATAGTATGCGCTCAATCGCTCCATGATTTGCGGAACGCTTTCGCCTTCCAGTTCCGCCTCCTCGAATATACCCACAAGATCCAGCCATACTCTATTCTGTGTTTTCTGGGCGGTGTGCTGCAAGATCCCGCGGTATGCACTGATGACTTCGGGGCGCTCAATCCCGAAGGCAATTTCTAGGCCAAGCGCCTCAACTTCCGCCGATCCAGCAGCATCCACCGCACCAGCGACAAGAGACAAAAAAGCCGAAATGAAAGCCTGTACCTCATTGGTTAGATTGAATAATTCACTTACAGGCGGGATCCTGCCCTCTTCGTCCAATTTCATTACAGGAATTTTATCGATCCATTTGCCACGTCCAAAGGCTCGGTTATCTCTAAGTCCTCGTGTAACTTCATTTTGTTGTCGCTGCCAGAATTTCTTAAGCTCCCGCTGCATTCGGGAAACAAAGGGATCGGTCAGAGCGTTTCGCCTTTTCAGGAGTGCCTTATGTTCATCGCTATCGAACAGGGGAGCGCCCATGCCATAATGCCAATCTTTCTGATCCGTTGTTTCAGCAATCTTGAAACTTTGCTGCATACTCCGCCCGTTCGTGTCTGGTGGATTTCCCATAACAGGAACCATATTCAGGGGCAGGTATCCAATATCACCGCCCATGATCTCGGGAAGCCCCAGCCCAAGCCACTGATTGATAACATTGACCGGATAGCCTTTATTGGCAAGTTTTTCTAACTGTTCGATTTTCTCCGATTTATCTTCCTGGAGTTGAGGGATGGCTGTAAGATCTGTTTCAACTCGTTGCCCCGCATCAATATGATTGTATCTTTTGGCCCAGGCTGTAATAACTCGATCTCGGAAACGAACCATCGGAGTGATAGTCAACGTCCAAAGAACTCGATCCGCCGTATCGAAGTTTTCATAGGTATTTCGACCATAACCCATGATCTCATCGGGAACCCCAAATATCGCCCCGATCTCATCCCTGGCAAGTTTGCGCTGTTCTAACCATTCAAGGTCTTTGGGAGCCCAATTCAGGGGCTTGACATCGGTGATACCTTTTTCAAGAATGATGGGCATGTGTAGGCCTTCGCCCCCCCTGAAATTGCTCAGATATTCCTCGTATTCTTCTCGTTCTGTTTTTGTCAAACCTTCAGGGGCAATCAGGGCATAATCGGGTCTTGCCTGGTTCTTGAAAAACAAGCGCGACCATGCTTGGGAAAGTTGGTCGATATTGATTCCCATTCTTACAGCTGCGATAGGGGCCAATCCTCGCCATACATTTTGTGGGTTATAAAATTTATAGTGGATAAATTCATCAGGTTTCAGGATATAGGGCTCATCATCATTGTTGTCAATTTTGTATTCAACAACTTCTCGGTACAATTTTTTATTTTTATTTTTGCGAATATAGACCATCCAGGATTGGCGGGGCCAGAACTCCATGAGTTCAGCACCATTATTTCGCACAGCTTCAATTCCCCATTCCCCGCTAAGCATTTGATCAACAACCCACTCCTCCCAGAAGTCGGCTGAACTCATAGATGGATTGGGGGACTGTAATAATTGGCTAAAAGGGTGTTCATCTAATGGGTCAAGATCCTGGCCGCTACCCTGAACAACGCGAAGATATAGAGGGGCAATATTATCTTTCAGAACTTTGATTGCCTTGTAAACCCAGATATGCGTTGAAAATATCTCTGCATTGCTATGAAAATCATCACGCAAAGCTGTCGGATCTGCATCTGAAAATGCTCGCAGAATAGGAAGCCTCCACTGCAATTCTGGATGTAAATCATATAAACCTTTGCCTCTTATCGCATCAATAATTCTGGTAAATATACTCATTTCACTAACCATACCTATTCAATTTATTATATCTCTGCCCTGTCGTTTCTCTACGAATTGCCCTGCCTATTTTCCAAATGGATGGCCGCCTGGATGGACAATATACAATTGCATTATCAGACACAGATACCGAATCATCAACAGCAATCGTATAAACAACCCCAGCAATTGCGGTAACAACATTGGGACTGTCTGCCAATGCAACCGCATCGCTTACAGCAAATTTGATCTCAAGGGAGTCAAATCCTACAGTATCAGTAATGCTTATGCCATCAGATTCGCTTATATTCAATCCGAAATAAATAACTGGCGTATCGCCCGCCGTGACCGCATCACTTTCTGATACCGTAATTGCCAATGGATCAAATGTTGGTATATCCGTGACCGAAATGGAATCACTAACATTTACGTCAATCGCACCAATCGAAGAAACCGAAACCTGAGGAGTATCCGTGACAGAAACCGCATCCGATTCGGAAACATCGGCTAATTGTAAAGTTAAAGTCGGGCTATCTGAAACGTTGATAGGATCTGACTGACTTACATACCATTCCCCGATTGTCGTAACTTGAGCTGTAGGAGAATCACTTACAGTCACCGATTCTGATTCTGCAATGTTCAGATCATAAACAGGATTAACATCTTCTGTGTCACCGATGGTGACCGATTCACTCTCTGCAATCTCGATCGTGAGTGTAATACCTTCAGTATCACCTAAGGTAATACTCTCACTCTCTGAAACTTCGAGCCCCATATATAGCGATGCAGTATCCCCAACGGTTATTGCATCGCTTTCGGCAACATCTCCGAGTTCAAGGGCTCCAATAGTGGCAGTATCACCGACTGATACCGGATCAGACTCGCTGATTTCTGGCTCAACCTCAGGAGTTACAACTTCAACGGTGACATCTTCGCCGACTGAAATTTCATAATAATAGCCTGTGGGAAGAGTGTCGGTGACCGTGATAGATTCTGAAATGCCCGTGATATTCAGATCCTGAGCTTCGAGTCCTGTAATATTGTCAGATTCTCCAACCGTTACAGCATCACTTTCTGAAACTGCCAAATCCTCAGATTCCAGTGAAGCCGTATCACCAACGGTCACGGCATCCGATTCAGTAATATCGCCCAGCCCAAGATACATGGTAGGGCTATCGCCTACCGTTACGCTGTCCGATTCTTCAAGATTAGGAAGTGTCAGGGCCGCCATGCTTGCGGTGTCCCCGACCGTAACAGAATCAGAAATGCCACTAACGCTGTTGTCCGTTACGCCTTCTTCATAAGTTATTCGTGGAATTCTGGAATAACCGTCAAGCGGGGTAGTTCCATCATCTTTGTAAAGTTCAATATCCCAATAATCGTTATCACTGGCGTTGCCTGTATCAATTTCGATGGCGATACCAATTTCCCAATGATCTTCACCTACGAAATCCATACCATCTACAGTCTCACCAAGTGTGCCATCTTCGTCTAATTCGCCGCCCGTGAATGTAAGAGATGATGAAGTCAATCTATCGTTATTGTCAGCATCTGCATCTGTAAACCAGCCATCTGTAGCAATGCGAAGCCCGTCTGTTCTGCCCGTGGTCAGGTCAGCGTAGGAACCACCATTCTTCGCAGCTCGAATGACAGGAACATAGTTATTGACCGCCTTGGCGTTGGTAATTTCCACCTCCAAGCGAAGGATGACCGTAGTGGCATCTGTAGCAGTGAGATTATCATTCTCACTCAGGCCACTGACAAAATTCCAGTTGCTATCATTATCATAAAAGCCAAAGCCGTTTTGATTAAAGACTGGATTAGTCATTGTTCTGCTCTACGCAACTTATCTGCCCAACTCAATGCTGTTTGAAAGATTTTCTGAAATTTCTCTGTGTCGATTGTTCTTCCAAACATAACCAACTTATAGCCGGGTTCAAACATATACTGATAATAACCGGCCTCATCTACACCATAAAACCCCATCTCTTTATCCAGGCAATAGAAATCAGCATGGCTGACCGTATGCCAGTTCTTTTTGCCCTTCTGTACAATTGCCTGTACATTTGTCGTATCCGCTTTTTCTGGCGGTCCCTCAAACATGGTTCCATCGCCATAAAAAATAAAGCATCTCACGATATAACCCTCACGCCTGTATATTGAAAAGGCACTGCGTCAGTGATGGCTACGCCTAAATCCTCCACTCCCAATACGCCCGATGCCAAAATGGGTGCGCCCCAAGCAACAGGAGGACTATCCGCACCGTCGGCAAGCGTACCAACTTCATTCCAGCTAATTTTGGCTTGATAATCGTAGATACGTTCACTTGAACCGGGAAACATTGGCACCCATGATACAAAATCAACAAGATCAGTAACAGGTCGAATGAAATACATTTCCTGAAGGATTTCAGCAACAGACAAGTTAGTGTCCCATATCTTTTGTACCGCCATTTGACCATCGAAGTACATCGACGCTCCTCCTTCCCAAACACCGGTCAAAAAACTAGCAACACCCGATCCCGCTGTATAGCCTCCGGCATCATCACAATCCTTTGAAACCTGTTCCACTCCGTTGAGATAACCTCGCATCACATTTGAACTATCAATCGTAAAAGCTAGATGAAGCCAATCTTCAGCCGTGATACTGTCGCCCCCGACAGCCCATGCAGCATTATCGCAATACACATAAAGTTGGTCGCTGACGCTGCCCTGTATTTCAAATGCCAACTTATTACCAGTATTAGGAAGATAATGAAAAAGAATCTCATATCCCGTAGGTAAGTCGTCCCACCTGCACCACGCCATCCATGTTAAACCGTCCGAAACATCTAATGAGAAAGGGCTAGACCCACTATTTAGATAATTGCCAGAAGTTGCAGGAAATTGAATTGACATCTAAATCCCTACACGTTGTCTTGGAACTCTACTACATAAACCCAACAATCACCCGCCGCCGTGTCATCGGTTCCATCGTCAGCATCACGCTCTATCTTCAATCGGCATAATTCACCCGCCGCCATGCTGTCATTATTTGTAAGCGTGATCGTAAGTTGATTCCTGTACTTCACTGTACCCGGAACTGTCTCATTGGCAGCATTAGCAGTATCAAAACTGGCAGAGGACAAATCTTCGCCATCTGCAAAGGCTTCAATACTTGCCTCGAAATCAATCTTTCCACTCGTTGCCGTTTCCATCGCATAATCAATAACAACTTGCATTGTTCCGGTCAAGCCCTGTGGAGCGCGAAAGACCCAACAGGCTGCTTCAACCGTTGATGCGTCATAAGCCAGTATAAATCTGTCTTGGTCATCTTTTTTCAATTCTGGATAAGCAGTCCCAAGCGGAGCCGCACTCTCAGGGGTAAAAACAAATCTCGTATTAGCCATTATGCACCTACCTCAAATCGACGTTTCAAAACATACAGGAAAAGTCTTACCTTCTGCTCTGTTGTCGAGTTAGTTCCGCCAAAAGCAACGGGAAGTCCAGAAACATAGTCGGGCTGATTGGCGTCAATCCAACCATCTGTATAATCTATTGCCGCTTTCAATTCAACTTTCGTAAATGGGCAGCTTTCCTTGTTTTCTCGCATCCACCTTTTCCATGCGATAATTCTGTCACCGTCTGACATTACGGGCATATCCAACTCCTTTACCTTTTGCCTCCAAAATGATCCCCCGCCTTGATTACCTCACCGGTCTTTATTCCTAATGTTTCCCCTTGATCTATTCTCAGATACACATTCAGAGGAACAAGCGTTCTACCATCCAGCAGCTTCATTCCACCATCATCTGATAATTTCAGGACATCATCAACGCCCTTGATCTCTAATATCTGCTCAATCAGCTCATCAATTTCATTCATGGGAATATCTCTCCGCTCGGGCTAATATGCCTACAAAAAATATTCGTATCCACCAGAAAGGGATACTTCCTGCGCTGGAAATTAGGCCATCCGGCCTTTTTGAAGTAGCCACCTTCCATCACTCGCGTACACCAGTCCAAATCCGATGTCCCCATAACAGTGCGAAAATATCCTGACTCTGGATCCTGCCACATATCCCTTGGATAAATGAACATCCTGCGAGTATCAACGCCCTTGACTCTGTAAGGCTCACAATCCTCCCACATCTCACGAATAATCGACATATGAATAAGCAAAAAGCCTGTAGGAACACCATCGCCCCAAACGAGATCGCCCAACTCAAACTTTCGATAGGACCCTGTACCGCGCCCTCGGAAAACAAGCGGCTCTGACGGTCTGGACTTCACATAATAAAGCCCACTGACCACTGGAATATCGCCCTTTGTCATGTATTCATTCAACCGAATAAAAGCATCCATTGGGGGTAGAACGTCATCCTCATAGAGAAGCAACCATTCAAAGTCACCATCTACCGCATGCTTCACAATGAGATTTTGGGCGTCGGCCACAAGATAGCCCATCGGCACATAACCGCCCAGCCATTCCATGACAGTGACCATCGACCAATTGACAGGGATGATTTGTCCAATACGGGCCTGATGCCACTCCATTCTGATCGTTCCGAGCGTGGGAGTACCGATAGCCAAGCGACCACCATAGGGATCTGCGCCCGACATTTTGATTTCTGTCTTTACTCGAACGTCATTGGTCCCCATGATTCCCTCTCTTTCGGCCATTCATCGGAATTTTCAGAATGTTTCAAAAGCAATACCTCCATGTTCCACATTGGATCGAATGAAATATAACGGTAATACCAGGGCTTTGGCTTATAGATTCCCCAGAGTTTGGATTGATGCATGGGGTCAAAATATGCCCAGGTTGCTTCATTGCAGGGGTTACAATGCGTTGGATCCTGAATGAAACCAGGGGACAAACCATAGGGCATTGAGATCATGAATTCTGCCCCTGGCTTACATACTCGCCAGACCTCATCCATAAACCGCATAAAAACACCCCCAGCGGGGCTGATATGTTCAACCAGGTGAGATGCCATGACCCTGGTTGCACATTCATCGGGCAAAGGCCAGGGGATTATCTCTAAATCGTGAACTATATCGACCTCTGGCAGATCCCTAACATCAATATTCACAAATCCCCGCTGGGGATGCGCCCCACCGCCAAGGTCAAGCTGGATACCGGACTTGCTCTTTAGAAGCTCTTCCACTCCATTTGATTTGTGACGGGTTTGCAAGTTCTCGGAATACTTTTCCAAAACGTTGTCTATTGATTGGCTCAAGTTCTGTCACCTTTCTATAGCAATATTCCTCATCTGTCACCGACTCTGGAAATCTCATCATAGTCAGTGGTATGTCATAGAGATAACAAGCCTCCATCACCTTACCAACCAACATCGCCAAAATGTTTTCCTGGACCTCTTGTAAGGGAATCCCAGGGACCTTGACAAATTCCTTATCCATCAGGAAGTCCAACCCAGCATCCAACCTCGAGTATGCCGATTCGGTTAGGTCCCGCATGGGCATAATTACTCGCTCGATTTCTGTCAGTTGATTGATATAGAAAAACTTGAGCAGATATGCCCATATTGGCCCCTTCAAGATCCTTGGCGATCTCTCAAATTCCCGTTGGATTTGAACCTTATCGCCAATCTCCAGGATTTCAGCCGATGGTCCTGGCGCTTCGCATCCTGCACGAACTTCGGGATGATAACCCTCATAGATATAGGCTTCATACCCTGTATCGAAATCAAGGCGTGTCAAAAGCTGCACAAGGAACGAAGTTCCACTGCGCCCAGGACCCGTGATGAAAACTGTCATTACGAAAACGAAATATCGTAAGTGTAATTAACGCTCTGATTCGTTGCCCAGGATGAACTCGAATAAGCCGCACCTGCGAAGATCGTTCCCGTGTTCGTGTTCGATTGCTGAAACAGGCCAATGTTGGAAATGTTCACTGTAGTTGTATTATGGCTGTCCGCGCTGGCGAACGTTCCAGTAAATCGTACGGCTTTACTATCCGAGCTGGTTGCAGCAGTCACAGAATCACGTGAATTGGATGCATGCGTAACTTCGCCTGAAAGCGTAGTATCGCCCGTGGCTGGAGCAGCGCCAGTTCCAAGCGCTGCATGGCTGATCTGTTTAGAGCTTGCCTGAGCAGAAATCAACCTTGCAAGGTAATCACGGAAGCCTTCATTAGTGACCGTATTCTCTCGCCAGCCGCTATCACCTACAACTTCATCTCCTTCGGTGAGTTGTAACCTGAAAAATCCTCGAATCTTTGTACCTTCTTTGAACATTAAAAATTACCTCCTAATGTGTTCTTGCTCTTACCCAGCACCAATACCTCAGAGCATCACAAGCATGATCATTCTCTTTCAATGGCGTTTCGTCGTCACTGCGACTCCCAGCCTCGGGATAGGTATAACCGCTCATAATTTCATTGATCAGATTCTTGCACCTCCGATGTACTTTGATCGTGCGATAGCCATTACCATCCAGGATCAGAGATCGCACGACCTTGATTCCCTCAATAACCTTATGTGTCCCTTTTCTCACTGGTATATCAGCAATCCTCAGCCGCTTGCGTAATTCCACAGCTTCCGATGGTGCAATGGCGATCTGGGGCTTGGGCCATTCTTCAGTCTCGCATTTATCAAGCGTTTCCTGAATGCAAACCTCGGGAAGATGCTTTGAATGATAAATCTCATCGAATATCAGGATTTCGGTATCTGTCTGCTGAATGAACAAGATCGCCCGGGGATTGGTATAACCATCATCAATGCCCAATTCAATCGGCAATTCCGGATCCGGCTCAGTATCTACAATATTGTCGTCATCAAATTCGGGATAGACAACACCTTCAGCCTGTACCCATTGACCATCACGGAGTCGCTTTGCCATAATGCCGGTCATGCGCTTTAGGTTCTCGATATATTCAGGGGGATTGTGGGGATTATCAAGAGCTCCGGAATAATAGACTGTCGCTTCCCCCCCAAGAATAAGACGCTGGTTGATCCAGTGCATGGGGCCGCCTGGATTAGTTGAAAGAATAACCTGCATCCAGGGGGCAGCTGTGCCACGCATACGCCCCAAGATTTCCTGGTAGTCATCCTCTTTGAATTTGATTGCCTCTTCCATCCAGCAAATGTCAACCTTGCCCTCTGCCCCAATCGATCTGATCTGTTCGCGCTGCTCTTCGTTCGCCATTCCACCATAGGCCAGGATGGAGCCATTCATGTACTCAAATCGTTTCTTGGATGGAAAATGTCTCACCATCGGCTGACTATTGGCAATGGTTCGCTCGAAGAAAAGCACCGTTGAATTCGTCATGCTTTCTCGGGTCCTGCGCAACATCAAAGCCATTGCACCGGGATACTTCAGACAAAAGCCATGCACCTTCTCGGCTGCCAATCGCGATTTGCCCCCACCTGCTGAACCTGTAAGCAAAAGAATCGGCGAAAGATCTCGCCAGGGCTCGACCTGTTTAGGCAATGGCTCGAAGATGGAAACAGGCTTATTTCTTGTTTTCAACATCTTCATCCCAATCATCGGGGCTTACCTGCGAATAGCCCTTGACTATGATCTCGCCCTCCAGTTCTAACCGCTCTCTCAGCATGCCATAGACCTTTGCCAGAAATTCCAGTCCCTTTAATTGCTCAAAATAATGATCGCTTTTATTCCAGCCCCTCAATTGTCTTGCTGGCAGCTCGCCTCTTGCCACGCCCGTTGCTCTCGCCAAGATCTCATCCTGAGGCATGGCTAACTTCTTCAAGCCCTCTTCTATCGGCTCGAGTATGTTAGGCTTTGTAAGGTTTTCAGATCCAACGCTGCGCAATGTTGCATCGTTCCCCTTATAGCCTGCTCTCTTTGCAGCTTCTTTTGCATTCAACGTGTCCAGATAGTGTGCTACAAATAACCTTTGCTTGGCTGTTAAATTTCTCTTTGCCATAACACAAAAATCCCGAAATGAGCATCTTCGCTCATCCCGGGATCAATCCCTCCGTCAGATGAATGTAGTATATGATAAAAATATATTGAAAATCAAACTATGTCAAGAAGAGCCCTTCAATTTTACTCCCATTGTGACATCAATAAACATGATCCTGTTGTTTCGTATTTTAACCTTCACTTCTCCATGCCCCGAATTCATAACCTGCGCCAACTTCAAAGCTAATACCTGCTGCTCTTCTCGGGATAGCAGGTTAGCAAGCGTTGGAGGATTTGAATTATAAGATAATCTCAACTCAGACATCAGACCTCATCATCTTAACATCTTGAAAAATAAACTCAGGATGCATACCCACATGACAAACGAAACTGCCATCCCGATAAAAATCCCACGAATCTTCTTGCGCACTTCCGATAAATCTTCCGTCATGTCAAACTCCTTGTATAATCGGGGCCAGTGATGATGATTTCGTGACGATATTCAGCACCTTCACACTATTCCCGGGATCTCCTTTCTTTGTATTTCACTGGCCCCACTTCACAAAAATCTGCGTGATTGCGACTGCATCAAGACGTAAACGACTCCTGCCAGACGCTATAGCGGATGCGCAGCCCCCGCCGGTTGCACGTAATATGGGTTTTGTCCACCAGAACTATCCCAATTCTTCACTACACATCACCTGCCTTTATACGCTCCCATCTCTTCCAGTATTTCTTCCAGGTTCCAGACCACGCTAACATGACCATTCCATTCATCATGCCAGCGGGCCTGTTTTTTGCTCACGCCATAGTATTTATTCTCAGGATTCTTGATCTCGAATAAATAATTTCTGCCTCTGAAACCTACTGCAATATCCGGAGCCCCGTCGCCCAGGCCAGATGTCACCAGCACCGATGCTCCAATATCCTTGAGATATTGAATAATCTGCGCCTGATTCTTGTCTGGTTTGCCTTTACGCCGCCTGCTCATACAATCTTTTCGCAATCTCCAGGTCATACTCATCCGGTATTTCGCACATCATCCACAGGCCCAACTTTTCACGTTCTTTACACTTCGCGTTATAGCGACATTGCTCACAGGTATGATCAGCTAATAAACTACCAGCTCCATTAGGTCCGGCTTTCTTCGGTTTGAATTTCGCCTCACCTACCAGGACCATCGGGTCAGTGTTATATCCCTCAAGAAAAAGAACGCCGGAATACTTAACTGGCATTACCAATTCCCATTTCTATCTGTTCAGGCTCTAATACGAATAATGGTGGTTGAGTGTTGCGTACCCTCTCACGCGCAAGTTCGGCGGTATCGGGGTCAATCTCGAAGGCGATGTAATTACGTCTGTATTTCTTACACCATTCAAGTAATGAACCGCTTCCACAAAATAAGTCAAGAACAATATCATTAGGTTTACTGGAAGCTAATATCATTCTTTTATTTATCCATGCTGGTTTTTCGGCAATATGTGTTTTATGTGATGCCGAAATCAATGGACCTGTCCAAACATCTGTTAATTTTCCTCCATAAAAAGGCCTGCGAAGTTCTTCATATTCCCTGCGAAGTTCTTCATATTCCTTGCGAAGTTCTTCATATTCCTTGCGAAGATATTCATTTCTATTTTTGTTGTTCAAATAATTTCTGATGGTTTCATATTGGTAGCGAAGCGGGAAGTTCAATCCTAATTCCCAATTTGAAACACATCCTGTTAGACCACCTGTTTTAGATGGAAATAATTCTTGTATTTCTTTCATAGAAACATTAGCCCGGAGTCGCTCTAGTCTTAGATATTCGCCCATTGGAATAGCTGATTGTTGGGAAGCCGTCGTTCCAAAACCGGGTAATTTATCTTTTCCATAAAACAAGATATGTTCTTCGGCTTGAACTTGATATGTCCTCAATACGTCTGGAGATGCTTTAAGCATTGTATAGTTCGTTTTGCTCCAAATTATCAAATTCAATAATGACCAATCTAACTTATCAAATCGTACCTGTAAATATGCCAGATTATGGTTGTCGCCATAAATATATGCAGAGCCATTTGACGCTAAAATACGATTAGATTCCTTTCCCCAAGATAAACACCAATCAGCCCAATCTTCTATAGTTTCCCATTGATTATCCCATTCTTCATTTGCAATTCTAAAATATGGTGGGTCAGCAATAATTAAATCAATACTTTCATCCGGTATCCGCTTCGTAAGTTCTCGCGCATCACCTGTCACGATCTGGTTTCGGTATTCTTCGGGTATGTCAGGATGCCAAGTCATCACCAATCCTGCCAGCTCACGGCCTTATCTTGGGCCAGTTCTCTGAGTTCTTCTACAGCTTCGGGCTTGAATTCTTCAGCTGGTGGTAGGGCTTCGGGGTTTCCATCACAGTGAGGGCAGATATAACCAACCGTTGTATCAACAATATACCAGCCCTCACCTACCCGCCCATTCCCTTCAAGATAAGTTGATGGCTTCTTGGTTGTCAGTGGCGCTTTCGTTGGCCCCTTACCGAGAAAAGAAACATAGACAACGCCATGATCCTGACAATTCTTACATTTCGCAGATGAGCTATTTGGGACAATTCTCTGAACCGCAATCTTGCCGTTCATTTCCCATACTCGAATCTTGTCCTTTGCCTCCTGCGGCAAATAGGGGGCAACGAATGTTTCAGTAACTTCTTGTTCTTGGGAGTTCACCGAACTGCTCCTTGTACCATGCCTTCGAGCCTGATACGTCATCATTCTGCATTTCAAATCCCTGTCGCAAGCCTCCGGATTTGAAGGCATCCAACATGCCTGCTATGTTTCCCTTGCGATAGCCTGCTAATTTCCAATCTACTAATAGCTGCTGCCAGCGTTTCACCTTCTCGGGCTCATCACCAATATGTTCATCCATCATGGGCCTGGCTTCTTTCGGAGGCCAAAACCCCATCACTTCACGAAAAACACGAACAGATTTGGGTTCTTTTGGAATCGGTTTGTCGGGCGGGGGCTTAAGATCTGTATCTTCTCTCTTCTTATCTATTCTTATCTTATCTGTCAAACGATTCGTTTGAGTTACGTTTGATTCTCGTTGTTCTTTCGTTGTTTCACCGTAATATTCTTTTTTTCGTTGTCGATCTCTCCACCTGCGCCATCTTTCGGTACTTTCAACAGGCGCTTGTCTATCTGCGAATTTAAGAACGAACCAGATGCCATCTCTGAATTCAAGAATTCCATGTTGCTGAAGCTCTATTAAGTCTGTTTCAAGCTCTTCCTTGTCCATACGAAAACGCCAGGCCATATCCTGCGTGGCCTGCAATAATCCATCTCGATCGATTTCACCGGCAAGCAAAAAACACTGGATCATGCGCCAGCATAAACGATCGCTCATCCTGCCAACCTTCGGATCATCAAGCATTTCGTGATAAAGTTTGATCCAGTATTTACTCGCCATCTAACTCCTCTGATTCTCATAAACTTGAATAAACGTAGCCGCTAACATCAGGAAACTGGCAATCAGCATACCGATAATTGCAGCTGCATCGTTGCAGCAAACGCTGGCGATAAACGCAATTGCCGCTAGAATTGCCAGAAATTCAGGCATTTTCTATCTCCTTTTCCGCAAACACATAATCAATTCCATGATTTTTACCGCCACATGAACAAGTACAGTTCGTCCACGGTTTCGCTCTTCGACATCCAGTAGAGCACTTGGTAGTAGCCCTTTGAGTTATTCTCTGTTTGACACCGAATACCAACTTACTATCCCATAATATGCACGGTATTCTCTTTTTTCTCTCAGTAATCCACCCATGAAACCATTCATGATTTTGAGGTTTATCAATAACGATTTTCTTCCCATTGTATGGATGGGTGAACCACCATCGTTCAATCACTACATCTGTCCAAGCACTTCATCAATCTGATTCAAAATATTCGCAACCATGCCCCGCCATTGCTTCAAGATATGTCGCGCAGTACCGCGGTCATCTTCTTTTCTTGCCATCAAAGAAACGACTTTGCTAATTAGCTTTAGGCTAAATTCAATTTCCTGGACTTCGGGCTGCTTCAACCATTCAAAGGCAATTTTCCCCTCAACCCTATCAACAATCGGCTTATCATGCTTCTTCAGCCAGTCTCTACCCATTTCGGTGTAGGGCTTCTTTAGTGTGGCCTTGACGCCCTTCTCGCCGTCAAACTCTGCGGCTCTGCGTACCTCTTCGGCAACGTGGCGGGTTTGATTTCTAGAAAGGCCCTCCTCTGAAGCTTTTTCTAATACTTGCTCTGTCAATTTTGGATCATTTCCTGTACCTGCTTTAGCCTCGTAAACGTGCATTGTGCCCAAACCGGAAACTGCTTCCGGTTTATATTTGAGCATATCCAAGTACATTCTGACTGTTCTTTCGCTCCACCCAAACTTTTTGGCTATATCCTCATTGCTCCATCCGGTTTCACTCTTGAGTTTCTCGATTGCTCTTGCCACATCAAGGTGATTCATATCCTCTCGCACCACGTTCTCTGCCAGTGCCGCAATCAAAGTCTGAGTATCATCCAGCTCCCGAACGATGGCTTCTATCTCCTCCTCTCCGTTCTGTCGTGCTGCATCAACACGGCGATGACCAAAGACTACCTGATAGCCATCATCATTCGGACGCAGCATGACGGGAACCAGTTGTCCAATCTCGCCAAAGGATTCTGCCAGTTCATCTAGTTTCTCGGTGTCCAACGATTTACGAACTCTGGTGCTTGCGTGTATTTCTGATAGCTTGACTTTCATCAAAACATCCTCCTCTGTTTTTGCGGCCAGACCGCTTGCAGGTATTCAACCCGCTTGTCTGTCACCGGATCCTTGCTGACAAAAGCGACCTTGATCGCATCGGACTTGATAAGAGAATTGACACGGCCACACACGGCATTGATCGGGATCTGCAATAGGCTTGAGATCTGGCGACGGTTTAAAGGCACAGCAGATTTCAGAATTAGCTGGTAAATTTGTCCTCGCTGGGTCCTTGCCTTGCCGCTGATCACATGACCTCTATAGGCTCCTCTTGAAGTTTGTGTAACCATGTCACCCCTCCTTACTTCGTAAATATTTATTCATCCTGTGTTTATGGGTTTTCTCTATCGTTTGGTTTATCCTTATAGGCATGAGGACCTTCACGAATTTCTCCAAGAATAGCCCTCAAGCGCTCCATGCGAGCAGCCCGATATGCATCCTCTGCCTCATGTCTAATCAGAAGGTCAATTGCAACTGCCATTGCATCCTCAAGACCATTGGCGGTCGGATATGTATGACATTTCCTCCCTAGCTGTTCTTCGATGTCATCCAAGCGCTTCAATATTTGATTGTGTTCCTTGAAGAACCGATCTGCCATAATGGAAACAATCCCCGTTGCAATCAATGCAAGTGAAATGAGAATGACTTCCGCGTTCATCACCACGCTCCCAGGCTTTTGAATAGCAGCAGAATCAAAGCCACCATAATCAAAGCCAACAATAATCTCATCAAAAATTCTTCTTTCTCTTTCATTTTGTCCCCCTCTGGGCCAAAAAGTTCTGACAGGAACGGAAAACTATGAGACGATAGATTTGGTGGGAGCTAGCCTCCTGCCAGACCAGCCCCCACCTTCTCGAGGAGGAAAGAAAATGGAAATAGCTATCGACAAATTCCTGAAAAATAAAGCCGTTGGATGGTCCCCGAGGACCATCAGACAATACAAGTTCTATTTGGAGCGGTTAGCGGGATGGATGACGGTTCAAGAAATTGAACTGGAGGACATCAAAGAAATCGACTTGCTGCAATGGCTCCAATCTCATACAACCTGGGGGACTGCCAGCAAGTACCTGGCCGTGTGCTCGATCAAAGCGTTCTTCAGGTATCACTTTGGTCGCGGTGGATCCCAAGCGGAGGGGCTTATTGCTCCAAGACGGGTTGTCAAACCTCAGCGTACCCTCACGGCCACGCAGGTCGAAAAACTTCTAAGTTCCTTTGACACATCTAAGAAACGTGGTATCCGCAATCTGGCACTGGTTACCCTGATGCTGGATACCGGCTTACGAGCGATTGAAGTCTGTCGCTTGAGAAAGGACCATCTCGACCTGGAGAGTAAATACCTGTATGTCGAGATGAAGGGCTCTCATTGGGGAAAAGGCGTGTTTGGCTCCTACACCGCTAATGCCCTGGCAACCTGGATGCCCATTCGTCACAAAATCGCCAAGCCTCATGTTCGAACGGTATTCGTTGCATTGGGTGGTCAGAACGTCGGCTATCCTCATAATCGCCACGGCTTACGAACCATCTTCCGCTACATGGGACATCATGCTGGGATTGGTCTGATCTCACCCCATGATATGCGCAGAACATTCGCAACGATGGCCCTGCGTAATGGCGCGCCTTCGAGATTGGTTCAAATCGCCGGTCGTTGGGCCTCGCTGAACATGGTCGAACGCTACAGCCAGGCGTTAACCGCTGCTGATTTTGAGCCATTTTCGCCCGTCAATCACGCTATGGGACTAACAGAATAGTTCGCCAGCGTCAGGTTAACGCTCCCCATTTTTTGCTACACTGGTGTTATACAAGACTGCGCCGGTGTAGCTCAGTGGCAGAGCAGACGCTTCGTAAGCGCCAGGTCGCGGGTTCGACTCCCGCCATCGGCTCCTGATATTCAGTTGTTAAGGTGCGAAACCTCTCGGAATAATTCAAACAATATCCAATCCCGAGAGGATAAAAAGACTGATTCTATACGTATTGTATTTGTGGATTTTCTGAACTAAATAAGGCATCTCCAGTCCTCGAGACTGTGGTGCATCCCCTGAATGGGGAAAGGGCTATTGGCATGTCTCAGTGGCCCGGGTATCCCTCGCCTTCATCTTTGCCGGTGGTGGGCGGGGGATTCTTTGTCCCCTGTTGCTTACACGTTTATTTCTTCCTCAACGAATAACTCCGCAACTGGAACGTTAAAACCATCGGCCAATCTTTCCAGTGTATCCATGCTGATGGCTTCAACTTCCCCTCTTGCCAATCGATAGGCTGTTGCAGGAGCAAAGGAAAATTCAGGGCGACGAACAAGATCCATCGGCCCCCACTCTCTTTCCTTTAGCAGATCGGGGACGCGCAATTTAACTCGCATCCCGGCCATAATTGCCATTTTCCCTCCTGTTCTGTATTTGTCCTAATACTAGCACATTTACACTCGGCTGTCAATAGGGTATTGACAATCGTCCTGCAAAGTGCTATAATTCAGTCAAGTAGTAATAATGGAGCATAAGATCATGAAACGCAAAACTCGGGAATTACGCAGGAGATTACTCATCGCCAGACTCAGACAGGTGGTGCATGAGGCCCCGCTGTTAAAAGCTACCGCCTGGCAGATCGCAAAGGATAACGGATACCCCCGCTGGCAGAATGCAATCATAGAAGCTCGATTAACGCTTTCTACTTCATCCGAAAGGAAATAAGTGAAATGACTGAACATCTAGGAAATGAAGATCTCTGGATAGCCGAGCGTGAAGTTACCTATATCTTCAAATTGCTCATTGACGAAATCGGATATGAAGAAGCTGATCTGTTGTTTGAGGAAGCCGGTCTGAATAACGATGACTACTATCCACAGGACAAGATGCAAAAGGCTATCGAATTGCTGGAAAAATATGTTAGGCCAGAAAGGATAATTTATAGCGAGCCATGCCCCGAGCATTTTTTGGACGAGAACCGATCATGATGGATGAACTGGAAGTTACCAGCTGGGAATGGGAAGATGTGCCGGTGTATGACAGACACGGCAATATCCGCTATTACCAGAAAACAAGAGTTCCACGGGAATATAAGCATGTTCCATTTGAATTGCCAGAACCAACGGAAGATGACTATATCCCGCCATTTGATGAATGGATTGAATTCTGAGGAGATACCAATGGAAGAAAAAGAACAATATGCTATCGAGAAAGCCCCACAGGTGCAGCTTGGCATGTTGGCTGTTGCGCCCAATGATGTTGTCGCGGAGGGAACAAGAATAGCAACATCGTTAGCAAAGATTATCACTGATCGAAAACTTTTCACTCAAATTGGCAAAAACAAGCATGTACATGTCGAGGGATGGAATACTATGGGGGCTATGATGGGAATTCTCCCGCGAGAGGTTCCAAAAAGCATAGTTCGCTTAGAAGATGGCGGCTATGAGGCTGCTGTGGAACTTATCCGAGTAAGTGATGGAATGCGGGTTGGCTATGGATCTGCAATCTGTGGCATGGATGAAGTGGATCAGTATGGTAAACCAACTTGGGCAGATAGACCAGAATTTGCCCGCCGTTCAATGGCGATTACTCGGGCAAGTGGCAAAGCCTGGCGTCTTGGTTTTAGTTGGATTATGAAGTTGGCTGGTTATGATGCTACGCCCTTTGAAGAAATGCCGGACGTTATTGAAGAAAAGCCAAATATTTCTACAAAGAAGCAATCTAATAACACAGGATCCAATCAGCCCGGCACCCGCCCATACAGGCCCGAGATCGTAAGGGAACGAATACTCGAACGTGCGCCAGAATATGCTGGATCACGAAAAGACGAGAAGCGCCCAGGTGGTACGCTTTCAACTTTCATCGCCTGGCAAATGAGCGAATGCTTCCAGCAGGATCCGAACTCTGACGGAAAACGCATCGCAGTTTTGAATTATATTTTTGGATCCACCGAATCGACCAACGATCTTAATGGTGCACAGCTCAAGGCGCTCGAATGGTGGCTAGGACCTGGAGAGTATGAAGGCCCTGGTGCAGGAATAACACCCCGCAAGGAAGCCATAAAAGAAGCCAAAGCCATGTATGCCGCGCGCCTGAAAGAACAAGGTCAACAGGAACTTGACATCGAAAACAATGATAGAAATTGAGCAGGGAATAGGTGTACGAACTCTGTCCACGCTCAGGGTTCAATTAAAACTCCTCCATGATGGTTTAGGACTATCATGGAGGAAAATCGCCAATATGGACGATTACAGTGGCGTTTCACATTCTACGCTTTCGGCTATTTTGCGAGGCCGAGAGCCCAAGAAACCGGATATAAGGCGGAAGTTGAGACTTCCGGAAATCAGGGAATATGATGTTTATTTCGATGAGGAGGGCAGGCAGATAATGCGGGAGAGGTAATGAGTGAGCAGGAGTTGTTAGAACAATGCCGGAGAACGTGGTCGGAATGGTCGGGCGGTGAAGATAAAATGCCGTATTACGATAAGGAAATCATGGTGCAGATTCTTACAGTTTGCGCGGGTCAATTGTTCCATGATAGACAAATGTCGGAGAAAGATTTCACAGGCATGATCGCTGAGGCTATGAAGGCGGCTTACAACCTGGGAAAGGTTACGAGATGAAACTGAATGAGCGGATAACAGCAGAAAGAATTAAATTAGGCAAACTTACATATCGGTTATATAGGGAAGGCGTTCTTACCGCGGAACAAGTGCGAGAATTCGAGGACATTGAAGATGAATTTCGGAAAGAACTAGAGATAAAAGTTATCCAGCTCGAAGCCGTTATTGAGATAGTGAAAGAACTATTAAATATCAGAGCATATACAGGATTTGTCGATGATGAAACAGCCGATAAGTTAGAACAAGCTATAGAAGTAGCGGAGGAATGATGATAGTTAAATTTATGAGAATAGCATTTTTTGTCGGTCTGATTCTGGTTGCAGCCTGGATATTTGGCAATCTTAATATTGATTGGGCTTTCATTGGTTTCCTGTTGATGACGCCGGAAGCGATTGCAACATTTCATTATTGGAATAATGGAGGCGAGGATGGAACTGAGTGAACGGATGCGAGAGCCATTTGGGACTAGTGATCATTCCCCATTAGATCCTATAGAGGGTTGGTGGTATAGGCTTCTTTGTAAATTTGCCGATGAAGTCGCCCAACTTGAGGCGGAGTTGGAGAAAGAAAAGAAAGCACGTAGACATTGGCAATGGTGCGAGGGTATAAAACATGACGAATTACAGCAAGCCAAAGCAAAACTAGCTAGCATGGAACTCATGGATGCCGAGGGCGACTCGTTTGCTGAGGACATTGTCAGAGAGAACAAAGAATTAAAAGAACAACTCCAGCAGGCACAAGCCGAACTGGAAGAAAAGAATTATGCCTGTGGTGATGCGTTGCAAAAACTGTGGGATGAAATCATTGTAGCTAATAAGCCCGACTACGGAGATTGGGAATATGCGGGACAGGCATATCGCCACCTGAAAGCAGAATGGAATGATCTGGTGAAAGAGCGTGATGCGTTGGTGCGGGCTGGCACAAAGATTATTGAGGGGTGGAATAATTTTGGTATTACAGAGGGAGGCGTAAAGCACGCAGACGGGATAAGTGAAATGCGCTTGTTACTAGCCGCCCGAAAGGAAATTGAGAATGGATAAATACGAAATAGAACAGATATTTGAAGATTGTAATTCTAAGGATTATGCCCGTAGAAATTCTGCCAGAAGACATACCGACTGGATGAATGTGGCATACACCTTGAAAGCCGACCGGGATGCGTTGGTGCGGTTTGTGCGCCTTATTTTCACGGATAATATGGAGCTTTTATTCAGCGGGGATGTAGAAAAATGGGCTGAGATAAAGGACACCTTTCAGGCAATCCCTGAAGCCACCCGAAAGGAGATTGAGGATGGGTAAAGAATTTTCACAACGACTGGCTGAGGATCAGATAAAAATACTGCGACAATCTATTGCAGATTTGAAGAAAGAGCGTGATGCGTTGGCAGAAGCACTATATGGCGAGTATTGCAAATGCGGAGCTAAAAACGCAACAATCGACCCCAATACACATACTATAGGGTGCAACTATAGAATTGTGATGAAACGCATAGAGAGGCAAGCCACCCGAAAGAAAATAGATGCAAATCTTCCTGACTGAATATCCTGTGTTTAATTACCCAAAAGGCATGGAGGGCTGGCGTTTCTACCGCATCGAATACGGCGGGTTCAATGAGTACAGCTTGGCGGAGACTACTATCTGGCTACCTGCGCACGTAGATCCTGAGGAGTTGGAGAGGTTATTGAGGGAATGGAGTGAAGAAGATGGCGACATGCAGGAAATGTAAATATTGGAATGCTCAAACACAAGAATGTTTCAATCATGATTTTGTTAGAGAAAATCTCAACGATGTATCAGGCTGGGGAGAAATGATGGTAGACATCATGATGGAGGATGCTGGCGTTGATACTTTTGGAACGCCTCCGGATTATTCATGTGGTTATTTTGAAGCTGATGAGGGAATGGAGTGAAGAGGATGAAAAGCGAAATCAAAGAAAAAATTAAAACAGTATTACTTACGGTAGTTGCCTATTTTCGTATGCTCGCTGTTATCTTTAGTGTATTCGCAAATATTGAGAGAGAGTGGTTTGCTCTATTGCTTTCATGGATAATTTTCGGAACTACTACATGGTTAATTGGTTTTGTAATATCTTCGCCAGATAAAGAGGATATACAAAATTTGACTGCTATTTTAACAGTGATGACAAATGTAGATAAGAAGGATTTACTGGAAGCCTATCGCAAAATGGAGAGCGAAGAGGAACGGTCATTATAATGATGCTTATCATAACCAAGGAGGGAAAAAACCATCGCGGTAATTGGACAAAAATGTCTACTTTCTGTAGTCAATCGTATACAAATTCAGATTATAATAATCTAGTTAGAATTAGTCTAATTGCAACTAGACTGGTCATTTTAAGTGATAATACTATCACTTCTGGTGGTCATCCGGAGGCCAGTAATAATTCACGTTTTTGAACACCTCACAGTTCCAACTCTCATTTTCAACTAATTCATTCAGCCATCGGCTCGCGGTTGTCATGGAGGGTCTATTTTCTTCATCAAACGAATTGATGAACATCTTTTTTGTAATGGCATGCTCTGGGATTTCAGGAACCATCTTTTTCCTGAGTTCTTCTAAGATTTCCTCAGTTGTCAAATTCATTTTCATATACTCACCCTCTCTGTAACATCCCGAGTATCAACAATCCAATGATGCGAAACTTTCCCATCTTCAATGATGAAATAAAGAAGCCCAATCTGCATGATTTCTTCACCCTTCTTCAACCTGGAGATGTACGCTGTCGATAGTTGCCAGCCTGGAACGATGTAACCATGCATCGTCAAGTCTTTCTTTTTGTATTCAACATTGAATGGTGCATAAGCTTTTTGATGAAAATGCCCCCAAATAAAATAATCGGGCGGTGTACGCCCTGCCCTGATCGATCGATAGAATTGGTCCCTGAGTTCTCTTCGGATCCCATCGCCCCAGGTATGATCTCGGTATCCAGGATTCGGTCCCTGGTGCGTGAAAAAGAAGCGATGTCCCTGGATAGTCAACTCAACGCTGAAATGCGAACGCAGTTTATGCGCTCCTAATTCTCGGGCAACTATGTCGTCAATATCGAATTTGTTATCAGAATGAACAGGAGTTCCCCTTATGCAATAGACTTTACTTGCCATTTGTGAGGGAATATTCAGACAGGTTATAGCAGCATTAGCCTGATCGAACAGTCTCTTGCTCCATAGTTGATAGGTTTCGTGATGATCCCCGTCCCCAGGCTCGCCATTCATAACGAAGATAATTTCATCATCGCCTGCAATTTCGCTTATTTTTTTCCACGCCCGTTTCCAAAAATTAAAAACGGATTTTTGAAGTTTGCTAGATTGGTAAATACCTCCATCATCAAGTTCAACCCTTGGAGGGCAGATTGAAGTTGTTCCTCCGCATTGCAAATCGTTTGCAACGGCTAATATTTGTCTCATACGCCATCCTTTTCATCAGGAGTACCATTTCACATTGAACCATTGAAAATCACCACCGATGACTTCAGTAAAAACGGCAATAAACAAAACATATGGCCATATAATCGGAATCAACATGTAATACCAGGGATTACCTTTCCAAATACGTTTCTCCACAAAAAAGCCTAACAGTCCAGCAAGACCCATAACGTAAACCAAGGCAATCGTAAACTGCGCCAATCGTTTCAGTATCTTAATCATGGCACTTGTGGTCCATAAGGAAGCGCACAGGTAATCTTTTTCACCCACCAGGGGAACATCGAAGCTGTATCATCAAACAACATGCCAATGATGCGATTGATTACATCACCCTTAGATGTGACTTTTACAAACTCTTGTTGTCCTGTATCCATTGGCTGCCCACAGATACCAGGGATTACATGTACTTCCCAAGGATATTTTTCGTAGTTGTATATAATGTCCCACAGATAATGTTCTGCTTCTTCATCTTCAAACCAGTGGCGCAAACTTTTATCTGCTGCGGCTTCCTGTTTTGCATCACGCCAGAGCAAATTTGCCAGGGGTTGATAGAGATCATCAAGGCCGATCATTCGCAATCGCACCCAGAGAGCACCACGAGCCCAGCTTTCTACTTCATACCAGAATGCTTTGCAGGCAACATCGTCGCCATAGTTGCACATAGCAGCTAATACTTCCAATGTGGCACTTTGTGTTTTGGGCTCGATTATATTTGGCCTATCGTTGGAAAATCCGCCCCGCTGTGTGTGTACTAATTCATGAATGATAGTGGAATAAATTTGCCTGAGATCCGCATTAGGCTTCAATAACATGCGCTCATTCAAATTGACCACACTGTACCAGGTCGCTGCACTTCCAAGTAGATGAAAGCTGTTATCACCAGTCACAGGAAGAAAAGCGATCTGAACTGGGTAAACAGACTTATGTGGGGGTGCGATTCCTTCATATTCGTAGAATGGAACAACGTAGCGCACGAACTCAGCCAGCCACTCTGAATTGGTCCTGATACCCCAACTGCAATAGCGGCAAATTAGATTACCTTTCACGTAATCAATCCGATAGGGTGCTTTGCCAAACCCACCTTCATACTCCTTAATCAGCTCAAAAGAAATAGGATCGCCAGCCCTGTTGTGGGCCATAGATGCGATATAAATGTCACGGAAAACCAGGCTGATGGGAGATCTGTCCAGCTTCCCAATAAAAGTGTCATGTTCGATATAGTAAGAAACTTCATCATTGTAAATCAACCATAACGACCCAATTACAATTAATGCCACTCCCAAAACAATACTAATCACACGTCTCTTCATGCTTACCTCATAACTTGATTGGCTGCGTTGTCTCCTTTCATTGATGAGTTTCCCCGGCCAGCCAGGGGAGAACTGGCCGGGGAGATTGCATCGGGATGGAGGGGGACACCCCAATGCAATTCGGGGTTACCATTATTCTTCCGGACTGACCCCAGGAATCCGGTTTACAATTTGTCGGCTGTCGCTATATTGACTGCTACGAATAGCCGATCCCATACCAATTCATAGAGCGCCATCAAGGAACCCCAGGCAACGCCAACAAATGCAATCAGCGAGCCTATGAAACCGACAAGATCCCCGCCCCATGATGGAAGCTCTACACCTGCAAAGCCTCCAGAAATGACAAGAAATATTGCCGAAAGCACCAATGATAATGCCTGATTTGCCAACTTATTCAATGTGTAACCATATCGGTCAGCAATCAGCTTTAATGCCTGTTGAATTAGCGGAATTGCTACGAGAAACAAAATGGTGTTATACGGTTCTGCAATCATTTTTACCTCCTATAGGTAGTAACTTATATTTGCGCGCAACTTTAAATCTGCGAATTTTTTGGGATGATCGGGGGACCATTCAGCCCCGTTAACTGTGAAGATGAGTTTAGGACCCTTGTCGGGATTTCGGAAGGTCCATTTTACAGATCCATCAAATTCGCTTATGCCCCCCCCAGAGATCCATAAATTGAAATTTCCGGCATACCAACCAATGTCTGGTTCAATGTCATCCGGCAGATAAATCTCATAGGATCCTGTTCCTAATCCCGGGAAACCATTTACAGATGAAAGATAGAGCTGCAAGTCTATTCTCGTTCCATTGACAAATTCATTGACGATATACCAGGCCTTCAATGTTCCTTCCCCAATGCTGGGATCCTGATCAGCTGCACCAAGATCAAACACTGGATTGATATATTGAATGACACCTTGGGGCGTCGGACCTGGACTTTGCCCTTCCAGCTCTGTGGCTATTTCTTCAATTCGGCCAGAGATCGAAACCAGCTCAGCGCTCTCACTTCTCAATTCATCGGATAATTCACTCATATTCCCTCCTATTTATTGATGCCAATGTAACCAGCTAAGGCTGCAAGTACAACGGATACGCCACCATTCCACCAATCTCTTTTTTTGAGATGGTCAATGTCCTTCTTTTGTCCTTCAATGCAGGTTTCAACGCGTGTTAATCGGTGCTCTATTTTGATCAGCACCTTGTATAATTCCTTATTCGTTACCCGGTCGGGTATATCTATGTTTTCCATAATTACTTCATCCGATCTGATTTGCTATTCCCTCAATATTTCCAGCGGAGATCCTTATGCTTTCCGCTTCATTTCTCAATCGTTCTGGAATGGTTTTTTCTTCGCCATTGTTTTCAATCCCGCTGAACCATTCCTCATAATCCTTTTCACTCCCATTGAAAACATTCAGGTCGATGTTGTAGGGACAACCGGGGAGTTTGGTTTTGCTATCAACTTGAATAATTGTGGGTTCATCAAGTCCTGGGGGTATAAGCGTCCTTGATGGACTGGAGCCGTCATAGAAATTACGCCAATTATGATAGAACCAATATAACGTTTCATGGAATTGTTCCCAAGTTGATAATTGATATGTTCTAAAATTCGACTGAACATATTGCCGCCAGAATACATAATTTGCATACCACCCATCACAAACGTTCAATTCACTAGATCTTGTAGGAACATATTTGTTTATGAACCAATTGGCGGTGTACATCAGATGGTTATGGGATAATCCGCTGGTTTCCTCAAACAAATACAGGAAGTTATCAACAATCGCATCTTCAGACAGGATCTTTGTCTTATCATCCCAGCTCGCCCAATATTGCTCGACATCGTAAGCCTGGATGACAGGCTCAAGATCCTGGATTTGTTCAGTGAACAAGTCTCTTTGCAGGTTGAAATTAGCAATTGGATCACACCAGTGATAACCACCCGTTTCCATATCTGCCGATTCGATGTAATGTGTATGGTCCTCTGCTGTTTGATCCTTACCCAATTGCATGGAATATTTGACAATTCCAAACCGGCAGCCATGCTCTCGCATTTCTTCCAGCGGGAATCTGTTCAGGTCTGATAAATCCCATCTGTCATTGCCAAGCATGGAGCCCTGCGATTGCCATGAACTTACATCAAATCCCCAGATAATCATTTAAAACTCCATCGCCAGAATTGCAGAAAGTTCAGGATCATAGGCTGTGAAGATTGGTCCTATTTTCTCAATGGTTTTATGAGCATCAAGAAGAGCTGCATTTTTCCCGCTATAGTTTCCCGTTGCCACGCCAGTATCAGCCGTGGATCCTTCGGTTGAGTTTGTTTCCCTACCGATCATAGTGTCGCCGCCTTCGCCTACATCAAAAACTACTGTCATCAAATACCCCTTACCAATCGCTTGATAATCTGATCTGCGAATTGATTTCGGTCGAATTCAATCCCTACTACACCGCGATCCTCATCGTTTGTGACACCCACGATGTAATTCATGCGGGGATCTGTCACAAGAGAATCATAGACTTTGGCCATTGGTAATTCCACGCCTGGTACATACATCCAATTATTCGGTCTTATTTCATTGGGTTGAACTAATTGCCCCATGCTATTGAAGAGTTTCTTTTCGGGGTCATATTTATTGAAGGTATATTCATAGAGGCGACCACTGGGCTCGATCCAGCGAACATAAAGCGCAGGTCTATCTGATGAGGTTCCGTAATTTGAGCTTCTACTATAAATGACTCTGTCGACAGACCCGTCTCGCGCCTGTGAATACATTTTGAAGCCATAATTTCCAACATCAATTAAAGCTTGAAACTCTGATGGCTCCAATTCAAAATCATTTGTTCCTGGAAAAGACCATGAATAAGCAACACTTTCCGTATACAATTTTGAAACCGCAATATCTGTTCCTTCCGTTTCACATCCATTAGAACCAGCCCAGGAATTAGAACCATCCTTTGTATTCCAGGTGCAGCCCCCTTCCGTCCAGTCCGAATTATCCGCAAGAATACGCGCAATTTCGACTTTACCAGTTCCACTACCAACGCTTGAGTAAGCCGTAAGTGTTAATATAGCCTCTTGAATTTTTGACCCTTTAGCAATTGAGGATAAATCGAATTTGAATAACGAATCATAATTATCGGCATCTGATCTGAATCCCAAACGTAACTCAAGACTTGTCCCGGCATTGCCCGTTGGATTATTTTGGTCTATATAGGTATCTATTGCATCGCCTTCGGCTGGTTGTAAAGTGACTTCTGCCATTTTTACCTCACCGGCTTCGCTGCTTGCTTATAGTAAAATTCACGTTCTGCATCCACTCCCCAAATCCATTTGTTAAATCCGCTATCTCCTACCTGCGCGATACTATTCAGAATTTCATCCGCTTTTCTATCGGTATCGAATTCCTGTTCGAGTTGGGAAACATTGGTTTCGATGTAAGTTGAATCAATAAACTGACCAGCATCCGTAACAATGGCAGACACAATCGTTGATGCATCTGCGTCGCCGCTGGAGCCAGTCTGGTTATAGGTTCTGAAGTTCAATGTGTGCGACCATCCCAAAGCTGTAATTTCAAGGGATGGCTCTCTTGTTACTTTTCCACCAAAATCAATTTGTCGAACGCCCGGGGAGGGATAGGAAGTCCAGTCCATGAGCTGTTCAATATGCTGATCGGCAATGGTTAGGCTGACCTCACCCGCAATAATAACCCGCTCAATAATGCCTACTATGGCCTGCGAATTGGCATCATTAAATTTCGTAGATCTGGCAATGCCTGAGCCGGTGTTATAGCGACACCATTGGCGATTGAATACATTCATGAGATTTAATTCGCTTCTAGTTGTTCCTGTGCTTTCTACAACTTTGGCAATGAAACCACCCCATTCCAATTCGCCTTTATCGTTGTATTGTCTAATCTGGCGCATGGCCCCATTTTCCAGAAAGTCGCTTGCCATTGCTCGGGTCACACGATCTGGATGGATGTTGAAAGTGAATTTCCAGGGGCCGCCAATATCGCGATATTCGGTTCTCGGATTAACAATGTATTTTCTGTCCAGAGAGAGAACGAACGACTCCCAGGCCAGAACAGGATTCGCATCGATCAGAACCGACCCAATCGCCATTATCCGCTCCCTCTCAAAGCCATGTAACAAAATTGACCGTATAATTCGAACGCGAGATGGCATCCCAAGGATGCAATCATAGGTCCCGTTCCCCAAGTCCCGCCCGATGGATAGTGCATCATAATGAAATAGAGATGGGTATCCGTGAGAGGTTCAAGCCTTAATGATGGGCCTCCACGTCCCCATTCGTCAGAGTTATAAATATAAGATCCGCTTTTCACCCGCTTGATCGTTCTGTTGAGAATAATCCCGCTATCATCTTCAAGAATGTTATCTCCGCGCAGGGCAGAACTACCATTTACCGAATCGGTCAGCGGGTCCTCAAATGTCACGCCATAATCATTGTCCAGGGGGATAAGGATCAGAGAGTAAATTTCAAGGGTTCCACTTCCCGTTGTTCGCTCGGCATGGATTTCAAAGATAATATCTCCGCTGGTATAACTGTCCTTAGAGCTGGCATAACCAAATGGGATTTTGATCGTTCCAAGTTCGACAACTTCATGACCCTGATCCTCTCCTTCAAGATCAACTATTTTTGTATCTCTTTTAGGAGAATAAACATTGGAGGCATCGTTGATATAAGTGCGCAGCATGATCCCCGTGTCACCGGCAGAACCGGATCCTACCTGTTGACAGGTCACAAAGGCACGA